>OBLU010003876.1_pt1 | contig 13516 bp, 11 predicted proteins | sample 1518681 | NCBI WGS metagenome assembly OBLU01 (sample SAMEA3539304, study PRJEB22396) | soil metagenome | biome: tundra; feature: field; material: soil | place: USA | collected 2010-05 | depth 0.15 m | reverse complement strand
TGACCCAGTCCGGCGTCACCGTGGTCGATGACCCATCCGATCTGGCGGACCGGGATGTCGTGTTCACGATGGTCTCGACGTCGGCCGACCTCGACCAGGTCCTCGACCGGCTGCTCGCCGACCCTGACCGGGCCCCTGGACATGTCGTGGACTGCTCCACGGTGTCTTCGCAGGCATCGGCGTCCGCGCGCCGGCGGCTGGCCAAGCGCGGCGTCAGCTTCATCGCCGCGCCGGTAAGCGGCAACGGCAAGGTCGTGCGGGCCGGGATGCTGTCGCTGGTCTGCTCGGGGCCCGCGGACTCATACGCCGAGGTCCTCCCGCTCCTGGAGCTGCTCGGACGGCATGTCACCTATGTCGGTGCCGGCGAGCACGCCCGACTTGTCAAGATCTGCCACAACCTGCTGCTGGGTGTGGTGACGCAGAACCTGGCTGAGATCACGGTCCTGGCCGAGAAGGGTGGCGTGCCCAGATCGGCGTTTCTGGACTTCATCAACAACAGCGTCATGGGGTCGGTGTTCACTCGGTACAAGACGCCTGCGTTCGTCAACCTGGACTTCACCCCCACGTTCACGCCGATCCTGCTGCGTAAGGACTTCGACCTCGGACTCGCTGTTGCCCGCGAGCTTGACGTGCCCATGCCTGTGGCCGCAATTACGGCCCAGCTTGTGCAGGCCAGCGTGAGCAGTGGCCGGATCACCGAGGACTTCGCTGTCCTGCTGGACCTTCAGGCGGCAAGCTCCGGCCTGACGCTGAAGTCCGAGGACGTTGTGGTGGACGACGGTCTTGGCGGGAATGACCCCTCATGAGCCCCCAGATGGCTCCGCTGCCAGCTCCGGGCCACATGGGCGTCGACTACGAGCAGCGCGTCGACTTCGACCGTCTTCGTCGCTACCGGCTGGCCAGGGCCAAGGCATCGCTGGAGTCCAGCGAGTGCGGCGCGTTCCTGCTCTTCGACTTCTACAACATCCGGTACACCACCCAGACCTGGATCGGCGGCGCGCTCGGCGACAAGATGACTCGCTATGCGTTGCTCACGCGTGACCACGGGCCAACGTTGTGGGACTTCGGGTCGGCCGCCCGTCATCACCGGCTGCACTCACCGTGGCTCGAGCAGGAGGACTGCCGGGCCGGGATGCTGGGCCTGCGGGGGGCGATCGCGCCGACCGTTGGCCTCATGGAGTCAGCGGTCCGGGAGATCAAGGGCATGCTGCAGGAGGCCGGTGTGGTCGGCGCGCCTATCGGCGTGGACATCGTCGAGCCTGCGTTCCTGTTCGAGATGCAGCGCCAGGGCCTGCGTGTGGTCGACGCACAGCAGCTCATGCTGGACGCCCGGCAGATCAAGTCCAGCGACGAGGTCATGCTGCTCAACCAGGCCGCCGCCATGGTCGACGGTGTCTACCAGGACATTGTCGAAGCGCTGAAGCCAGGCATTCGCGAGAACGAGATCGTGGCCCTGGCAAACAAACGGCTCTACGAGATGGGCTCGGACCAGGTCGAGGCGATCAACGCGGTGTCTGGGGAGCGGTGCAACCCCCACCCTCACAACTTCTCAGACCGTCTCATCCGCCCGGGCGACCAGGCATTCTTCGACATCATCCACTCGTTCAACGGCTACCGCACGTGCTACTACCGGACCTTCAGTGTCGGAAGCGCCACGTCCAGCCAGCGGGACGCCTACGACAAGGCGCGCCAGTGGATGGACGCTTCGATCAACAAGGTCAGGCCGGGGGTTGGCACCGATGAGATTGCAGCGGTATGGCCCAAGGCCACCGAGTTCGGCTTCGAGAGCGAGATGGCTGCGTTCGGCCTGCAGTTCGGCCACGGCCTCGGCCTGGGACTACACGAGAGGCCAGTCATCTCCAGGCTGAACAGTATGAAGGAGCCGGTCGAGCTACAGAACGGCATGGTCTTCGCGCTGGAGACGTACTGCCCGGCCAGCGACGGGTTCTCCGCCGCGCGGATCGAGGAAGAGGTTCTGGTCACACCCGACGGCCCGCGCATCCTCACCCTGTTCCCGGCGCAGGAACTCTTCATCGCCAACCCCTACTGAGGCCGGCGCCGGCACGTCGAAAGGTTCAACTCCGGTGAGCGAGCACATCGCAGATCTTCGCAAAGCCCTGGTGAGCGACCTCTATATCGGGGGAACATCTGTTCCTGCCGCAAGCGGTCGCCGCTTCGAGGTCCTGGACCCAGCAACCGGGGCAACGATCGCGACCGTCGCCGATGCCAGTGCCGAGGACGGCATTGCCGCGATCGACGCTGCCGAGAAGGCCGCGCCAGGCTGGGCGGCAACGGCCCCTCGTCAGCGAGCCGAGATCTTGCGGCGCGCGTTCGACCTGATGATCAGCGGCGCCGAGGACCTCGCAGCCCTGATCACCTTGGAGAACGGCAAGGCCCTTCGGGACGCGCGCGGCGAGGTGACCTACGCCGCCGAGTTCTTCCGCTGGTACTCCGAAGAGGCCGTCCGGGGCGCCGGCTCGGTCATGACCGCTCCGTCCGGGGCCAACAAGATCCTCGTCCTGCAGCAGCCTGTCGGCATCTGCGTCCTGGTCACGCCCTGGAACTTCCCGGCGGCCATGGCGACGCGCAAGATCGCGCCGGCACTGGCCGCAGGGTGCACCGTGGTCCTCAAGCCGGCCAGCGACACCCCGCTGACGGCGCTGGCGATGGGGTCTATCTTGGCGCAGTCCGGAGTTCCGCCAGGCGTGGTGAACATCGTTCCCTCCCGCCGCTCCGGGCCGGTCGTCTCGGCTATGCTCCACGACTCACGCGTTCGCAAGCTGTCCTTCACCGGGTCGACGGAGGTCGGGCGGATCCTGCTGGCCGAGGCAGCTGACCGGGTCGTGAACACCTCGATGGAGCTCGGAGGCAACGCGCCGTTCCTGGTCTTCGCCGACGCCGACCTCGAGGCTGCCACCGAGGGGGCCATGGTGGCCAAGATGCGCAACGCGGGGCAGGCGTGCACGGCGGCGAACCGCTTCTACGTCCAGGCTTCGGTCGCTGGTGAGTTCAGCCGGCGGCTTGCGCGGCGGATGTCTGGGCTGGTCCTGGGGCCAGGATCACAAGAGAGCACCGATGTCGGTCCACTCGTCAGCCAGGACGCGGTCGCCAAGGTGGATGCTCTGGTCCGTGCAGCGGTCCTGGACGGGGCGAAAGCGTTGGTCGGTGGGCAGCGCCCGGCTCGCACCGGTTTCTTCTACGAGCCGACCGTGCTGGTGAACGTCCCACCGGGCGCGGCCATCCTGGGTGAGGAGCTCTTCGCCCCGGTCGCTCCCATCGTGACCTTCGAGAACGAGGCGCAGGCCGTCGCCCTGGCCAACACTACCGAGCATGGGCTCGTCGGTTACGTCTACACCGGCGACCTGGCACGTGGCCTGTGCGTCAGTGAGGCGCTGGAGTTTGGCATGGTCGGTCTGAACCGGGGCCTTGTCAGCGATCCCGCGGCCCCCTTCGGCGGCTCCAAGCAGAGCGGGATCGGTCGCGAAGGTGGCCACGACGGCATGCTCGACTACCTCGAGTCGAAGTACATCGCCGTGCGGTGGTAGCGGGACGTCACGCCGGGGGGCCACCGAAGACCTCAGGATGCTGGGCAAGCTCGACGCGAGTTCTCCGGATGTGCCCGCTGAGGTACCGCTCGGCGTCGGTGGTGTCGTGGCGCTGGATCGCGTCGAGCAGCAGGCGGTGCTCAGAGTTGATAACCCACATCCGGCCGGGTCCGCTGCTGGAGACGAACGCCCGGCGATAGTGCTGGGTGGAGTTCCACAGTCTGGTAACCATCGACATGAGCTGGTCGAAGTGACAGCCGCTGTAGGTGAGCAGATGGAACTGCCGGTCCAGCTGGAGGAACCCACGGACGTCGGAGTTGGTTTCGATCGAGTCCTGGATGTCCCCAATCCTGCGCACATCGCCGGCGGTGAGGTTCGGGATGCTCTGGCTGAGCGCGAGGGGCTCGAGGCGTTCACGCATCTGGTAGATGATGTCGACCTCGCGGCTGTCCAGCAGCGGTACTCGCGCGCCCTTGTTTGCCTCGTGCTCGATGAGCCCTTCAGCCTCCAGCATCCGCAGTGCCTCACGCACCGGCAGCCTGCTGGCCCCGAACCGCTCGGCAACCATCGCCTGCCGGACTCGCTGCCCGGGCCCGATGTCCCCGTCCAGGATCGCGTTGCGCAGGTAGTCCGCGACCCGTTGGCTCGCCGAACCCGCCAAGGCCTCAGACACGTGAGAGGGCAGAACGGAGGTCATGACGGACTCGCGCTGGTCCTGCGGTCGAACGCCTTTCCGTTCGGGTAGGACACCAGCTCGAGCTGTAGCCCCCAAGGCGCCAGGAAGTAGACCCACCGCTGGCCGAGGTTGGGCCCCTTGCTCGCGGTCGGCTCGCCGAGCACGGTGACCCCGCGGCCTCTGAGGTACTCAACCGCCGAGTCGAGGTCGTCGACGTACAGGGCGATGTGATGCCCGCCGACGTCGCTGTTCTGCGGAACTGACGTGCGCTGCTCAGCAGCGGTGTACACGAACACCTCGAAAACCATCTGCCCACCCAGTCGAAAGAAACGGTTCTCCGGAACTGTCGCGCGCGGGTGGACGCCCAGGTGCTCGCTCATCCAGTTGCCGTCGTCCCGGAAGGGACCCAGCGAGTACAGGTACTCGCACCCGATGACGTCCACCAGGAAGGTGGTCGCCTGCTGGAGATCGGGGACGGTGACCCCGACGTGGTCGAACCGGCGCAGACCTGGCAGTCCCATCAGTGACGCTCCCACTTCAACGGCGAATGGATCCAATACATCATAGACAAACGCCTGTCATGTGGTCTAGAGGGGAACCATTGGACGTTCGGGACTAGAGATTGGATCCCATTTTGTGGCAGGCTTAGTTGGATCAACCGAACTGCGGAGCGTGTCATGACCGAACACAGGCAACTCACCGCGGCAGCTCCGTGGGTCGAGCTCGTCGCCACCATCGATGACTGGGACGCCGCTGACCCGGCGCTGCTCACGGCGATGCTCAGCCAGCTCGTGCTGATCCGCACCTTCGAGGAGTACGTGCTCGAGCTCGCCAGCGCGGGCCTGGTCCACGGGCCGGCACACTCGAGCATCGGGCAGGAGGGCGGTGCGGTCGGCTCCATCCTGGCGCTGACCAGCCAGGACAGCGTCAACGGCTCGCACCGCGGGCACCACCAGTTCCTGGCCAAGGCGCTCTCGCACGTGGCACCCAAGGGACTTGACCTGACCGAGGAGCTGACCGACGACGTACGCAAGGTCCTGCTCCGCACGCTCGCCGAGATCTGTGGCTTGTCCCGGGGGTACAGCCACGGACGCGGGGGGTCCATGCACCTGCAGTGGAAGGAAGCGGGCGCGATGGGCACGAACGCCATCGTCGGGGGTGGCGTGCCGCAGGCTGCAGGGTTTGCCTGGGCGAACCGGAAGGCCGGCACGGACGCGGTGTCAGTGACCTACTTCGGGGACGGTGCGGTCAACATCGGCTCGACCCTGGAGACGTTCAACCTCGCCTCCGCCTGGCACCTGCCGATCTGCTTCTTCATCGAGAACAACCTCTACGCCGTGTCGACCAGCGTCGCCGAGGCGACCGGGGAGCCGCGGCTGTCGGCTCGCGGCCTGGGGTTTGCCATCCCGAGCTGGAAGGTCGACGGCATGGATCCGCTGGCCGTACACCTGGCAATGCAGGAGGCTCTGGCACACATGCGTGCCGGCAACGGGCCAACCATCATCGAGGCAGACACATACCGCTTCTTCCACCAGAACGGCCCCTTCCCGGGGAGCGCCTTCGGATACCGATCCAAGGAAGAGGAGGCGCGTTGGCGAGCGCGAGACCCGATAGCGCAGGTTGCCAGCCACCTGGTGCGTCGCGGCATCGCCACCCAGTCTTCCATCGACCAGAGCGCCAACCGTGCCAAACAGGTCATGGCCGAGACCGGCGACTTTCTCCTCGAACCGCTGCCCGGTGGCAAACCGGGCCAGCGCCGGATCAAGCCAGCGGAGTGGCCGGACCCGACGTTCGTCGACGTCGGGGTCCGCGGTGACCTCAGCGAGTTCAATGACGCCCGCGTCGCTGACCGCGACTCCTACACGGGCGCGGTCACGGAGCAGAAGTTCATCGACGCGGTGGCTGCCGTGATGGCCCGCCGGATGCAGACCGACGACACCATCGTGGTGATGGGTGAGGATGTGCACCGCTTGAACGGTGGGACCAACGGCGCCACCAGAGGTTTGAAGGAGGCTTATCCGGACAGGGTCTGGGGCACACCGATCAGCGAGAACGCCTTTGCGGGTCTGGGGGGCGGAATCGCGATCGACGGCCGGTTCAAGCCCGTCGTGGAGTTCATGTACGCCGACTTCATGTGGGTGGCCGCCGACCAGCTGTTTAACCAGATCGGCAAGGCTCGGCACATGTTCGGCGGCGAGGGCGAAGTCCCCTTCGTGCTCCGCAGCAAAGTCGCCACAGGTACGGGCTACGGGTCGCAGCACTCGATGGACCCCGCCGGTATCTTCGCCACAGCCCCGGGTTGGCGGATCGTCGCACCGTCGACGCCGTTCGACTATGTGGGCCTGATGAACAGCGCCCTACGGTGCAAGGACCCCGTAGTCGTCCTCGAGCATGTCGACCTGTACACGTCAACGGGCCAAGGGCCGGTCGACGACCTCGACTACTGCCTGCCCGTGGGCAGGGCCGCCATCCGGCGGAAAGGATCACAGATCACCGTCATCTCCTACCTCGCGATGGTTCATCACGTGCTCGAGGCGCTCACCCAGCTCGACAACGTCGACGCCGAGGTGATTGACCTGCGTTGGCTCGACCGAGCCAGCATCGACTGGGACACGATCGGCGCTAGCATCAAGAAGACCAACAACGTGCTGATCGCCGAGCAGGGTGCCCTCGGGACGTCGTATGGCGGCTGGCTCGCCGACGAGATCCAGCACCGGTTCTTCGACTGGCTTGACCAGCCCGTGCAACGAGTGACCGGTGGCGAGGCCTCGCCCAGTATCAGCAAGGTCCTGGAACGGGCGGCGATCGCCAAGACTGCAGAAGTCGCCGCACGACTCGCCGAGATCACGGGGTCCTGACATGGCCCGGTTGCTGCGCATGCCCGAGGTGGCGGCCAACTCGGTGGAGGCGGTGCTGTCCGCGTGGCCGGTCCCGGAGAACACGCCGTTCAGGTCAGAAGAGGCCATCGCCACCGTCGAGACCGAGAAAGCTGTTGTCGACGTGCCCGCCGACGCCGACGGTGTGATTCTCAAGACGCTCGTACCGGCCGGGGCAGTGGTCGAGGTGGGAGCACCAATCGCCGTGCTCGCCGAGCCCGGCGAGCACGTCAAGGACCTGGGCGCCCTGCTGGTCGAGCTGGGGGTGAGCTCAGAGGCCACCGCGTCGACCTCGGCCGGTGTGGACGGCGGACGGGAACCGCGCATCCTCAGCAGCCCGCTGGCCAGACGTCTGGCCAAGGAGGCAGGCCTTGCCATGGCCGACATCACCGGAACCGGTCCGGGCGGTCGGATCGTGCGCCGAGATGTTGAACAAGCAGCCTTGGCTGCCTCCGGGACCACTTCAGGGAACGCTTCAGATGAGTCTCCTAGGACCAGTACCGAGGACGGCTCAGCGGGCGCCGCAACCTACGACGCCGTGCCTCACACGCGGATCCGCCTGGCCATCGCGACTCGACTGACTCAGAGCACCAGGGACGCGCCGCACTTCTTCCTGCGCGGCACTGCCCGCGTCGACAAGCTGCTCAAGCTCCGTGCGCGCCTCAACGACTCGGGCACGGTGGCTGTCTCGGTCAACGATCTGGTGGTGACCGCGGCAGCGCGCGCCCATGTCCTGGTGCCGGCAATGAACGTGATCTGGACGCCCGAGGCGGTGCGCTTGTTCTCCGGCGTCGACATCTGCGTGGCCGTGGCCACCGACCGGGGCCTGGTCACCCCGGTGCTGCGCAGGGTTGACCAGATGAGGCTGTCAGCGGTCGCCGAGGCCACGGCCGACCTGGTCGGCCGGGCCAGGTCGGGCCGCCTTCAGCAGGAGGATCTGGAGGGCGGCACGCTGACAGTCACGAACCTGGGCATGTACGGCACCGAGAGCTTTGCGGCGATCATCAACCCGCCGCAGTCCGCGATTCTGGCAGTTGGCGCGGCGCTGGCCAAGCCTGTCGCCACCAAGGGGCGGCTGAGGGTGGGCACGGTCATGAGCTTCACCCTCTCGGTCGACCACCGGCCGATCGACGGAGCAACAGCCGCGCAATGGATGGCGACGTTCACCGCACTTCTGGAGGAACCGGTGCGGATCCTCGTCTGAGCCCTCACTGGCGACGTGATAGCGAGCGTCTGGCACCGGCAAGGCGCTGTTCCTGGCCACATTCTGGCTGCCGGCAGCGAGCCAGTTCCTTATCGTCCATGGGTTTGGCGCGCTGGCAGCGTTCGGCTGGCCCCCAACGCTGCCAGCGGTGGCTGTGTTTCCCCTTGGGTGCGTGCCTGACACCGGTGGCGGGCAGCGACATGCTCCCCTGGGGCGCCTTGACTAGCGGCTGCGTCGCCCACCCAACCTGCTGTCCGTCTGAACGGCCGCACCGTGGCTCAGCTGGCCCAGATGACCCACCTCTCGGTCGAGACGGGCAAGCTGTCCGGCCGCCAGGGGCCGCAGCGGGGAGCTCGCGCCGAGGGCGTTCAGCTGCGCCTGCCACATGCTGTAGTCGTCCACGCCCCAGGCCGAGCGGGTCCAGGTAGACATCAGGTCGGGTTCGCGGCTGCCAAGCACCGCCTGGCGCAGTGACGCTTCGATGTTCGCCCGAAGCCTGACAACGCCCGGCGCGGTCGAGCCTGGGAGCAGAGGCCCGCGATACGCCCGCAGGGCGGCGACCACCTCACCCACGGCGAGATGGGCCTCCACAGCGAGCCAGTCGGCGGTGAGCTCGGCCACCAGCCGGTATGGCCTTGACGCAAGCAACTCCTCTCCCAGCAGGTTGCGCAGCCGGTTGAGCTCCGCCCGCAACGTGGAAGCACTGCTGTCCTCCTCATAGAGCAGGACAGCCAGCTCGTCCCCGGACAGACCCCGCGGGGCCGACGCCAGGAGCAGGAGGATCTCGCTGTGACGGGGGCTCAGACGGATCGACTTCCGCTTGCCGAGACCGTCGACGATGGTCAGCAGCGAGTCTGAGCGGCCCAGGGACTCCAGGACCACAAACATTCCGGCGCTACGGCGTTCCGCCCTCAGGCTGTGCGAACGCACCTCCCTTGACAGCTCGGCCTCGGCCATCCGCGCTGCCGCGCGCACCATCGCCATCGTCTGCGGCACGGCAACGTCATCACCGCCGGTGATGTCCAGGACACCTAGCAACGAGGTCGTGGTTGGGTCATGGATGGGCGTAGCCGCACAGCTCCAGCGCTGCACCGAGCGCCGGAAATGCTCGGCACCGTTCACTCTCACGGACTCGTCGAGCGCCAACGCCATGCCTGGCGCATTGGTGCCTGCCAGCCTTTCGTCCCAGTTGCTGCCCTCGACAAAACCAAACGACTCAGCCTGGCGCAGCAGGCTCGGCGCGCCGCAGATCCAGAGCAGCTGCCCGGCAGCGTCCGAGACGGCCATGATCGCGTCGCAGTCACGGGCTGCCTGCCCGAGGACGTCATCAAGGAGAGGGAACACCTGCGCGAGCGGATGGGCCTCCCGGTAGTCACGCAGGGCATCGCCCGGCAGCGTGATCGGGGCGTCGACTGTGTCAGCCTGCACGCCCGCGGCGGCCGAGCGAAACCACGACTCGGCCACCTGGGCGCGCACATTCTCAAGGGCCATGCCCTCAAGTAGAACCCCAGTTGCCCCGATCTGACCACAGGCGGGCCAAACCGGGGAGCTGGTCAGGCTGAGCTGCCTAATACTTGATGACGACTCGGCCGTCGATCTTGCCGTGCTTCATCTCGTCAAACACGGCATTGATCTCGGTGAGGTTCCGGGTCGCCACGGTGGGGTGGATCTGGCCTCGGGCGTAGAACTCCAGGGCCTCCACCAGGTCCTGGCGGGTGCCGACGATGGACCCACGGACGGTGAGTCCCTTGAGGACGATCTCGAAGATCGATGCCGGGAAGTCCCCAGCGGGAAGGCCGTTGAAGACGATGGTGCCACCTCGCCGTGACATGTGGATCGCCTGGCCGAATGCCGAAGGGTGAACGGCGGTAACGAGTACACCATGTGCGCCGCCGGTTACCCTCTGGACGACCTCGATGGGATCCTCGTGAGCCCCATTGACCAGCAACTCGGCGCCATGCTTCTTGGCCAGGGCCAGCTTGTCGTCGGCAATGTCGACTGCGGCCACCCGCAGGCCCATGGCCTTGGCGTACTGCACCGCGATGTGTCCGAGGCCGCCGATGCCGGAGATGACCACCCACTGGCCGGGCCGGGCCTCCGTCATCTTCAGTCCCTTGTAAACGGTGACGCCCGCGCACAGAACGGGAGCGACCTCCACCAGGTCCGCACCCTCAGGAATGATTGCGGCGAACTTGGCATCCACGAGCATGTACTGGCCGAAGGAGCCGTCCACGCTGTAGCCGGCGTTCTGCTGCTGCTCGCACAGGGTCTCCCAGCCGACGTTGCAGTACTGGCAGTGACCGCAGGCCGAGAAGAGCCAGGCGTTGCCGACCAGCTGGCCCACGGTGAGGTTGGTGACGCCCTCGCCCAGGGCGACGACCTTGCCGACGCCTTCATGGCCGGGGATGAACGGCGGGTTCGGCTTGACCGGCCAGTCGCCCTCGACGGCGTGCAGATCCGTGTGACAGACACCGCTGGTGATGAGCTTCACCAGCGCCTGTCCGGGGCCGGGCGTAGGAACGGGAACGTCGTCGATGGTGAGGTCCTTGCCGAAGGCGTGGACTACAGCTGCTTTCATGGTTGTCATGTGACTGTCCTTCTTTGTGGTATTCGAATGGGCGGCGTGGGTGTAGCTACGCCTGTGGGCCGAAATAGGCCGTAGGTGTGCGGGAGCCGTCGGGGGCTGCGGATTGTCCTGCGGCGCCCGACGGCTCGAGCCGACTGCTCAACCGATTGTTAGAAGAACCCGAGCGCGTTTTCGGAGTAGCTGACCAGCAGGTTCTTGGTCTGCTGGTAGGCGCTCATCACCATCAGGTGGGTCTCACGGCCCATGCCCGAGGACTTGTAGCCGCCGAAGGCAGAGTGTGCCGGGTAGGCGTGATAGTTGTTCACCCAGACGCGGCCGGCCTGGATGTCGCGGCCTGCGCGATAGGCGACGTTGCCATTGCGGGACCAGACGCCAGCGCCCAGGCCATAGGGGGTGTCGTTGGCGATGGAGATCGCGTTGGCGTAGTCCGTGAAGCGGGCCACCGCGAGCACCGGGCCGAAGATCTCTTCCTGGAACACACGCATGTCGTTGGTGCCCTCCAGAAGGGTGGGCTTGATGTAGAAGCCGCCGGCCAGATCGCCGCCGAGATCCGCCCGGGCACCACCGGCGAGGACCTTGGCCCCCTCCTTCTTGCCGATCTCGATGTAACCCAGGATCGTGTTCATCTGGGCTTCGCTGACCTGGGCTCCCATCTGGGTGTTCGTGTCCAGCGGGTTGCCCATGATGATCTTCTCTGTCCGTGCCACTGCATCTGTCATGAACGAGTCGTAGAAGGAGTCCTGGACCAGGGCCCGAGACGGGCAGGTGCAGACCTCGCCTGAGTTGAAGGCGTAGAGGGTGAACCCTTCCAGAGCCTTGTCGTAGAAGCTGTCGTTCTTGTCGGCCACATCCGCAAAGAAGATATTGGGGCTCTTGCCGCCGAGTTCCAAAGTGACCGGGATGAGGTTGGGGCTCGCGTACTGGCTGATCTTGATGCCGGTCGTGGTCTCGCCGGTGAACGCGATCTTGCGGATCCGCTTGGAGGATGCCAGGGCCTTGCCGGCCACGCCGCCGGAGCCAGTGACGACGTTCAGCACACCGGCCGGGAGCAGGTCCCCGATGAGCTCGACGAGCACCATGATGGAGGCCGGCGTGACAGAAGCCGGCTTCAGGACGATGCAGTTTCCGGCTGCAAGGGCGGGAGCTACCTTCCAGACTGCCATCAGGATGGGGAAGTTCCACGGGATGATCTGCCCCACGACGCCAAGGGGCTCATGGAAGTGGTACGCGGTGGTGTCATCGTCGATCTGGGACACCCCGCCTTCCTGGGCACGGATGGCGCCGGCAAAGTAACGGAAGTGGTCGGCGGCCAAGGGGATGTCTGCGTTCAGGGTCTCCCGGATGGCTTTGCCGTTGTCCCAGGTCTCGGCGACGGCGAGCATCTCCAGGTTGTCCATCATCCGGTCCGCGATCTTGTTCAGAATGACGGCTCGATCCGCCGGAGAGGTCTTGCCCCAGGCCGGCGCCGCCTTGTGCGCTGCGTCCAGGGCCAGCTCAATGTCCTCCTCGGTACCGCTGGCCGCCTCAGTGAACTGCTTGCCCGTGATCGGGGTGACGTTCTCGAAGTACTGCCCTCTGGTGGGGGGGACCCACTTGCCGCCGATCCAGTTCTCGTAGCGTGCCTTGAACTCGACCTTGGCACCGGCTTGACCTGGTTGTGCATAAACAGTCATGGGAGGCTCCTTAAGCAGGTAGGACTTCTTTGTCCAGAATCCCCGGAGGCTAGACCTGCGGGGGTTGCATCCACGTTGCACGGCTTCGGATCAGGCACGGCGGTCCCTGACATCTGCCTCACAAGGTCGGGCCGGGACCAAGGCTCCTGTTGAGCCTGCACGCCGGTGTCTGTACTGAAGGTCAGCAGGCACCGTGCAGGACCGACCGAGGGAGCGGACATGAGCAGCAGCACGAACCAGCCCGGGGACATGGCCCGTCGAAGTTCTGGGATGACCTAGCGCCCTGGAACTCCCGGATGCAGGACCTCGTGCAGGACCTATGGTCGCGCAGTCCCTTCCCGGGCGAATTCGCCCCCAGTGGGGATCTGCACGAAACCGACGAGGCGTTCACCGTCGTGCTAGACCTGCCGGGTGTCAACCAGGGCGACATCACGATCGACATCTCGGGCCGCCGGGTTATGGTGCACGGCTCGGGAACGGCCAAGGACGCCAAGGAGTGACGCGCCACTGGACCCCGATGAGCGGCTCGTTCAGGTACGAGGCCGTACTTCCCGTGCCGATCGCCGAGCAGGCCGTCACCGCTGCGCTCAAGGACGGGGTGCTGACCATCACGATGCCCAAGTCCGCGACGACAAAGGCCACCTGTATCGACGTGAAGTGCGCCGAACGCCCCTTCGCTCGGGGCCATGCGAAACCGACCCTTCAGCTGTCAGGAGGCACCTCAGGTGTCGCGCCAGGACCTGGGGTTGACCCCTGAAGAACCTCGGCGACCGGCGAGGCCGCCCGCGCCACGGTTGTCGGGAGCTGTCGCGAGTTCGGAGTTATCCGCCGCAGCTCGTTGGAGTTATCCGCCGCAGCTCGTGAGAGACCTGACGCCCTGGCATACGACAGGGGCTTGGGAACCTTTGTGAGGTATTCCCTGATGTCTGGCTCGGGGTTGGATTTGCCCGGTGTG
>OBLU010003873.1_pt1 | contig 13519 bp, 10 predicted proteins | sample 1518681 | NCBI WGS metagenome assembly OBLU01 (sample SAMEA3539304, study PRJEB22396) | soil metagenome | biome: tundra; feature: field; material: soil | place: USA | collected 2010-05 | depth 0.15 m | reverse complement strand
AAGCCGATGGGGACATGGAAAGTCTGCGCACACGGCGGATCGAGGCGATCCCGCTAGCGGAGGCTGCGCTGCTGCCTCCGGTCCGGCCGTCGAAGATCGTGTGCGTGGGGCGCAACTATCGCGAGCATGCGGCTGAACTGGGGCATGAAGTTCCGAAGGAGCCTCTTATCTTCTTCAAGCCGACTTCTGCCCTGCTGCCGCCGGGAGGGACGGTGCGGCGGCCGAAGATCTCGCAGCGCGTCGATCATGAGGGCGAGTTGGGCGTGGTGATCGGAAAGACTTGCTACCAGCCGGCGGCGGATGCGGACATCCGGCAATACATTCTGGGCTACACGTGTGTGAATGACGTTACGGCGCGCGATCTGCAGAATAAAGATGGGCAGTGGACGCGGGCCAAGGGCTTCGACACATTTTGTCCAGTGGGGCCGGTGGTGACCGACGAGATTGATCCGTGGGTCGGGGTGGGCGTGGAAACCCGTGTCAACGGCGAGGTCCGGCAGCAGGGTAACACGCGGGATTTCATCTTTGCGCTGGATGTGGTGATTCGGCATATCGCGCAGTGTATGACTTTGTTTCCTGGCGATCTGATTCCTACGGGGACACCGGCGGGTGTGGGGCCGCTGGTGGCGGGAGATACGGTCGAGGTTAGTGTGGAAGGGGTTGGGACGCTGAGGAATTCGGTGGTGGATGAGTAGTTGTAACGATGGCACTATGAGTCAGGATGAGTGACCTAGAAACGGTTCCTACCGCAGCATCTGCCCGGACACGCAGAATGCCCGACGGTGAATTGGTCTTTGCCGTCGAGCACGCTTTGGAAGTGATCCAAGCCTGCACATCCTCGGAAATAGCAGTACTGGGCATCGAGATCTTTCCCGGTCTCAACGTGTCAACTTACGATCGAGAGGTGAAAGATCCAGCCGAAGAAGAGTTTTGGCCTGGCTACGTGGAAGCCAACAATGCACTGGCGGAGGACTTCATAAGGAGAAATCCGGCACCAAGGACAAGTGAATGTATTTTGACGACCGCCTCGTGGAGGGAGTTCTGCGAGATCAAACGACAATCGAACAAATAGGGATCAGAGATCCATTAGCAGACTACTGGAGACGAAAACGTTCCTTCATCAGCCGTTGCAGGCGGGGCTTGTAGAGGAGATCGTAGGCGAGTTCTTTGTCGGGGAACATGGCCAGGGCGGCACGCTTGGCTCCGGCGGCTAGCTCGGAGGCTTCCTCTACGGTGAGGTTGGGGTCCTGGCCGATGACGGACATCACCATGCTGATCATCACTTGCAGGCGGCGGATTTTTCGGGCTTCCTCTTCACGCTCGCGGAGGGCCTCCTGCTCCGCCATCGGAAAACTAGTTCCCTGCCCGGCCTGTTGATGAATGTTCATGTGTCCCCTTTTCCTGCCCCACTGTTTTGGATGACGCGACGCACCTCGGCGTTGCGCCACTGGTTATGCCATTCTGCCGCACCCACAGAAGAAAGCAACTACACAAAAGTGCTGATCCTAGCTCATAGACTGGAAGTCTGAGTTTCGCAACCCTTGACTCCGAAGCCGCATCCACCCTAGACGCCGATTCCCAAGCTGCAAGGCGGACTCGGAAGGGGAGTAAAATCGCTGTGTAACGGGGTCCGGGCCGCTCGGTTCGACTCCAGAATTGGAGATGTCATGGCAGAACCTGGCAATTCGGCCGCCGAGGCGCAACCGCGTCCTGATCCCAACGAGAAACTGGTAAATGTGTTTGGCTCGGAGCAGGAACCTGAGGCGCTGTTGGTCAAGGGGTTGCTCGATTCGGCGGGCATCGAGAGTAATCTCACCTCGGCGTCCATGGTGCAAGACGCGTTCCCGGGTTTGGGCGGGATGATCCTCTTGGTACGCGAAGAGGATGCGGAAGCCGCGCGTCGCGTGATCGCGGAAGGACGCCGGTCGGCACCCGACGAGGACGAGACGGCGGAGATTGCGATTATTGAAGAGCCGCCACAGAAGGCGTAACCGAGTGTCTGGACTTCTTCCGTTTCGACGTCAATCGTCTGTCGAATTTCGTTGAAGCCTCCCTGCTGCAGGCGGCCGTCGCGCGTGACATGGGCGGCGATTTGTAGCTCCTGCCGGTCCGCATAGGGTTGGATCGCGGTGTCGAGGCGCGTTGATGCCCCGCGCGCCTGAATGTGAAGGGCTCCTGTGACAAAGACAGCTCCTAGAGCCAGCGACCAGCCCAGGCCGGACCGCGGCCCCGCGAAATAGGCCGCGGCAGCCACAAACGCCGCTCCAGCGACTACCCACCAAAGGATGGGCCGCCAGAGGTAGGCTCCGGCGATAATGCCCAGGGAGTAAGCGACCGCCGCCCACAGCGCCGGTTGTCGTGATGCCTTGAAGTAGAAGATAGGAGGGCTGGCCGACGTGGGTATTCCATTCATAGGCTGGACCGACCTGAACCGAGGGCGGGGCGCCCTCCGGGACAGCCGGCAAGATGCAGGCGCTACTTCAGGCGAGCCAGTTCTTGGCTTCGTGCAAAGTCACCGCACCAAGTGCACAACGCTTTCCAAGTGGTAGGTTTGCGGAAACAAATCCACCAGGTGCACTTGCTCGACGCGATAACCGGCGGCGAGCAGGGGAACGAGATCGCGCGCCAGCGTTGCCGGATCGCACGACACATAAATAACGCGTGGCGCGCCCAAGGTCGACAATAATCGCGCCACGCGCTCTCCTAGGCCACTCCGGGGCGGGTCCACCACCGCTAGGTCGGGCTTATTAGGGATATGAAGAAGGACTGCGCCCTTCCCGACTCGCCCCGTATTCTCACGGGCCAGGTACTGCTCCGTTGTGGCTTGGACTGCCTCTCCATTCGAGGACCGATTGTAGGAAAGATCGGCTGAGGAAGTCTGTGACGACTCAACAGAAACGACGTGATGAAAGTCACTGGCCAGGGCTGTGGAAAACAAGCCTGCGCCCGCGTAAAGGTCGAGAGCCAACTGGCCGGATTGGCCTTCCGTGACGATCTTCACTAGTTCGTCGGTTAAATGGCGGTTGGTTTGAAAGAAAGAACCCGGGCTGACGCGGTATGCCGCCCGCTGCGTCTGATAAGTCAGATGCGCGGCGCCGACAGCAACGAGAATCTCCTTCGCCCCTGCCTTGCGATCGCCGGGATTGGCCTCGCGGAATGCTACGACTCCGGCAATCTCGGGCAGGGCGGCGTGTAATTCCTCCGCCCAGACGCGCACGGCCGATCGGCGGGCCTCACCCGCGCACGCGACGTCTACCAGCAATTGAGTGTCGTCCGCGTTGGCGAAGAACTCGACCTCGCGCACTCCTTCGGGAACTTTGCCCGCCCGTCCGCTCTGCCACAGGCACGCAATGGCGCGGTTGATCAGCGGCGAACTGATCGGACACTCTTCCACCGCCAGCAGTTCGTGCGACGCCAATTTGAAATATCCCGCGGTGAATGCAGGGCTGACCTGCACCTGCAGACGCGACCGGTTGCGATAGTTCCACGGCGGCGAAGGATGGACCTTGATGTCAAATGGCAAGTCGAGCTTGGCCGTGCGCCGCAGGCTCTCGCGCAGGATTTCTTTCTTGATCTCAAGCTGATGCTCGTAGCTGGCGTGCTGGTAGTGACAACCGCCGCAGCGGGTAAAGTATTGGCAGCCAGGTTGGATGCGGTGCGGAGAAGGCTCGAGGATTGAATCCGCCGTCGCCCGCGCAAAGCCCGGCTTCTGTTCGGTGAGGGAAGCCTCGATTTTTTCAGCGGCCAGGACAAAGGGGACGAACACGGCCTTGCCGCGTCCGCGGTCGTCGGCAGGCAGACGGGCCAGGCCGTCGCCGCCGTAAATCATCTTTTCGATTGTGAGGAGCAAGAGTTGATTCTACGGCACTGGGGAAGGCGAAACCCGGAGAGCGGGTTCGCCGGCATGCTCCATCCCGCGACGACACGCAGGAGATCCCTCGCTCCGCCTGAAAAGCGGCTACGCTCGGGATGACGCCATCAGCGATATAGATCGTCAGAGCCCGGAGTCAATCCGGACCGAATGCTGAAGGTGTGGAGGCTCTGAGCCTGACTTGGAGCATTCGGTGCGACTGTCGAAATTACTCCGCGCTCGTAAGTCATGGGCAATCGTTGGCCATCATCGCGCGACAGTGGCGCGCGATCTGTTGCTCCTCCTGTGTGGCGACGACCTGAATCTTCTCTGGGGTGAGGCCAAGAGTTTCCAGCCCGTTCGTTGCCGCGGATCGAATGCGATCGCTGTGCTCTCCGATGCCGCCAGTAAAGACAAGCAGATCGGCTCCGCCGAGCAGAGCCATGTACGCGCCGATTGTCTTTCGAACGGAAACGGCAAAGACATCCAGGGCAAGACACGCCTTTGAATCATTGCGGCGGGCGCGCTCCTCTAGTGCCTTCACGTCGCCTTCGCCGGAGGAGAGCGCGAAAAGGCCGCACTTATGATTTAGGAGATCTTCAAGCCTATCGGCGTCGAATTTCTCATTCCGCAGAAGATAAACGATGACGCCGGGGTCGAGATCGCCAGAGCGTGTCGCCATGGGGATGCCGCCAGTGGGTGTGAGGCCCATCGTGGTATCGATGGATATTCCATTTCGAAGCGCGCAGAGGCTCGATCCGTTCCCGAGATGCGCAAAGATAGATCGTTCGGGAAGCTTCGCACCGAAATGATGCACCAGTGATTCGTAAGAAATGCCGTGAAAGCCATAGCGACGAATCCCTGCATCGAAGTAGCGCTGCGGGAGGGGCAAATGCGATGCGACTTCCGGAATCGTCTGATGAAAAGCGTCGTCGAAGCAGGCGAACTGTGCGGCCGAAGGAAAGATCGATTGTGCGGTAGCGATCAGCGACAGAGCCTGCGGGATATGTAACGGCGCAAAGTGTATCGCCGAGCGCAGATGATCCAGAACTTGTGGGGTGATGACTTGGTGTCGGCACAGCTTGGGACCGCCGTGCACCACGCGGTGGCCGACAGCCACCGGTGTGGTGTCGATATGTTGCCGTATGGCCGCGGCGAGAGCGCCCAGCGCGTCGCTCTGGGATTCGTGAATGCAGTCGCGCTGCAGAAGCGGCTTTCCATCAGAGGAACGAATGTGTAACGTTCCATTGTCCCGTCCAATGCCCTCTGCACTTCCAGTCAGCAGCGGCTCTTCGTCGGTTGCGCCGGGCTGGTAGATGCCGAACTTCAGCGAAGACGACCCGCTGTTCAGGACCAGGATGGGGCCGTCGTTTTTGGCCAACTCTTTCGCCATTCCTACTTCCCCGGCCACTTCCAGTTTCGAATTTCCTCTTTATCGATGCCTTCCGCGTGAGCGTAGTTGACGCTCTCAATGATTTGGCCCTTCAGCCACTCTTTGACGTGGGCGCCAAGGGAGCGCAGGCGCGGAACGCGATCGATGACATCGACAGCCAAATCGAAGCGGTCGATCTGATTGATGATGGCGAGTTCGAGCGGAGTGTTTATGTTCCCTTTTTCCTTGTAGCCGCGCACATGAATGTTGTCATGATTCTTGCGGCGGTAACTGAGCTTGTGAATCATCGAGGCATAGGAATGGAAGTTGAAGATGACAGGCTTGTCGACGGTAAAGAGGGAATCAAAATCGCGATCGGAGAGGCCGTGCGGATGTTCGGTCTCCGGCATGAGCCGGAAAAGATCGACGACGTTCACAAAGCGTATTTTTAAATCGTGGAAGTGCTCTTTCAGAATTGCGACCGCCGCGAGGGATTCCATGGTCGCGATATCGCCGGCGCACGCCATCACCACATCAGGATCCTCGTTGTCATCGGTGGATGCCCAGTCCCAGATCCCGATGCCCTTGGTGCAATGCTTTACCGCGTCTTCCATAGTCAGGTACTGGAGATGCTCCTGCTTGTCGGCCACAATCACGTTGACATAATCGCGAGAGCGGAGGCAATGATCCGTCACACTCAGCAAACAGTTTGCGTCGGGCGGTAAATAGATACGCACCACGTCCGGACTTTTGTTCGTGACCACGTCCAGAAATCCTGGATCCTGGTGGGTAAAGCCGTTGTGATCCTGCCGCCACACTAGAGACGTGATGAGGATGTTGATCGAAGGTACAGGCGCGCGCCAGGACAGCTCTTTCTTCGATTTCTCCAGCCATTTGGCGTGCTGGTTGAACATGGAATCGATGATATGAATGAACGCTTCGTAGCTTGAGAACAAGCCGTGGCGACCGGTAAGGACGTAACCTTCAAACCAGCCTTCGAGGGTGTGCTCGCTCAGCATTTCCATCACGCGCCCGAAGACATCGAGTTCGCCACCGTCGGCGTCTTCCAGCTTGTATTCGGCGAGCCATGTTTTCTTCGAAGCGGCATAGATCGCTGTGAGCCTGTTGGAGGCAGTTTCATCGGGCCCGAAGACCCGGAATGAATTCATGTTACGGCGCATCACCTCGGCAAGAAAATGTGCGAGCACATCGGTCGGTGAAACATAGGCCGCGCCCGGCGCCTTCACGTCGACGGCATAGTCGCGAAAATCCGGCAGTTCGAGTTCTTTGCGCAGCAATCCTCCATTTGCGTGGGGATTGGCGGAGATGCGGCGCGGCCCGGACGGCGCAAGTTCCTGTAGTTCCGGTATGAGCCTTCCGTTGGCGTCGAACAGCTCTTCGGGCTTGTAGCTGCGCATCCAGTCTTCCACGATGCGTAGACTCTGCTTGTTCGTAACCGCGTCGAGCACGGGAACCTGGTGCGCCCGCCAGGAGCCTTCTACCTTGTGGCCATCCACCTCTTTCGGTCCTGTCCATCCTTTCGGCGAGCGAAGGACGATCATGGGCCAGCGCGGACGCGTGGCATCACCGGTTACGCGGGCGTGCTGCTGGAGGGAACGGATCTCGAGGATACATTGCTCCAGGGTGGAAGCCATTTTCTGATGCATCGCAGACGGGTCGTCGCCTTCGACGAAGTACGGTTTGTGGCCGTACCCGATCAGCAGCGATTCCAGTTCTTCGTGCGGAATGCGCGCGAGAACCGTGGGATTCGCGATCTTGTAGCCGTTGAGGTGCAGCACCGGAAGGACAGCTCCGTCGCGAATCGGATTCAAGAATTTGTTCGAATGCCAGGAGGTCGCAAGCGGACCGGTCTCCGCCTCGCCGTCACCAACGGCAACCGTGACGATGAGATCGGGATTGTCGAATGCTGCCCCGTAAGCATGCGAGATGGAGTAGCCAAGCTCCCCGCCTTCGTGAATGGAACCTGGCGTTTCCGGTGTGCAGTGCGAGCCGATGCCTCCGGGAAACGAAAACTGGCGGAAGAACTTGAGCAAACCAGCCTCGTCAAGACTCTTGTCCGGATAAATCTCGGAGTAGTAACCCTCGAGATAGCAGTTGGCGAGTGTGGCCGGAGCGCCATGGCCCGGACCAGAGATGTACATCACATTCAGGTCATACTTCTTGATGAGACGGTTGAGATGGACCCAAATCAAAGATTGCCCGGGATCTGAGCCCCAATGACCGAGGAGCCGATTCTTGATGTGCTCAGGCTTCAGCGGTTTGCGTAGCAGGGGGTTCTCGCGAAGATAGATCATTCCTACCGATAGATAATTGCAGGCCCGCCAGTAAGCATGTATCTTCCGGAGTTCTTCCGGGGTAAGGGGTGACGAGACCTCAGTTGTTCCAGCCACTCGATGTTGTCCAACAATTGAAGATTCGACCATCACGGAAGGTTCCTCTCCTAAAGAGCCTAACCTAATTCGATGCGGAAGGCTGGGCCCGTGACTTACATAATGATTGCAGCAGTTCCGCGTGCCAGTAACACAAGAAAATCGGTACTCGAGATTCCCAGAACAGCTCTGCGTCAAACAGAATAAAGCGGTACCATCGATCTACGATCGGAGATCACGATGGAACCATTCCGCTTTCATCTGTTCGTCTGCACCCAGCAAAAGCCAGAAGGCATTCCGTCGTGCCCGGCCAGCGGGTCGTTCGCGGTGCTCGACGCGCTCGATCGCGAGACACAGAGGCACGGGCTCAGCAACGAGGTGCAACTCACGACGTGCGGCTGCATGGGATTGTGCGATGAAGGTCCTGTGATGGTCGTCTATCCGGCAGGGGTGTGGTACCGGCGCGTACAACCGTCTGACGTACCCGGAATCGTCGGTACGCATCTGCACGACGGCAAGCCCGTCGATCGTCTGGTGTGGAACGATGCCCCTGCGATGAAGGCCATGTCGGTCGAGCATGGAGAAAAGTTCCGCGCCGCGATGACTGCCCGCGAGAAATCAGGGATGCTTCCCGATCGCCTCGATCAGATGATCCGCGGCTACATGCCGAGTCGTTGTATTCTCACAGCGCTTGAACTCGACATCTTTACCGCCGCTGGGGACGGAGCCAATGCAGAACAGATCGGGACGAGGGTGGGTGCGAATGCCCGTGCCGTAGGTATGCTACTCAACGCTCTCGTCGCCCTCGGACTGCTCTCGAAGAGCGGCGACGACTACAGGAACACGGCCGAGTCAGCTCGCTTCTTTGTTCAGGGTTCTAAGGACAACCACCGCAATGGCCTGTTGCACAGCGCCAACATCTGGCATCGCTGGAGCACACTGACCAACGCCGTGCGCAGTGGCACGCGAATCCCGATCAGCGGTGACGATACCCCCGAATGGACGCGCAACTTCATTACGGGCATGCAACGCAATGCCAAGGATCGCGCCCCGCTTGTGGTGAAGAGCCTGGGCACAGCCGGCGTCCGCCGCATCCTCGATCTTGGCGGTGGCTCTGGCGCATACTCCATCGCGTTCGCAAAAGCTGGTCCCGATGTGCACTGCGAGATCCTTGACATCCCGGAGGTGGTTCCTCTCACCGCTGAGTATGTCAGCCAGGCCGGCGTCTTAGCGCAAGTCAGCCTTCGCGCGGGAGACATGCTCCAAGATGACTTTGGCTCCGGCTACGACATCATCATGCTGAACGCGATCTGCCACATGTTTTCCGAGGAGCAGAACCGGGACATCTTCCGCCGTGCACACCAGGCGCTCGCGCCGAATGGCCGCCTCGTCGTGCAAGACTTCATCCTCAATCCCGACAAGACCGGGCCGCAACACGCGGCGCTGTTTTCACTGAACATGCTCGTCGCCACCGACGCCGGTGCCAGTTACACCGAGTTCGAATACACCCAGTGGATGAAGGCTGCGAAGTTTACCGATGTATGCCGGATCAACCTACCCGGGCCTTGCGACCTGATTGTAGGGCGAGTGAAATAGGGCTAGCTACCCAGCGCGTCATGTGTTGCCGCAAAGTCTCAGGCTCCGACGTGCACTATTCCATTTCGCTGGTCATGATGAAAAGCGGCTTCATTTCGAAGCTCTTATACTGCGGCCGGAGACGATCGATGTTGTACTGCTCCTTTACGTTCACAACTTTTTTCGAGGCAGTGACGGTATCGATGGGCAGGTTGTCGTAACGGCCATTCCTGAGGACGACAAGTCGTCCGTGGATCTTGCTCAAGAGCAAATCCAGGGCCAGGTTGCCATAGGCCATCGGAACGATGGAATCAATGGCGTCGGGATCGCCGCAGCGAACCAGATATCCAAGTTTCTGATTGATGATATCGATGGTTTTTCCCTTGTTGTACTTGGGAGAAAGCTCCTTCAGTTTTTCGGAAACCAGGTCCCCGATGCCACCGAGCTTCTTATGGCCGAAGGCGTCGGTGGTCTCGGCCTCGTAGACCATTTCTCCACCCTGAAACATGGCTCCCTCGGAAACCAGGACGACGGAATAGTGGCTGGGGTTCTTCTGGCGATCTGAGACCAGCAACTCGGTGAGGCGCTCGATGTCGAACTTGTGCTCGGGGATCACGCAGCGGTTGGCGGCTCCGGCCATGGTAGGCAGCATGGCGGTGAATCCGGCATAACGGCCGAAGACTTCGAGGACCAGGAAGCGTTCGTGCGAGCCGGCGCTAGTGCGCAGACTGTTGGTCATGGAAATGGTGCGGGTGACCGCAGTGCTGAAGCCGATGCAGTAGTCGGTGCCGGGAACATCGTTGTCCATGGTCTTGGGAATGGCGACCACTTTCACGCCTTCCTGGTAGAGACGCACGCCATAGCTCAATGTGTCGTCGCCGCCGATGGGGATGAGGTAGTCGATGCCGAGCCAGTCCAGGTTCTTCAGGACTTCCCCGGTCAGGTCGTTCTTTTCGGCGTTATAGGTGGATTGCAGATGAGCCGGAACGCTGGACTTCTTCACCTTGCTGGGATTCGTACGCGAGGAATGGAGAAATGTGCCGCCGGTGCGGCCAGTGCGGTTGACCAGATCCTCCGACAGCGTCTGGAAATTTTCGCTGTTGTCGTATTCTTTTTCGCGGACGATATCGACTAGCCCTGCCCAGCCGCGACGAATGCCAATCACCTGACAGCCCTCGCGCAGCGCGCGGATGGTTACGGCGCGGATGGCGGGGTTCAGGCCGGGCACGTCGCCGCCGCCGGTGAGGATTCCAATCACACCTTTTTTTGCTTTCACGTTTGTCCTCTCGTGTCGCAGAAGTCGGTCGTCCCGACTGAGCGGCTGTTTGGCCCACCGATTTGGCTCTGACTTTGATTCTGCCGTCGCATGAAGTCAAGGGTCTGTGATTTGGATCATGCGGGCCTGTGATCATTGCACGTCGAGCCATTCGCTCGGGTAAGTTCCTATGTCTTGAGCCCTGAGTCCGACAACGAGCGGCAGACTCACTGCGCAGGTCACATGGTCATAATTACCCAACGCGATTACCGCACGTTCAGCGAAGCCAGCAAGAATATTAAAGGAGCATTCCAATTAATTGCGATCTCGTTCATTGAATAAGCCGCCTGGTCATCCTTATACATCAGCATCGGCGGGCGCTTCGGCAGCATCCAGCCGACCCGGTCAGCGGGATGGGCATTGGGCCCCCCAGAGAGCAATCCGGGCCATGGAGCAGCAATATTGTCAGCGGCGCTTGGCCGATGGTGGGGATGCTGAAACGCTTTCGGTCCTAACTGTGTGACCCAAGACAAATCGAAGCAATTGCGTCCGATCAGGTAGTGCAGGTTTTCTGCGGCCGCCTTACGGAATTCGTCATTCTTCTGCAAGCGATCGGTGACTATCAGTTGCAGGGACTGATTGCCCGCCACTCCATTGGACCCCCAGATGTAGTCCGAGAGTGACAACGTGTTTCCATAACCATTCTGCCGGCTGTTCTGAACCAACCTCTCCGCTTCCTGCACGCTGGAGTCGCGAATCTGAGCCAATAACTCGCGTGAGCCGCCTTTCCTGTCTGCCATTGCGTACGTCCAGAGCGAAAGAGCCGAAAGATCATTCCAGGCAGGTGTCTTCACGCGAAGTCCGTTGCCGGTTCGGAGATAGGCGACGCCAGCCTCGAATGCCTGGCGATATTGTTCCTCGCCGCTGGTGCGCCATAGCTCTGCGGCGGCCCAGAGCATTTCGTCACGGCAGTCCGTGTCTCCATAGTCCCCGGTGCGAATACCTTGGGGATTTCGGAAACTCACATCCGGGTATTTGCTGGCCCATGCGTACGCCCGTTTCGCCGCCTCCATGCAGTTCTTGGCATAGGCGTCGTCGAAAGGCCCATAGCAGCGCGCGGCAATGGCTGCAACCGCAGCGAGATCGGCGGTCGCGCATGTGCTCTTGCACGGAGCCGATCCGGTACCAATGACATAGCTGATCAGACGATCGTCTTGGGGCAAGATGAAGCCACAGAAATTCTCGCTCGTCTGCTTGTGCCATACGCCGCCGTCGGCGTCCTGCAAGCTGAGCATCCAATCGAGATTCCACCGGATTTCGGCGAGAAAATCGGGCAGTTTTCCGCCGGATTCAGGGATCTTAAGATCAAGATTGCGCACCGCCTCGTTTAACAGTTCCCACGTCCAGAGCAGAGTTCCAGCCGATATTCCGGAATTCACAATGTAGCGGCCGTAGTCGCCGGCATCATGCCATCCACCGTGGTTCTTATATGGACCGCTCTTTCCAGAAGTCGGGTGGAACTCCGCTGTCAGATGGCACACCGGGTGCGAATAGCCGTTGCCCAAGTCCACGTTGCAACCGCACCGCTGGCCGTAGTATCCGCGCATAGTGAGCCAGAGAGCATGGCGATAGACGTCATTTCCGATTTCAAAAGGCGCGCTCTTGCCCGCGTCGGTCTCGAGAACATAGATGCCAGGCTGGCGGACGGGCGAAAGATCAGAAATCTGAACGCGGTCGCCGGAAGCGGCGTCATCGCGAGCCTCGCCGGGCTTTCCCTGCAGAACAACCGCGCCGCTGCTAACGGCACGCACCGTGAACTTCGTGGAAGAAGCGCGCAGGGTGGCAAGCTTCGTCGCGCTTGCAAGATATCCGAGTTGATTGAATACGATGGGACTGGCCTCAGGGGCTAATTCTGCGTCAGCCCATCGAGAGCCTAGCCACCACGCGGTGGGAACGGTAGCCACGCCACCGCAACCCGCTGCGATTTTGAGGAATTGCCTACGCTGCATCAATCAAGTGTATTCTTCTCCGCCTTGTGGGATCCTTTCACCAAGAGATTCTCCCGGTTCTTTCTCCTCGTGACAGCATGCGCGGCCGCCGCCGTGCCAGACCGCCAAATCGAAGGTGTCGCCATCGCCGTCGAAAACGCACACCAGGCCTATGCTGCGGTGAAACACCAGTTGCTGAGTCCCATTCGCGCTCTTGACGTAGCTGTGTCGCATTCGTACGGGACCAACTCTTCCTGTGTCAACGCGCTTCCCAAGCTGCTCAGATATCATCTGGTCCTCCGCGCCAGCCAAATAGCAACTTGACGTGCGATTGAAAACAAAGAGGTTCTTGGGTTCGTTTGGTAAATTCAAGCCAGTAGGTTTGCCTGCATGTGGCCGGCAGTGCCAAAACCCGGGCTAGACAACACATCAGCTGTTGTTGCATGGCTGCGGTCTCCAGATCGGCTGCTCCAGACGCACGAGCAACGCAAGTTATCGGTTCCAAATCGGTCCTGACGGAGCCCTCGGCTTCCAGGCAACCGGAGCAGAGTCCGCCACTGGGGGCTCACCGTCGACAACGTCCACAGTGGCAGTTGCCTCAAAATCCTCTCCATCGGCGGGGAGGACTCTCTGCTGCTCCAGTTCCCCCGGAGGCGAGTCCGCCACTCGGGTCTCACCGTCGGCAACGTCCACACTGGCAGCCGCCTCAAGATCCTTTCCATCGGCGGGAAGGACTCTCTCCTGCTCCAATTCCGCGGGAGCCGAGTCTGCCCCTCGGGTCTCACCGTCGGCAACGGCCACACTGGCAGCTGCCGCAAAATCCTTTCCATCGGCGGGAAGGACTCTCTCCTGCTCCGATTCCGCGGGATGCGTGTCCTTTGCTCCCGCGTTGGCATGAGTATTGTCCGCGGGGACCGATCTTGGCAGGCTCTCGCCGTCTCTGGGGTCAACTTTCGCGGCCTCCGATCCTACAGGTCCGATCTCCGCGCGAATGCTGAAATCAACGGCGGCAGGCGCTGGCAAACGCTCGCCCTGTCGCATGCGTTGCAGCCGCTCTAACTCGTGAAGAGTGCGGAAGAGTCTGTTAGC
>OBLU010003871.1_pt1 | contig 13521 bp, 9 predicted proteins | sample 1518681 | NCBI WGS metagenome assembly OBLU01 (sample SAMEA3539304, study PRJEB22396) | soil metagenome | biome: tundra; feature: field; material: soil | place: USA | collected 2010-05 | depth 0.15 m | reverse complement strand
CCGTCGTGCTCGTTGCGCTCATGTTGGCGCTGCTGGTTGGCGCGCGACTGATCGCCGACCACGGCAATCCGACCGGATTCATTCTCTTCGGGCGGTCGTTCGCGGCTGACACCCACCCCCCGCAGGGCGCGCTGATCGCGAGCAACTACGGGTATGACGGTCAGTTCTTCTGGGTCCAGGCCCGCGATCCGCTGCTCCTGCACAACGCGACCGTCGCAGCTCTGCACTCCGAGGCCTTTCGCCTGCAGCGGATGGCTTATCCGCTGCTGGCCGCCCTCTTCGCCGCCGGCCAGGCGGACGCGATCCCGTGGACGCTGCTCGCGCTGAACCTCGCCGTCCTGCTGGCGATTACCGCCACGTTCGCCGTCTATGCGCGATCGCGGGGTTGGTCGGGGTGGTATGCGGCTCTTGTCGGGCTCGCGCCTGGCCTGGCACTGGCCACCATGCGCGACCTGAGCGATCCGCTGGCAACGGCGGCCGCGCTCGCTGGACTGATCGCGTTCGGGCGCGACCGGCGTTGGTGGGCGGCCGCGCTGCTGACCTTGGCGGTGCTCTCCCGCGAGGTGATGGTGGTGGCGGTCATGGCCGTCGCGCTCGACAGCGTGATCTGGTATTGGCATCGCCGCGACCGGCCCGGAAGCATCAGGCAAGGTCTGCGCCGATCCTGGCCGCCGGTCGTCGTTCCCGCCATCGCCTTTCTCGGATGGCAGGTGTACATCGACTCTCGCTACGGCGGCAACGTCCTCTCGACGGCGCAATCGATGATGGTCCCATTCGATAACTTCCTCCAGGAGGCTCGTCATGCGCTGCGCCAGGACGCGCCATTGGAGGGCGTTTGGGATCTCTGCTACCTCGCTCTGACGCTGGCAGCGATGGCGGTGGCCGTCCGGCTCGCGTGGCGCAGAGTGACGGCCGCCAGCCTCGCCGCAGTGCTGTTCGCGGCGAGTTTGACGCTGTTGCTGTTCAGCGATGAGTGGAACGACACTCGGCTTAGCGCACCGCTGTTCGTCGTGGTGTTGCTGGTGGGGCTCGAACAGCGGGACCGCCTCGCCGTGCGCGTCTGCGCGCTGGCGGCGGCACTGACTGTGTTGATACCGGTCGCGCTGGGCGGCGGTTAGTCGAGGCCGCGGCACGTTTGCCGGTTTACGCGAGGTCGTGTCTACCGATCCGGACACGGTCCGGGAGGTGATCCACAATTTCAACCGTGCTGCCCAAGTTGAGGCTTAGGAGCCGCCACCTGGCGGCGACGGTCCTCGGTGAGCAGTCGCGGTTGGCGGCTGGACTGTTCGCCGCGGGGGTTCTCTTGATTGCCGGCGCGCTCGGGATCGGAGCATCGTCCGCATTCGGCCTTGAGCGCTCAGTGCTGCTGATCGCCGGGTGCGAGCTCTTTATTGCGGGCACGGTCGTGAGTGCCAGGAGGGACGCAAGCCTAAAGCTGAATCTCGAGACGTTCCTCGCGCACTCGCTTGCCGAGGCTGTCTTCGGCCTCGCACTCGTCTGCACGGTCGTGATCGTGCTCTTTGGTCAAACCAAGCCGATCGAGCGGCTCGGCTACGTCCTGGCGGCCCTGGTCGTCGTGCCGGCAAGCCTTGCGCTCGCTTGGCGGCGGAGCCGCGCCCGGGAAGGAGAGGAGCGCGGCTCGTCGGGCGCAGTTGTGACGCTCGCCCTGACAGCGGCCGTCCTGTGCGCCGCGAAGCTGGCGAGCCCTGCCCATACTTCACTGGCGCTGTTGCTCGGGCTCGTCGGCGTGCGGATCGCAACGGCTCTCGGACGGCGCCGTCCCGGCGGCCGGGCGATGCGACAGCCCCGGCTGCCGTCGGTCGCGATCGCGCCGGTGCTCCTCGTGATCGCCGCTGCTCCGTTCGTGCCGGTGGCGGCGCTGAACTTCGCCAACATCGCGATTGCGGCCGCTTCGTCTACGGCGATTGTCCTCCTAGTAACGCTCGTGGGGGCCCGGCCGCGCCCCGTTCGGCGCGTCGTCGACGTCGGTGCCGTCTCGCTGTGCACGCTCCTCGTCGTCTATCTCGGACGTCCCGTGTTGGAGTTGGCGCTGAATCAAAACTACTTCCTCGGGCCGACGACTGACGTCCTCCACGGGCATCCGATGCTCGTGGGTACGTACTCGCAGTACGGCTTCGGCATGTTCGACGCGCTTGCTGCGTACTTTTCGGTCTCGCCGATCGGCTATGGCACCTTCACGCTGTTGCTGTCGGCGCTCACCGCACTGTTGTTCGCGGCGTTGTACGTCGTGCTTCGCCTCTCGACGAACTCGCAGGCCGTCGCGATCGCCGGACTGGTCGTTGCGGTCGTGCTGAACGTCTTCGGGCAGTCGTTCTACTACACGTATTTCCCGAGCACCGGCGTCTTGCGATTCGGTCTTGTATGGCTCGTGATCCTGTTGTCCGTGGGAGCGGCTCGAAGCGCGCGGCGCGAACGCCTACTCGACGTCCTAGTTCTGTTGGCAGTAGGGGCCGCGGCAGCGTGGAGCGGTGAGACCGGCGTCTACTGCCTCGGCACGGCCTGCGCGATCGCTTGCATGGATGCGGCCACGCTCGAGTCTGCGGCCGGTGCTCGGTTCCGAGCGGCCATACGCGGCGTCGCCCGGCTGTTCGCAGCGAGTGTCTGCGGAGTGCTCCTGTTCACCGGGCTCACGCGTGCGGCAACAGGTGTATGGCCCCATTGGGGCTCGTACATCGAATTCGTACGCCTCTATACGACCGGCGGCCTCGGTGCGCTTCCGATAGGCGCCTGGTCACCCGGCCTCGCCCTCGGAGCGCTGTACGTGGCTTCCGCTGTCACGCTGGTCGCCGTGGTGGTCCTCCGCCCAGCGCTCGTCCGTGAACGGCATGGGGCGTTCCGAGCGATCGCCGGTCTGACGGCGATGGGAAGTCTGGTCTTCACCTATTTCCTGGGTCGCGCGGCTCCCAATAACCTGTTCCATGTCTCGCCACCCGCGGTGGCGCTGCTGTTCGTGTGGGTGGGGATCGCCGACGCCACGCTTACGAACCGTCGTACTGCGGTGATTGCGATCGCGGCGGCGATGTTCATGGGTGCGCTCGTCGTAGCCGGCGAACGCGACAACGTCGTCCGCAAGTACCCTCACACTGCGCTCGCCGCCCTGCTGGGACGCTCGCCAGGCGTCACGACCCAGCTGCGATCGCTGTGGCACAACCCGGTCGTCGATCCCCAAGCCGCCCACGTGGTTCGGTTCGTCTCCTCGCTCGGGGTGGGCCACGCCGCCTTGATTGTCCTCCTGTATCCGTCGGTCGAGAGCGAGGCTCTGCTCCGACTCGATCGAGGCAACGCCGTCGGCACCAGTAATCCGTGCCAGGAATCCCTCTCGGTGCGTGGCACGTCGCGCGTCGCAGCTGGGGTGCGCGCTCTGACCACTGGCGCGGTCCTCGTGACGAGCTCCTCGTCGGCCTACGCCGGGCGACTGCTTCCGATCGAGCAGTACACGCTCGCGCTCATACGGTCCCGATTCACGCTGCGGCAGATCGGAGCCGACGGAGGAGGCCTGAGGGCGTTCGTGCTCGCTGCGCACGCGCCCGCTACGGACGCCGGCGCGAGCGTACTCACGGCTCCGGCGCCAATCGTCCCCCGTTTCGGCTGTGCGTAGCCGTACTCTCTCCGAGCCCGACGACCAGCTACTGGTTAATCAAGAAGTCCCTAGGCCTTGATCCACCAGTGTTCGGGCCGACGCCAGGTAGCGGGTCCGCCGCGCGGGGTCGGCTTGCATCCACGAGGCGACCGTGCGCAGGCCCTGCTCAATGGGCGTCGCTGCCGTCCAGCCGATTACTTCAACGGCCGTCGACGGGTCGCCGACCCAGACCGAGGTGTCCCAGCTGCGGGCTGGCATCGAGCCCCAAACCGGATCGGTCTCGATCTCAAAGAGCGACCGCACGATGTCAACGAGCGCACGAAGCGTCGTCTGCGCACCACTGGCGACGTTCAGCACGGCGCCACGATCCGCCAGATCAGTCGTGCCGGCACGCAGGAACGCATCGCACACATCCTCGATCCAGACGAAGTCGCGCGCGGTTTCCGGGGCCACGAGCGGAGGGTACGTTCCGTCCAACGCCCGGTCGACAAGCGTAGGCATCAGCCTGCCGGGCTCTTCCCACGGTCCGTACACCGAATACAACCTCAACGTGATCGCGTGCTGCCCATATCGAGTCGCTGCGAGACGGCAAAGGTGGGTTGCCGCCGCCTTCGTGACCGCGTAGTGCGAGTTTGGCTCAACTCGATCCAACTCGGTCGTCGCCCGGTCAGAGATGCCGTATTCCGATGAGGAGCCAGCCTGGATGAGGCGAGCGTCCGCGCGTCTTGCACCTTCCAGCAACGCCTCGGTAGCCCTGACATTGACCGCGAGCATCGCATCGAGGTCCGTCTGCCAGGAGTACGCCCCGTAGGCGGCAAGGTGGAAGACGACGTCAGGACGGACCTCGACCACAAAGCGAGAAACGACCTCCGGCTGCCTCAGATCAACGAACTCGGTGCGCGCCTCTGCTGCGACGTCCTCCAGTCGCCAGTTGTTTCCTCCAGGGCGGAGCATCGCGACCGGTTCATGGCCGAGGCCCAGCAGATGGCGGACCAGGTTGGCCCCGACGAAACCGCCCGCCCCCGTGACGAGCGCCTTCATGCCCTGCGACGCGCGATCAGGCAGAGGTTGCCCAGCGGCACAGTCGCCTCGAGCCGACCGACCTTCGAACCTCGCAGGACTGACAGGAGTGGCTTCTTCTGTCGGTCGGGCAATGGGAGCAGATGCGCGAGGTACCTCACCGAGTACGTATTACAAACCGGTCTGACCGACACCACCTCGAAGCCAGACCGATCGAATAGCGCACGGATCGTGCGGGGTGAGTAGAGATAGGTGTGCTCGACGTCGATGATCGGGCTGCGCTCCCCCAGCAGACGCGCCGACCAGGCGGTCACGTTGTGATTGAACGCCAGCATGACTCCGCTCGGTCGTAGAACCCGCCGGCATTCATCCAGCAGCCCGACGGGGTCCGGCATGTGGTCGAGGACCTGGAACATGGTCACAGCATCGAACGAAGCGCGCTCGAACGATCCCGGCCTCATCACGTCCGGGGAGATCATCGGTCGAATATCGGGGCGGGCCTTCGCGATCGCGTCCTCGCTCGGCTCGACACCACGGATGTCCGTCCAGCCGCGGTCGCGCGCCAATTCGAGCACGAACCCGCTACCGGTGCCGATGTCGAGCAGCCCAGCTCGCTCAGGGACGAGCTTGGCTACCCTCTCGAGCGCTCTTCCGTAAGTCGCCCGGAGACCTTCGAGCTCGTCGCCGTAATCGAATGTCGACGCCCGGTAGAGCTTCGCGAGGCCGTCGGCCTCAAGCACCGGGTCTGAGCGAACCAGGCCACACGAGCGACAGCGAACCACCCGGTAGTGGACACGGTCGGGGAGCCTGCGCGCCGAGAAGACCGTCGCCGTGAACGCGCCGCGTGTCAGCGTCGCGCGGAAGAGCTCGTCGGCGTTGCACTCGGTCCCGCAGATCGCGCAGGACGTCGGCTGGAGTCCGAGATGCTCCGCGGGCTCGGAGCGGGTCGCGCTGATTTGCGCGCTCACGCTGTCTCCGGCGGCCTTCCCCACGCCTGGTCTTCCGCGCCGACCGCGATGCCCTGCATCCACGCCTCGTCAGCACCGTTGTCGGTGCCAGGAGCCGAGACCACCACGCGATCCGGGAATTCCGCACCCGCCGGGGGATTCATGACCGACTCGACGACGTACGGCGGTCGACCCTTCACCTCCTCGTACATGTGCGCGAGATATGTCCCGATGATCGCAAGGCAGAGCAGCTGGATACCCCCGATGAACAGGACCACCGAGATGACCGTCGTGAACCCCTTGGGCGCCGAGTGTGGGTCGAGGAGCCGAAGCCCGACCTGCACGATCAGGCCAATCGACGAGATTGCCACAACGGACAGCGCCAGACCCGTGATCGCATCGAGTGGAGCGAAGGAGAACGAGACGATCGCCCGGCGCGCCCACCCGAGGTTCTTGCGAAAGGAGTTGGTGGTCTTCCCGAACATCCGCTCGGGCCTCACATAAGGGACCCCTAACTGCCTGTAGCCCACCCAAGCGCGAAGCCCTCGGACGAACCGCTGGGTCTCTGGCAGGGCATTGATCGCGTCCACCACACGCCGGTCGATGAGGCTGAAATCCCCGGCATCGAGCGGGACGCTCACATACGCAAGCCGCTTGAAGACCCGGTAGAACGCGCGGTAGGCGTGACGCATGAAGAAGGTCGCCTCTCGCTTCACCCGCTCGCCGTAAACGACATCGTAGCCCTTGCGCCAGTGAGAGACGAATTGCGGGATCAGCTCGGGCGGGTCCTGGAGATCGCCGTCGAGCAGCACGACGGCGTCACCGGTCGCGATCCGCATTCCGGAGGTGAATGCGCTCTGAGAGCCGAAAGCGCGGGCGTGGTTGATCACGACAACGTCCGGATCGCGCTGCGCAAGCTCGGCAAGCACCTCACGCGCGTTGTCAGGCGAGCCATCGTTGACGAAGATGATCTCGTAATCCGCCCCCACTTGGTTGAACGCGCGGACGAGCCGCTCGTACATGATCGGTACAGCGGGACCGTCTCGATAGCAGGCGATGACAGCGGAGAGCTTCACAGGACGCCCACTCCACTCCGAACCTCCAGAGCCTCCAGCACCCGGTCGGCGAGCCGCTCCGGACTGATCCCCAACTGGTCGTGCATGTAGCCGAGGCTGCCCGACATCCCGACCGGCGCCGCTTTGGCTCCGGCACGCACGAGCCGGCATCGGAGCCCGTTTTCCGCGATCACCTCGGCGACCAGCGACCCCACCCCACCCGTCACGTAATGCGCTTCGACGGAGATCGCGAGTTTCACCCCTGACAGCCCCGCGATCAGGTCCTCGATCGGGGCCGGGGTCACGCTCGTCACGACGATCACGCTCGCCCGCACGCCGCGCCCTGCGAGCAGGTCTGCACAGGCCACCGCACTACACGCCATCGCCCCGAGCGCAACGATCGCGACGTCCTCCCCGACGCCGATTCGGTGGGCACGCCCGAGCTCGAACTCGTCCGGCAGCCCGGGGACCGAGTACGAGAGCTTGCTGAGCCGGATGTAGGCGGGTCCGGTCACGTCCTGCACAGCGCGCAGCAGCGGCGCGACCTGGCCAGTGGAGGCCGGGGTGACGAGGGTCAGCCCCGGTTGCGCGCGCATCAGCGCGACATCCTCGAGTGCGTAGTGCGTGATGCCGTTGTGGCTGTAGTCGGCTCCCTCGCCGATCCCGACGATCCGCACCGGTAGGTCGTGCAGGACCGGACCGTTGCGGATGAACTCGTAGGCTCGCATCGAGGCGAACGTCGAGATCGAGTAGACGTAGGGGGTCAGCCCAGCTTCGGCCATTCCGGTCGCCATTCCGACCATGTTCTGCTCGGCCACGCCAGCGTTGAAGAACCGGTCGGAAAAGCGCTCGGAGAACGGCTCGAGCGCCGCGAAGCCGAGGTCCCCTGTGAGCAAGACCACTCGCTCGTCCCGCTCCGCGAGACCCACGAGCGACTCAACGAATTCGCGTCTCATCTCTCTCCCTTGGTCAGCTCGCGCACCGCGCGGGCGTACTCGGCGTCGGTCTGTGGCAGGTAGTGCCACTCGATTCGGTTCTCCATGAACTTCACGCCCTTACCGAACACGGTCCGCGCAAGCAGGACATGCGGGGCGCCGCTGTCCACGCGGAGCGACTGCAACGTGGCCCCGAGCCCGCGCAGGTCGTGCCCACCGACCTCGTGGACGTCCCACCCGAAGCTCTCCCAACGTGCCGCCAACGGCTCGAGATCGAGCACGTCGCGCGTGTATCCAAGCGCCTGCTGCCCGTTGACATCGATGATCACCACGAGGCGTGAGAGTCGATGGTGCGCCGCGAAGTTGGCGGCCTCCCAGACCGAGCCCTCGTTGCACTCGGCATCGCTCATCACAGCGAACGCGAGCCGGGAGGAGCCCTGGAGCCGGGCCGCCAGCGCGCAGCCGGCGGCGATGGACAATCCGTGTCCAAGAGAACCCGTCGAGAAGTCGACACCCGCGAGCACATGCTCGGGGTGCCCGGCGAGGTGACTTCCGTCGCCGCAGTAGGTATCGAGCTGTGCATCTGACAGCCGCCCGCAAGCGTGCAACGCGCCATACAGCGCCAGCACGGCGTGACCCTTTGACAGGACGAGGCGGTGCCTATCCCGATCGTCCGGGTCGACGTTCGCGAGCGGTCCGGCGAACAGCGCCGCGAGGATGTCGGCAATCGACAGCGCAGAGCCGATGTGACCGACATTCGCCCGCTTGGACTGTTCGATCGTGGTTCGGCGGATGCTGTCGGCGATCCTTGCCGCCGTGTCGGCGGAGTCATCTGCGAAGTTCGATCCGGCAGGGAACGAGCCAGGCGATTTGGGATGCGTCTGATGGGTCGGGCGCATCTACAGGTCACCCATGCGGCCACCGGCAGGCTCGTCGAGGAACCGCCAGTAGCTGGACTGGAATGCGCTTCCCCGACCGTCGACGCGGATCGACACCGGCGTCGACGCGACGAAGCGTTCTACCAGGAAGGTCGGGTCGCGTATGACCTGCGCAAGCGCCAGCCCCTTGGGAAGCACACCCACCCCCAGCGACGACGGTCGCTGGCGCTCAGCAGGAGCCGGTTCTGCCCACAGGGGCATGGCGACGACGTCGAGCTCGCGAACGCGCACGACCGGGTGAGTGCCCGCAGACGTCTGCGGTCGGTACTGCTCGAACGTGACAACGTCCCATGGCTCGTTGATAGCGATCAGGCGATCCGTGGATGCCACCCCGAGGCTCCGGGCAGCACCGAGGGTGTCATCCCGTGCGCCGAACCTCGGAACCGCCAAGCTGACCACCCCCACCCCGACCCAAATGCAGACCAGCACGCCCGCGAGCCCAAGCCCCAGCCGCCCTGCTGCGGCCGAGGCAAGCGCGTAACTCGCCGCGAGTCCAACCGGCAGCCAGAGCGACAGGAGATACCGCCCCTCCACCAGAACATGTAGGTAGACGAGAGTCTCGACGGCCAGGAGGGACGGCGCGATCAAGCAGACCCCCCGGATCAGCTGGCCCTTCGTGATTCGCGGGCGGTGCAGCAGCAGACCGACGGCGACGACGACGCCGACATAGAGAATCACCAGGGTGAGCAGCGCTCTGGCTGGTCCGCCGGGACCGACCACCAGCCCTTGGGCGACAGCACCCAAAGTGCTGTCGACATGAATGCTCGTCGGGATTCGGTGCCATACCGAGGAGAGCAGCGGCCCCCCGTACGCAAAGGCGTGACGCGCCTGGTAGGGCACGAGGTAGATCAGCGGGAGTCCCGCTAGCGCGACACCCCCGACAGCGACGAGTGTTCCGCGAGACCTCGGACGCTGTTTCCAGGCAAGCGCAATCAGTAACGCCGCCTCCGGCGCGACCGCGAGAGCCGCGTAATACTGCGTCCAGACAGCGAGAATTGAGGCTGCCGCCCAGATGCTCAAGTTCCTGGGTCTGGGTGATTCTGAGGCGCGCAGGAAAGCTTCGAAGCCAACCCCGGTGATCAGCACCAGCAAGCCGTACATCCGCATCTCGGTCGAGTAGTAGACGAGGACCGGACTGACCGCCACGCAGACGGCCAAGACCAGCGCGGCGCGCTGCCCGATGCGTCGACGGGCTACATAGAACGCGAGTGCAATCGTCATCGTCCCGGCAAGCGCCGACAGACTCCTCAGCTCAACCGCGGTGCTGCCGACGAGATGGCGCCACAGCCAGAGGCAGATGAAGTAGAAAGGCGGACTAGCTTCATGGTTGACGACCTTGTGCAACATCTGACCGAAGCTGCCGCTCACATCCCTGACCGAGACCGATTCGTCGAACCAGATCGATGTCGAGAGCGCGGCGAACCGAATCGCTCCTCCCGCAACGATGATCAGCGCGGCCGCACAGAGCACCGCACGCGAGCTCCGGCTCGATGCTGCCGACGATGCCGCGGCAGACGCCTCGGTTATGGTCGCGGGGACGGGATCAAGTGTGAGGGGGCCAGCGTCAGCCATGCCTGTCCAGCTTGCTATCGACATTAGGCACCAACAGCTTGAGCTTCATCTGGTGTCAGATCTACGCCCGGGCGATGGCCGAGGTGGCGATCAGCCACCGCGAATCGGAGGCGCGCGAGTTACGCCGGCGAGCGGTCCGATTGGTGTGTCTGAGACGCCCCTGTAGCGCGTCTCACCTCACCTGGCGATCGGGCTCTCCAGCGGACGGCCACAGCGCGGTCTGTTACTCATGGGCTGCGGGGCGCGCCGCGGAGCGGGGCGCGGTCAGATCAAGGGTAACCGTGGGCGGGCGTGGTCCGGGCACATAGGCGTGATGGGAGCCTGCCGGCCACTTAGCCGATGCCGTGCTCGAGCGCGTAGCGCACGGCCCCGACGCGGTTGGCGACGCCGAGCTTGCGATAGATGTTGGTCAGGTGGAACTTGATCGTATGCTCGCTGATCCACAGGTCATGGCTGATCGCGGCCGTGGTCATTCCCGACGCGACCGCCGAGAGGATCGAGCGCTCACGATCGGTCAGCGCCGGCAGCGCGGGCACGTCGTCCGGGCCCGGTCGCTCCGGGGCGTAGGACGGTGCGTGGAACACGGCGCCGCTGGACGCCTCGCGAAGCACCGACGCAATGTCGATCGTCTGGGCGCTCTTGAGCACGTAGGCGGTTGCGCCCGCCTGCAACGCCGAGTCGATCGACGCGCGATCGTCGCACGCCGACAGGACCACGGTCTTGAGCTTCGGCCAACTCTGGCGGATGCGCTCGATCGCCTCCACGCCGACGACGCCGGGCATCCGCAGGTCCATCAGCACGAGGTCGGGGCAGCGTCGCTCGATCAGCTGCATCAGTTCGGGCCCCGAGTGCGCCTCGCCGACCACCTCCATGTCATCGAGGTTCTCGATCGTGCGCCGGATCCCGGCGATGATCAGCGGATGATCGTCGGCGAGCAGGACCTTGATCGTCTTGCGCTCGCCGTCGGGGTATCCGGCAGCGGGGTCGTGCATTAGGACGCTCATATTCGTATCTCCTGAGCCGCGGAACCAGTAGACCGCGGAATTTGACTGCGCAGGGATCATGTCGGCCGTTGAGCCGGATTGCTTGATCCGTGGTTTTCCGCAATCAGCGACCGTTGGTTCCCGCGATGCGTCCTGTTCGCGGGAGCTGAGCCGCATCGGCCAAGCATCGCCGCTCGGGCGATCCGGCGCGCCCCACGTTGGTCTAGCCCTGACCTAGAGGTTGGTCTTGGCCGGGATCGTGAGCAGCGTCGCGCTGTCCGGCGCGGTAGTGACTGTGAACGTGCCAGACGCGGCCTTGATCGTGGTAAGGGCGCGCGCGCCGGCCAGCCGCCCGGTCTCAGTCGACGATCCGAAGCTCTGGCCGCCGATCGTAACCGCGCCGGTCGCCGTGAGGCTGGGCGCCCGGAGTTCCTCGCTGGCGGCCGAGCCTGCGGCCCCGGAGGGATGAGCGAACCCCACGCGAGCGGCCGAGGCTCCGGTGTTGATCAGCACGACGTGGATCGTCCGGTTCGGCGCCCGCGTGGCCCACAGCCTGACCCCGGGACCCGCGGTTGAGGCGATCGGCAGCAGCTCAGAGCCGACGGGAGCGGCCTGGGCGAACATGAGCATCCCGAAGTACTCGGGGTACACGGTGGCGCGCCAGCTGCCGCCGCGGTGGGTGAAGCCGAACGGCTCATACCGCGATCCGGGCAGCGTGTGGAAATTGACGCCGTCCACGCCCGCCCGGGCCATCGCAAACAGCGTATCCAGCGTCCACAACGCCGAGGCGAACGTGTTGCTCACGCCGCGGGCTCCGGCGCAGGCGACCGAGTTGATCTCGTCGACGCGCAACGGCAAGCCCTTGGCGTGCGCGTCCGCCACAAACGGCGTGACCGTCTCAGCCAGGCCGGCCGATGCCGTGTCGCTGAGCAGATTGCCGATCGTCGCGTACTTTGGCGAGCCGGGATGGGCGAAGCAGTTCAGCGGATAGCGGTGGAAGGTCACCATCCTCAACCCAGGTTCCGCCGCCAGGAACCGGGGCAGCTCGGACATCCATCCCACGTTGCCAAACGCCGGGCCCGCCACCGGCACTCGCGGCAGCGCCCGCCGCATCCGGGAGAACTCACGCGTGAACGCGGGGACGTCGTAGCTGTGCGGGCGCGCGGGGACCAGCGCCCCGAGACGGTTGAGATGCTCGGGATAGCGGTTGTACACGTCGGGCTCGTTGCCGATCTCCAACGCCGCTACCGAGGAGCGACCGAGGCCGCTCAGCAGGGCCCGGGCTTCGGCCGCGGCGAGCGCCGGGCGATCGATGGCCAGGTTGACGCCGAGGATCAACCGCGCCCCGAGGGTGCGCGCCAGCGCTCGCGTCGTCGCCAGCCAACCGCGAGTCAGGCGGTATTTCACGCCGGCGGGCGTCGGCGTTCCGTGTACCGGCCACCAGGTCCGGTCGGTGCTGTCGCCGCCAATCCGCAGCGATGGTCGCTGACCTGGCGTCAGATTTCGGATCAACTGGACGAGAACCGGATTGATTGCGGCGGCGTCGGATCCCGTGTACGCCCGCACGGCTTCAAACTCGAACGAGAGGCCAAGAAAGCCGGGCCGGATTGGAACACCGGTCGCGGTGGTAGCCGGCAGCGCAACCGTCGGTGCTGACGGTTCACCGGCGGCATCCCACGCCAATGATCCCAAGGTGAGCAAGAGCCCAGCCCCTACCAGCAGCGCGGCGATCAGCGTTGCGCGCCCTCGGCGTCCACGCCTGGGGATCAGCCGGGCCATGCCTGAGCGTTTGGATGGGCGAAGTGCGAGCGGTTTCACGAGCAGCGGGAGGCGCGCCCCCCGGGGGAGCCGACGATCGTACGCTCGCGGCCGCTCCTAACCGTGGGATAAGGCGCAAATGAGACATTGCTGCGATTGGCAAGTAGAACAGCGGCGCTCAGCGCCGCCGGGAGAAGGTCTCGACGATCACCGAGGCCGTGACCGTCGCGCTGTCGGCCAGCCCGCGGAGGTGGCGAGCGAGCTCCTCGGCGGCCACGTGATGTGCGCTGGGGCCCATCATCACCAGCGCCTCCACATCGGCGCGGGTCAGCTCCATATCGAACTCCAGCTCGGTCGCGCTCTCAGTGCTCAGCCCCGCCGACAGCTGGGCGTGTAGACGCTCGCCCTTGCGCGGGTCGATGGCGAGCATCCCCAGCACAGAAGAGAGTTGGTGCAGGTGCGCCGGAGCCGGCCTGACGACGATCAGCGCCCCGCGCGGGCGCAGCACCCGAGTGATCTCGGCACCGTTGCGTGGCGCGAACGAATTGATCACCAGATCGGCGCTGGCGTCTGCCAGCGGCAGCTCCTGCCACGCGTCGCAGGCGATCGCCGCCATCCGCGGGTGGGCGCGGGCCGCCCGGCGCAGCGCCGGCCGCGAGGCGTCAAGAGCTAAGCCCCAGGCTCGGCGACAGTTATCCAACACGACGGTCAG
>OBLU010003869.1_pt1 | contig 13522 bp, 9 predicted proteins | sample 1518681 | NCBI WGS metagenome assembly OBLU01 (sample SAMEA3539304, study PRJEB22396) | soil metagenome | biome: tundra; feature: field; material: soil | place: USA | collected 2010-05 | depth 0.15 m | reverse complement strand
TCTCCGAGATCCGCCTCCGATAATCCGCCCATACGTCTACGCGAGCCCGGCCGCCTATCTCTCGAGCCCGGCCGAACTGGCGTTCTGTGGAGGGCGACAGGCGCATCGCATCGCCCGCCACTTCAGGAAGGGTTGGCCTTTCCAGTTGCCGGATGCGCTCACGCAGGAGTCCTGGGGCCCCTCGGTCGCCCCGGGCTCCCCCGGCGGCCCCAGAGTCCACTCTCTTGCCCCTGGACATGCCGACTCTCCTTCTCTCGACTCAGGGTCCAAAGAAGATCGTGGGCGGAGAAAAAGTTACGTGCCGGTCAGCTCGCCACCGCACCAAGGTCGACCTGCAACTGAGCAATGTTCAACCCGGGCTCGAACCCGGCCTGCTTCGCTTCCGGAGGCAGGATTGCGTACGCTTCGTCGACGCACTCATCCCACCAGGCCCAAGTGGCTTGCTGTGTATTTCCCCAGGTCAGCACAGTCACCTGATTCTGATCGTATCCAACGGCATAGACCGCGTGGCCATCAGTCGTCAGCGGACCGGGCGTCCAGGGTTGACGGGCGTCGAACTCCTGAATGCAGTTTTGCTGAACCTGGAAACCTAGGTAAACACCACCAAAGAGCTGAATGGCCTGCTGGACGTGAGTGTGATTCTTGTGATCGATGCTGACGAACGCCAGTATTTTGTCTCCGGCAACAGCGTTCTTGCGCCAGTAATTCAGCACATCAAACTCGTTCAGGCCGGCATCCACGCCGCCCGTCAGATGCAGATACAGCTTGACTACGTTCTGCTTAGACATGATGATCTTGTTCGAGCCGATCAGGCCGCGATAGGTCGTGATGGCGTGCGCCACGGCAGCTATGGTGCAATCGCCCAAGGCATCGTTGCCGTCCATGGGGAACAACGCGGTTGGGTCCGTTGTCCCTAGATTTTGGTAGACGCGGGTTAAAACCTCCACGGAGGGAGGTGGTGCGGCGATCGCAGGTGTCAGATAGTCCGCGAATCGTAACGTACGATAGTCGACTTTGGGTGGGTGCTTTCCGAATCGATAGTTCGACATGTGAATACTCCTTTGTGTTTTGCCGGGAGTTCCATGTTTGTTCCCGGCGTTTGTCCAGTATACTTCGAAACCACTCTTTGAGGGAACTCGCAACCAGGCAGGCGCCATTTTGCGATTGTCGAATCGAGATCCGCCCCACGATATTTCGTGTGAGTTGGCCGATAGAGTAGAGCGGCGCGATTTAGGGCGCCTGCGGCTGGGCTTCGGGGGGCTTCACGGCGCCGCCGGTGTCGCGCTTCGGGCCAAGCCCCAGGGCGATCAGCGAAAGCGAGTTGATCTTGCCGGTGGATTCGATGTTCTGCGCCGCTTGGAACTTCTTGAGCGCGTCCGCCGAGCTCTGGCCCCACGTACCGCTGGCACCCTCCGGGTTGAGGAATCCCTTGGCGACCAGCGCGTCCTGAATTTGCTTGTACCGCTCCGGAGTGGGCGCCGTCTGGCGGTTGCGCCACGTGGTGCGCACGGGAGCTTTCTTGCCGGACTTGGACGCAGTGGTCTTCTTGGCGGAGGCTTTCTTGCCGGCGGACTTACTGGCGGAACCGGTTTTGGGCGCGGCCTTGGCGCCAGTCTTAGTTTTCGCGACGGCCTTCTTGGTCCCTGATTTCTTCGAGGTCTTCGCCTTCTTGCCGGACGCCGCTTTTTTCGGCGCGGGCGCGGTTTTCTTTTGGTCCTCGGCGGCGCCACCGGCGCGCAGGCAGAGCACAACCCAGACGAGGACGCAGAGCCAGCCAAGTAACTTCCGCATGCGTATCTTTCAGCTTATCAGGCCCCGGCTGGGCAGGCCGGGAGGCCTGCCCCACTATTCCAACTCGAAGAGCGGTTTGCCGGCCACCGTGCAGCGGAAACCGTAGAACGCGATTCCGAGAAACAGAAACAGACTCACCAGAGAGCTGGCGATATACCACGAAGAGAAGTCGAGGGTGACCGGGGCGTTGAGCAGACAATCGGCGGTGAGGACGCTCACAATCAGCGGCACGATCCCGTAGCGCAGAAGCAGCAAGGCTAACACCACGTAGACCACAACGAAAACCGGGACCTCCCAGAGTTCGCCGTCGGCTAAGCTTTTTTCGGCGACGAAGATCGCCACAAACGCCGCCGCCGCCAGCCATTCCTTCCGCAGAATCAGGCGGAGCAGAAACAACAGGAAGAAAGTACCGAATGCGAACATTACGGATCCGGCCAATTGCCCCACAAATCCCGCGGCCATGAAACGCATCCCTAGCAGCGCGTCGAGGCCCCCTGGATGAGGCGCCCCCCCGCGCGACTGATCGTACAGAAATAGAAGCTCGAAGAGAAGGATCCAAAAGACTCCGAAGGCCACGCCGATGAGGATGTCCCCGCCCACCAGCGGATCGCGCAGCTTCCCGCCGAGAATCCGGCTCCAGGAAACGATGGTCTGCGGCCACCGCCGCCGAACGAACGGCTCCACCGCCAGATATAGGAGCCAGACCACGGCAGCTTGGTACAGGGCCTCACTGAGGGCGTCGGCGATCAGGCCAAACTCATCGCCATTCGGCAAATGGTACATGGCGAGAAGATACTGCAACGCATAGGCTGCGAACACAAACCCGCCCAGGCGCATGGCCCCACGGGTGTCGCTGCGTTTGAGCCGGGTATTCCGGCGCGCCATCTGGGCGGCCGCCAACACCAGGATACAGATCAATGTGAGGGAGAGGATTTGCCCCGCGCGCGCGCCGGCGCCGGTCTCGGCCTCCTGCATGCGCGTGGGACGCGTCCAGGGAGAAATCGTCTGGAAAGAGACCGGCTTGCCCCGCCAGGAAGCGGCTTCCACTCGCAGCGGGATCTTCGGCGCGCTGGGATACACGCCGGTCCACGCGGCCCGGGCGTCAAAACCGGCGAGCGGGCTCCACTGTGGGTCCGCGGGTTTGAACTTCGCCAGGTCGAGTCCCGCCACCGCGAAAAGCGCGTTCCAATCCGTGGCCGGCGGCGGGCCCTTGCTCTGGTCCATCTGCGGGGGCACGGCCCTGAAATAGAGCAGGCGGCTTTCGGTGTCGAGTCTCACTTGAAGTTCGCCGGAAACTTCCATCGCCGGACGTTCCTGGGAAACTTGCAGGTCATAGCCCGGATCGAAGTAGCGCGGGCTCTGCCGGTACCAGAAGTACACTACGGCGGGCTGACCGGCGCCGAGATTGGCCCATCGCGCACGCGAAGGGTCGAATTTTGGAAGCCAGGCCGTGTAATCTCGCGCCAGTCCGTAGCCGCTGGCGGCGCCCCTGGCTCGCTCCGGGTACCCCAGGCGCTGGGCAATGTCCCGCGCCTTCACGGAGAGCGCCTCCGGGGGAGTCTCGAACGGAACCTTTTCCAGCAGGTTCGTTTTCCCGGCGAGCAGCGTCAGTGCAATCAACCCCGCCGCCACACCCGCGAGCAGCGCCATCGCCGTTCGAGGCCGAAGGCCCTCGGTTTCGCCGGAAGCTGCTACCATGTCGGGCGAAGGGGTTTCTCCGGCCGCCAGAGCCGCGGCAACGGGGTCGCCGCCCGGCAGCGCCGCCGCCACTGCGAGCGCCGAGGCGGGCCGGTTGCGTGGGTCCGGCGCCAGGCAACGCAGAATGACGCGCTCGATGGCCGGATCGATGTCCTTCACCAGCGTGACCAGGCTGGCGGGCGACGTGCCCTCCTCCAGTTTGATCAACTCGGCGAGCGTGCTGGCTTCGAAAGCGCGCTTCCCCGTGAAGATCTCGTACAGCAACAACCCAAGCGCGTAAATATCGCTCTTGACCGTGACCTCTTTCCCGGCCAGTTGTTCGGGCGCCATGTAGGCCGGGGTGCCGTGGCGGATCTCGTGCGCCTGCACCTGCCCGCCGATGGCCGCCAGGCCGAAATCCGCGATGAGCGCGTTGCCGCGGCCGTCCAGCATCACATTGGCCGGCTTCAGATCGCGGTGCAGCACGCCTTTATCGTGGGCGGCCGCCAGACCGGCGCAGATCTTGCGCGCGATTTCGAGGGCCTTGTCCGTTGGCACGCGTCCGATGCGCCGCAGCAGGGAGGCGAGGTCCTCGCCGTCCACGTACTCCATGGAGAGGAACCGCTGCCCCTCGATTTCGCCGATATCGTAAACGCGGCACACGTTGGGATGCGACACCTGCCGCGCGATGCGGACCTCGTCGTGGAAACGCGCCAGCGCGCGCTCGTCCCGCATGGCGCCTTCCGGCAGGAACTTCAGCGCGACGGATTGGCCGAGTTTGAGGTCCGTGGCCCGGTAGACCTCGCCCATGCCGCCCCTCCCCAGCAGCGCGACGATGCGGTAGCGGTCCAGTAACAGGGTTCCCGGCGGGAAACGGCCTTCGTCGAGAGCGCTGGAAGACGTGCCCGGCGACGACGGCGACGACGGCCGGCTGACCGGGGGCGCCGGCTGCGCCACCGTCTCCATCTCCGAATTCATCGCGACCGCTCCCAACGGCCTGGCGCAGTTCCCGCAGAAGCGGCTGGTGGGGGGATTCTCGGTGGCGCAACTGGAACAACGTACCATCGAAGGTAGTGTAACAATGACCCGCATCACTGTACACTGGTTCGAATCGAGAATTCACAGCCATGAACAACCGCATCCGTTGGGGCGTCCTGGGCGTCGCGAGCATCGCCACCAGGAAGGTCATACCGGCGATGAAGGCGTGCGCCCGCGCCGAAATCGCCGCCGTCGCGTCGCGCGACCGCCGCAAAGCCGAAGACGCCGCCCTCGCTTTCGGCATTCCGAAAGCCTACGGGGCGTATGAAGAACTCCTGGCCGATCCCGATATCGACGCCATCTACAACCCCCTGCCCAACCATCTGCACGTGCCCTGGTCCATCAAGGCCGCCGAGGCGGGCAAACACGTGCTCTGCGAGAAGCCCATCTCGCTGACCAGCGCCGAATGCCGCGATTTGATGGCCGCCCGCGACCGCGCCGGCGTCAAGATCGGCGAAGCCTTCATGGTGGCGACCCATCCCCGGTGGTTGCGCGCGCGGGAGCTCGTGCGTTCCGGACGCATCGGGCCCCTGCGCTCGATTGTGGGGTTCTTCAGTTATCACAACGCCGATCCGAAAGACATTCGCAACGTCCCGGAGTGGGGCGGGGGCGGCGTCATGGACATCGGCTGTTATCCCATCTTCCTCTCGCGCTGGATGTTTGGAGAAGAGCCGGTGAAGGTGTCCGCCGCCGTGGAGCGCGATCCCGCGATGAAGATCGACCGTCTGGTTTCCGCGGTGCTCGAGTTTCCCTCCGGCCAATCCATCTTCACCTGCGGCACGCAGCTTGCGCGTTATCAGAGCATGCAGTTCTTCGGAACGAAGGCCCGCCTGGAAGTCGAGATGCCGTTCAACCCTGCGCCGGACCTGCCGTGCTTCCTCCGCATCGACGATGGATCGGAGCCGATCCCCGGCGGCGAAACCGAAGAGTTCCCCGCCTGCGACCAGTACACCGTGCAAGGCGACGCCTTTTCGCAGGCCATTCAGGAGAACACGCAGGTCCCCGTCCCCCTCGAAGAAGCCCTGAAGAACATGCAAGTAATCGAGAGAGTCCTGGCGTGCGGCGGGCTATAGGCCGGCGATAGACCGTGGCGCAGGCGCCGAATGCCGACGGCAGTGCCTGCGCCACCACCCTTCAGGGAACAATCGTCGGTATCGACGTGAAAAGGCCGTCCGGGCCGGCCCGCAGGCCGAGACCGGTCACCGCGCCGGCGGAAGCGAACGGAGAACCACGGTTGCCCTGGAATTGCACGATGCCGCGTTTCCCCGCCGTGACCGGGAGACGGTCGGGCAGCATGAACGAATCGTGCCCGTTACCGGCGCTGTCGGTTTTCGTCAGCGCGACCGGCTGCACCACAAGCTGGTTCCCGTTTTCGTCCCACACCACGGCTGTGAGGTTGGCTGGCGAGCCGGACAGATTCACGATGGCGACGCCCGTCGAATACCCGCCCGTATTGTCGAAAGGAAGACTAATCGAGGTGTCGATCTGGCTCTGCAAGGGAACCGCCGCTTCCGAAGCGCCGGCGTAGCGAAAGACCGCAAAACCGCTCAGGGCGCCGTTGCTGAGCACGTCGGCCCATCCCTCCACGTTGGAGGCCAGGGCTCCGGTGGCCACGACCAGCGTGGTATTGGGGGCGATCACGCGGTCCAGCGTCGCCGCGGTGACCTGCTGCGAGACACCAGGCTGCGTGACGGTGAGCGGCAGGCTCAGCGGGCCGCCATCGTCGCCGTGGAAGACGAGTGTGGTTGGAGCCGGCGCCGAAGACCTGTTGACGAGCCATATTGTGGTATCCCAGCCGCCGCCCGTGGCTATTTGGGAGAAGACTCCCGCACGAGGCAGGGCGGCTGTGGCGGTCACGGTCAGGCTGAAGGCCTGGGAGGCGGTCGCCGAACGGCTGTCCTGCGCCTGAGCCGTGAAGCCGTAAGCCCCCGTGGTGGCGGGCGTGCCTGCGATCACGCCCGCGCTGGACAGCGCCAGTCCGGGCGGCAGGGCGCCGGAGAGGATCGACCACGTGTACGGAGGAACGCCGCCGGTGGCGGCGAGAGTCTGCGAATACGCCCCAGTGATCGAGCCTGAAGGCAAGGTTGAGGGCGTGGCGATGGCGAGTGAGGTGGGACTGATGGTCAGATTAAACGACTGGCCGGCAGTAACCGAGATGGCGTCGCTGACTGTGATGCCGAACGTCGAGGTCCCAGCGGCCGTGGGGGTTCCGGCGATCACGCCGCCGGAGGAGAGGGCGAGGCCGGCCGGCAAGGCGCCAGACGTGACCGACCAGATGTATGGGAGCGCTCCTCCGGATGCAACCAGCGTCTGGGAGTATGCCACGCCGACGGTTCCAATCGGCAGGGGAGAGGACGTGGCGATCAGCACCGTGGAGCCAGCGACCGGCTGGAGAAGGCGAACGGCGCCGTTACCGGAGTCCGCCACGTAGATGTTCCCTGCACTATCTATGGCCAGGCCGTACGGACCGTTCAGTTGGGCGCTGGTGGCCAGTCCGCCGTCGCCCGAGTAGCCCAATGCGCCAGTGCCGGCGACGGTGGTGATGATGCCAGTGGGCGAGACCCAGCGAACTCGGTTGTTGCCACGGTCCGCAATGTAGAGGTTGCCGGCGCCGTCTACGGCAACACCCTCCGGCCAATTCAAGGAGGCGCTCGTCGCTAGCCCGCCATCGCCAGAGTAGCCCTGCACGCCATTGCCGGCAACGGTGGTGATGATCCCCGTGAGGGAGACTTTGCGAACCCGGTTGTTGTACGTATCCGCAATGAAAAGGTTGCCGGCGTTGTCTACGGCAACGAATGCGGGGGCATTGAGTTGGGCGTTGGTGGCCGGTCCGCCATCGCCCGAATAGCCTACCACGCCGTTACCGGCTACCGTGGCGATGAACCCGCCGGCAGACACCCTGCGAACACGATGGTCGCCCGCGTCTGCAATGTAGAGGTTGCCGTCCATGTCTACAGCCACGCCGGACGGGAGGTTCAGTTGGGCGGCTGTCGCCAGCCCGCCATCGCCCGTGTACAAGGGTATGTTCGATCCGTCGCCGGCTATCGTAGTGATGAGCCCGCCGAACGAGACCATCCGGATTCGGCTGTTGCCGTAGTCCGCAATATAGAGGTTGTGGGCGCTGTCTAGAGCCAAGCCAGACAGGTGGCTGAGTTGTGCGTCCGTCGCCGCCCCGCCATCGCCCGAGAAACCATAGCTGCCCGTGCCGGCAACGGTGGTGATGATGCCGCCAGGCCAGACTTTGCGAACCCGGCCGGCGCCATTCTCGCCGATGTAGAGGCTGCCGCCGCTGTCCACGGCGACGCCCTGTGGAGCGCTCAGTTGGGCAAAGGCCGCTGGCCCGCCATCGCCCAGGGGGAGGCAGCATGAGGCATTCCCGGCTACCGTGGCGATGATGCCATCGGGCGAGACCTTGCGAACAAGGTAGTTGCCTGAGTCCGCGATGTAGAGGTTGCCGGCGCTGTCCATGGCGGCGCCTTGCGGGGCGTTCAGTTGGGCGCTGGCCGCTAGTCCGCCATCGCCCGAGTAGCCACCTGTGCCACTGCCAGCAATCGTGGTGATGATCCCGAGGGGGGACACCTTGCGCACTCGGTTATTTCCCATGTCCGCGATGTAGAGGTTCCCAGCGCTGTCCACGGATACGCCTTCCGGGTTGTTCACTTGGGCGCTGACCGCTGGTCCGCCATCGCCCCAGTAACTTGCGCTGCCGGCGCCTGCAACGGTGTTGATAGTGCCATTGGGCGAGACCCGGCGCACTCGGTTGTAACCCGTATCCGCGATGTAAAGGTTGCCGGCGCCGTCCACGGCGAGCCCGGAGGGGGCGCTCAGTTGGGCGCTGGTGGCCGGCCCGCCATCGCCAAGGCCAGAAGTACCTCCTCCGGCCACCGTGCCGATGATCCCGCTGGCCGAAACCTCGCGAACCCGGTCGTTCATCGTGTCCGCGATGTAGAGGTTGCCGGCGCTGTCGACGGCGACGCCCGTCGGGGCGCTCAGTTTGGCGCTGGTGGCCAGCCCGCCATCGCCCGAAAAGCCAACGGCGCCATTACCCGCTACCGTGGAGATACTCCCGCCGGGTGAGACCTTGCGAACCCGATAGTTCATCGTGTCCGCGATGTAGAGGTTGCCGGCGTTGTCCAAGGCGACGCCTCCCGGGGAGTTCAACTCGGCGCCGGTCGCGGGCCCCCCATCGCCCGTGTAGCCGGGGTGGGTATTCCCAGCCACGCGCGTGAGAGCCCCATTCGGACCGAGCTTGAAAACGCAATTCAGGCCGCTGAAATACACATTGCCGGCGGCATCGCTGACAACTCCCAGGGGAGAGCCGATCGTCGCATCCATCGGCGCACTCGGCGTGGGTGGCGCGGCGCCGCCGGCGAGGGTCGAAATCACATACTGCTGTGCGAGGCCGGCGCCGCTCATCAGCAGGAAACTCATTACGAGAGGAACAGATTTCATATCAAGACCTCTACTTAGCTGAAGCTAACACGGAACACCCCCGAGCGCCAGCCTGCCTGAGTACGGCATGCGGGCCGGGCCGGCTTCCAAGAGCCGAAATCGTCGTTGTGGGCGTGGGAATCGTGAGTCGGGCTCAAGGCCGGCTTTCGAAGATCAGGCTCATGCAAGTGACGCCGCCTTCGGCTTTCATGATCTCCGAGACGTCCACGGGGATGACGTTCCAGCCTGCGCGCTCCAGGATTCGTTGGGTGGCGGGGAAACACGACGGGACGATCGCCGTTTCGCCAATGGCGAGCACGTTGGCGGCCCACGGCTCCTCGGGCGCTACGTCCAGGATGCGCAACTCCCGGAAAGGCGCCGGGTCGATCCACGCACGGTTCGCCAGAACGGTCTGCTTGCCGAGATAACAGCAGGCGGATTTCATGTGCAGGCAGTCGCGGATTTCGACCGGCGCCACCGAGTACCCGAACGACCCCAGTTCAGCTTCCAATTGCCGGATGCCGTCGGCGTTCGTCCGTAGCGAGGCCCCCACGAACAGCGTCGCTCCGGCATGCATCACATCGCCGCCATCCAGGGTCGCTGGTTCCCGTAGCCAGCGAAGCGGCCTGTAGCGCGCGAGCTCCCGCGCCACGCTTTCGGCTTCCGGACGCCTGGAAACGGCGCCCATGCGCGTCATGATGGCGACTTCGCCGACCACCACAGCCGGGTCCTCCACGAAGACCGCATCGGGGAGCTCCGGTTCCGGCGCCAGCGAAACCACCCGCAAGCCGAGCCCGGCCAGGCAAGCTTCATATTGGCCGTGCTGCGCGGCCGCCTTTTGAAAATCGATTTCCCGGCGCGGCAGATACCCCAGTTCGCAGCGGTTGATCGAAGCGCTGACCGGACGCGTGATGGCAATGAGCATAGCCAGATTCTCAGCCTACACCAGCGGAGACACCGCCAGGCGCGGCGGCGCGATCACAGTATCCGGATGACCTTCGATGCGCGAATTCTCTTGTCGCGGGTCAACAGCGGCACACGGTAGGTAAGGCTTGTGGAGGCGATTAGCTCATCGGCCGGATCGCCGCGGAAGTCCAGCGCCGGGATGTTCAGACACACCTGCCGGCTGATGGGCCAGATTTCCAACTGCGCCAGGGCGTTCACGAGCAGGGGGTGGTCCGGCGACAGCGTAATCCTGTGCCGCCGATAGAGCGTGGCGATTTCCCACAGAACGATGGACGATATGCCCCATCGGTGCTTGGACAGCGCCGCCTTCTCGCGCGCAGTCACCGTGCCATGAAGCGCGTGAAGCAGGATATGGGTGTCAAGATTCAGCATCCCACGCCTTTCCGGTCGAGAGGATGTCGCCTCTGATTTCGAAGGCGCCCGCCAGGCTGCCGATCAACTCGGCGCTATCCTGACGGACCGGCGCCACCCTGGCGATCGGTTTACCCCGCTTGGTCACCAGAACTCCTCCGGCGGGGAGATGCTCCAGCAATGCCAGGCACTGCACCCGGAACTCGGTAACGTTTAACGACTTCACACTTGTAGCGTACAACAGAACTGTACAGATGAAAAGCCCCCGGCGCCCGCCTACGCCAGCCGCTCCAGCGCCCACCGGGCGTGTTCCGCCACTACCGGGTCGCCGGACTGCGCCAGGCGCTCCAGCGGCCCGCGAAACTCGGTCAGCCCGCCGTTGCCCATGGCGACGGCCACGTTCCTCAGGAAGCCCGAGTACCGGGCGCGCGTCACCGGCGACCCGCGAAACATCGTGCGGAACTCCTCCTCGGCGATCCCGGCCAGCTTCACGAGCGGCGGGGCCACGCGCCGGGGCTGGAAGGCGGGGTCCGGGCTGGACGGCGCGCGCCGGTTCCAGGGGCAAACGTCCTGGCAGATATCGCACCCGAAAACGTGGCCGCCGATGCCCGCTCGCCGCTCCTCGGGAATGCCGCCGCGCAGCTCGATGGTGAAGTAGGAAATGCACAGCCGTGAATCCACCGCGTAACCCGGTCCCACGGGCGCCGGTACGATCGCCGCGGTCGGGCACGCCTCGATGCACCGGCGGCAGGTTCCGCAGCGGTCCGGTGGCGGCGTGTCCGGCGCGATCTCCAGGGATACCAGCAACTCCCCCAGGAAGAACCACGACCCACCGCCCTGGTGGATCAGGCAGGTGTTCTTGCCGATCCACCCCAGGCCCGCCAGGCGCGCGTACGAGCGTTCCAGCAGCGGCGCGGTGTCCACGCAGATCCTGGATTCAAAGCCGGCGCCGGCGCGCTCTCGCAGCATGCCGTCCAGGCGCTCCAGGCCGCGGCGCACGGCGGCGTGGTAGTCCTCGCCCCAGGCGTATCGGGAGATCCACGCCAGCTCGGGGCCGCTGTAGCGCGTGGAATACGGCCAAGGCGTGTTGTAGAGACGGCCCACGCAGACGATGGAGCGCGCCGATGCCAGCAGGTTGCGCGGGTCGTCCCGCACGTCCGCGCGGCGGCCCGTCAGGTAACCCATTTCACCGGCGAAGCCGGCGTCCACCCACGCGCGGTTCCGCTCCCGGTCCGCAGTGGGCAGGGCCGCCGCTACCCCGGCCAGCTCGAAACCGCACGCGCGCGCCAGCTCGCGAATCTCCGCGGACGTCAAATCTCCAGCCCCACCGACCGCATCAGCTCGATGGCGTTGCTCTTGCGCACCACCCCCGGCCGCATGGCGTAGTCGAAGCGCATTTGGCCGTCCACGATGCTGTCTTCGAAATGGACGTTGGCGGCGCGTTCACCCAGGCCGTCGGCGATGCCGGCCAAGGCCAGATCGTGGGTGGTGATCAACCCGATGGCCCCGCGCTTCACCAGTCCGCGCACCAGCGCCTCCGCCCCGATGCGCCGGTCGTGCGAGTTGGTGCCGTGCAGGAATTCATCCACCAGAAAGAGCACGGGGAGCGGTCCCCCGGTGGCGTCCAGGATTTGTCTCAGCCGCAGAATCTCGGCATAGAAGCGCGACACGCCGCCCTGGAGCGAATCCGTGACCAGGATGGACGCCCCCACAGCCAGGGGCGAAATCCGCAGACGCCGGGCCCGCACCGGCGCTCCCGCCTGCGCCAGCGCGACGTTCACGCCGAGGGTTCGCAGCAGCGTGCTCTTGCCCGACATGTTCGACCCGCTGACCACGATGACGCGCAGCTCGCCGCCCAGCCGAACGTCGTTGCGCACGACCCGGTCCTCGGGGATGAGCGGATGGCCGATTCCCTCCGCTTCGAGCCATGGCCCGTTTTCGGCGAATTCGGGGAAGGGATCGTCCGGATGCTCGAAGGCGTGGCTGGCCAGCGAGCACAGCGCTTCGATTTCGCCCACCGCCGTGAGCCAGCGCCGAACGGCTTGACCCGATTCCCGCCGCCAGTCCTCCACCGCGAATGCCAGGTGGGTGGTCCAAAGCACGAAGGGCTCGGCCACCCGAACCAACAGGTGGTCGCGCGAATCCAGGTATTCGACGAGCCGGTCGAGCCGGGCCATGCGCCGCGAGGGTGGACTGCCGGCCACATCCAGGGACTCCCGCAGCGCGGCCAGCAGCGGTGAACGAAAACTCTCCCGCTCGAGCCGTACCAGCGTCTCGGAGAGCAGCTTCAGCTCGTGCGCCGCCTCCTCCACCGCCGCGACCACGGGTCCCACTTTCTTCCGGAAGCTGTAGAGAAATGTTCCGTTCACCAGGAGCGAGACCAGAAAGAAATCCCGCAGCAAGATGGAGGCGGACTCGGGCACGCGCAGGAATCCCAGGTTGCCCGCCTCGAACGTGAAGAAGGCCGCCAGACCGAGCAAGCCCAGCGCGGTCAGCGCCCACGTCCCCGCGTGCGCCAAGCCCGCCGCAAGCAGAGGCGGCGCTTCGCCCCATGCGGCCAGCGCCACCGGATCCACCCCGGTGCGGGCCTCCTCGGCCAGGATCGCCAGCTCCTCGCGCAGATCCACGCGCGTCCGCAACTCCTCGACGGCCTCCTGCCGCGCGCGAACCGTGGCGGGAGCGGCCGGAGAGAGCAGCCATCGCGCCAGGGAGTCCTCGCCAACGTGGGTACGCGCCGTCGAGATCAACTCAAAGAGCGAACCTTTCCCGAACAGGTCGAGGTCGCGCGCGTAGGGATGCGCGGGGTCGAGGTAGCGGTCGCCGGGCTCTCCGGTTCCAGCCCAGCGCCCATCCAGACGCGCCAGACCGCGCTCGAAGAACCGGGCCGCGCGCCGCCGCCGTTCCAGGACGCGCAAGAGGCGCTCGTGCTGCACCGCCAGGGTGACGAAGACCACCACCGGGATGGCCGCCCACAGAACCGATACGGAGCGCTGAAACAAAGCCATCCCGACGATCGCCGTGCCGCACGCCGCGGCCGCCAGCCGCCAATACCCCAGGGCGCGGTGCCGCCGCTCCCGGGCCGCGATCTCGGCCTGCCGTTCTGCTAGCAGTTGCGAATAGGTGGAGCGGGGATCGGGATTCATCGGCCTCCCCCATTCTCTCTCGGACCGGGCGCGGCAGGCGATAGAACGTCGCAGAGCCGCGACCGGCAGAGGCCTCCGGGCCGGGCGTGCCCGGCCCCTGGAGATTGGCCCTTTGCGCGACAAAG
>OBLU010003868.1_pt1 | contig 13528 bp, 13 predicted proteins | sample 1518681 | NCBI WGS metagenome assembly OBLU01 (sample SAMEA3539304, study PRJEB22396) | soil metagenome | biome: tundra; feature: field; material: soil | place: USA | collected 2010-05 | depth 0.15 m | reverse complement strand
CGTTCTCAGCGGAATTCTGCTTAACCATTTGAGTCCTCCGGTGAACTGAAAGTGAAATGATAACATCGGCATCTTAAACCCGCACGTCGCGGGAGACCATCCAAGGCGAGCCGGGCTATAACCGGCAAGCGCCCAGAAACGTCACACAATGAGCGCAATTTCGCTCACAATCCCGCAGGGCTCGTGGTACAAACGGTTCGCGGGCTTCACATGGCCACCGAAATATGCCCCGTCCACTTCCACCTCGCCCGTGAGCTGGGCCTTCTTCTCTTCGTTGAGCGCTTCACGGATTTTGTGGGTTTAGAAGCGCTTTGGGAATTTACGAGCGAACCGCCATGAAAATGCCCCACTGTGGATCGATCAATGCGTCCCCTCTTCGGCCAGTACTTTGCCAGCGAACATGCGATAAACAAAGACGAAATACCCTATCGCGAGGCAAATTCCGAGTCCCCACCAGATGAGGCCCACCCTCAGAGCGTACTCTCCGGCGGCTGCGTTGTAGATGGTGATGTTGCGCGCCGGGTCTGCGCTCGACGGCAACAGGTTGGGATACAGCCCGGCTGCCACACCCGTCAGCATAGAAATGAGATAAGCGCAAGAGCACAGGAACGCAGGTCTCTCGTCATGTTTGCGGTTAAAGATCCACATCGCCGCCAAGCTCACAGCGACTGCCACCGGGATGATGTACAGCGCCGGATGATTGCTGTAGTTCTTGAGCGTTCCGGGTCGCACCATGGCTGTGACGGGCACGCCGATGCCTGTGAGGAGAACCAGCGGAGGTACAAGCCAATGCGCGAGGCGTTGGACCCGCTGGTTGACTGTGCCACGGGTCTTGAGAGCTACGTAGAGCGCACCATGCACCGTTAGGGCCACCAATGCGAGAACACCCGACCCGCAAGTGTACCAGTCGAGGATTCCGGTCGCCGCGCCGACGCGGAAGTTTGTCCAGAGCGGTTCGAAGAAGAAATGCTGTTCGTCGAGCTGCACACCTCGAATGACATTACCGAGCGCAGCCCCGAGGAACACAGCGAGCAGTGCGCTTGAAATTGCGAAGAAGCCGTCAAAAATGCCGCGCCATACTTCGTTTTCGAGATGCGTGCGGAATTCGATCCCGATGCCTCGTAAGATGAGCAGCCAGAGAACCATGTTCAGCGGCAGATAGAAGCCGCTGAAACTTGAGGCATAAAGCAGCGGAAAGGCGAAGTAGAGCGTGCCCCCGGCGGCGATCAACCAGACCTCATTGGCGTCCCAGACCGGGCCGATCGTGCGAAGGATCGTACGCCGTTCGTCCTCGGTGCGCCCCACGAGCAGGCGCAGCACGCCGGCACCGAGATCGAAGCCGTCGAGCACGACGTAGGCAGTAATCATGCATGCGACGATCACAAACCAAACTGTACCCATCCTCTGCTCCTAAGCTGCCGTAATGGGCGCTCCGGTCCGGACCTCTCCTGCCATGCGTGCGCTGGGCCCCTCGCCGATCTCCCGTTGAATAAGAAACAGAAACAGGATTCCGAGTACGAGGTAGAGACCCATGAATCCGAGCAATGTGAAAAGGCTGTTTCCGGCATGAACATTGTTCGAGTACCCCTCGGAGGTACGCATCAGACCGTAGATGAGCCATGGCTGGCGGCCGACCTCCGCGGTCAGCCAACCCGCAGTGTTGGCGATGTAAGGAAACGGCACGCAGAGCATCAGCAGCCAAAGCATCCAGCGACTTTGGTAGAGCCAGCCGCGCCAGAGCAAGAATGCGGCGACCATCATGACCGCGACGAAGATGGTGCCGAGGCCAACCATCACGTGATAGCTGAAGTATAGTAGCGGGATGTTAGTCGGCCACTGATCTTTGGGAAATGCGTTCAGTCCTCTGACCTCGGCTGAGGTGGTGCCGTAGATGAGGAAGCTCAGCACCTTATTGACCACGATGGGATTGTCAATGCGTTGGTGCTCGGCATCTGGTTGTCCCAGGATTACGATTGGCGCACCAGCTTCAGTTTTGAAGAGCGCCTCCATCGCCGCTGTGGTGACAGGCTGATAGCGCGCCATGTACTTTCCGTGCAGATCGCCGCTCGGAAACACCTGAAAGACGCAGGCGATGACCCCGACGGTGACGCCGACCTTCAGGTACATGTGCGCATGCTCAACAAATTTGCCCAGGAGAAGATAGAACGCGCCAACTCCTGCCATGACGAAGGTCCCGGTGATGACTGCGCCACTCATGTTATGGGCGTACTGGATAAGGGCCCACGGATTATTCAGAAGCCCCCAGAAACTAGAGACGCTGTAGCCACCGTTCGGCAAGCGAGTGTAGGCGACGGGATGCTGCATCCAGGCGTCAGTCACGATGATAAAAAAGCCGGAAACCCACGAACCGAGAAACACAAGAAAGGCCGCCCACCAGTGTCCCCACTTCCCAAGGCGCTTCTCGCCGTACAGGAAGAGTCCCAGGAAAGCTGATTCCATAAAAAACGAAAATGTTCCTTCCATGGCGAGAGGCTGACCAATTACGCCCCCGCTCAAACTTGAGAAACGCGCCCAGTTGGTGCCGAACTGAAATTCCATCGGTATTCCGGTCACGACACCCAACACGAAATTGATGCCAAAGATCTTCGTCCAGAAGCGAGCGGCATCGTTGTATGCGTTGTTGCCGGTACGGATCGCGAGCGACTTCATGATCACAATCAGCGGTGCGAGACCCATCGTGAGCTGAGGAAACAGATAGTGAAACGTGATGGTGAAGGCGAAGTGTATGCGGTGCAGGAACAGCGCGTCGTCCAAGGTTTACTCTCTCAGACCCGATTGAGAACGGGCGTGCTTGGGCCAATGGCCACGGGACGGGTTGGTTCCCATAGCTTCCACAACGAAAGAATTCGCGACTGGCAATACTAACACCCAGGGTCGGCGTCTCTGTTTTGGTCGAACACTATCCAAAGTCGCGAAACAAGGGTTGATCTCTTTCGTTGTGACGGGGTCGAAAAACGTGCAAGACCTGTCCGACACCAAGCCCTCCGGAGAAGCTGTTAAAAAGCGTGGTGTACATCACTCCCAATTTCGGGTTCGATGTCGGAAAACCCGCGGCCGATTTCTTCCTGTTCGGACGGTGAGAGCACCTGCTTGGCGATCGGGAACAACAGGTATTCCTCTTTCCAGATGTGCCGGGGATAGAAGGCCGCAATGTCGCGGAAGATCGTGGCCACCGGTTCGCGGCCCGCAACCGGATCCAAAACGTAACCGGACACAGCTTGCGCGAGTCCATTTGTCAACGTATGTACCCTGCGGTGCTCACTTTCGAGGGTCTTCAGCACGCGCCGGGTGTGCGGCACAGGATTCTTCGTCAGCGCCGGAAAAAGGTACTGTTCCTCTTTGCCGTGGTGGCATTGCTCGGCGAACATGCGCATGAACTGCACCAGATTACGCAGCATCTCCGTGTCCACTGCTTTTCCATCTGCCAACCGTTCATCGGCGAGAAACGCCATCGCAGCGACTACTTTATTGATGGAACTTATGGTCGCGCTCCAGCGTCTCGGTAATGCTGCTCATGGCCTGCCTCCTTCTTGTGCCCTCAAATCATGCGTCTCATCAAAGGCAAGGACAATAGATCATTTGTACTGGTCCGAAGCACACGCGTAACATACCGAAAGAGGTGGGCATGAGCGGCATGGGATTCATGCCGGCAACGATAACTGTTAACGCTGGCGAGAAAGTGATTTGGAAGAATTCTTCGCAGATCTTCCACAATGTGGTGGACGACTCGAGCAAGGCTTTGTATAAGGTGGATGTCAGCCTGCCATCCGGGAGCAAACCGTTTGACTCCGGTTTGCTGCAGCCCGGCCAGACCTTCTCCCGTGTTTTTACGACTCCTGGGGTTTATCGCTATGTTTGCACGCTGCATGAAGCCAATGGCATGAAGGGGGTCGTTATTGTGAGACCAGAACCAATGCTAGTAGTGCGTAAGTAGCTGGGTTGGCATTGTGGGTTGCTGGGCATGATCTGTCGAAGACCTTCTGCACCACGACAATGACGACACTCAGGTGTTCCTTTCGGCGGGTCGAAAGAATCTTGGCGATAAACGAAGGCCCGCACCTGTAATGCAGAGTAAGGGCAGAGCGAGAAGCAACTGGTCACGCGCATTGTTTTGTCGCAGGATCGTGACCACCAGAATCAGGTCGGCGAGGAGTAACAGAGTCAACGAGAGCCCGCGGTGAAATTTGCGGAGTTCGGACTGTAACCACGAGTCGCGTTGGACCTCAATCACTCGGCCTTCGTCAGAATCAGTGCAGCGGCTCTTGATTGGACAGCTATTACAATGATGTGCTTGGGCTCGATAGCGTACAGCGCTCGATTCTCGCGTCATCTCGGTGCGATATAGATGTTTGCCGGTGGGGCATTTCCAAATGTCCAGCTCCGGATGATAAGAGAACCCAATAGTGGGGATCTTCCGTGTCCGCTGATGCGAATGACGCGCGGCGAGTTCAAAGGCTGCCGCGACAAATGCTAGAAACATAGCGTAGCCGGATGCTAACAGTACCTCAACATCTATCCCGTGCATTGTTAACGTCCTTCTGTCTTGTCCGCCAGCTCCGTAAACAGAATGTCTTTTGGCTCCTCGGTCGTACTCTGTTTTCTCATGTGACGAACTCCCAGCCAACACAGATAAATAACCGGTAGTGTCCCGCCGAAAATGAAAACTGTGTCGCCAGGAAGTCGCAGCCACTCGATAAGCGAATTGGTCGGGTTGCCGACGAATTTCAGGCTACGGGCATCGTAGTATCCGTATGCGATGGAATGATAAAGTTGCAGAACTCCCAATGGAAAGAGGTTGGCAAAAACCATCCATGCTAAACCGAGATTCAGTGACCAGAAGCTGATCTTTGCGGCTCGATCCGACCAGCGTTCTTCCGGAATGATGTAACGAAGACAGAACAGCGCCAATCCCACGGACAACATGCCGTATACGCCCATCATTGCGGCATGGGCGTGGTTGGGCGTGAGGGCTGTGCCGATCTCGTAGTACGACACAATGGGAAGATTGATCAGGAAACCGAAGATCCCGGCGCCCAGGAAATTCCAGAAACCGACCGCGGCCAGGAACATCACGGCCCAATAGTGTGGGAATGATGTCTTCGACTTGGTCTCCTGCTGAGCTCCGAGTTGCAGGAAAGTCCATGCCTCCAGCGTCAAGAGCGTGAGCGGAATCACCTCGGCAGCGGAGAAGAAAGCGCCCAATGCCATGTGAATCGAGGGTTCGCCTGAAAAGTACACGTGATGCATCGTGCCGATCACACCACCGGCTGAATACAGCAACATATCGAGATAGATCATCGTCAGCGCGATCCGCTCATGTACAACACCGAGCAGGACGAACACATAGGCGACCATAATCGTAGTGAACAGCTCTAAGAAGTCCTCGACCCAGAGGTGCACGACCCAGAAGCGCCAGAAATCGGTTGTCGTAAAGTGCGATCCAGGATGCGCGAGCAGGCCAACCCCGTAAAAGGCTGGTAACGACAAAGCCGAAAAGAAAAAAAGCCAGGGCATATTACCCATGTGCTCGCCATGGAGTCGCCCGCGAAGCCCACGAAAGAGGATGATCACCCAGAAAAAAAGGCCGACCGTAAGCAAAATCTGCCAGAATCGCCCCAAATCGAGGTACTCAAAACCCTGGTTGCCAAACCAGAGCCAGGCATTCTGGAACCACCCTTCGATTCCGGCATACTCGCCAAATAAGCTTCCAAAGACCACGATTGTCAAAGCGCCCAACAGACCATACGCGAGAAAGTGTTGGCCTCGCGGTTCGCGACCGGCAATCATCGGCGCCAGAAAGATCCCGGCAGCGAGGTAAGAGGTCGATACCCAGAAAATGGCGAGCTGCAAATGCCACGTGCGAGCGATGTTGAATGGCAACAGACGCGCAAGATCGATTCCGAAGAAGTTCGAGATCTCCGCGCGATAGTGCTGGGAGGCCGCGCCGACGAGCGTTTGCAAGAGAAATAGCAGCCCCATGACGAGGAAGAACCAGGCACACGCCCGTTGTGCGGGGGTCAACAGAACCTGGTTCGGAGGACGAAACGAGACCGTCTGCTGTTCACGGCCATGCCAGCCTAAGAAGTTCCAGCGCCCAAACGCCGCGAACAGCAGCCCAATCCCACCCAGCAGCGCGATGAGCGACAGCACACTCCAAACAATGGCATCGGCAGTTGCGCGATTCTCGACGAGTGGCTCGGGCGGCCAGTTATTGGTGTAGGAGTATAGCTCGCCCGGCCTGAGGGCCGATGAGGCCCAGGCCGACCAGCTAAAGAAGGCGGTCAGTTGGCGAATTTGCTCGGGGTCCCGAATGGCGTTGGGCCGAAGGCCATATTTGGTCGTTGGTTCTCCGAAGAACTCTGCGTAATGGCTGCGCAGCTGCTCAAACGCATGTACCTGCGCGGGCGTATAGATCAAAGTGTTGGCAGAGCTGTCGTATCGATTATTCTTAAAATCGGCAACCGTCTGCAGCTTTGCGCGGTCAGAGGATTCTCCTCCGTAAAACTCCATCACGCTGAGCGCCGCCCGATGCAGATAATCGGCAGTGAAATCGGGGCCCAGATACGCACCGTGCCCGAAGATCGAACCGTATTCCATCAGGCCGTTGCGGAGGAACACGCCTTGGCCGGCAAGGATGTCGCTACGCGTGAACAGAACATGGCCAGCGGCATCTGTGACGCGTGCCGGAATCGGCGGTTCACCTGTGTAGGTCTGATACGCCAGCATACCCATCACGGTGAAGCCGAAAATCATGACGATTGCGACCGCCTGGATCCAGCCACGCGAGATCAGTAATTGACGCCGTTGCTCGAGTGCCATTCCCGACGCTCCTCATTTGCACTTATCGAATGCCGCCTGCTGCGTGTAGCCATACCAAATGATCGTGAATCTTACCCCAACGCGTACCTTTGATGAGAGAGTACGACTGTCACCAGAGTGGTGACGTTTGAATCATTTACGCAACCATTAACGCGGCCGAGCATTGTGATGCCTCGCGAAGTAGACGTTTTGCCTCGAAGCATCGTCAATACGTTTGGTTGGCCGGAGGTAAGCTATGAGTACAAAGGACGAGAGTACCCATTCCGATGAATATCGCGCCAGTTTGACCAGGCTTCCCCAGTTGGCTGAGCCGACAATCCAGTTCAATGTGGCGAAAGAATCGGAGCAACTCCATCATGCCGGTGCATGGGATCAAACGAGCGGCCGCAGTTCGAAGACCCTGGCCAAATATGCGGACTTCAGAGTCGTGTTGGTTTCAATGAAGGCAAATACCCGCATGGATCAACATAGAGCCGAGGGCAGGATTTCGATTCAGTGTTTAGCAGGACAACTCCGCATACATCTTCCCGGTGCACGAAACGCAGAGATGGCAGTCGGGGATATATTGGTCCTGGATTGTGGGATTCCTCACGATGTCGAGGCTCTGGCAGAGAGCGCATTTCTCCTAACGATCTGCTGGCCGAATTCGCACGCAGCGGAGGCGAAGTAGTAAGAGATATTTCTCCTCCATTCTGGAGCCGGGAATGCCTGATGTGACCATCACCGTTGACGGGAAGAAGATCACCACCTCCGCCAACTCGCTGCTGATCGAGGTCTGCAAGAAGTCTGGCATTGAGATCCCTTCGTTTTGCTACTATCCAGGGCTCTCCCTGCAAGGCGCTTGCCGGATGTGCTTGGTCGAAATCGCAAGAATGCCTAAGCTGCAGACCGCTTGTACAACCACGGTAATGGACGGCATGGTTGTGACGACGAACAGTCCGGTCGTCAAACAGGCCCGGAAGGCCATGCTAGAGTTTGTGCTGCAGAATCATCCCTTGGACTGCCCGGTATGCGACGCCGGGGGGCAGTGTGAGCTGCAGGATGCGACCTTGACGTGTGGTGCTTCCGAATCCAAGCTGATCGATTTCAAGAACCACCGGAACGAGGAGCAGTGGTCCCCGGTCGTGTTCTTCGACCGGCCACGCTGCATCATGTGCTATCGATGTGTCCGCGTCTGTGGAGAGGGCATGGACGTCTGGGCGTTGGGAATCGCTAACCGCAACTCATCTCAGCTGATCGTCCCTAACAAAGACGGCTACCTTGAATGTGAAGAATGCGGGATGTGCATTGATATCTGTCCGGTTGGGGCGCTCACATCAGGAATATATCGTTACAAGACACGTCCATGGGAGATGAAACACGTTGCCACGACCTGTACTCATTGCGGCGATGGCTGTACAACGACCCTCGGCGTGCGTCCTGTCGAAAACCGGATGCAAATCATGCGCGGAAGTAACCGTGACAAGAGTGGCATCAATGGGGATTTCCTCTGCATAAAAGGTCGGTACTCCTTCGACTTTCTCTATCATCCAGAACGGCTGAAAGAGCCTCTGATCAGGTGCGACGGAAAGTTACGATCAGCTTCATGGGCCGAAGCACTGTCGTTGGTGGCTAAGCGGTTCAAAGAGTTTCGTACCATATCGAACGCGATCGGAGTGATTGGTTCGAACCACACTACGAACGAAGACAACTATCTACTGCAGAAGTTGGCGCGCCTCGTGTTAAATACCAACAGTATCGATCATCATCGAACGGCGGACTATCCAGCTTTCTTTCGGGCAATTGCGGACCGGCCCAGCGCCACCGCCGGCATGTCGGAGATATTGGGTGTTCCTGCAATTCTGCTGATCGGAAATGATCCCACGTACCAACACCCCCTGCTTGCGTGGCAAATTCGGAACAACGTGCGATTGCATAACTCACGTCTCTATGTCATCAACGCACGTAAGATCAAGCTCACCCGGCAAGCGGCTCGGTTCGTCCAGGTACCTATGGGGTCAGCGGGCGAGGCAGTCGGCTTTCTTGCGGATGGTCGTTTGTCAGAACGGCTGGAAACGATTCGGCAGCCGCTCACGACCCTCGCAGAGAGACTGCGTACGGAGACAAGCTTGATCATCATCTTCGGATCAGAATTGCAGGGCAAGGAGATTGACGAGCTAGTTGCTTTTGGTGGCACTATTCCGGATTGCAAATTCATATGTTTGGGCGATGACGCAAATTCCCGCGGTGCCGCCGACATGGGCCTTTATCCCGACCTTCTGCCTGGCTACATATCCCTAAATGACAGAGTGCGCTTTCCGGGAAGCTGGGGTACCGTGGCACCGCAAGATCCGGGTATAAATCTGATCGAGATGTTGGATGCGGCAGGACGACGAGAACTGAACGTGCTCTATGTGGTTGGATCGAATCCGGTGAAACACTACGAAGTTGACCCCGCAACACTGCGGGACAGCTTTCTCGTCGTTCAGGATCTCTTTCTTACGGAAACAGCTGCTCTCGCTAACGTCGTGCTGCCGGTCGCGGCCGCCTATGAAAAATCGGGAACCTTCACGAATACTTGTGGGGATCTGCAAAGAGTTCATAAAGCCGCTGACTCTCCCGGGGTGAAGACCGATTTGGAGATTATTCTCCGGATCGCACAGAAGATGGGTTATGAATTCCCGGAATTTGTGGGCGGCAATGATCCTGGCGACCGCGCAGACTTCGGTCAATCGCGGGGAGCACAGTCGGGCGAAGCAGACCAACAGGCGGTCTGGCTGACTGAGCGCAACCTTGAACCGAGGGTCAGCGCTTTTGAGCCGGAAGCCGTATTGCGCGAAATTCAGAGGGTTGTCCCAGGTTACAGTTTTCCGCACGTATCCGTATCGGCCACGAGGAATCCGGCTGCACGTGATGGCATAAACCTTGTCCGAGCCTTCCACGACGATCTTTTTTCATCGGGAACACTAGGCCGGTATTCAAGCATATTGAACTCCCTCCTGGAGCAGAGATTGACCTTGCCGTACGAAGAAGAGAGTGACGACGATTTCGCTGCGTGAAGAAAAAAGATGACTCTACGGGAATTTACAGTTGCACATCACCTGCCACCGGAGTGGCTTGAACTGCGAGAGCGCTGTGAGCGGATCGTTATGAGGGACGACTTCTGGTACCGGCGTGATCTGCAAGAGGAAGCACGACAACTGGCAACTCATGCATCAGACATTCTTGTGGACTCGACTCAGCAAGTTCGCCCGAAAGTACTGTTCCCGTGTGCCGGTTGATTGCATAAGCCGCATTACAAGCCTCTATAGGTGGGTGAATGCCAGACGAACCCGTACATATCAGAATTAAGCGGCAGGCGACGCCCGATTCGCAGCCATACTGGGAAGACTTTGATGTGCGCTGGCGCTCGGGAATGAACGTCATTTCAACCTTGATGGATATCGCTGCGACCCCGATGACGCGTTCCGGGACGGCCACATCACCAATTGTGTACGAGTCCAACTGCCTGGAAGAGGTGTGCGGTTCTTGTGCCATGCTGATCAATGGAAAATCTGCAATGGCATGCTCACGCTTGTTGCGAACGCCTGGGGAGACGGTCAAGCTGGAGCCTCTATCGCGCTTTCCTGTGGTGCGTGATCTCATGGTCGACCGAAGTGTTCTTTTTGAGAACCTGAAGCGAGTGAAGGTGTGGGTTCCGGTTGATGGGACCTACGATCTGGGACCAGGTCCCCGTGTGCCCCCTGCGGTACAGGAGCAAGCGTATCCTCTTTCCCGCTGCATTTCGTGCTGCTTGTGCCTGGAAGTATGTCCGCAGATGACAGGTGAAACGCGCTTCGTGGGGGCGGCCATTATCAATCAGGTCCGTCTTTTTAATCTGCATCCGACGGGGCGAACCCTGAAAGCGGAACGACTGGACGCCATGATGGGAGACGGAGGGATTCACGAGTGCAGTTTCGCCCAGAATTGTGTGCGAATCTGCCCGAAGAGTATCCCGCTGACCACTTCAATTTCGATCGTTTATGGGCAGGTGATGAAGAAGGCGATACTCGACCTCTTCCGAAAGTGAGTGAGCAATCGTATTCACGTCCCCTTCGGACTACGGTGCTCCCCGTTCAGGAGCACTGGCACTTGTCGCACCCGTTCGGTCGTTTTCAATAACCAAAGAACTCGTCGGCGCGTATGTCGCCTTCCTCTACGCCTGCTTGCGACAGGGACTGACTCACGCCAGCCACCATTGCAGGAGGCCCTGCGATGAAATAGTGAGCATGCAGGAACCCAGGTACATGCCGGCTTATCAGATCAGGCGAGAGGAGAGCCGATTCGCCTTTCCAAACATTCGAGCCCGCCGTCTCCGTCATCGTGGGCACAAAATGAAAGTGCTGGTTGAGCGAGCTTACGTGGACGAGCTGGTCGAGGAATGGAGCATCCTTCGGCTGCCGGTTGGAGTAAAACAGGAACAATTCATGCGACAGTTTCCTGGCGCTCGCATCGGCGATGATGCTCATGAATGGCGTGATTCCAATGCCCCCGGCCATTAGGATGGTTGGAAGCGATGCGTCCTTCTGCAAACAGAAAGAGCCCATCGGGCCCTTGATGTTCACGTACAATCCCAACGGAAGAGATGCCAGTACCCGTTTGAATGCGGTGTCACGCATGCGAGTGGCTATGATCAGCGTATCGGCGGATGGGGCATTTACCAGGGAGAATGTACGGGTATTGCCTTCGGCGTCAGTCTGTGGCGGATTCAGCAAGGTCACGTCTATGTATTGCCCGGCTCTGAACTGAAATCCGGCAGGTCTTCGGAAGTAAAAGGCCTTGGTGCCGTCGGCGACATCTTCATGACCAATCAAGTTCGCTACATAAGTGGTGCTTTCCTTGATCATCTTGCATTCCTTTCCGAACGAACTGGAGATGCACATTCCTACGGCTGCCCACGCCGCAGGGACGCGCACCTCAAGCCATACCGGGCGCCCTCACTTCACGATCACCGTCCCGACCATGCGATCGATTTCATGAGGTGTGCAGGCATATCGATATATGCCGGGAACCGTGAATGTATGTTCGTACGTCGATCCTTCACGCAGCAGTGCGGAGGAGAAAGGCTTTGTTCCTTTCGGTAGCTTCGCATCCGCGGGATTAGTTACCAGGCTCGGGTCATCCACGACATTGTGCGTTTGGGTCGAGGACAGATTTTGCCATTCGACCGTTTGGCCACGATGAATGGTGACTGTCCCGGGACTGAAACGCATGCTGTCGCCTTGCATGTACACGGTCACGGCCGGACCCTTTGCCGCCGCAGAGCTGCCTGGCGCTGCGTATGCATAGGTAATAAACAGGACGATGCAGGCTGTCATGACGCTGACAACCAATATTGTGCGAATCATAGGATCTCCTTTCTTGCATTGCATGTATCGCTATTACCGAAAACTGCATTCGCGGAGTCATTGGTGTCTGCCTACGGTGGATGGTGGAGCCATCGTTGATTCCTTACCTTGAGACCTCGGATCGGCAGGTCCTTCGTGCATCAACTGTGGTGCCGCTGAACCGGTCACCTCGAGGTATCCCATGGAGCCCTTCATCGCGCGACTCATCGCGTGATCCATCAACATGAACCGTCCAGGGACAGGGGTGATCAACTCGATGACTGCGGCCGCTCCGGGGGATACAGGGACCGTCTGCACATTCTTCAGTGTTGTGGAATCAAAGGATCCGAGCCCATAGACCGTGCTGAAGATTTCACCAACGATGTGGAATGATGCAGTGAGATTTGGACCGGCAACACCAAAGAAGATCCTGATTGTGTCGCCGACCGTGGAGCGCAAGGCATGTTGTCCCGTCAGCGCTCCCACTGCACCATTAAAGACGACGTAGTTGGGGCGCTCATCGAGCAATCGGGAAACGCTCATCTTTTGCATTCCTGCCCCTCCCATCGTTCCCGTGGTGTAGACCTCGCCTTGCATCACGTAGAACTCGTGCGAGACGGGAGGAAGTCCTTGTGACGGCTCGACGAGTATCAAACCGTACATCCCGTTTGCAATGTGTTGGGCGATGACGGCGGTTGCGCAGTGGTATACGAAGAGCCCAGGAGTGGTCGCTTCGAAGGTGAACGTCCGCGCCTCTCCGGGAGGCACGGAGGAGTACTGTGCTCCGCCGCCCGGACCTAGGGCGGCATGGAAATCCAACGAGTGCTGCATGAGATTCCCGGCATCATTCCGCAGCGTTATCTCAACTGTGTCTCCCTGCCGAACCCGAATCATCGGGCCCGGAACCGTCTCGTCAAAGGTCCAGTAGCGATAGGTCGTTCCACTCTGGGGATCGAGAGCGCCGTCCAGTTCTCGTGCGGTGAGCGTGACCTTGACGACGGTCGGAGCCCGTTCCCCAATTGGAGCAGGAAGGCTCGTTGGATCTCGTGCGATGCTCGTTCCGCTCGCTGCGGTCTGCTCGGCCGTAGCCAGCGACGAAACGGTATAAGAAATCGAGAACATGATTGCGGCAAGTAAGAAAAGCGAGATGCGCGAAAACGCTGATCTCGCATTGGTTGAAGCTGGGCGTTTCATCTGTACTCCTTTCCGCCATGCAGAGGCACTGAACTCCTTTATGGCCATCTGCATCTAGCGCTATACTTGGTGTATCTGCGGCAGTTCTCAATGGACTGTTCGTACCGGTTTCGATCATAGATGTTTATTGGTCTGTCTGAACATGCTGG
>OBLU010003866.1_pt1 | contig 13535 bp, 14 predicted proteins | sample 1518681 | NCBI WGS metagenome assembly OBLU01 (sample SAMEA3539304, study PRJEB22396) | soil metagenome | biome: tundra; feature: field; material: soil | place: USA | collected 2010-05 | depth 0.15 m | reverse complement strand
TCGTACTTCGGGACTCCGAAGGGGCACACGATCATGCAGTAGCGGCAGCCGAGGCAGCGGTCGGTGTGGTAGACGACCGGCCCATCGGCGGTCTTCTCGAGCGCCTTGACGACGCACCCCGAGGCGCAGGCCGGCTCGACGCAGTGCATGCACTGCATCTTCGCGAAGCGATCCTCGCCGGTGGGGCTCTTCTGGGTGCCTTTCTGGACGACCGTGAAGGCCGTTGGGCTCGTCGCGCGCTTCGAGGCGAACACGGCGTCATCCCCGGGCATCTCGGGGCCGGCGAGCGTGTTCGCCTCGGCGCACGCGGCCTCGCAACCCCGGCAGCCGACGCAGCGCGTCGTGTCCACAAGGACGCCGCGGGCGCCCTTCGACGCGGACGCGACCGAGGCGCGCGACGTCGTCGCGATCCCAGCCGCGCCCGCGGCGCCGGCTACGGCGCCGAGCTTGAAGAGAGTGCGACGATTCAGCTTCATCGCTGTCTCCCTCAGGCCCGGGCCGCGCGTGCAACGGCGCGGTCGTTGAGGAGGAGGAGGAGAACGAAGAGAAGCGCGAGGGGAACCGTGGCGATCATGGGGCCTCCCTCCTAGAGCCGTGCGCCGCCACGGCGGACAGCTCCGTGTGCGCGACGTCCGTCCCGAGCCGCCTCACGGCCTCCTGATAGAGGGGGCAGTCCACGTATTGCGTCGCCTGGCAGGGCCGGGCCGACACGAGGTGGTCGAGGGGCAGCATCTTTTTCGTCGGGCAGGCGTCGCAATAAAGCATCACGACTTCCTTGAGCAGCGGGCAGGTGTTCGGTGTCTCTTTCATGGCGACACGAGCCTTAGCGCAAGGGTCGAGCCACGGCGGAGCTGCGGACCGCGAGGGGTGTCAACTGCTTGTAAGGAAATGGCTTGCGCCGCTCCACGAGACGGCGTCCGGTGTTCAGTTCCTCAACGGGGCGTTGTTTTCCTCATCACTCCGTCGCGGGCTCGAAGATGCCGTCGTCGGCGCGCTTCAGACCGAACTTGTGGATCTTGCTGTAGAGGGTGACGCGGTCGATGTCGAGGATGCGCGCCGCCTGTGTCACGTTCCCACCCGTGTTCTTGAGGACCGCCGCGATGTGCAGCCGCTCGATCTCGGCGAGGGAGGCGGGGTGCGCGGGGATTTCCTCCCCGCGCAACGTGAGGCCGAGGTCGGCTGGCAGCAGAAACGGCCCTGTCGAGACGACGATGCCACGCTCGAGGACATTGCGAAGCTCCCGCACGTTGCCGGGCCACGAGTGGGCGAGGAGAAGCGCCATGGCCTCCGGCGACACGCCCTCGACGGGCTTCTTCAACTCGACCGCGAGCTGCTCGAGAAGGCGGTCGACGAGAAGGGGGATGTCCTCCTTCCGATCGCGGAGCGGAGCGAGCGTCAGCGTGATGACGTTCAGCCGGTAGAAGAGATCCTCGCGAAAGCGGCCCTCGGCGATGGCCTTCGAGAGATCCCGGTTCGTCGCCGCGATGATGCGGACGTCGACCGGCATGGATTCCGTTCCGCCCACGCGCGTCACGCGACGCTCCTCCAGGACGCGCAGGAGGTCGAGCTGCAGCTTCGGGCTGATGTCGCCGATTTCGTCGAGGAAGAGCGTGCCGCCGTTCGCGGCCACGAATTTGCCCTCGCGGCGCGCCGCGGCGCCCGTGAAGGATCCCTTCTCGTAGCCGAAGAGCTCGGACTCGAGGAGCGTCTCGGTGAGGGCCGCGCACGACATCGCGACGAACGGCTTGTCGTGGCGCGGGCTTTCGGCGTGGACGGCCCGGGCGAGGAGCTCCTTCCCCGTGCCGCTCTCGCCGAGGACGAGGATCGTCGACGGGCTGCGCGCCGCGGTGCGCGCGAGCTCGAGCGTGCCCTGCATCGCGGAGGACTTCGTGACGAGGTCGTGGAACTGGTACTCGCGCTTGAGCGCCTTCCTGAGAATGACGTTCTCCCTCACGAGCGCCTGCTGCGCCACGATCTTCTCGACCATGAGGCTGACTTCCTCGGGATCGAAAGGCTTGACGATGTAGTCGAACGCCCCGAGCTTCATGGCGTTCACCGCCGTGTCGACGGTCGCGTACGCCGTCATGATGACGACGGCCGTCTCCGGGCTCTTCCCTTTTGCGCGTCGCAGCACCTCGAGGCCGTCGATGCCGGGCATCTTCAGGTCGACGAGGAGGATCGACCAGCGGTCGTCATCCATGGCTTTGAGGCCCGCGAGCCCGTCAGGGGCGGTCCCGATCGTGTAGCCGTCCTTCTCGAGCCACCCCGAGAGGGACTCGCGCACGATCTCCTCGTCATCGATCAGCAGGATCCGCGTGTTTTTCTTGCTCATGAAAGTCTCCGATCTCGTCGGCGTTCTCGAGGAAGAGGGCCCGGCACGTCTCGCAGAGGTCTGGCTCTTTGGCGTCCACGTCCCTCAGGCTCGAGGAGCGGGCCATCGCGCACCGGGAGTTGCGGCAGTGCAGGAGCCCGAACGTGTGCCCGAGCTCGTGGACGACCTCCGTTCGAAGGCGCACCGGAAACCGGGCGGCCTCGCCCGGGAGCCCCGCGCCGGCGAGGCGGGCTGTCGACACGACGGCCGCATGGCCCTTGAGCTGTGCCTCGCCAAAGACAAACGTCAGGACCGGGATGAAGAGGTCCGCGTCCGTCAGGGCGACGACGCGCGCGGCTCCCCGCGGCCGGCGCGACGCGAGCCACAGAAGAATGCGATGCGAGGAATGCTGGTTGCGCCGCGCGTCGAACGCGTCCTCGGGCCGCCCTCCAGGAAGCTCGAGGCGCACCGGGAAGCGGAATACCTTCTCCGCGTGCGCACGCACGCTCTCGAGGAGTCTCTCGTCGCCGTCCCCCGTTCCGATCCACCACAGGGCGACCTCGCTCACGTCGCCGCGGCCGCGGCGGGGGCCGCGCCCCCCTCTTCAGCGAGCGGAAGCCGGATCGTCATCGTCGTTCCCTGCCCGGCGCGGCTGTCCACCCGCATCGAGCCGCCGTGCTTCTCGACGATCCCGTAGACGACCGAGAGCCCGAGCCCGGTGCCCTTCTCCTTCGTCGTGAAGAAGGGATCGAAGATGCGCGAGAGAAGCTCGGGCGCGATCCCGGTGCCCGTGTCGGCGACGGAGATGTCGACCTCGCGACTGCCGGAGAAGAAGTGGGAGGTGAGCGTCAGCGTGCCGCCGGCGGGCATCGCGTCGCACGCGTTGAGCAGGATGTTCATGAACGCCTGCCGGAGCTGTCCGAAGTCGGCGTTCACGGCGCCCGTTCCCTCGAGCTTCTTCACGACGATGATGTTCTGAAGCTGCATCTTGTGCTGCGCGAGTGAAAGGGCCTCGTCGAGCGCGCGCACCGGGTCGACGACGCGCAGGTCGAGGGGCCTTGCACGGGCGAAGTCGAGGAGGTTGCGCACGATGACGGTGCAGCGTTCGGTTTCGCGCTGAACGAGGGATAGATTCTTCAGGCAAGCGGCGCGCGTGGCCTCGTCCGGCGGACCAGCCTCGAGCATACGGATCATGAGCCGCGCGAACGTGAGGATCCCGGAGAGAGGGTTGTTGATCTCGTGCGCGATGGAGGCCGAGAGCTGGCCCAGCGAGGCGAGCTTCTCGCTCCGCGCGAGGACCTCCTGCGCGCTCTTGAGGGCCGCCGTGCGGTCCTCCACCTGGCGCTCGAGATCGTTCGTGAGGGCCTCGAGCTCGCGGCGCGCCTTCGCGAGCGACGCGTTCATCTCGTTGAACGAGTTCGCGAGGATCCCCAGCTCGTCCGACGAGCGGACCGCGAGCGTCGCCGACAGGTCGCCATGGCCGACCCGCTGCGTGGCCACGACGAGCTCGGCCACGGGGCGGAAGACGATGCGCCGCGCCACGCCGCTGACGAGGGCCGCGAGGGCGATCACGGCGAGAAGGGCGCCGCCCGCCATCCGCAGGGATTGGGTGTGCAGGCTCGCATCGATGTCCTTGAGCGAGATGCCGATGTCCACGACGCCGAGGACGCGCGTCTCGGGAGGATGGGCGTGGCAGGCGGCCGTCGCGCAGGCCGGTTCGTTGTAGATGGGCGTCACCATGCCGAGCACGCGGTGGCCGTTCGTCACGAAGAGTCGGCTGCGCGCGGAGGTCGTGGGCGCCACGAGCGGTTGGCCCGCGGCATGGCACGCCGTGCAGGCCTCGGCGTCCTTGTCGACGGAGGAACCGATGTCGCGCCCGTCCGTCGAGAACATGACGCGGCCTTCCTTGTTGAGGACGCGGACTTTCTCGATGCCCTCGAGGCGTCCAATGCCCTCCATGATCCGGTAGGCGTCGTGCCTCTGGTCCTCGAGCATGAGATCTCGCGTGCTGCTCGCGATCGTGCTCGAGAACAGCGCGGCGCCCCGGACGACCTCGCTGATGAGATGTGCCCTCTGGGAGCGGATCGAGAGGAACGCGAACAGCGAAATCGTCGCAAGCGAGACCGCCGCTGCGGCGGCCGTCAGCTTGAAACCGAGATGCCGATGGAACGGGATGCCGAACACGGCTTCCTCCAGCCTGAGCATCCGATAACCGGGCGCCCCGTCCATCCCCCATTTGAACTAGTCGGTCCGGGGTCGGCCGAGGGCCCGGTTCACCCCTCGCTCTTGGAGATGAGGACCCAGGAGAGAAGCGTCGAGACGACCGACACGATGAGCGCGCCGAGGAACGCCGGAACGAAGCCGTCCACCCGGAAGTCGATGCCGAGGCCGCGCCCGAGCCACGCGGTGAACATGAGCATGACCGCATTCACGACGAGCGTGAACAAACCCAGCGTGAGCAGTATGATCGGGCAGCTCACGAGCTTCAGGAACGGTCGTACGCAGGCGTTCACGACGCCGAACACGAGCGCGAGAGCCAGAACCGAGCCGATCCCGCCCGCATGGATGCCCGACACGAACGAGGCCGCGACCCAGAGAGCCGCGGCATTGATGAGAACGCGAAGAACGATCCTCATGTCACGAACCTCAGCCCCGGATTCTAGTTTGAGGGCGGTGTCCCGCGCGGGACCCGAGAGGCGGAGCCGATGACCGAACAGAAATACCGCCAGCGCGGCTACCGGGATTCCGAACGGTCGGGGAGGACTTCAGGCGGCTTCTCTCCATCGGACAGGCCCGCGCGCCTCGAGGGAGCGCCGAGGGGTCGCGGCGCCGACCGTAACCGGGACGACGTCTTTCGCTGCAAGACCTGCGGCGAGAAGAACGACCCCGAGTTCGGGCTCGAGGCCGTCTGCAAGAAATGCGGCGCGGCGCTCCACGCATGCGCGCAGTGCCGCTTCTTCGACGGCGGCGCGCCCTCGCAGTGCCGGCAGGAGATTCCCGCGCCCATCCCGGCAAAACTCAAGGCGAACTCCTGCACGTTCTTCGCGCCGACGGTGTCTCTCAATCTCACCGGGGCGAAGGCCGCCGACTCGCCGGATCAGGCCCGCTCGGCCTTCGACCAGCTCTTCGGAAAGCGCTAAGGCGAAACGAGCGCGACGCGCGGGCCCACTCAAGGGCCGAGCGGCACGAGGTCGACTTCCGGTCCGTACTGGTTGAGCCGGACGGGATGGCCGCAGCGCCGGAGCGCGCAGAGCCGCTCCAGCCGGCGGGCGTCACTCACGTACCAGCCCGGGCCGGTCCCGGCCATGTCGTCTGGCGCGAGGAAGACGAAGAGCGCGAGGCCGATCTCGATCCCCGCCCTCGGCCGTCTCAGCTGCACCCGCTCGTCGCCCCGCAGTTCAGGCACTTGTAGCAGGCGCCTCCGCGCACCATGATGCTGCCGCACTCGTGGCAGCTCGGCGCGTCTGAGCTGTTCTCGAACGCGAGCTTGTTCGCGTGCGACACGACCGGAGCCGCGAACCCGATCGCCCGCGGTTCGGCCGATGCCTCGGCGGACGCCGGCGCTTCCCCCTTCGCGCTCGCGAACGCCTGGAACGCGGCTGCGATGGGACCGGCCGCGGCCTCGGCGACGGGCGTCAGCGACCCCCAGCCCTTGAACTTCGTCGGCGTCGACGGCGGACCGGGCTCTTCGCGCGAGATGACACCGGCCCTCTCCTTGAGGTCCGCCGTGAGGAACTTCGAGGCGAGCCAGCGGAACAGGTAATCGACGAGGCTCTTCGCGATCGGAATCTCGGGATTCTTCGTATAGCCCGCGGGCTCGAAGCGCATGTGGCTGAACTTCTCGACGAGCGCCTCGAGGGGCACGCCGTACTGGAGGGTCAGCGAGATCGCGGTCGCGAAGGCGTCCATGAGGCCGGAGATCGTCGAGCCTTCCTTCGCCATCGTCAGGAAGATCTCGCCCGGCGTGCCGTCTTCGTAAAGCCCCACCGTGATGTAGCCCTCGTGGCCGGCGACGGAGAACTTGTGCGTGATCGCGCGGCGCTCGTCCGGCAGTTTGTGCCGGCGCGGGGTCGCGGCGGCAGCGGCGGCCGGCGCGATCGAATTGCCGCGGGCGTCGCGCGTGCCCTTCACGCCGTCATCACTCTTGGACGCCGACGTGTTGAGGGGCTGCGTGCGCTTGCAGCCGTCGCGGTAGATCGCGATCGCCTTGAGGCCCATCTTCCAGCCCTGCATGTAGACGTCGGCGATCTCCTCGACCGTCGCGTCGTTCGGCATGTTGACGGTCTTGCTGATCGCGCCCGAGAGGAACGGCTGGACGGCCGACATCATGCGGACGTGGCCCATCGGGGCGATGGAGCGCGCGCCGCCAAGGGCCTTGAACGCGCAGTCGAAGACCGGGAGGTGCTCCGGTTTCAGGCCGGGCGCGCCCTCGATCGTCCCCTTTTCATCGATGTACCTCACGATCGCGTGCATCTCGGCGTCCGGGTAGCCGAGGCGCGTGAGGGCGTGGGGGACCGTCTGGTTCACGATCTTGATCGTCCCGCCGCCGACGAGCTTCTTGTACTTCACGAGCGCGAGGTCCGGCTCGACGCCCGTCGTGTCGCAGTCCATCATGAAGCCGATCGTCCCGGTCGGCGCGAGGACGGTCGCCTGCGCGTTCTTGAAGCCGTGCTGCCGGCCGGACTCGAGCGTGACGTCCCACACGGCGCGCTGCGCCTCGTAGAGGTCCTTCGGCACGCCGTTCTTCTCGACGGCGTACGCCGCGTCGCGGTGCATGGAGATGACCTCGAGGAACACGTCGCGGTTCGGCGGGTAGCCCGCGAAGGGTCCCATCTCGGCGGCGATTTTCGAGGACGCGAGGAAGGCCTGCCCGTGCATGAGACTCGTGACGGCGGCGGCGTAGTGCCGGCCCTCGTCGCTGTCGTACGGGAGGCCGTTGTACATGAGGAGCGCGCCAAGGTTCGCGTAGCCGAGGCCGATCGGGCGGAAGTCGTGCGAGTTCCTCTCGATGGCGGGCGTCGGATACGACGCCTCGTCGACGAGCATCTCCTGCGCCGCGAAGACGACGTCCACGGCGTGCCTGAACTTCTCGATCTCGAAGCCGCCGTCCTCCTTCGCGAACTTCATGAGGTTCAGCGACGCGAGGTTGCAGGCCGAGTCGTCGATGAACATGTACTCCGAGCACGGGTTCGACGCGTTGATCCGGTGCGTCGCCTTGCACGGGTTCCACGTATTGATCAGCGTGTCGTACTGCATGCCGGGGTCGCCGCAGACCCAGGCCGACTCGGCCATCTTCATGAGCAGCGCCCTTGCGTCGAACGTCCCCATGGGCTCGCCCGTCGTGACGGCCTTCGTCGTGTGCGTGCCGCCCGTCTCGGCGGCGCGCATGAACGCGTCCGTCACGCGCACGGAGTGGTTCGCGTTCTGGAAGGCGACGTTGCCGTAGACCTCGCCGTTGAACGAGCCGTCCCAGCCGGCGTCGATGAGGTCCCAGGCCTTCTTCTCTTCCCGTTCCTTGCAGACGATGAACTCCTCGATGTCCGGGTGGTCGACATTGAGAATGACCATCTTCGCGGCGCGGCGCGTCTTGCCGCCCGACTTGATGGCGCCCGCGAAGCTGTCGAAACCCTTCATGAAGGAGACCGGGCCGGACGCGATGCCTCCGGAGGAGAGTGACTCGGTCGACGAGCGGAGCGAGGAGAGGTTCGAGCCCGTGCCCGACCCGAACTTGAAGAGCATCCCCTCGGTCTTCGCGAGGTCGAGGATCGAGGACATCGAGTCGCCGACCGCGTTGATGAAGCACGCCGAGGCCTGCGGCTTCGCGTCGACGCCGACGTTGAACCAGACCGGCGAGTTGAAGCTCGCGGCCTGGTTCACGAGGATGTGTGCGAGCTCGTCCGAGAACGTGTCGCGGTCGGCCGACGTGCGGAAGTACCCGTTCTTCTGCCCGAAGCCGGTGATGGTGTCCACCACGCGGCCGATGAGCTGCTTGACGGACCGCTCACGGCGCGGCGTCCCCGGCTTTCCGTGGAAGTATTTCTGGGCGACGATATTCGTCGCCGTCATCGACCACGTCTTCGGGACCTCGACATCCTTCTGCTCGAAGAACACCTCGCCCTTTTCGTTCGTGATCGCCGCCGTGCGGAGCTCCCACTCCAGAGAGTCGAAGGGGTGCCTGACTCCATCGGTGAAGAGCCGCCTGAAGGTCAGGCCGTTGATGCGGCCTCCGGTGCGGGCTCCGGCCGCCATCTTCTCCGCCCGGGTTCCCGTTGCCGATTCACGTCCGTTCGAGGTGCTCATCTTTGAGAAAGCCTCCCTTTTTCCGTCTTCCTTCCGCTTGAAGACGAAACCACCCCTCTACCAGCTACCTGGACCGTTTTTCGCGCTCTTTTTGCGCTCCGCGTCGTTTCGCGCCTGGTGTTTGGGGCTGTCTCTCAAGGTAATTCCGACCTCTTCCTTTTTCAAGAGAAAAACGCAACCAATAGTGTTTTTCAGTCCGGCGGCCACTAGATAGTGGGGTTACGGGCCCTTGAAGTCGAAATGCCGCCCGCGCCCGGTATCCGATTGACTTCGACCGTCAAGAGACCCAAGATTCATTCTCAAGAGCGGCCTTCTGCCGCGGGAGGGTTCCCTCATGTCCAGCGCGACCCAGACCGAAACCGCGGCCACGCAGGCCACGTCGCCGTCGGTATTCGTCCTCAATGTCACCGACCGCGCGGTCGACAAGGTCAAGGATTTCGCCGCAAAGATGCCCGACGCCGCGGGCAAAGCCCTGCGCGTCTTCATCCAGGGCGGCGGTTGCTCGGGCTTTCAATACGGCTTCACGTTCGACGAGAAGCGCCCGACCGACCACGTCCTCGCGGTGCGCGAAATCGAGGTCATCGTCGACCCGCAGAGCGCCCTGAAGCTGCATGGCGCGACCGTAGACTTCATCGAGGACATGCGCGGCGCCGGCTTCTCGGTGGAGAACCCGAACGCGACCGGCGGCAGCTGCGGCTGCGGGAAGAGCTTCAGCTGACATGATCATGGGAGGACCCGGAGGCCGGGTTCTCCCCAACCCTCTCCGCGCCAATCGCTCCCTGAGCCTGCCGCTATAGTCCGCCCGTGGCACGTTCCTCGGTCCTTCGGATCATCTTCCTCACCGTTTTCATCGACCTCCTCGGCTTCGGGATCGTGATCCCGCTGCTCCCGCTCTACGCCGAGAAGTACCGCCCGTCCGCGCTCGCGTTCGGGCTCCTCATGTCGAGCTACTCCGCAATGCAGTTCCTCTTCGCGCCTCTCCTCGGGCGCCTCTCGGACCGCTTCGGTCGGCGCCCGGTGATCCTCTTCTCGCTCGCGGGCACGGTCCTCGGCTATCTGCTTTTCGCCTTTGCGCGCTCCTTGCCGATGCTCTTCGCGTCCCGCCTGCTCGACGGCGCGACCGGCGGGAACATCGGCACCGCGCAGGCCGTCATCGCCGACACGACGAGCCGCGAGGAACGGGCCCGCGGCATGGGCCTCGTCGGGATGGCCTTCGGCCTCGGATTCATCTTCGGGCCCGCGATCGGCGGCTTCACCGTGGCCCTCGGCGAGAGCGCGCCCGGGCTCGCCGCGGCGGCGCTCTCGTTCACCGCACTCGTCTGGGCGTACCTGAAGCTGCCCGAGACACGGCCGGAAGGGGGAGCCGGCGCGCGCGTTTCCGTCTTCTCGTTCGCGACGCTCCGGCGCGCGTTCCGCCGGCCGGAGATCGGCGCCCTCATGCTGCTCTCCTTCGTGACGACGACGGCTTTCGCAATGTTCGAGTCCACGTTCGCGCAGTTCCTGTCGGCACGTCTCGGCGCCGGCGCGTCCACCGTGGCGTGGTTTTTCGTGTTCGTGGGCGTGTGTTCGGCCGTGGTGCAGGGAGTTCTCGTGCGGCGGCTTGTGAAGCGCTTCGGGGAAGGGCAGCTCGTCGTGGCCGGAGCCATCCTCCTCGTTGCGGGCTTCCTGGGCCTCAGAGTCGCGGATTCGGTCCCGGTCCTTCTTCTCATGATCGCCACGATCGCCCTGGGGATCGGCATCACGACGCCGACGCTTTCCTCGCTCGTCAGCAAGCGCTCGGCGGCCGCGGAACAGGGCGAGATCCTCGGCGCCTACCAATCGATGGGCTCGCTGGGCCGCGTGTTCGGGCCGTTCGGTGCCGAGAACCTGTATCTGAGGCTCGGTCCCGACTGGCCTCACTGGGCCGCGGCGGCGCTCGAGGCCGGCGCACTCACACTTTCCGCGAAGGGGCTCTTGAGAGAGAATGATCGCGCCGAGCGCCCCTCGCGCGCGAACACACCCACATGACTCCCCAGACCCCGACCGCCCACACCCTCGCGCGCGATTGCGTAGCGATCCGCATCCCGAGCGGCGAGCAAGCCACGATTACCGCGGGGACGTCCGTCTATTTGACGCAGTCCCTCGGCGGTACGTTCACGGTGCAGGCGCCCACGCTGGGAGGCCTGTTCCGTATTGCCGGTGGCGATGCGGACGCGCTCGGCCTGGAGCCCCCCGCCGGGGCCGCCGCGGCGCCTCCAGCAAGACGCGCCACCTCCGGGCCCGTCGACGAAGCGGCCGTATGGGACCGGCTACGCACGGTGTACGACCCCGAGATTCCCGTGAACATCGTGGACCTCGGCCTCGTCTACGACCTTCGCATCCTGCCGGCCGCCGCCGCCGGAGAGCGCGTGGAGGTGAAGATGACGCTCACCGCGCCCGGCTGCGGCATGGGCGGCGCGATCGCCGCCGACGCTCAGGCGAAGATCGCGTCGGTCCCCGGCGTCGCGGAGGCGGAGGTGCAGGTCGTGTGGGACCCGCCGTGGAGCGCCGAGATGATGACGCCCGAGGGGAAGAGAATCCTCGGGATCGCCTGACGGGTTACTGAAGCCGTACGCGCGCGGCGAATCCTTCGTCGTAGCCGTGGAAGAACGCGAGGGACTCCTCAGGCCACTTCCAGCAGTAGTAGCCCGCGCCCGAGTCGAAGTCCACGAGCCACGGCCCCTTTACCACGATGCCGAGCTCCTCGATCTCGCGCGCCCACGCGGTGAGCGTCTCGGCCACGGCTTTCTCGGCCCGCGCCTCGACGTCCTGCGGCCCGTCGTCCCCCGACACGGTTATGCTGGAAAGCGCCTCGACCGCGAGCCGCGTTTTCTCGCGGACTTCGGGAAGAAGGGCACGAGCCTCCTCGAACGTGAAGGTGCGCTGCGGGGTCTCGCTCACGTGTCGAGGATAGCGCGCCCTGGTCCTATGATCCCGACGTGAAAGCGCTCACGACCGGCAAGGAGGGCGTCGACGCCGGGGCCGTCCGACTGCGGCGAGAGATCCACGCCCTGCCGGAGACCGCGTTCGAGGAGATCGAGACGGCCGGCCTCATCGCGGCGCGGATGATCGCGCGCGGCCTCAAGGTGCGGACAGGTGTCGGAAAGACCGGCGTCGCCGCCCTTTTCGACTCCGGGCGACCCGGCAAGACCGTCCTCCTGCGCGCGGATCTCGACGCGCTGCCGCTCACGGAGAGAACGGGACTGCCCTTCGCCGCGACAAACGGAAAGATGCACGCGTGCGGGCACGACGGACACGTGGCGGCGCTGGATGCCGCAGCGGACCTTCTGCTTCTCGATCCGCCCGCCAGGGGCCGCGTCGTCTTCGCGTTCCAGCCGGGAGAGGAAGGCGCGGGCGGCGCGAAGGCCATGATCGCGGACGGCGTCCTCGACGACCCCCGCCCCGACGTGGTCTTCGGCGTGCACCTTTGGACGGCCCTGCCGCTCGGCCACGTCGGCGTCGCGCGCGGCGCGATGATGGCCGCCGTGGACGAGTTCCTCATCGAGGTGACGAGTCCGGGCGGCCACGCCGCCTCCCCCCACGAAACGCGCGACACGATCGTGGCCGCCGCCCACGTCGTCACGGCGCTCCAGACGATCGTCTCGCGGCGGCTCTCGCCGCTGCTTCCGACGGTCGTCTCCGTGACCTCGGTGCACGGGGGCTCGGCGTTCAACATCCTGCCGGAGTCCGTGACGCTCCGCGGCACGTGCCGATCGTTCGACGTTGAAGTCGCCGACCGCCTGCCGTCCCTCGTCAGCGAAATCGCGGAACGCGCGGCACAGACCCTCGGGTGCGCCGCGAAGATGTCTTACCGGAGGATCAGCCCCACGGTCGTGAACCACCCGGCCGAGGCCGAGCGCGCGTTGCGCGCGGCTCAAGCGCTCGCTCCGGTCCCGGCGCCGGGAGGCGTCACGGCGGACATCCGGACCATGGGCGGCGAAGACTTCAGCGAGTTCCTGCTGCGTGTCCCCGGCGCGTTCGCATTCGTCGGCGCCGCACGCTCCGGCCCGCCCCGGGGTCCTCACCACGCACCCGACTTCGACTTCGACGAGCGTGCTCTGCCCCACGCCGCGCGTCTCCTCGCGGGCTTCGCGCGCGACGTTCTCGCGGACTGAGAGGCGCTGAGGCGTGGCCCTCGCCCTCGCCCTCTACGGCGCCGCCGTCCTCCTCGTGGGCCTCCTCTCGGCCTCCGACGCCTCGCGGTCGACGGATGCCTTCCTCGTCGGCGACCGCGGATTCGGCGCGTTCACGACATGGGCGGCCCTCTCCTCCACGGTGATCGGCGGGTCCACGACGCTCGTCCTCGCGATGCTCGTCGCCGCGAAAGGTCTTCCCGCGCTGTGGCTCGACCTCGCGGGGGCCCTCGGCCTCCTCGCGCTCGGCCTCTTTCTCGCGCCCCGCGTGCGCGCGACGGGCGCAACGACGATCGCGGAGGTGATCGGAAGATTTTACGGGCCCGGTGTGCGCAAGATCGCGGCTCTTCTCGTCGTCCTCGCGGAGATCGTCTGGTTCGCGCTCCTGACCGAGGCCACGCAGACGGTCGTCGTCGCCACGACGCCGTGGGAGCCCACGCGCGTCCTGATCATCACGGCCGTTCTGTTCGTCACGTACACGGCGCTCGGCGGCCAGCGCGCCGTCGTGAGGACGGATCTCCTGCAATTCGGCCTCATGGTGGTGGGCCTACTTGTCGTGGCATTCCCGCTCGCCGTGCGTGCCCTCGTGACGACACCGCCGCCCGCGGCGCTTCTCCACTTCCCGACGGGCCCGCGGTTTTCGTGGGGCGACGTTCTCGCGTTTCTCGTCCTCGTGGGTCTGCCGCACGCCGTGGGGAGCGACGTGTGGGCGAAGCTCCCTTGCTTTTGAGGGATGGATCTGGGCCGAATCGCTGGTGTCGTCGCCTAGTCAC
>OBLU010003861.1_pt1 | contig 13550 bp, 7 predicted proteins | sample 1518681 | NCBI WGS metagenome assembly OBLU01 (sample SAMEA3539304, study PRJEB22396) | soil metagenome | biome: tundra; feature: field; material: soil | place: USA | collected 2010-05 | depth 0.15 m | reverse complement strand
GGTTCAGGGAAAAGACCAGGTCAGCGGCAACCTCGGCGGTATCAGGCGGAGCCTGCCTAGGTGCTCGTTGCGGGCCGGAAGAACGCCAGCGTTGACCAGCACTTCCCTGATGTAGTGCAGGGACTGGGTTTGCGGCAGCTCGTCGAGGAGGCCGTGGGTGATGGGCTGGCCTGAATTAGCCAATTGGCCGAGCAGCCGCGCCGACCGGCCTTTGCCCAGCCAGCCCACGACTGTGGCGGGGTTGCTGACCGTGCTGAATGCGACAAGCAAAGGCTGCAGCTAGGGGGAGACCTCGCCGCCCAGAATCGCTGAGGAGGACTCGGGCGCGCCCGGCCAGCACACAGCGGTAACAGCGCCGGTCGCTGTGAATCTCGCCACCGCGGCCGCATTCGCGGCAGGTGTAGTCGAATCCGGGAGCTCCGGCGCAGGGACCACAGATCAGCTCGCCATGCTCGTCGCTGCCGATGAGGGGCCGCACGATGCGGCAGCGGGCGCAGGGGGCCGGATGCCGACGGACGTGCTCGTAGCAGCCGACACAGACAGGCCCGATGGGCCATTCCTCCTGGACAGGGCGGCTCCGGCCGGACCGGAAGCACGGACGGGGCGGCCGGGTCCGGCATTGGCGGCAGATCGGGCTGCCAGAGGAAAACCGCTGGCAAGGCCTGGTTCCCCCGCAGACCGAGCAGATCGCCGACGCGCCCTGGTAGCCGCCGTAGAACAGGTCGGGGCTAGCGGCGGTCGCCCGTTTGGCGATCTTGCGGAGGCGCCCGCAGCGCCCGCACGGACGCTGCGGCTGCTGGTAACACGATGCGCAGACCGGACCCGCATCGATGGTTCCGGCGACGGTGCGCGGCTTACCGCAGGCCCAGCAGGTGCGCACCGGGCGCGTCGCGCAGGACTGGCAGCGGGCACTGCCACCAGGCATGCGTGCGGCGGGCCGACGCTGACAGCCGCATCCGCTGCAGTCCTCACGCACCTGCTCGTCCTTGGCGTAACAGGCAGAGCAGATCCCTCCCTCGTCGCGCCGGGCGTTGATGCGCTTGACCTGGCCGCACCGGGCGCATGTCCCGGTACTGCGGCTCGCCGCGCAGGCTGCGCATACCCGGCCAGACGCGGTCTTGCGCCGCAGATCGGGGGTGATCTTGCCGGACCCGGCGCAGGCCGGAACGGCAACCGGCCTGTGCCAGGCCTCTACCAGCGCGTGCTCGACCCGGACCAGAGCCAGCGGGAACTCAGCCGGGGTAGTGGCAAGCGCGCCGGGATGCTCGCGGAAGAGCGCATCCAGCTCGCGCAGCGCGCGACCCTCGCCAGCCCCGGCCACAGCGAGAACATCGTGGGCGGTTTCGGCGTCCAGGCCCGGCAGCATGGCGGCCAGGTGGGCAATGACCCGCTCACGCGCCGCGCCGGCCCGCTGTGCCGTGGTCACGACGAATCGGGGCGGCGGATCGTACTGCGCCGCACCGGCGGCGGAGCCATCCGTCTGGATGCGCTAGCGGCCTTGCGGACCTGCTGGCTGACCACCTCGACCTCGATCAGGTCATTCGGACTGACCTGCTGACCTGCGGTTTCCCGCCCGGCTGATGCAATTCCCGAGAGTTCGCATAGATCGCCGTCGTGCTCGCGTAAGCGTGGCCAACCCGCTCGGACACGAACCGCTCGGGGTAGCCGAACTCAATCAGGTGAGTCACATAACTGCGTAGCGAATGAAGGTCGAGCTCAGCTGGCAGGCCCGCGGCATCCCTGGCCTGATCGAACGCCTCGTTGATCCCGCGCAGCGAAATCCGGCTGGCGCGCTCGACAACCTAGATCGCGGCCAGAGAGCCAGGCGAGAACAGCGGCCTGACCTCGGTGATCCAGTACTCGAGCACGTCGGTGATCCAATCTCCGGAAGGCCCCGTGGGGAACCCCGCCCGCACCGCCAGTGAGCGACCCGTCCGGGCCTACCGTATAGCTCAGCGACCAGACAACCCGATCATCCTTCTTGAACCCGAACTGGTATCGGTCGACATAGCCGCCTAGCAGGAGTTCTTCGAGTTCTAGCCGGTAATCCTCAAGGCTGCTGCCGCTCGGGCTGCCGTAGAGCACGTGGCTCTGCCGCAGGTCGCTGGTGACGCGACCGGCGAGGCGGCGTCGGTGCGCGTGAAGCTCTCAGAGCCAGCGTGCAGCGTCTTGACGAAGCCGTAACCCGGCGATGCAGAAATCTTCGCCTCGATCCGGTCACTAAGCCGGTTGACCTGGGCGCGCTGATCGTCGACCTCGGTCTTCTTCAGGTTGACCTTGTCTTCACCGAGAGCGACAAGATCGCTGTGTTCAATCTGGGGCATGACCAAATACCCTTCCAATCTGTTGCATCAAAACGCAACATCGTTACTTACATCTCGGGAAGGCGGCTCACCTGGGCCAAGAACATCGGCCAGTGGCTAGCCGATCGGTCTTGCCGCCCCCGTGACCTGCAGCTATTGCATTGCGAACATCCGGTAGAATGTTGCATCTGCTGCAACTTTGCCCGTAATCAGCTGCAGCCGCTGGTGGAGCCGCATCCTTCGCAGACATAGCAGCTGCCGGCCGGGCGCATCTTAGTGCCGCAGTTGAGGCAGAGCGGCGCGTCCGCGCTGCGTCCCTGCTGGGACTCGATCAGCTCAGTAGAGCTGCCCGGCTGCGGCGGCGAGCCAGCCGCACGGGCCGTTTCGCTATTCGGGGCATGCGGCTGCTGTCGCTGCGCATTCTCTACCGGCACTGACTGGGCCAGCTCATCCGGGTCCATGTCCTCGGCGATGGGCGCCGGGGCCTCGCCGGACAGCTGGGCGGTCCGCTCGGAGGTGGTGAGAATGCCGAGCTCGGCGCGCTCATCGTAAGACAGGTGATCCAGCGCCAGGCGGCGGAAGATGTAATCCATCACCGAGCTTGCCATCCTGATGTCCGCGTCGTCGGTGATGCCCGCCGGGTCGAACCGCATGTTGGTGAACTTGGCAACGTAGGACTCCAGCGGGATGCCGTACTGGAGGCCCACCGAGATCGCTATCGAGAAGGCATCCATGACGCCGGCCAGGGTCGAGCCCTGCTTGCCCAGCTTGAGGAACACCTCGCCGACGCCATCGTCCGGATAGCTGGAGGCCGTCATGTAGCCCTCGGCGCCGGCCACCGAGAATCGCGTGACCGTTGCCGACCGCTGCCTGGGCAGCCGACGGCGGACCGGCCGGACCTCATGCGGCGTTACTGGCTCGGCCACTTCCGCGGTCTTCTTCTTCGCGATGGAGAGCGGCTGGCCCACCTTGCAGTTGTCTCGGTATATCGCCAGCGCCTTCAGTCCGAGCTTCCAGCCCTCGAAGTAGATCTTCTCTATGTCCGCTATCGTCGCGGACTCAGGCAGGTTAACCGTGTTGTGGTTGAGGATGCCGTTGGCGACGAAGGCGTGCGTCTCGGGCACGGAGAGGTCATATACCTCGGCTTCGCCTGCGTCGGCGACCGACTCCACCGGCGAGAAATGCAGGTTTCCGTCGATCACCTGGCGCAGCCAGCCCGGAAGCTCCACGCCAGGGAGCGTGGATACGCGCTCGAGCGTTCGGCGGGTCACCTGCTGGGTGCGCGGGTCGCGCAGGCAAGAGAACTCGTCGCGCCAGCTGCGCGCTTGGTCAGCGCCATGTCTGCCTAGCGGTATCAGCTCGAAGAGTTCCCTCCCCGTAATCCCGGGTACGACATCGGCGGTACCGGCGGAGCAGTCCCTGCGCAGGTATTCCGCCGCCCTGGCGGCCTTGTCCCGCTCGAGGAAGGGAACGAGGCTGACCATGAGCTGGCCCTGCAGCCCCGCTGCATGGACCTCGCCGTAGTCCTTGTCGTACTTGGTGATCCGGCTGTGCAGAACTCCGAGGTTGGTCATAACAGCCTGGAGGTCGTCGAGCAGCGCAGGGCTGTCCAGGCAGATCGCCCACTTTGTCGCTACGCCGGTCGTGACGTAGGCATCCAGTGCCAGGCCCTGGAGGAATGCCATGACCATCTCGCGCGGCGAGCGCAGCACGGCATCGGGAATCCGCTTATCGGAGGATCGCGTGCCGCAGCCCAGCGCGCTCATGAACTCCACCACAGTCTTGGACGAGACGACCACGCCTGCACATTTCCCAGGTTCGGCGGTGACGCGAGCCAGAACACCGAACTCGGTCAGCCATGCCTGGCGGACCCGTTGCAGTACTTCCGGCGCTGAATTCGTGATGGTGATCGTCCAGTTGCTGCGAGTTGCATGTCCTTCGGATGCATAGGCGCCCAGCAGGAACGCAAGCTCGGTACTCATCTCGCTGGGAAGCCTGACGTCCTTCTGGTTACCGTGTGCCGCCGGAACGGTGATGTCACGCAGGCTCTGCGGGGTGGCCGCCCACCGCTCGGCGCCGTACTGGATTGCGACGCCGTCGCCCTTTTCGATCTCTGCCAGCGCTTTCCAGGCCAGGCCGCCGGGGCCGGCAACAAGCAGCCGGTGCGGCAGCGTTCCAGTGATCGAGTGCCCCGATCGAAGCTTGACGCGCCGGACCGGCCGGATTCCCCCGTAATAGAACGCGTCGGTCTTCCTGTCCCCGTCCAGAGACGAGATCACCAGGCCCTCCTCGCGGAAGGTGTCCTCCGCCTCGCCCTGGTGCAGGCTGCCGATCCTGACCAAGCCATCGGAGGATGCGATTAGTGCCTCCCCAGTCACGCACTTGGAGATCGCCCCACTCAGCGCGGGCTGGACGGCGGCCATCATGCGGACGTGACCCATCGCGCTGATCGCGCGTTCGCCCATCGCGCAGTCGAACACCTCATAGTGCTCGGGCCGCAGGACCGGCGCATCGATGACATGGCCGTGCTCGGCGATGTACTCGATGATCGCCTCGGCCTGTTCTGGCTGGTAACCGAGGTTCTTCAGGGCGCGGGGCACGGTCTGGTTGACGATCTGCATGGAGCCGCCGCCGACTAGCTTCTTGAACTTGACGAGCGCCAGGTCCGGTTCGACACCTGTTGTGTCACAATCCATCATCAGTCCGATAGTTCCGGTAGGCGCTAGTAGACTGGCTTGTGCGTTTCTGTACCCATTTGCGTCGCCCCGCTCGAGGCATTCCCGCCAGGCCTTGTTCGCGGCCGCGAGGATCGGGTCGTCGATGCCGCCCAGCGGCCTGATCCCAGCGCTGGCGGCGGCGTGCTTGCTTATGACGCGCTGGTGCGCCGTCGCGTTGCGCGCGTAGCCGTCATACGGGCCTACGACCGCCGCCAGCTCAGCAGAGCGCCGGTAAGCCGTGCCGGTCATCAGCGAGGTGATGGCACCGGCAATGGCCCGGCCGCCGTCGGAGTCATACGCGTGGCCGGTCGCCATCAGCAGCGCACCGAGGTTGGCGTAGCCGATACCGAGTTGTCGGTAGGCACGGGTTGTGGCCGATATCTTTTCGGTCGGAAAATCGGCGAAGCAGATGGAGATGTCCATCGCCGTGATGATGAACTCGGTGAGCTGCTCGAATCGCTCGACGTCGAACGTGTCGTCCTCGCGAAGGAATTTAAGAAGATTAATACTCGCCAAATTACATGACGAATTATCCAAATGGATGTACTCGCTGCACGGATTACTTGCGGTTATTCTTCCGGATTCTGGACATGTATGCCAGTCGTTAATTGTCCCGTCATATTGAATGCCAGGATCAGCGCATCCCCAGGCGGCCTTTGCCATTTTCCCGAACAATTCCTTGGCGTCCACTGTCCTCAGCGGCTCGCCGGTCGTGCGGGAGGCAAGGTCGAAGGACGCGCCGGACTCGACGGCGTGCATGAACTCGTCCGAGACCCGCACTGAGTTGTTGGCGTTCTGGTACTGGACGCTGACGATGTCCTTACCGCCGAGGTCCATGTCGAACCCGGCGTCGCGCAGCACCCGGACCTTCTCCTCCTCGCGCGCCTTCGTCTCGATGAAGTCCTCGACGTCCGGGTGATCAACGTCGAGGACGACCATCTTCGCCGCCCGCCGGGTGGCGCCACCGGACTTGATGGTGCCAGCGGACGCGTCGGCGCCGCGCATGAACGAGACTGGGCCGCTGGCGGTGCCGCCCGACGACAGCAGCTCCTGGCTGGAGCGGATCCGGGACAGGTTGACGCCGGCGCCCGACCCGCCCTTGAAGATCAGGCCCTCCTCGCGGTACCACTCCAGGATCGAGTCCATCGTGTCCTCGACAGCCAGAATGAAGCAGTTATGCACCCGCACATTGCCGGACAGGTACTCGCCGCTATCGGTCTGGATGTCGTAGACCTCCATCGGGCCGAGTCGCTCGATCCGGCTCACCTGCACCAGCCGACGATCCTGGCCGCCGACATCCGGGTCCACGTGCAGCAGGAAGTCGCCGGGCCGGATGAACCCGGCCACTGTGAACTCGCCGGTCTCCAGGTCTGTCGCCCGCCATACGAGGTGATCCGCAGTGGCGTCCAGCGCGTACCCGGCGACGGTGTGCAGCCTCAGGACTTCCTTCACCCCGTTGGCCTTGGTCGCCAGGATCCTGGTCGTGCCGTGCGCGTCGTGCACCTTGGCTCCGACGGCGCCGTCCTCGACCAGCTTGCCGATCGGAATCAGGCCGGCCGGCGTGCTGACCGGCGCCTGGTAAGGCTGGCAGGCTGATACCTGCTGCGGTGACGACGTGCCGACGTTGAACCAGACCGGTGAGTTGAAGCTGAAGACCTGGTGGATCAGAGCGTGGGTGAGCTCGTGATCGAAGATTTCCGCGTCCTGGTCGGTCGCGAAATAGCCGTGCTCGCGGCCCGCTGCCGTGTAGGTGCCGACAACCCGGTCCACGAGCTGCTTGAGGCTCCACTCGCGCTGGGGCGTCCCGACCGCACCGCGGAAATACTTGGTGGTGACGATGTTCGCGGCGTTGACCGACCAGAAGTCGGGGAACTCCACGCCATGCTGCTCGAAGTTGATCGAGCCATCCCGCCAGTTCGTCATCACGACATCGCGGCGCTCCCAGGTCAGCTCGTCGTAAGGATGGACGCCCTCCCGGGTGTAGATGCGCCGGATCGTGAGCCCGTTTCCTGCGCTCTTGCCACCCTGCGACGCCGACCCGCTCGCCGTCTCGGTCATTCTTGCCCCCTTCGCGGATCCGCTTGGATCCCATCCCGGGCCCGGCCAGGCCCTTTGCTGATGAAGTTCGTGCCGCCCGGCCTTACCGGGCCGACATGCCCTGTGCCTGCCGCTCGCCGGGCAGTGCCCGGCCTGCCGGAACCTGGCCGGCTGGCCCAGGCTCCGGGTCCCCGGAGGGCGCGCTGTCCGCTCGGGGCGGCAGGGGTTGATCAGACAGCCGCTGCAGATCTTCCGCGCTGGGGCGCCAGGCATCCAGCCGCTCGGACCGCAGCGTCGCGATTTCAGCCTCGAAGTCCGCCAAGGACTCGAATCCCCGGTAGACCGACGCGAACCGGAGGTAGGCGACTTCGTCGAGTTCCCGCAGCGGTCCCAGGATGGCAAGGCCCACCTCGTGCGATCGGACCTCGCCGCTGCCGCGGCACCTGATAGCGTCTTCCACCTGCTGGGCCAGGATCGCGAGCTGGTCCTCGCTGACTGGCCTGCCCTGGCAGGCACGCCGGACGCCGCGGACAATCTTGTCGCGGCTGAACGGCTCGGTGGCACCGCTGCGCTTGCTCACCATCAGGATCACGATCTCCTGGGTGGTGAACCGGCGGCCGCACTGCTGGCATGACCGGCGGCGGCGGATCGCGGCGCCATCCTCGGCCGTCCGGCTGTCGATGACCCTGCTGTCAGAGTGCCTGCAGTAAGGGCAGTACACGCGATCACCTCCATATGCGTGCTGCTGAGCGGCCTCGAGAAGCACAACCTATAGGAAAATCACACCCATGTAACTACTACATATTGTGGTCGCGGCGGAGCCATGGCGCAAGTCGATCACCGCAGTGCGGAAGCCGCAGGTAGCGGAACCGTGGTCCCGCCCGGCGTGTCGCGCAAATTGCTCGCCGGCGCCGGCGTGTCGCGCGCCGTCCCCAGAGCTGCCTAGTCACACGCGCTGATTCTCTTGCCGGGCGTACCCGGCGAAAGGGCATCGCTGGCCAGCGCTTCGCGCGGAAAGAATGCCCCGGTCCGCTGGCTGCGGCGCAGCTGCGGGCCACCTGCGCCTGCTTAGCCTTTCGGTACCCAGAGCAGCTGCCCGGCCTTCAGCGATGTTCCGCCAAGCGCGTTTGCATCGGCGATCTGCTGGACCACGGTCTGCGTATTCGCCGACGGCTCGGCGGACAAGGCGATCGACCAGAGCGTCTGCCCGGGCTGTACAACGATCTGCGTCATGCCCTGGTAGCCAGCCCTTGCCGGTCCGTGCTGGCTAGATGCCTGCGCTCCGCCGGCCGCTCCCGTGCACAGCAGGGTCACTACGACGATGGCCACTGCCGCAATGAGAGCCGTCAGGACCGCCCGCCCGCGCCTGGTCAGCCGCACCGGTGCCGGCCCCCTGCCGGGGCCTCGCGAGGACGGGCCCTGCACAGCCCGCGAAACCATGGCGGGGGCCGGCCAAGCCGGGCCGGCGGCCAGCGCGGCGCCACGATCCGTCGGGCTTCGCTGCCCTGTCGCGGCAGACCGCCCCATCGCGGCAGGCTGCTCCGCTATCGCAGCAGGTCGTACTGCCATCTGGCCTATCGTGGCAGGCCGTGCAGCTGACGTGCGGCCTGCCTTGGCCCGAGCAGTCTCGCTGACGCGCTCCCCCATTACCGCGCTGGCAGGCTGCGGCATCGGAACCACCACCGGCCGGCCCGCCTCGTCCTGGCAGTCCGCCGCCACCGCGCTCATCACGCTCATCTTGACCTCCCGCGCGCCGAATGACTGTTCGATCGTACCTATGTTCTATCGTATTCTCGTTCGATCGAACGAAGGTACGGTACTGTCTTATCGCAGGGGTCCGACACTTTCCCGATCGGTCGAACAGATGTTTGAGGTTCAGGACCGAAACCGCTAGCGTCAACTGCAGACAACCACCGAGCCGGAGGCCCGATGATGAACGACGCGACTGAAGACGGAGGAACACGGGGGGCCCCGACCGCGACCGGAGCCGATTCAGCTGCCAATCCCGACATGGCCCCTGACATGGATGTTCTCAGCGCCCGGCCCAAGGGGAAGCCAGGACGCAAGCCGAAGGGCAGCGTTCCCGCGGCCGTCGTGGAGCTGCCCGAGCGGCCTGACCCGAGCCACGTGCTCACCTGGCGGCAGCGCAAGGTCCTGCAGGTGATCCGCGAGTCGGTGCAGCGTCGCGGTTATCCCCCGTCGATGCGGGAGATCGGCGAGGCGGTTGGCCTGACGAGCACATCGAGCGTGTCGTACCAGCTGTCGACCTTGCAGAACAAGGGTTACCTGCGCCGTGATGCTGGCCGCCCGCGGACCGTCGAAGTGCGCCTACCCGGCCACCCGGCCATCCGGCCAGAGCTGGACATCGATGAGAGCGACACGATGGACATCGCGTCGCAAGAGGCCGTCTATGTCCCGCTCGTCGGCCGGATCGCCGCCGGCGGCCCTATCCTCGCCGAGGAGTCGATCGAGGATATTTTCCCGCTCCCCAAGCAGATCGTCGGCGACGGGAACCTGTTCCTGCTCAAGGTCGTCGGCGACTCGATGATCAATGCGGCCATTGCCGACGGGGACTGGGTGGTTGTCCGTCAGCAGCCCGTCGCTGAGAACAGCGATATCGTCGCGGCGATGATCGACGGCGAGGCGACGGTAAAGACCTTCAAGCGCTCCAACGGCCACGTCTGGCTGATGCCGCACAACCCGGCCTATACGCCCATCCCCGGTGATGAGGCGGAGATTCTCGGCCGCGTCGTAGCTGTCCTGCGCAGAGTCTGATCCGCTGCGGAGCCTGATCCGCTGCCCGAACCCAGCCGCCACCAGCCCGTCATTGCGCGCTGCGGCCACGCGAAGCAGTTCGCCGTCGTCGCCCGGCTCGTTGTCACCAGTCCTACCCGAACCGGCAGGAGCGGCCGCATCGCGGGTGACAACTGTCCGGCGCGCCGGCCGGGCCAGCGGCCTGATCGTGCCCTCGAGGACATGCCCGACCGGGCCAGCCGACGGCGAGCAGAATGCTGCAATGCTGGTCGTGTGCGCCTTCCGGACGTAACGAACGGCGCGCAGTTCGTCGGCAAGAGCCATGAGGCAGCCCAGCCCGGACAACAGCGGACCGGCCGCGGGCCGGACCGCAGTGACGATATTGGCGGGACCATCGGCACCGGGCAGTCCCGGATGCCGCATCGCGCCGGTCAAGATCACCGGTACCTCGGCGCGGCAGAGCAGGTCAATCAGGAACGACGTTTCCCCGTTGGTGTCCGCACCCTGCATGTCCACCGCTCCTGAGCAACCGCGCTCACCGCGTCGTCGATCGCCTCGGCGAGTTCCAGGAAGTCCATTGACTGAACGCCCGGGACCTGGCGGTATTCCCGGATTTCGATCTCCACGTCGATCCCGGCCAGCCCCGGCACGGAGCTGAGCAGCTCCGAGCCGGTCAGCGCCGGCACCGCGCCCGACGGTTACTCAGGTCCCGGCCACGACCCAGTCCGCCTGCAGCAGGTTCGCGTGCGGCAGGCTCCCGAGCGGCAGGTTCGCGTGCGGAATCGCCAGGCACCATGGCGATCGTTCCGCCGAGGGTGAATACGGCGACCCGCGGCGCAGCGTCCACGTCCTCGTCCCTTCCTGCAGCCTCGGCAGCCGTTACTCGGGAACGATGTTGACCAGCTTCGGCGGCCGGACGATCACGGCGCGGATGGCGCGCCCGGCCAGCGCGCGGCCCACGCCCGGCGCCGCCAGCGCCAGCTCGCGCAGTTCGTCCTCCCCCATACCCGGCGGAACCTCCAGCCGGTCGCGGACCTTGCCGCCCACCTGGACCACGCAGGTCACCAGGTCCTGCACCAGCAGGGCAGGGTCCGCGGCGGGCCAGCCGGCCATCGCGACCGACGGCTCATGGCCCAGCCGCGCCCAGCACTCTTCCGCCGTGTACGGGGCGAACAGCGACAGCAGCACCGCCAGCGTCTCGGCAGCCTCGCGCGCTGCGGGGTCGCCAGCGCCCGGGCCGGAGTCGATGCACCGGCGCGTGGCCGTGGACAGCTCCATCAGCCGCGCCACGGCGACATTCAGCCGCGACGACTCCACCAGCCTGGTGACCTCGTCGATCGTGCGGTGCGTCACTTTCCGCAGGTCGGCGTCGCCCGTTTCTCTGAGCGCCGCAATCGCCGCCGCGCCGACGTCGGCAGCAATCCGCGCTACCCGGCCCAGGAACTTGACCGACGCCTCCGGATTCATGTCGGCCCAGTCGATATCGTCTTCCGGCGGGCTGGCGAAGATCATCGTCAGCCGGATCGCGTCGACGCCATGCGCGGCCAGCTGCTCGCCCAGGTCCACGCCATTGCCCAGCGATTTCGACATCGCCTTGCCGTGGTTGATGACCTGGCCCTGGTTCACCAGCCGCGTAAACGGCTCGGTGAAATCCAGCATGCCCATGTCGTGCAGCACCTTGGTGCAGAACCTGCTGTACAGCAGATGCAGGATCGCGTGCTCGACGCCGCCGACATACAGGTCAACCGGGCACCACCGGCGGACGCCGTCCACCTCGAATGGCCCGTGCTCGTAATCCGGTGAGCAGTACCGCAGGAAATACCACGATGAGTCGACGAACGTGTCCATCGTGTCGGTGTCCCGCTTGGCCGGACCGCCGCACTTGGGGCACTCGGCATTCACCCAGTCCGCGGCGCTGGCGAGCGGGGAGACACCTTTCGGCGCCAGGTCCTGGCCGCGCAGATCGGGCAGCAGAACCGGCAGCTGATCGTCAGGGACCGGCACCTCGCCGCAGCCGTCGCAGTACACGATCGGAATCGGCGCGCCCCAGAACCGCTGCCGCGAGACCAGCCAGTCGCGCAGCCGGTAGCTGACGGCGGCACGGCCCAGGTCTTTGCGCGCCAGGATCGCGGTGATGGCCGCGATCGCCTCGGCCTTGGACATCCCGTTCAGCGGCCCGGAATTGATCAGCTTCCCGTCACCGGGCGTCGCGGTCCCGGTCTCGGCCGGGTCCGGCATGCCGGTATCCAGGACAACGCGCACCGGCAGCCCGAATTTACCGGCAAAGTCCAGGTCACGCTGGTCATGAGCGGGCACTGCCATGATCGCGCCAGTCCCGTAGTCGGGCAGCACGTAATCAGCAGCCCAGACCGGGATTTCCTCGCCGTTAACCGGGTTGACCGCATGTCGTCCCAGGAATACGCCGGTCTTCTCCCGGTCGGTCGACTGGCGCTCGATGTCGGTCAGCTTGCGGACCTCGGCGACATACCTGGCCAGCTCGTCGCGATGCTCCGGGCCGCACAGCTCCTCGGCCAGCGGCGAGTCGGCCGCAAGCACGAAGAACGTTGCCCCGAACAGCGTGTCGGGCCGGGTCGTGAACACCGTCACGGGCCCGTCCCGCCCCTCGATCGCGAAGGCGACCTCGGCGCCCTCGCTGCGCCCGATCCAGTTTCGCTGCATCAGCAGCACGCGGCCGGGCCATTTGCCTTCCAGCGGCGCCATGTCTGCCAGCAGCCGGTCGGCGTATTCGGTGATCTTGAAATACCACTGGGTCAGCACTCTGCGGACCACCTCGGATCCACACCGCTCGCACCTGCCGCCGATCACCTGCTCGTTGGCCAGCACCGTCTGGTCGACCGGGCACCAGTTCACGTACCCGTCACCGCGGTAGGCCAGGCCGCGCTCGTAAAACCGCAGGAACAGCCACTGAGTCCACCGGTAGTACTCCGGATCGCAGGTGGCCAGCCGCCTGGACCAGTCGAAGGACAACGCATACCGGCGGAACGATGCCGCCTGGGTTTCGATGTTGGCGTAGGTCCAGTCGGCCGGATGCGCATTGCCGCGGATCGCCGCATTCTCGGCGGGCAGCCCAAACGCGTCCCAGCCGATCGGGTGCAGCACGTTGTTGCCGCGCTGGAAAAAATAGCGCGCCATCGCGTCAGCGACCGCATATGCCTCGGCATGACCCATGTGCAGATCGCCGGACGGATACGGGAACATGTCCAGCACATATGTCCGGGGCCGGGGATCAGCCGGATCGTCGCTGGCCCGGAACAGGTCCATCGCTTCCCAGCGAGCCTGCCATTTGTCCTGGACCGAGCGCGGATCCCACCTGTCCCTGCTGCCCTGCCCGCCCGGCACCTCGTTAGGGCCCTCGGCGCCCCGCATCTCATCAGTCTCGCGCGGGCCGCCAATGTCCTGCGGGCCTAGCGGCCGGCCGGGCACGCGCGGTCCGTCGCTGCCTGCCCGCCCCGCGCTCTCAGCGGCTTTCATGATTCCTCGCGATTGGTTCGGCCGGGTTCCGTCCCGGGACCGGATTTCAGGTCCAAACAAAATGCCCCCCGGTCACGAGGGGCAGCCGCGCCAACGACAGACGGGTCGGCGCGGCTAGGTAAGGAACAGCCCGGTAGAACACACGTGCCCAGGATAGCGCAACCGCACTGGCCGCGCCCGGCTGCTGGCCGCACTTGACTGCGGGCTCTGGCCGCCCCTCATCGGCGCGGGCCGGCCGCCAGGCACG
>OBLU010003859.1_pt1 | contig 13552 bp, 13 predicted proteins | sample 1518681 | NCBI WGS metagenome assembly OBLU01 (sample SAMEA3539304, study PRJEB22396) | soil metagenome | biome: tundra; feature: field; material: soil | place: USA | collected 2010-05 | depth 0.15 m | reverse complement strand
TATCCAAGACCGGCGGCGGCATTCATTGCATGGCGCAGGCGTTGCGGCGCGAGGCGTCCCCCTCGGCGAGTGCCGTCCGATGAGTGCAGGCCGCGGGGCGTCCTGAACGGGAACTCTCCGCGCGTCAACGGCGAGCGGCTGTGGTCGCGGCTGATGGCGATGGCGAAAATCGGCGCCACAGCCCAAGGCGGCTGCAATCGGCAGGCGTTGACCGACGCCGATTGGGAAGGCCGCGCACTGCTCGCCAGCTGGGCACATGCCGCGGGTTGCACCGTGCGCGTCGACTCGGTGGGGAACCTGTTCGCGCGCCGATCGGGCCGCGAGGACACCCTGCCGGTGGTCCTGACCGGCAGCCATCTCGACACCCAGCTTACGGGGGGCAAATTCGATGGGGTGTATGGCGTGATCGCGGGACTCGAGGTCATCGATTCGCTCAACGATCTTCAGGTCACGACCCGGCACCCGATCGAGGTCGTGGTCTGGTGCAACGAAGAAGGCTGCCGTTTCCCGCAGCCCATGATGGGTTCGGCGGTCTGGGCGGGTCGAACGCCACTGCAGTCGGCCTACGCGCTGACCGACCCTGCGGGCAGGAGCGTGCGGCAGGAACTCGAGCGCTTGGGCGTGGCTACCGGGGCAGCGGTGTCGCGTCAACCGGTCAAAGCGGCACTGGAAGTCCACATCGAGCAGGGCCCGGTACTCGAACGCTGCCGCAAAACCATCGGCATCGTCACCGGCGTGCAGCACATGAGCCGGCACGAACTGATCGTCGAGGGACAAGAAGCGCACGCCGGGCCCACGCCCATGGATATGCGGCGCGATCCGATTCGCGTGCTGGCGGAGCTCCTGCCGGCTTTCTACGCCGCGGCACAGAGGCGCGCCCCGGATGCCCGTCTCACCGTCAGCATCATCGAAACCTCACCCGGTTCGCCCAACACCGTTCCGGGTCGCTTGCGCGTCATCGTCGACGTGCGCCATCCGCTGCTTGCGCAGTATCGCTCGCTGCGCGACGAGGTCGAACGATTGGTCGCGGAGTCCTTGCAGCGTCAGGGGCTCAAGGGGTCGATTCGTTGTGCCTGGGAAGCGGCCGGAGTCGAGTTCGACGCCGAGTGCATCGCCGCCGTGCGCGCGGCAGCGGCGGCGTTGCAATTGAACGCCATGGACATCGTCAGCGGCGCCGGCCACGATTCGGTGCATGTGGCCGCGGTGGTCCCGACCGCGATGATCTTCGTTCCGTGCGCCGGGGGCTTGAGCCACAACGAAGCGGAGAGCGCGCTGCCGTCCGATTTGGAGGTCGGCGCCAACGTGTTGCTGCATGCGATGATGTCGCTGTCCGGCGCAGGCGCGTAACGGTACTCAAGCCGAGATCGTAAGAACAATGGCACTTTGCTCTTGCGCTAAAAGATTAGGATAATATGCATGTTGAGTTGTCGATATTTAATTTCGCCCGCAGCGGCGGGACCGGAGAGGACAGGTTATGCGTCTGACTTTGTGGACCGACTATGCGTTGCGCACGCTGATCTACGTCGGCGCCAAGGGCGGACAACTGTCAACCATCGCGGAGATCGCCGAGAGTTTCGATATCTCGAAGACTCATCTGATGAAGGTGGTCAACAAGCTCGCACAGCAGGGGTACCTCGATACGGTCCGCGGCAAGGGCGGCGGCATCAGACTGGGCCGTCCAGCGGCGCGGATCGTCGTAGGGGCGGTCGTGCGCGAGACCGAAGACGACCTGGCCGTGCTGGGATGTCTCGCCGGCCCCGGGTTTTGTCGCATTCAAGGATGCTGCGTCCTTCGCGGCGCGCTGCGCAAGGCGACGCTGGCGTTCTTGGAGACCCTCGATGGCTACACCCTGGCCGATATTCTGGCGCCACGCGAGAAACTCGCCAACCGTTTGGGTATCACCGCCGCGTTGGCATGACTCGCCACGCCGCAGGCGACTCAAGCAATGATCCGAACAGCCGGGAGCGCCCCTTGTTAGATCCGGTTTGCGGAATGACGGTGACCGAGAAGTCACCACATCAACTTATGAACGGGGGCGTGACGGTTTATTTTTGTTGTGCCGGCTGCAAGGATAAGTTTGCGGCCAATCGCGGGAAGTATGCGAGTCCGCCGGTTGCACAACTCATCATGCCCCGGCGAGAGCCGACCGCGCCGGAAGCCGAAGGTACGAGCTATACCTGTCCGATGCATCCCGAGGTGCGACAGGCTCATCCCGGCATCTGTCCGAAATGCGGCATGATGCTCGAGCCCGAACTGCCCAGCCTCGAGGAGGGCGAGAATCCGGAGCTCACGGATTTTCGTCGTCGCTTTGTCTGGACCTTGCCGTTGACGGTCGCTGTGACTGTGTTGGCGATGGCGGGTGAGCGACTGCATGGGTTCGGCATGGCCACTCAAAGTTGGATTGAACTGGTGCTGAGTTGCCCGTGGTGTTGTGGGCGGGAAAGCCGTTTTTCGAGCGGGGCCTTCAGTCGGTGCTGCATCGCAGCCCGAATATGTGGACGCTCATCGGGCTCGGAACCTCCGCCGCGTTCGTCTAGGGCCATGTCGTCGCGATGGCCGGCGACGGCATCAACGACGCCCCTGCTCTCGCCAAGGCCGACGTGGGTGTGGCGATGGGTACCAATGAGTATGAGTTCGTTATCGGTTGTTTGCAACGCGCTGCGGCTGCGCAAGGCGTAACGCGCGGCGCAGAGCAAGGTGTCGCGGTCGTCTGCCCGCGTCAGTGCTTCGAATGATTCTTCTTGTCGTGATCCCCGCCAATCGCCAACTTGTCCGCGCCCTCAGCGCCGTGCTTTTCAAGATCGGCGAGCAAGCCCTCGTCCGACAGGTCGAGCGGGTGCGAGTTTTCCCAGTCTTCGTGCGTTACCTTGATCAGGCGCTTGATCACGTGGCCGGCATCGGTCTGGACGGCGAGTTCGCGCCGCGCATCGAAGCTGCCGGGGGCGAGATTGATCGAGCCCACGACCGCGCGCTCCTCGTCCGCGAGCAGCATCTTGCCGTGCAGCTTCAAGTGCTTCAGCTTGTGTACCTTGGCTCCGACATCGTGCATGATGCGCAGACCCCCGACCGCTTCGACCAGCTTCTCCTTCCTCAATTTATGCGGCGGCCGCGCCATGATGTGCACGTGAACACCGCGGTTCGCCGCCTGCACCAAGCGCTCGATGATCACGGTGTCCTGATAACGCTCGTTCTGCAGCCAGAGTGATTTTTTGGCCGAGTCGATGAACGCCGCGATGCGTTCGCGTCCGTTATTCGGGCACCAGATGAGGGGCGATTTGGGGTCGGGCTCGAATTTCTTCTGGTGCCAGTCGGCCTCGAAGCATTTCACCATCTCGTCGACTTCGATCTTGTGAGTGGTCGCGACCGCATAGTCGCGCGTCTCGGTGAGGTCGCGCGTCTCCCAATTGAGTGACTCGACGAATCCGGTCGCTTCATCGATCACCATGGACTTCTGATGAGTGAGCGCGAAAGCCGGGCTGCTGTCGCGGACCTCAATTCCGGCGGCTTCGAGCGTTCTACGTGATTCCTCGTTCTCGTTTTCTCCGCTGCGGCGAGCGGGATTCAACATCACGCGGACATGGACGCCACGCTTTTTCGCTGCAATCACCACATTGAGCAGTGTCGGATCGGTGAACAGAAACATCCGAATGTTGAGCTTGCGCGAGGCGCCGTTGATGGCATCGATGATGGGTTTGGCGGTGTCATCCGGCAGGACGATCAGTGTGTGCGACATGGTTTGAAATTCCTCAGCATGATGGGTTCAACGGCAATAGCGGCCGTATGCGGTGCTCACGTGGCGCCAGCCGAAGTCGGCGACGTGTCGTACTGAGCGCGATGCAGCTCGGCGTAGACGCCGCCGCGCGCGATCAGCTCATCGTTGGTGCCTTCCTCGGCCACCACGCCGTCCTTGAGCACGATGATCTTGTCGGCGTCGCGCAGCGTGCTCAAGCGGTGCGCGATCATGATGACCGTACGGCCCTTCATCAGCCTCTCGAGACCCTCGATTACCAGGCGCTCCGACTCGGTGTCGAGCGCGGCAGTCGGCTCGTCGAGGATCATGATCGGGCTGTTGCGGATCACCGCGCGGGCGATGCCGATGCGCTGGCGCTGGCCGCCCGAGAGCGTGTCGCCGCGCTCGCCCACCACCGAATCATAGCCATGCGGCATGCGGGTGATGAATTCATCGGCATTGGCGAGCTTGGCCGCGGCGATGATTTCCTCATCGGTCGCTCCGGGGCGCCCATAGGCGATGTTTTCGCGAATCGTCCCGCGGAACAGCACCGTCTCCTGCAGCACGAATCCGACCTGCGACCGCAGTGCCGCGAGCTTGAACGTGTCGACGTTCTTGCCGTCGATGAGGACGCGCCCCGCACTCGGGTCGTAGAAGCGCGGGACCAGGCTCAACACCGTCGACTTGCCGGAGCCGGTGGGGCCGACGACGCCCACAACCTGGCCCGGCGCGATGGTGAAGGACACATCCTTCAGTACCGGAGCGTCATCAGTGTATCCGAACGCCACGTGCTCGAAGGCGATCGCGCCCTTGACCTGGCCGGGATCGATGGCGTCGGCGCGCTCCGGCACAATGTCATCGGCCGACAGAATCGCCTGGATGCGCTCCAGCGCCACCGTCGTCTGGGCGATCACGCTGGTCATGCTGGCGAGGTCCTTCACCGGCTTGAAGAACTTGGTGAGGTAGGCCAAGTACACCGTCAGGGCACCGGCCGTCATGGTCCCGGCAACGATCAGCGAGGTTCCCTTCCACAGCACAACGGCGGTGCAGAGCGCAACCACGACGCTGACCACGGGCGAGAGCAGGGATTTGACCTGGCGCGCCTTGAGCGCTGCCTCGACGGTGGCGTGGCTCGCCGCTTCCATGTGAGCCACCTCGAGATCCTGCCGCCCGAATGCCTTGACCGCCCGCACCGATCCCAGGCCTTCCTGGACCACCGCGACCACGTCGCTCTGCTTGACGCGCACGATTTTCGTCACTTCCTTCACCGCCTTTTTGAAGCGCATGACGAACAGCAGCAGAAACGGCGTGACACCGATGGCGATCAGCGTGAAGTCCCAGTCGAGCCAAAACATCAGGCCCAGCATGAAGACGATGGTCAGGAGGTCGACCACGATGCCGAGCGTCGAGGAGGAGGCGAAGCTTTGTACGGTGGACACATCGCTGGTGATGGTGGACATCAGCGATCCGGTCTTCGCGCTGTCGTAGAAGCGCAGCGAGAGCCGGTGCAGGTGTTCGTAGATACGGATGCGCAGGTCATTCGCCACCCACTGCCCGACGCTGGTGCTGTAGTAATTGTCGATGTAGGTCGCTATTGCCGCGAGGATGGCAATCAGCAGGGTCGAGATCCCCGCGAACAGCGCAACCCCAAGGGTGTTGCGTTCGATGCCATGGCTATGCGCCCAGGCGAGCCACTCGGGCAGCTTGTGATTGTGGAGAGCATCGTCGAGGACGAGCTTGAGCGGCCACGGCGCCGCCAGGCTCATCGCGATCTCCACGATCATCGCGATGAACACGATGCCGAGCCAGCCTCGATACGGCCGGACGAGTTCGAGCACCAGGCCCGCCAACTGTTTGTCCAGCTTGGGGTGTTCGTGCGCCATTATGATACCGGCAAAAACTGGTCCGCCGGAGGCGCCGGATAGTGAGGCGCCGGATTGGCGTGCAAAGGTGTGATGTGGGCCACGATGTAGTGTCGATCGGTTCCGGAATCTTTAACGCTCGACGTCCTCGCTTTCCGAGCGGTCGCAATGAACTCATTGTGGCTCAGGTGACCGGATGAGCGTCGAGGTCGCTTCATTTTACCGTCAAACGATGCAAGATGGCTATTGCCGCCCTCAATCGAATACGACGCGCGGAAAATAGAAGGACACCGTCCAATTCGGCATATCCACGACTTCACTGATGCGAAGATCGCCGCAAACGCTGCATAGCATGTACGCGTCCATTGCCGACATGCCGTGCTCGCGGGTCAAGAGGTCGATCATCGAGCGGACCGCCGCGCGCGCCGCCAGCATCAGGTCAGGCCCGATACCGGTCGTGACCTCGTAGCCCTTGGCGTCGAGATGACGGGTCACGGGTCCGGGCGTATTGAACCGCGGATAGGTGAGCGGTTGCCCCTTGAGCAGGTCGAATTGGAGGGCCACGCGCATCGGGCTTTCGATGGCGGTGCCGCATACCTCGCCATCGCCCTGGGCCGCATGGGTATCGCCGACGGAAAACAGCGCACCCGCGACTTCGACCGGCAGGAACAATTCGGTACCTTGCGCCAGGTCGCGGATATCCATATTGCCGCCGACACGGCGCGGCGGGACCACGCTGTGCAGTCCGGGCTCGGCCGGCGCCAGGCCGATCGTCCCGGTAAAGGGTTTCAGCGGCACTCTGCCCCAGCGGCCGAACAATGCGGGTGCGAGGGTCTTGGCTTCGTACTGCCACAGATGCAGCGCGGGCTCCTTGAAGTCGTCGGACAACAGCCCGAAACCCGGGATATTCGCGGTCCAGCCCCAACCGGACGGCGCAAACGACAGCAGGGTCACTTTAACGACGTCGCCGGGGGCAGCGCCTTCGATGAACACGGGTCCGGTCACCGGATTGGCCTTGGCGAAGTCCAGACGGTCTACATCATCGACCGTCGATGACGCACCGAGCTGGCCGCCGGATGCGTCGGCCACGTCGAATTCCAGGGACTCCCCAGGTGCGATGTGCGCCACCGGGACCAGTGTGTTGTCCCAGCCGCAGTGATGTCGATGAATCGTATGTCGGTGCATCATCGGCCCCTCAAGTATCCGGTCGCCCTCGAGCAAGGCACATTGTACGGAATCTCATCCGTGTCAGGCATCGGCGCAACCACCCCGCGGCGGCCAGATCTTGCGGTAAGCGATCTTGGGATAAGCTAAGGTGCGATCAACCATTCATGAACCCGGACGTAGACCTGCAACCCATGTCGCTACAGGAATTCGGTTATCAGGAGCAATTGCGCCGGGTGCTGACCACCAAGGATCTCGTCATCTACGGCATGATCTTCATGGTGCCGATCGCACCCTATTCGGTATACGGGTTCGTATGGAACGACTCCAAAGGCATGGTGCCGCTCGCGTACTTGCTGGGTCTTTTCGGAATGTTCTTCACCGCGCTGAGCTATGCGGCGATGTCGCGCGCATTTCCGCTGGCGGGATCCGTCTATACCTACGCGCAGCGCGGATTGCACCCGACCGCGGGCTTTTTCTCCGGCTGGCTCATTCTTCTCGATTACATCCTGGTGCCGTCCCTGCTTTATTTGTTCAGCGCGGTGGCGCTGCGACCGATCCTGCCCGCGGTTCCCGCGTGGATTTGGCTCTGCGGATTCATCTCGTTCAACGCGCTCGTGAATCTGATCGGCATACAATGTACCGCGCGTGTTAATCGCTACATGCTCGCCATGGAGCTCGTGACCCTGGCGCTGTTCCTGGTGCTCGGATTGACGGCGCTGTACGGAGGGGCGGGCGCCGGCCGGTTGACGCTGCAACCGATTTACGACCCTTCGGTATTTTCGTTCGCCACGGTGGCGGGCGCCACCTCGATTGCGGTCCTGTCGTTTCTCGGCTTCGACGGTGTTTCGACGCTGTCGGAGGAAAACAGCGGCCATGAGGACTCGGTCGGCCGCGCGACCCTGTTGGCGCTCGTGCTCGTGGGGGCGCTATTCATGCTGCAAACCTGGGTCGCCAGCGATCTGGCTCGGGGCATGCACTTCTCTTCGGCCGACACCGCATTTTATGAGGTAGCCGAGCGTGCCGGCGGGGCTTGGCTGCGGCTCGTCACCATCGTCGCAGTGGTGCTTGCATCGGCGATCGCCAATGCCATGGCCGCTCAGGCGGCCGTGGCGCGCATTCTTTTTGCGATGGCCCGCGACTGTAAGCTGCCCGCGGTGTTCGCGAAAGTACACCCGCGTTTCAAAACCCCGTATGTGAGCACCCTCGCGGTCGCCGGTGTATCGATGCTGGTCGGATTGCTCTTTTCAGACCGCGTCGATGACCTGACGCGGATCGTCAATTTTGGCGCTCTGAGCGGTTTCGTGCTGCTGCATCTGTCGGTGATCAATCATTTTTTTATTCGACGGCGCAGCGGCGACTGGATGCGCCATCTCCTATTCCCGCTCATCGGTTTGGCGGTCATCCTCTACGTGCTGTATGAAATGGACCGTGCGGCGAAGGTTCTCGGCGGTTGCTGGATCGCGATCGGCATCCTGTATTTTCTCATTCTATCGCACCGGGCGAAGCGGGCGGTTTCGCTCGATGTGGCGGCGATCCGCGACGAATAGCGCGATATTCCCTGAGGGACAATCCTGATCTTTTCGGAGGTGTGCGTGATCTTTGTGCTTGGCGACAAGAAGATTCAAACGGCCGGCGATGAATATTATGTGGCGCCCGGCGCCAGCGTGATCGGCAATGTGCGGTTCGGCCCGGGCGCGAGCGTTTGGTTCAACTGCGTACTGCGCGGCGACAGCGACTGGATCATCCTCGGGAGCGGTACCAACGTGCAGGATGGCACCATCATCCACACCGACGAAGGGGAACCGGTGACGTTGGGCTCGAACGTGTCGGTCGGACATCAGACGCTGTTGCATGGCTGCACCGTGGGCGATTCCACTCTCATCGCCAACGGTGCCATGATTCTCGACCGCGTCAGCATCGGGCGGCACTGCCTAATCGCCGCCGGCGCGATGGTGCCGCCGGGGAAGGTCATCCCGGACGGATCGGTGGTCATGGGCATGCCGGGAAAAATCGTTCGCGAAGTCAACGAGCGGGACCTCGCGATGATCGACTTCATCGCCAAGCACTATATGGAGCGCGGCCAATTGTATCGGCGCGAGCTCGCGGTGGATCCACGCAGCGCCGAGATCTCGCTCAAGCCGAAGGCGTGATCAGCTTTGAATCATTGTTGGCCGGCTTGTTGACGCGCGTACCCACCGGCCAGGCCACCATATGCTCATCCGGGTAGGGCTGCAACGCCGACCAGGCCTCCTCCGGTGAACCGGCCAACCAGGCATCGCGGGCGTCCTTCGACAATATGGCTGGCATGCGATGCTTGGTGTTGTGAATTTCTCCCAGCACGCGATTGGCGGGCATGGTGATGTGCACGCAGGATTCGATGACTTCGCCTTGATCGGTCCGCGAGGAGTCCCATAGGCCCGCGAACGCGAAAATATCCTGATCGTTCAAATGAATGTAGTAGGGCACCTTGGTTTTGCCGTCGGCCTGCAGCTGCCATTCATAAAAGCCTTGAGCGATCACCAGACAGCGCTGATTGCGCTTCCACGGGCCGCGATAGCTGGCGGCGGTCTGCACGGTCTCGATGCGGGCGTTGATGGTCGAGTACTTCGGCGGTATGCCGTGCGCAAAGAACGGGATCAATCCCCAATGCAGCCTAAGCCCCTGGCGCCCGCCTTCCCGGATGCGCACCACCGGAACCTCCTGGGTCGGAGCGACATTGAAACTGGCGGGGAATTTCCAATCGGCGTGCACGAGATTGAACTCGCGCTCGATCGAGGCTTCATCGGGTGATACGTATCTGCCGCACATGGTTTAACCGGTGTAAGGGATTTGGCCTCAAGACTTCAACCGAGTATTCTAGTCTTAAATATCATCGCATTGGATGTGCCTGTAAGGAAGGTAGCGAAGCGTCCGGTCCTGGTATTCAGCGCGTCGCGCGCCGGCCGCTCACGGGAGTGCCCGCCGATGACGTTACCTCCCCGGGCCATGACGCGTGCACCCTCGTCATGGGACTTGGAGTTGAATTTCGGGCCCTACTCTGTACTCTGCCGATACAAGCTGACGCCGTTTTATTGGTCGCCGGACGTTAGGGCGGCGGCGCAGGTTCGTTGGCGGCCGGACCGCCCTTCGCTGGACCGCCCTTCGCGGAACGGGCAACCGCTTCCTCATGCGTCTCGCGGTGATACGGCAGCCATGCGTAGATTTCCGGCGATGTTTGCGGATAGACGAGGAATTCCTCGCGCGTCTCGACCACTTGGTCGAGCTTGCGGCGGTACAGCCTCCAAACGGCGAAGCCCGTGAACGCGAGCGTGAGCGCGAACACGTACACAAAGAACGCACGCGGCGCGATGAGCTCGATGGCGTAGGTGCCGGTGGTGGGTCCAATCGCGGCTCCGAGAGCCCAGACGAACAGGAGCGTCGAGGATAGCGCCACGTAGTCCGCCGACACCGCGCGATCGTTCGCATGTGCGACGCCTACGGCGTACAGACTTTCGGCGAGACCGCCGAATATAGAGAATAGGCCGGCGAATATCAGGAATGGCGTCTGGCGATCGACCATCGCAAGCACGGCAGCGACGGCGAGAACGCCCGCTCCCAAGCCGATCAAGGCGTACAGCCGATCGACCTTGTCCGAAAAATATCCAATGGGCCACTGCAAGAACAGTCCGCCGAGCGATACGCAGGCCATCAACAGCACGATGTGCTGCTGGTCGAATCCGATGCGTTCGCCGAACAAGGGTCCGACGGTGAAGAAGCCCGTGAGGATCAAGCCGTTCAGCAGGCACGCCAGCACGCTGACCGGCGAGGTGCGCAGTGCCTTCAAGATCTCGAGCCTGACTCGCTGCGGCAGTACCGGTGCGCGAACGTCGATCGCCACCATCGGTATCAGTGCGAGCGTGGTCGCCATGCCCGCAATGAATACCAGCTCGGGGCCTTTGACGTCGAGGTTTTGTCCCACGAGCTGGCCGGCGCCGAAGAACAACCCATATACCAGCACGTAAATGGTGAGGACCCGGCCGCGCTGCTCGTTCGGCACGAGTGCGTTCAGCCAGCTCTCGACCACGATGGCCAAGCCCGCGGCATTCAAACCGATCAAGAACCGCAGCATTGCCAGCGCCGGGACGCCGTGGGCGAAATGCAGGCCGAGGATTGCTACGGCTTTCATGCCCGCGAATGTGGCGTACGCGCGTTCGAGCCCGACCGGGGCGATAATCTTGTGCGCGTACAGACAACCGAACAAGAACCCCAACGCTTCCGCCGTCGCTATCAAGCCGATGACGCCGGGCGATAAACCCATGGCCGAAAACCGCAGCGGCAGCAGCGATCCCATGACACCGGCGCCGATCATGGTCAGCGCCGTGCTGACGAGCGGAGGCGCCACGCGCCAAGGAATGGTCGTACTGACCGCGGAGCCGGCGGCGGCATGGCCAACGCTCATGGGGAATCCCTCAAGCCGCACCCTCCGCGCTGTATCGCGCGAGCAGCCCGGTACGCACCGCATGCCGATACACGCGCCCATAAAAATACGCCGCCAGCAGCAGTTCAACCACCGCCACCGCAGTGCCCTGCAGCAGCAAGGCGCCGGGGAACGGCCGGCCCTCGAGCAGGGCTCGCATTCCCTCGAAAACATACGCGGGCGGCAATCCGTGCGCCACCGCCTGCATCCACTGCGGCAGTGTCGATAGCGGATAGAACACTGCGGCGAACGGCGACAACAGCGCCGGCAGCGGCCACAGTAGCCACTCGGAAGCCGGTCCGTGGCGCAGCACAATGCCGCTCCCGAATATTCCGAGCGTAATGCCGAACACGAACAGCACCATGAGGAATGCCACCAGCGGCAGGCCGAGTGAAAAGAATTGCAGATGAAATACGCCGGTGGCGAGCAGCAGCATGGCGAGAAGCCCCAAGCAGCTGGTCATCACGCTGGTGATGACCAGCCCCGCGATGTATTCGGAAATCGACAGGGGGGAGGCAAACAAATTGAGAAAGTTGCGCGACCAAACATCCTCGAGAAACGCAGTGCTCACACCCATCATGATGCGCGTGCAGAAATCCCACAGCAGCACGCCGCCCAAGAGCGTCGGCACGAAGTCGTGGCCGCTGCCGCTCACGGTATTCAGATAGCGTGTGATGAACCCCCACAATACGATATCGATCGCAACCCAACTCACCATGGGAGCGACCCGCACCGGACTGCCGCGCAGCAGATAGATTTGGCGCAACACGACGCCGGCGATGGGCCGAAGATTCACAATTCCGCGCCTACGCCATGGCTTAAGGGTTCGCGCGCCACGCGGATGAACAAGTCCTCCAAGCTCGCGGACCCATGTTCGCCGGGGAGAGTTCTCGGGTTCCCCTCGAGCAGCACCTTGCCGTGCGACAAAAACAGCACCCGGTCGCACACCGCCTCGACCTCGTACATGTTGTGCGAGGTCCATAAAATGCCGCAGCGATCCCGCGACGCCAAGCTCTTTATCCTCTCGCGAATGATCTGCGCCGCGGAGGGGTCCAAGGATGCGGTGGGCTCATCGAGCAGCAGCAATTGCGGCTTGTTGAGCAGCGCCTTCGCCAGTGCGGCGCGAGTTTGTTCGCCGGACGACAGCAACCCGCATTTTGTATGGCGCAAACGCACGAGATCGAACTCCTCGAGCAATTCCTCGACGCGAGCGCGCAGCCCAGGGATGGAGTAGAGCAGGCCGAAAAAACGCAAATTCTCGCTGACCGTCAAGTTCCCGGGCAGTTGAGCGTACACGGCGGCGAAATTGGCCCGCTTCAAGGCCAACGCACGGTTCCTCGCAATGTCGATCTCATCGATCGCCACGCAGCCGCCGCTGGGTTCGAGCACGCCCAAAATCATATTAATGGTGGTGGTCTTGCCGGCGCCGTTGGGCCCCAATAGGCCGACGATTTCACCGCGACTGACGGTAAAAGACACATCGTCGACCGCCGTGATGTTTGCGTATCGCTTGCGCAGATTCACGACGCGCAGCGCGGACACATCGGCGGGCGACCCCGTGTTTTTCCCATCCGAATTAGTGGTCAATGCAGGCATCGGCCGATTATGCACAGTTTTGTTGCGAACGGTGGAATGCCTAATTCGGCATACGCGGCATTTAAATTGATTCTAGTTCACCGCGGTCTCTTTCAGACTGTCTCTCACGCGAACGACGTCGTCTTGGTCGCCGCGAACCCTAACCCTCAAGGAGAAGACACATGAATAGTTTCAGTCTCACCGCTGTCGGCAACCTCGCCAAGAACCCGGAGCTCGTCGTCAAGGGAGACACCACATATACCCGGATATGCCTGGTCGGCAACGACTATGCGGGCAAGGATGAACAAGGAAACGCTCGCGAGGCGGTGACCAGCCTATGGTTCGTAGCGTTCGAGGGACTTGGCGAAGCGATCGCAAAGAACGCGCGCAAAGGCGACCAGTTGATTTTACAGGCGCAGGTTCGCGCCAATAATTGGACCGACAAGGATGGGGAAAGGCAGTACGACTACTCCTTCGTCGTGCAAGGCTTCCGATTTGGCGCCCCCGGCAAGGCAAAACGCGAGGAGCTGGCCCGGCGCGAAGACCGCCACATAGGCGCGCTGGAAACCGAAATATAGCGATCTTCGACCTTTGGGTTACTCGGAAAGGGAATTCCGCCATGCATCACCCTTGCACGCAGCGTCTTTGTCTTACGCGCCTCGCGCTTCCGTCACTACTCTTCGCGGTCGCCTTGTGCGCCCCCGGCATGTCGATGGCGCAGACTTCTCCATTTATGACCGGAGCGACTTCCCTTCAGACCAA
>OBLU010003858.1_pt1 | contig 13552 bp, 14 predicted proteins | sample 1518681 | NCBI WGS metagenome assembly OBLU01 (sample SAMEA3539304, study PRJEB22396) | soil metagenome | biome: tundra; feature: field; material: soil | place: USA | collected 2010-05 | depth 0.15 m | reverse complement strand
CACCAGCAGCGCTTCGGAGGCGGCCGTGGCCTGCGCCTTGTGAATCTCCTTGGCGTTTTCGACCGCGGCCTTATGTCTGCCGTTGGCGATCAGTTGCCGGACGCTGGCCTCCGCTCCAGCACTGAGATCGGGCCCATTCAAAGCGGGCGCAGCGGCAGCGCCAGGGGATGGCAGGTTTTTCGTAGATCTATGCCACACGCAGTTCCAGGCTCTTTCTTCTCGGGGGATGTTATCTCATTATGCTAGATCGGCGCGGAAATGTCATCACCCGCTTGGGGGCAGCCAATCTTGGCGGCATCCGGCTTTCAGCCTGGCCTGGACGCGCTGGAAAGCGGGTCCATACGGCACCCCGCAGGCAGGATTGCTGCCCCCATCTCGAACCGGGCCAGATCCGGAATTGGCACAGTTTATTTCATGCAGCTTACGGGAAGTCATTTGCCCACGTACTTGTCCACCCACGCCACATGGCGCTGCATGATATCCAGCAGAAACTTCGGCTCGCGGGGACCGTGCGGCGTGCGTGGGTACACGACCATTTTCGCAGTCACACCCTGCCGCTTCAAGGCGTTGTAGAATTCATAGCCCTGCGTGGTGGGCACGCGCACATCGGCCTCGCCGTGCAGGATCAGCGTAGGCGTGGTGACGCCCTTCACGAACGACATGGGCGAGTGGTTGTAGTAACCGTCGAAGCTGTTCCAAGGCTCGCCCGCAAAGTAATCGGGCAAAAAGCCGGGAATGTCGGACGTGCCTGTGAAACTCCACAAGTTAGTAACTCCGGCGCCCACCGCGGCCGCCTTAAACCGGTGAGTGTGAGTGACTACCCAGCTCGTCATGAACCCGCCATAACTCCAGCCCATTACCGCCAGGCGGTTCGGATCGGCCACGCCCATCGAAATCACGTGATCCACGCCCGCCATCAGGTCCCCGTAATCCTTGCCGCCCCAGTCGTTCATGTTCGCGAAGCGGAACGTGCGTCCGTAGCCGCCCGATCCGCGCGGATTTACGCGCAGCACGGCATAGCCCCGTGCGGCGAACGTGGCGTAGGGATACAGGCCGTAGCGTCCCAGGAAGCTGTCCTGGAAGACGCCCGTGGGTCCGCCGTGGATGACCAACACCAGCGGGTACTTCTTCGCGGATTCGTGACCAACCGGGTACGTCAGCAGACCTTCGATATCCAACCCATCCGCGGCCTTCCATGCGACACGTTTAGTATCGCCCAGCGGCAGCTTAGGGAGGTCCAGGTTGGCGCTGCTGACTCGCTGCGGAACGCTCTCGCCGAGTTTCAGAACGTAAGCTTCCGGCGCCTCATCCCAACTTTCGCTCGCGAAACCGAAAGCCGTGCCGGTGGCGTTCACATGTCCGGCTTGCAGGGTGCCGCGCCGGGGTTCATACACGGGCTTTGGCGGGCCATCGGTGGGCATCGCGTAGACGACGTTGGCGGCGCCTCTGGCTTCGGTGAACAGCAGCCGCGCCGAATCGCCGGCCCACCCCAACAAAGCAGGCTGCTCATCGAAGGTCGGCGGCAGTTCGCGCGCCTCTCCGCTCTGGCGGGTCAGCAACACGATGCGATCGATCTTCGCCCAGCGCGCCGGATCGGTGGAGCGCACGTACGCCAGATACCGTCCATCGGGCGAATAGTGCGGGCTGTGCTCGGCGGCGCCGGTCGCCGCGATGGGACGCACGGCGCCGCTGGCGCCGCTCTGCACGGTCACTTCCGAAATGTCCGACTTGGTCCAGTCGCCACCGCCGGGCGTGGGCGTGTGCGCGAAGGCAATGGCGCCGGAGTCGGGCGACCAATCAAATTCCAGAGCGTGATCCGGCGTGTTCGTCAAGCGGCGCGCCGCGCGCTTTCCCTGGCTATCCGGCTCGGCCGGAATGAGCCACAGGCTGTGGTTCTTGGGATTTTCGTCGACCACCCGGAAATCGCGCTTCTCTTTCCTCTCTTTCTCCTCGTCGGCCCGCGGCTCCATGCCCGCAAATGCGATCCACTTGCCGTCCGGCGAGACACGATACGCGCCGATCTCGCCCTTCCAATCGGTGAGCATCTCAGCCTCGCCGCCATCCACCGGGATGCGCCACAGGTTCGGCTTGCCGCTGCGCTCCGAGGAGAAGTACACGTAACGGCCATCGGGCGAAAACTCCGGTGCGGAAGCGCTCTTCTCGCCGCGCGTCAATTGCGTGCGATGCGAGCCGTCGGCCGCGGCGAGAAAGATCTGCGTATCCACTTCGCTTTTTTCCGCTTCGATGACGGCATGGCTTTGGGTATAGGCCACCAGTTTGCCGTCGGGAGAAGGCACCACATCGCCGACGGGCTGCACCTGCATGGAGATTTCGGGAGTCCATCCTGTGGGCAATGCCGTGGGCGCCTGGCCCCAGGCCGCGGCCGCCAGCAGAATCGGAAACAGCTTTATTAGCATGGCTTTCATTTCATCGTCCTCCGCAACGCATCCAGTATCTTGCCGACATTTTCTTCGGTCGATGAGTAGCCCATCAAACCGATACGGAATACCTTGCCGGCCAGCGGTCCGAAGCCGCCGGCGATCTCGATGCCGTATTCGCTCAGCAGCCGCTGGCGCACCTGGGCATCGTCCACACCCTGCGGCACGCGCGGCGTGTTCAGGGTCCACAGCCGATGTCCCGCGGCGACGTGCATGCGCAGCCCCATGGCTTCGATGCCTGCGACGAATGCCTCATGATTGCGGCGATGGCGCTCCCAACGATTCTCGATGCCCTCTTCGCGGACGATCGCCAGGGCCTCGCGCAGCGCATAAAACATGGTTGCCGACGCCGTGTGGTGATACTTGCGGTCGCGGAAGTAGCTTTCGAGCAGCCGCAGATCCAGGTAGAACGAATCCACCGGCGCGGTGCGCTTGCGCAGGCGCTCCCAGGCGCGCGGCGAGACCGTGAGCGGCGCCAGTCCCGGGGGACAGCTCAGCCCCTTCTGCGTGCAACTGTAGGCGATGTCGATGCCGGTTTCATCCACGCGCACGGGCATGCCGCCCAGAGAGGTGACGCAGTCCGCGATCGCCAGCGCGTCCACTTCGTGGGCCGCTTCGCAAATCGCCTGGCCTTGCTGGAATGCGCCGGTGGAGGTCTCCGCTTGCACATAGGCCACCACGCGCGGCTGTTCGCGCCGGATGAAATCGCGGGCTTCCCGATCGTCGAACACCTCGCCCCACGGCTTCTCCAGCCGCGCGACGACGGCGCCGTGCCGGCGCGCCACGTCCGCGAGGCGATCGCAGAAGTATCCGTTGGCCAGGACCGCGAACCTGTCGCCCGGCTCGACGAAATTGGCGACCGCGGTTTCCATGCCGCTAGTGCCCGTTCCGGAGATGGCGATATTGAATTCGTTGGCCGTAGAGAAGGCGTAGCCGAGCAGCCTGCGGATGTCTTCCACGACTTCGAAAAAATAGGGATCCAGGTGCCCGACGATGGGCTGCCGCAGCGCTTCGTAGACGCGCGGCGCCACCATGCTGGGTCCGGGTCCGAGCAGCAGGCGCGCAGGCGGGCGCAACGGGGAAAGCGGTTCGGGTGTCACCAAAACAGTGTATCAACGGTCGTGGCGCGCGCTCCGGCGTCTACTCGGACTTTGGTTTTGGCGTGACGAACTTGATGCGCGCGGGCGTGGCGCCCGGCGGGGCCTTGGCCACCTTGCAGACCAGTTGCAGCGATTCGACCGGCGAAATCACACGCGTCACCGACTTGTCCCTGTCGATGCCGGTGAGCACGGCCACCTGCCAGGATGGGAAGAAGAACTCCAGCACGCGCACGGTCTCGCCGCCCGCATGAAACAAGACGAGCAGTTCCTCGTCTTCCTTGAGCGCCTTCTGCATGGCCTGCACCTGCGCGAGCATGGACGCGCCCGGATTGTCGGGCCGCGGTGGGGCGGCGGGCGGGTTGACCGCGCTGCGAATCGCCTGCTCGGCCAGTTGCTTGGTGAGATCGCCCAGAGCCATCAGGCTGATGCTATCACTCCCAGCGTATGTCGGCGCCGTAGGGCGCCAGCAACGTATCACAACTCAACAGCGGCAGATTCTCTTCCAGGCTCTGAGCCACCAGCAGCCGGTCGAAGGGATCTCGATGGTGAAGCGGCAACGATTCCAGGCGCAGGACGTGTGCCGCCTCAATGGCAAGCAGTTGGGCGCCGAGTGCGGCCACGTGCCGGGGCAAATACTTAGAGGGCGGCTCGGGAAGCGGCAGCTTGCCTATCTGCACCTTGGTGATGATCTCCCAAAAGCTGGCCACGCTAAGAAACAGATCGGCCGTTTGAAGAATCCTGCGAGCCTGCTTCGTCAGCCGTCGATCATCTGTAATGGCCCATAAGAAGGCATGTGTGTCCAGCAGAATCCTTATTGCCAGAACGTCTCCTCGATTTCTGGCGGTAGCGGGGCATTGAAGTCGTCGGGAGCCTGGAATTCCCCGGCAGCGGATCCCAGTCTCCGCTCTGCGGATTTGCGTTCCATGGGAGCCAACCGGGCCACCGGCTTTCCGGCCCGCGCGAGGATAATCTCTTCGCCCAACTCAACGCGCACCAGCAACCGCGAAAGATGGGTCTTGGCTTCATGGATGTTGACCTGCATGCCTTTAGTATAGACTAAGTTCTCAGCTAAGTCTATACCCGTGGCAACTCAGCCACGGCCTCCGCGAACACGTCGTACGCCCTGCGGTCGAACAGCACGAAGATGGCTTCCTGCACGGCGCCTTCCGCGCGTTCCAATTGGCGCGCCACCTCGCCCACGGCGATGGCCGCCGCTTCGCGCAACGGATACCCGTACACGCCCGTGCTGATCGCCGGAAAGCTGACCGAGCGCGCGCCGCATTCCTCCGCCAGCTCGAAGCACTTCCGGTAGCAGGATGCCAGCAACTCCGGCTCTCCGTGTTGGCCGTCCCGGTAGACTGGGCCCACTGCATGAAACACATGGCGGGCCGGCAGCGCGCCCGCCGCGGTGGCCACCGCGCTGCCCGTGGGACATCGCCCGATGCGCGCCCGGATCTGGTCCAACTCCGCCATGATGGAAGGCCCGCCCGCGCGATGGATGGCGCCGTCCACGCCGCCGCCGCCCGCCAGCGCGGAATTCGCGGCGTTCACGATGGCATCCGCCGCCACGCGCGTGATGTCGCCGGTCTCGAGCTTCAGCGTTTTTCCCGTGCGCGCGGTCCACTGCATGGCAAGCCCTGCTGCTATTATCTTCCTATATGGCCGGGTATGAGCCAGGCGACCGTCCCACGATCCTGAGCAAACAATTCCTGCTGACCTTCGGCGTCGGGCTGGTTGTGATCCTGATCGCCGTCGCCGGCATTCTCTATCTGCAGCGCGGCGCGCACGTAGAACTGAAGGGCGCCATCCTGAAGGTGCGCACCATGGGCATGGACGACAACAGTTCCCTGGCGGTGGTCGATTTCCGTTTCGCGAACTCGTCCGATATTCCCTTTGTCGTGCGCAGCGTGGATGTCTCCGCCACGGGAGCCGATGGGCAGAACTACACCAGCACGCCGGTGCCCGAGGTGGATGCCAAGCGGATCTTCGAGTATTACCCCATTCTCGGGCAGAAGTTCAACGCTTCGCTGATCACGCGCGACAGGATTCCGGGGCGGCACTCGGAAGACCGCATGATCGTGGCGCGCTTTGAAATACCCGTCGCTAAGCTGGACGCCCGCACCAACCTGAAAGTCCGTATTGAGGACGTGGATGGCCCCGTATCCGAATTGGTTGAGAAATAGCTTGCTGGCGGGCTGGACGCTGGCGCTGCCGGCGCTGGCCGTGGAGGTCCCCGCCGGCGCCCAACTCCAGGTTCGTTTGAAGACCAAAATCGCTTCCAACACTTCCAAGCCGAACGACCCGGTCGAGACCACCATAATCGCGCCGGTGATGGTGAATGGCGCGCTCGCCATACCCGCCGGGGTCACGCTGCGAGGCGTGGTTACCGGGGCCAGCGCCGCCACCGACCCGGCGGTGCGCGCGACGCTGGAGCTCGATTTCCGGGAACTCGAGATGGGCGGCCGGCGCATACCGGTGCACGCCCTGTTGACCGCCGTCGAGAACGCGCGCGAGAGCGTGAACGACAAAGGCGAAATCCAAGGCATCCTCGCCAATGAAACGCTTTCCTCGCGCATGGACTCGGGTATCGGCAAGATCGCGGAGAAGTATTCCGGCTTCGGCGGCTTTCTGAGCGCGGCCAAGAACGCCGTGTTTAAGGAGACCGAGGGCGATATCGGCTACGATTCCGGCGTCGAGATGGACCTGAAGCTCACTGCCGCGGTGACGCTGACCGGCGCGCCGCCCGGTCCCGATGCCGCGCTACAACCGGTCGCCGATCGGCAGGCGTTGGTCGCTCTGGCGAATCGGCAGCCCTTCCAGAGCCGCGCGCAGAACCACCCAAGCCATCCGACATCACCACGCTGATGTTCATCGGCAGCCAGGAGCAGGTGCAGGGCGCGTTCGCCGGCGCCGGCTGGAGCCAGGCATCCAAGCTCGGCGAGAAATCCAAACTCGAAACCTTGCGCGCCATCGCCGAGGATAGAGGATAGAGGATACAGTGAGGCGCCAGTGTCGATTTTGTACCTGGATGGCCGCCCGCCGGAGATGGTCTTCGAAAAGCTCAACAACACCTTCTCCAAGCGCCATCACCTGCGCATCTGGCTGCGGCCCGATCAATACCACGGTCGGCCGGTGTGGGTGTGCGCCGCCACGCACGATACCGGCATCGACTTTTCGGCCAAGGACCGCACGTTCATCCACAAGATCGATTCGCAGATCGATATGGAACGTTTGAAGGTTGTCAACGACTTGTTGCTGACCGGCAAGGTGCAATCGCTGCTGCTGGTCGATCGTCCCAACGTGCCGCAGCACGGCCAGAATGCGACGGGCGACAACTTGAATACGGACGCCAAAATGGCCGTGCTCATTCTGAAGTGACGCGTGGGGTTGCAGGCAACCGCTCCCCGCGAAAGAATTTACTTGACCCTGGAACCGGTTCCAGGCCATATACTGCTGGCAGTGACGATTGCCAGTCTGCTTCAGGATCTTCGGTTTGCCGCCCGGATGCTGGTAAAGCATAGGGGCTTCACGCTCATCGCCATCATCACACTGGGAGTGGGCATCGGGGCGAACGTAGCCCTGTTCAGCGTGATCAATGCTGTCCTGCTGCAACCGCTGCCGTATGGCCAGCCCGACCAGCTTGTCAAGATCTGGGAGAAACGTGCGCGTCTTCCCAAGGGCCGTGTCTCTTGGGCGGATTACGTCGACTGGAAGGCCCAGAGTCGCGCGTTCGACGGGACCGCCGCCTATCGGACAGGTGACTATAACCTGACCGGCAACGGCGACCCGGAACAAGTGCAAGGGGCGTCCGTCTCCGCCAGCCTATTCCCACTATTGCGGGTCTCACCGCAACTCGGACGGAGCTTCTCAGCCGATGACGAGAAACCGGGCGCGCACCACGTCGTGATTCTAAGCCATGGTTTGTGGGAGCGCCGCTTTGGCGGCGATCCCGGCCTGCTTGGCAAATCGATCCGCATCGACGATGCTCAAGTCGACGTCGTGGGTATTATGCCGCCAGAGTTCCTTTTTCCCAATCATAAGATCGAGCTATGGGAGCCCTTCGGAATCGATCCCAATTCCCGGATGGCAGGCCGGAGCATGCACATCCTCGACGTGATCGGCCGGCTGCGTCCGGGAGTGCGTCTGGAGCAGGCACGGGCGGAGATGGGCACTCTCGCGGCGCGCCTCGAACAGGCGTACCCACGGGAAAACACCGGACACGGCGCTGACGTTTTTTTGCTGCTGGATGATTGGACGAGCAGCTATCGCACCAGCCTGATCCTGATATCCGGCGCGGTCGTCTTTGTTTTATTGATCGCCTGCGCGAATGTAGCCACGCTCTTGTTGTCGCGGGCGGCGCAACGGCGGAGAGAGGTCGCGATCCGCTGTGCCCTCGGCGCCGGCCGGGGGCGAATCGTCCGCCAGTTGCTGGTGGAGAGCCTGCTGCTGGCGATGATGGGCGCGGCCGCCGGCCTGTTGCTCGCGCACTGGCTGATCAAAGCGATCGTTCTTGTTACACCCGCCGATATTTCGAGGATCAGCGAAAGCAATTTGAGTCTTCCGGTATTGGCGTTTGCGCTGCCGGTTGCTCTGGGCAGCGGAATCCTGTGTGGGCTCGCCCCCGCTCTCCATATCTCGAACCCGGATACGGCAGGCGCGCTCAAGGAGAGAGCCAGGGGCGCAACCGCGAGCGCCGCTGCCAGCCGCCTCCGGAACGTCTTTGTTGTTGCGGAAGTGGCGCTGTCGGCAATTCTGTTAACCGGCGCCGGGCTGCTGCTGAAGAGCTTTCTGCTGGTGGAACACGTCAACCCCGGTTTCAATGTGGCCAACGTCTTGACAGCGAACGTCAACCTGCAAAATGCGAACTACCGGCCCGCCCAGAGACAAGCGTTCATTGCTCGGGTTCTGGATCGCATTCGCACAGATCCGGGCGTGCTGGCTGCGGGTGCTGTGACTCATCTCCCGCTCGCCGGGAACGGACCTTCCTTCGATTTCGAAGTTGCGGGCCGGCCACCCGCTGCGCCGGGCGAAGAATCAAAAGCACAGATCCGTTGCGCAACCCCCGATTACTTTCGCGCATTGGGTATCTCCCTCCTGGCCGGCCGCGCGCTGAGCGCAACCGATTCCGCCGACGCTCCTAACGTTATCGTCATCAATGACGTCATGGCGCAGCGGTACTGGCCGAACGAGTCGGCGCTGGGCAAAAGGATCAGCTTCGACCAGACCGGGGGCGGCACTCCGGTCTGGCGCGAGATTGTAGGCGTGGTACAGGGAGTGCGCCATTCGGGTCTGGAGTCTGAACCCGAGCCTCAAATGTACGCGCCCTTCAGCCAGTTCTCGATGCCGTTCGCGACGCTGGTTGTGCGCACCTACGGAGAGCCACTGGCTTTCTCCAAAGCCCTGCGGCGTGCAGTGGCATCCGTAGATCCGACCGAACCGGTCTCGGGCATCAAGAGCATGGAGCAAGTGCTGGAGCAGTCCATTGCCTCCCGCAAATTCAACGCGTTGATGCTGGGCTTCTTCGCCGCGATCGCTACGCTGGCGGCATCGGTCGGTGTTTATGGGGTCCTGTCGTATGCCGTGGCGCAGCGGCGGGCCGAGATCGGCATACGGTTGGCTTTGGGGGCCGGTGCGCGCACAGTCATGTGGCTGGTGATCAAAGACGGCATGAGCTTGGCGGTCTATGGTGTGTGCCTGGGCGCCGTTGGGGCTTCGGTTGTGACAAGGCTGCTCTCGACGCTTCTGTATAAGGTGAGCGTGACCGATCCGTTTGTCTTCGGATCGATCGCGGCTCTATTGCTCGGGGTCGCGCTGCTCGCGAGCTGCCTGCCAGCCTACCGCGCTACCAAAGTGGATCCTGTGGTAGCATTGCGGTCGGAATAGCAGAGAGCACCAGCAAGACATGGACTCACGTGGCAGTACCGGCTCGATGCGGTCTGGCGAACTGGCCCGATTGTCCGGAGTGAGCACCGATACGTTGCGCCATTACGAACGGGTTGGAGTGCTCGCGAAGCCTCCCCGCACGAACAGCGGTTATCGCCGGTATCCGTCTTCGGCGCTGGAGCGGGTCCGCCTGGTGCGGCGAGCGATGTCGGTTGGGTTTTCGCTGGAGGAACTCGCGCGCGTACTGGGCGTTCGGGATAAGGGCGGCGCGCCGTGCCGCCAGGTGAGGGATTTGGCGGCCTCGAAGCTCGAACTGATCGGGCGCCGCATGGAGGAGTTGACGCTCGTCCGCGATCAGCTTGAGAAGTTACTGGAGGACTGGGACGGGCGGCTTGCCCGCACAGCCCCGGGCCATCGTGCCGGCTTATTGGATTCGCTGGGCCGCTCGTAAAGCATCCGTAACGGATACCATCGAGCGATCGGGCAAGAGGGAGCTATGAAGCTATTTCCGTCTTTCTATTTGTGCGTGGCGGCGGCATTGGGGCAAGTGCCTCATCAACATCATCCGCCGTCGTCCGCGGAGTACGCAAAAGTCCTGGAGGACCCAACGCGGGATGAGTGGCAGAAACCGCATGATGTGATCACGGCGCTGGGTCTGAAATCGACCGACACGATCGCCGACATTGGGGCGGGCACCGGCTACTTCGCGCGCCGCTTCGCTCAGCACGCCGGCAAAGTATATGCGGTGGACATTGACGAGAAACTGCTGGAGATAGCGCGCGACAACGCCCCGCCAAACCTCGAGACCATTCTGGCCGCGCCTGATGACCCGCGCCTTCCAATGGCTAAGATCGACACGATTTTCTTCTGTGACGTACTGCACCACATCGACGACCGCCCCGCTTACTATGCGAAGCTCGCAAAGGCGTTGAAGAAGGGCGGAAGGATAGTGGTGATCGATTTCTATAAGAAAGAGCTGCCCGTCGGGCCTCCACTAGCGATGAAACTCTCCGCGGAGGAGATCATTGCCGAGTTCCGGAAGGCGGGATTCGCACTCGCCAACCGACTCGATATTCTGCCCTACCAGTACTACCTCTTCTTTGAGAGACGTAGATAAGCGCGGCTCCTGATAATGAGCGGAGCGGCCCCAGACGGCGCGCTGAGAAGTGCGCCGGGATCAGCCTTCCAGTACCGCAAACCGCAGCGTTATTTCGTAATATCGCACACACCTTGCGGCAGCGACGACCTCGCAGACAGACGGATCGGCTCCGCCCCAGGCCATTGAGCAGGTAGGCGGTGAAGGGACTTGCCGGCGGGCCGGCCGGGAGAACTATTGGCCTGGTTCGGCTCACAAAAGCGCAACCGGCGCCCTTCTATCGCGCCCGGGAGTATGCCACTCACTGATCCGGCTACTCTTGGTGCAGCGCCTCCATCGGATCGATGCGCGCCGCGCGCCGCGCCGGAACGTAGTTCGCGATCAGCGCTACCGTAAGAAGCAACACCGCAACTCCGGCCATTACGGCAGGGTCGAGCGGCGCTACGCCGTAGAGCAGTGCGCGCAGGGCCGACGCCAGCGCGGCGGCGCCGGCCATTCCTACCATCAGACCGATCAGCGCGATTTTGATACCGTTCCGAAGCACCAGCGCCTTGAGTTGCCCTGGCGTAGAGCCAAGCGCCATGCGAAGTCCGAATTCGCGGGTCCGCTGGGCGACGCCGTAGGAAACCACTCCATGAATCCCGAGCGCGGCCAACAGCATCGAGATGCCCGCAAAAACCGCCAGCAGGATTGTCGAAATGCGAGGCGCGGTGTCGGCTAGCGACACATAATCCTCCATGCTGCGGATCTGAAACACCGGCTGGCCCGGATCCACCGACCACACGGCCTGCTTTACGGCTTTCACCACGGCCTGCGTCTCCACTCCCGTACGCACGGCCAGCGCCATTGCTTTATTCGGCATCTGTTCATAGGGCGCGTAGATGGTAGGCTCCGGCTCTTTTTCCAAACCATAATGATGCACCTGACTCACGATGCCGACGACCTCCCGAAATTCGTCCCACAACCGCATGCGCCGGCCGATCGGATTCTGGTTGGGCCAATACTGGCGCGCCAGTGTCTCGTCGATCAGGATCACCGGCGGAGTGTCGCGAACATCGCGGTCGGAAAGCAGTCTCCCCTGCAGCAGCGCGATTCCCATGGTGTTGAAATACTGCGGGCTGACACGCCGAAAGTCGGCGACCAACGACTGCCCCGGCGGCAGGGGGCGGTTTTCAATCGTGAAATACTCCCGGTCGTTTTGCTGTCCCAGCGGAAGCACATCGGTCAGACCGGCGGATTGAATGCCGGGAATGTCTTCCACTTTATCGAGTACCCGCCGATAGAAGTCGGCTTGTTCGCGATCGTCCTTGTAGAGATTGTCCGTGGGCAGGCGCATGCGAAACGTCAAGACATGGGCGGGCCGTATGCCCGGATTCACGTGTTGCAGATTTACGAAGCTCTTCATGGCCAGCCCGGCACCAATCAGCAGCATGCTGGCGAGAGCGATCTCCCCAGCCACGAGGAAACTCCACACCCCCGTCCGGCCAGACGGTTGGGAAGACGTTCGGCCGCCTGCCTTCAACGCGTCGTTCACGTCCGCACCGGCGACATACAGCGCGGGGATCAGCCCGAATATCAGCGCGGCCCCGGTCGAGATCAGCAGTGCGAAGACGAGCGCGTGGGCATCCACGCCGATCGCCGGCCGCAGGGTCTCGGCTCCCGCCTCCGCCATCGGAAGCGTGCCTGGCAGCACCGCGCTCAGAAGGTCGACACCCCAAACGGCGAAGAAGACTCCGAGCGCGCCTCCAATCAGGCTGAGCAGCAGGCTTTCGCTCAGAATCTGCGCGATCAGACGTCCGCGCCGCGCGCCCAATGCCGCGCGAATCGCCATCTCCTTGCGCCGCCCCGTGACGCGCGCCAGCAACAGACTCGCCACGTTCACGCATGCCAGCAGCAGAAGTAGGCCCACCGCTCCCAAGAGCAATAGCAATGCGGGCCGAATATATTCGAAAAGCGCCTGCTGAAAGCCAACCACGGCCACATCCCAGCCTGCCAGCCTGGGCGTCTGTGCATCAATGCGGCGCGCGATGGTGCTCAACTCGGCCTGCGCACGAGCGATCGTGACGCCCGGCTTCACGCGGGCGATGACACCAAACGCATGGTCCACGCGGTCTTTGGCGCGCAACTGCGCGACCGGCCACGGCACATAAAGGTCGGCGGGCAGCGGCTGCCAGAAATCCGGAGCGAGCACGCCAATCACGGTGTACGGCTCGCTATTCATGACAAAGGTTCTTCCGATGACGCGCGAGTCCGATCCAAACCGGCGCTGCCAATACCCATTCGTCAGCACAGCCACCGGGTAGCGCGCTTGACCTTCGCCCTCAGCCGCCGTAAAGTCGCGTCCGGCAGTGGTTCGAGCACCGAGCATCGACAGGAAATTCGTGGTGACGCGCAGGCCGGTTACCTGCTCTGGCTCGCCCTCACCGGTTACCGTGCCCGTGCCGACTTCGAGTAGCGCCATGTCCTCGAAGGACTGACTCTGTTCCTTCCAGTCGAGGAAATTCGGAGCGGACGGCCCTTCGCTCTTGATACCGTCCTTCAAGTCCGTCTCCCAGATCAGCGCGAGGCGATCGGCGCCAGGATACGGCAATGGACGCAGCAGCACCGAATTGACGACGCTGAAGATGGCGGTGTTCGCTCCGATGCCGAGCGCCAGGACCAGCACCGCTACGATAGTGAAGCCGGGCATCTTGCGCAAGGAGCGCAACGAGTAGCGCAAATCCCTCAGGAGAGTGAGCATTTGCTGTCAGCGGTGCACGCGAAGGTCCGTTCGATGGACTGGGCAAGTAACTGAAACTACTGACCGTCTGGGGATTAAGTACAACCGTGAGTGTCCGCTTTTGAGAATCACTCGTTGATTTCAGGCCGCGTTCCGTCTCTTTGCTGAGGCGTGCGCCTCATGACCCTTATCGCTTCATGAAAGATACGCTACTCGCCGCGTTTATGCCGACGCCGTCCGTTCACGCGAACGATATCTGCCCTTGAACTAAGCCTTCCGGCAGACGCTTCGCGTGCGGCAGGTCGAGCATTCGGCA
>OBLU010003856.1_pt1 | contig 13553 bp, 11 predicted proteins | sample 1518681 | NCBI WGS metagenome assembly OBLU01 (sample SAMEA3539304, study PRJEB22396) | soil metagenome | biome: tundra; feature: field; material: soil | place: USA | collected 2010-05 | depth 0.15 m | reverse complement strand
CCTTCTCGTGAGCGAAATCGTGACGCTGGCTCTCGTCGGCTCTCTCGTCCTCCTCATCGTGGGCCTGCCGGAGAAAAGCGAGACGCCCGCCGAGCTGGCGAAGTCCGCCGCATGCCTATGGATCACGAACGTGCTGGTCTTTGCGCTCTGGTACTGGAGGCTCGACGCGGGCGGGCCGCACGCGCGCGCCGGCCGCGGCGCCCATACGGAGGGAGCCTTCTTCTTCCCGCAGATGATGGAGGGGGCGCCGGGGCCGCCGGACTGGTCGCCCCGGTTCGTGGACTACGTCTTCATCGCGTTCAACAACAGCACGGCCTTCTCGCCGACCGACACGCCCATCCTCTCGCGCTGGGCGAAGGTCCTGACGATGCTCCAGTCGCTGATCTCGCTTCTCATCGTCGCGGTTCTCGCCTCGCGCGCCGTCGGACTGCTCTAAACCGCTGGCTTTTCCCCCTCCGCACTCTTTCGGACCCTCCTCCGGAATCTGCCCGAGGCGCCTCGGGTGTTTTTCCCTGGCGATTCGGGTCCCGTCCCTATTGAGGAAAGCCTGCCCGGGCCGCACATTGTCCCTGTCAGCAGCAAGGAGGACGCCATGAGAACAGACAAGAAAGAAACCAGAGGCGGGAACAAGGTCGACGGGGGCTTCTATCTGAACCGCAAGACGTGGGACCTCGTGACCGTGAACGGGAAGAAAGGCGTGCTGCCCGGCAAGGCGAATGACCTCTATCTGAAAGTTCCGACGCTGGCGATGCTGGTGGCCGCGCCGCTCCTGGGCGCCACGCTCGTCATTTTCCTGCCCTTCGTCGGTTTTGCGCTCTTCGCCGCGGCCGGCCTCCGCAAGGTGGCGGGACTCGACAAGGCCAAAAAGACCGCCGAACCGGCCCGTGAGACCCGCTGAACCGGCAAGCGTCGCAACGTCGCATGAGAAGAGAAACGAAAAGGAGTACGTCATGAAACGGATCGAAGGCGGCAGCAAGGTCAAGGGTGGGTTCTACTTCAATCAGAAGGGCTGGAACCTCGAGACGGTGAGCGGTAAGACCGGCGTCCTGCCCGGGACGGCTGCCGACGTCTATCTAAAGGTGCCGATGCTCCTCATGCTCCTCGGGGCGCCGATCTTCGGCGCGACCCTCGTGATGTTCCTGCCCTTCGTCGGCATCGCGCTTTTCCTCCACGCGATGTTCCAAAAGGCCGTGAAGCCTCTCACGGCCGCGAAGCCGCAGCCCGCGCCCGCGAGGGACTGACGCCCTTGATCAAGATCCAGGGGACGGGGGGGAGGCGCGGCGCACCTCCCTTTTTTCACGCCTGAATGATCCCGCGGCGGAGGGCGAAGCGGATGAGCTCGGTGCGCCCATGGACGCCGAGCTTGCCCATGACGTGCTCGCGATGGGACATCGCCGTCTTCACGCCGATGCCGAGCAGCTCGGCGATTTCCTTGTTGCTGTGCCCCTCGGCGACGAGCTTCAGGACCTGCTTCTCGCGGTCGGTGAGCGTCTCGTACGCGTCCACGGTCTCCGTGCCGGCGGCCGCGGCCTCGCGCTCCTCGAGAGCGACGCGCGCGACCTCGGGAGCGAGCACGAGCCCGCCGCGGGCGACGGCGCGGATCGCCGAGGCCAGCTCGGCGCCTGCCGCCTTTTTCAGGACATAGCCCGAAACGCCGATCTTGAGGAAGCGCGCGACGTACTCACGGTCCTCGTACTGCGTGAGGACGATGATCTTCGTGCGCGGGCAGAGCTTGCGGATTTCGAGCGCGGCCTCGAGGCCGCCGAGGTTTGGCATCGCGATGTCGAGGAGAAGGACATCGGGCAGGAGCTCGACGCAACGATCGATCGCCTGCCGTCCATCCTCGGCTTCGCCCACGACCTCGATGTCGTCGGCCTTCTGGAGGAGAGCTCGCACGCCTTCGCGCATGAGAGCGTGGTCGTCGGCGATGACGATGCGCGTCCTAGGCATGGAAGACCTCTGGCGGAATCGGTATCTCGAGCGTGATGTGCGCGCCGTTCCCGGGCGCGGAGTCGAGGCTCATCTTCCCGCCGAGGATCTCCACGCGTTCGCGCATGCCGAGGAGGCCGAGGCCGCGTCCCGTCTCGGACGGCCGTTCCGCGCTCTTCGGGTCGAACCCCCGGCCGTCGTCCTCGATCTCGATGAGCAACCGCTTCTCGTCGGCGGCGATCTGCAGGAGGACGTTCTCGGCCTTCGCGTGGCGGGCCACGTTGAGGAGCGCCTCCTGCACGATCCGGAAGACCGCGGTCGCGACGTCCCTGGGCACGCGGCTCTCGACGTCCTCGAACTCGCACCTCACGGCGATGCCGAGCGGCTCGATGTGGCGCGCGGCGTACCAGCGCACGGCGGCCAGGAGGCCGAGGTCGTCGAGGATCGACGGGCGCAGGTCGAAGATGACGCGGTGCAGGTCGTCAAGGGCGCGTCCCGCGAGGCCCTTGACCTCCTCGAGGCGCGCGCGTGTCCCGCTTTCGGGCAGCTCGCCGAGCGCGCTCTCGAGGCGGAAGGACAGAGCCACGATGGTCTGGCACGTCTCGTCGTGCAGCTCGCGCGCAATGCGCATGCGCTCGCGTTCCTGCGCGCTCAGGAAGCGCTTGAGCAGCTCGGCGCGCCGGTCATCGCGGTCGCGAAGCTCGGCGTACAGGCGCTGAAGCTCCTGCGTGCGCCTCGCGACGCGCGCCTCGAGCTGCTCGTTCGCGCTTCGGATCTCGTCGAGCGAGGCGCCGAGACGCACCCGCATCGTCTCGAGCGAGCGGCCGAGCCGGCCGACCTCGTCGTCGGGGAGAGGCGGAATGGGCTCTGCGAGGTCGCCGCCCGTGATGCGTTCGGCGGCGCGCGTGAGGACGAAGAGCGGCCGGAGCACGCTGCGCGCCGCGCCCCACGTGAACAATGCGGCGAGCGAGAGGAAGACGGGCGTCAGCGCGAGCATCCGACGCCGAAAGGTGAACGCGGGCGCGAACGCGTGGGTCGCCCGCTCGCGCACGACGACGCCCCAGGGGAAGAGCTTCAGCGGCGCGAACGCGACGGCGTCGTCTCCCACGCGGCCGGCGAACGGTCGGCGGTCTTGGAGAAGCGGCTTCAGGAATTCGAGGTCGACGGGTGGCGTCCGCGCGGGGCCGGCGTCCGTCGTCGCGACGACCTCGCCCGCCGCATCGACGAGCTCGGTCGTCAGGCCCTCGCCCGTCTGCGCGGCGGGCAGGAGGTTCGCGAAGGCCGGCCGCGCGGGGTCGAGACTCGCGCCGGCCATGCCCGTGGCCTTTCCGTCGAGATCCACGAGCGGGATGAACAGAAAGAGGCGCCGCGCGCCGTTCTTGAGCGTCGTCAGCGCGGACGCGGCGCGGCGGCCTGTCGCGATCGCCTCTTGCGCGGCGGGCATCGCCAACAGGCGGTCATCGCGATGCCCGCCTTCCGGCTCCTCCCACAGGATCTCGCCGCCTGGGCTCAAAAGGAAAACACTCGAGAAGAGGCGTGAGTGGCGATACGTGGCAAGGAGCGCGGCACGGCGGGCGGGACTGTCGGGCTCGACGCCGCCGCCGTAGAGGCCTTCGAGCTCGTCGCGGACGATCTCCTCGACGTGGGCGACGGCGCTGCGGGCGAGAAGCTGCTGGTCGCGAACGACGCGGGCGGAAAGGTCGTCGAGGGCGCTCGAGATCAGAAACCCGAGGATGACGAGCGGCGCGAGCAGGCCGAAGGCGACGAGAAGGAGAGCGCGCGTCTGCAGGGCATTGCGAACCCCGGGACGCGGGCGATCTCCCGAGATCACGGCGTCGGCGGTGTCTCCGGCGCCGGAGGTGCGGGCTCGTCGTGCGCGGGCTCACCATAGAGACGCGCGTACTCGAGCGGGTGCTCGTGCTTGAGCCGTTTCTTGCTGATTCGGCCGGTGAAGATGCTCGAGTCGTACGGGAAGATGCCGGGCGCCAGGTGGGCGTTGTAGATGTGCCAGGTGATGACGACGAGGAAGGCCATGAGGCCCTCGTTGCTGTGCGCGACCTTCGACGCGGGAATCAGCTCGCCCGGCAAGAAGCGCGTCACGAGCATGGGGAAGTAGAGGACGAGGCCCGTCATGATCATCACGAGGCCGCCGAGGACGAGCCCCCAGTACTCGAACTTCTGGCGGTAATCAAAGCGGTCGAACGCGGGCTGCGACTCCACGAGGCCGAGGTCGTAGCGGAGCTGCTGGACGGCGTCCTTGAAGTCCTGCCGGTTCGGCAGCAGCGTGAGCTTCATCTTCCGCTGCGCCGCGAGAATGACGGCCACGCCGATGTGCCACATCGTGAAGAGCGAGAACACGATGCCCGAGACGCGATGGATGAAGCGGAGGTGGTCGAGGCCTCCGATGAGGCTCACGATTCCGCGCGCCCAGCCCGTCTCGAAGAACTTCTGCGGGAAGCCCGTCACCGCGAGGAGGACGAACGTCGTCATGACGATGGCGTGCTCGAAGCGCTGTCTCTTCGAGAAGCGGATGGCGTATTCGGTCATCGGTTCACCAGCACGCGCCAGAGGTGAAGGAGGATCTGCAGACAGAGCCCTCCGATGATGAAGGGGATGAAGATCTTGTAGAAGACGCCGACGGCCCACACGAGAGGCGCCCGTTTCATGCTCGGCTCGTAGTGCGAGAGCCACGCGGCTGGAAAGTTCTTCGAGGCTCCCGCATGGCACTTCGTGCAGGTCTTCTGGAGGTTCGCTTTCAGCACCTGCGAGCTGCCGTCCTTCGCCTTCGTGATGTCGTGCGTGCCATGGCAGTCGATGCAGAGCGCGGTGATGATTTTCGGTTTCTCGCCGGAGGCGGCGAGCTTCGCGCTCATCCCGTGAAAGTCGGAAAGGTAGGACGCGAGGACGTTCGTCGAGAGGCCGTACTTTCCCATCATCGTCTTGTTCGTGTGGCACTTCGCGCAGAGGTCGATGGTGGTGAGGCGCCAGTCCTTCGTGCGCGGGTCCGCGATGTCGTGCGCGTGATGGCAGTCCGTACACACGGGCACGTCGGGGTTGCCCGCGGCGAGCGCCAGGCCGTGGACGCTCTTCGCGTACGTCTCGGCCATGTCGCCGTGGCAGGTCCCACACGTCTCGGAGACCCTCGTGCGCGGCACGGTTGGGCTCGCGATGTCGTGGGCGCCGTGGCAGTCCACGCAGAAGGGCGCGCTGCCCCCCTTCGCCAGGATCTGGTAGTGCACGCCGTCGAGAGCCTTCGTGTAGTTTTCGAAATGGCAGGTCTTGCAGAGGTCCTTGAAGCCGGCGACGAAGGCGGCTTTGTCTTTTGCTTTCAGCTCGGGGTGCGGGACCTCGGCCTGCGCGGGATGGCAACCGGTGCAGCCCTGCCGCGCGCCGTGAACGGACTTCTCGAAAACGTCCCGCTGCACGTAGAGCGACTGCTTCTCGCCGCTCGGAAGCGTGAGTGACGCATCCTTCTCGCCATGGCAGCTCAGACAGGTTTCGATCTCTTCGTTGCGCGTCGAGGCCTCGGCCCTGAGCGGGGGAGACGCAACCAGCGGGATCACGAAAAGAAAAAAACAGACACCACGGGTCGACTTCACGGATGCGCCTCCAACCTCAAACTGAAGGCAAGCCGCTCTCGTCACAATAATCAAGGCGCACTAGAGCTTCGGACATAATCCCTGCGTGACGCGGCGGAGGGATCCGCTCTTGAAGACGCTTGCCGCCGCGCCCGCGGTGCAGCGTCTGGCCGGGCGCATCGAGGCGGGGGTCCTCGGGACGTCGACGGGATGCGTGTCTCTGACAGGGGCGCCCCTGGGCCTGCTGCCGTATCTCCTCGAGGCGGTCGGCGTGCCGCTCGGGCTGAAATGGCTCGTCGTGTTCGCGCACGAGCGCGATGCCTCGGCCTTCGCGCGCGACGCCGCGAGTGTTCTCGGCGACGAGCGTGTGGCGTTTTTTCCCGCGCCGGCGCTGTCGCCTTACCAGCAGATCGCGCCTTCGCTGAAGGTCAGGCGGGAGGAGTTCGGGACGCTGACGCGCCTCGCGGAAGGGTCCGTGGAGCTTCTCGTCATCCCGGCGCGCGCGCTGCTTCGGCGCCTGCCGCCGCCGGACGACTTCCGGAAGCGAACGCGCATGCTCGCCACGGGCGACGAGGTACCGCCCGGGCGCATCACCGAGACGCTCCTCGACGAAGGGTATGCGCGCGCGGATCTCGTGACCGAGACCGGCGACCTCGCCGTGCGCGGCGGTCTCGTCGACGTTTTCCCGCCGCATCTCTCGGAGCCCGTGCGCATCGAGTTCGACCTGAACGCGATCGCGTCGATCCGCTCCTTCGACCCGGACACGCAGCGCTCGACAGGCGCGCTGTCGATGGTGTCGCTCCCGCCCATGGCGCTCGCACCCGACACGCGCGCGACGCGCGAGACAGCGTTGCGCGTGCTCGCGGATTGCCGCACGGCGGACGACGACCCGCCGGTGCCGCGCGACCTCTCGCTCGCGCGCCGCAACGACGGCCTCGATGAGCTGCTGCCTCTTCTCGCCGGAGAAGAAGCCCATGTCTTCGACCACGCAAGGAATTTCATCCTCGCCGTCGACGACGCCGACGCCATCGCCGCGGAGCTCGTCCGTGCGGCGGATGTCCTCAACCTCGACTACGAGAAGGCCCGAAAGGCCGGGCGCGTCGTGCCGGATCCGACGCGCCTCGCGGGCGACGCGGATCGCCTTACGGAGGATCTCCAGGCCCGCGCCCTCGTGGCCCTCGCCGCGGCCGTGCCGGTCGGCGAGACGATCGCGATCGGAGCGGAGTCGGTCCTCTCGTACGAGGACCGGCTGCCGGACGTGACGAAAGAGATCTCTCGCGCGCGGAAGGACGGTCTCGCCGTCTTGCTCGCCGCGGCGACGAAGGGCGAGCGCGAGCACGTGGAGCGCCTCCTCGCCGAATACGAGATCGAGCATCAGGGGAAGGCCGAGGACGTGGTCTCGCCGCTCGCGCCGGGCGCGTGTCGCGTCGTCTCGGGCGGCCCGCGCTCGGGTTTCCTGTTCCGTCCGGCGGGCGTCCTCCTGCTCACGGCGACGGACCTCTTCGGAGAGCCGCGCTCGCAGGCGCCGCGGCGGAAGTCCGCGTCGGAGGCGTTCCTGTCGGACCTGCGCGACCTGAAGGTGGGCGACGTCGTCGTGCATCGCGACTACGGCCTCGGAAGGTTCGCGGGGCTCGCGCGCATCGAGGACGCGGGGCTGGCGCGTGAGATGGTGGACCTGCGCTACGCTCACGACGCGAAGCTGCTCGTGCCTGTCGAGCGGCTGGACCTCATTCAGAAATACGCGTCCGCGGGAGATGGGGCGCCGCCCGCGCTCGACAAACTCGGCGGCCTCGGCTGGGAGAAGCGAAAGTCATCCGTCAGGAAGGCCGTCAAGGACATCGCCGATCAGCTTCTGAAGCTCTACGCGCGGCGCGCGGCCGCGCCCGGGCACGCGTTCTCGAAGGACTCGCCGTGGCAGAAGGAGTTCGAGGAGGCGTTCGAATACACGGAAACGCCCGACCAGGCGGGGGCGATCCGCGACGTGAAGCGGGACATGGAATCGGACAAGCCGATGGACCGGCTGCTGTGCGGCGACGTGGGATACGGGAAGACCGAGGTCGCGATGCGGGCGCTGTTCAAGTGCGTGCTCGACGGAAAGCAGGCCGCGCTCCTCGCGCCGACGACGATCCTGGCGGACCAGCACTTCCGCACGTTGAAGCGGCGGTTCGCCGCCTTCCCCGTCTCGATCGACATCCTGTCGCGCTTCCGCGGGAAGGACGACCAGAAGGAGCTGCTCAGGCGATTGGCAGAAGGGACGCTCGACGTCGCCGTGGGGACGCACCGCCTTCTGAGCAAGGACGTCGTGTTCAAGGATCTCGGCCTCCTCGTCGTGGACGAGGAGCAGCGCTTCGGCGTGGCGCAAAAAGAGCGCATCAAGGAGTGGCGCGCCTCGGTGGACGCCCTCGCGATGTCCGCGACGCCGATCCCGCGCTCGCTGCATCTGTCGCTCGCGGGCATCCGGGATCTCTCCGTGATCGAGACGCCGCCGAAAGACCGCCTCGCGATCGCGACGCACGTCGTGCCCATGGACGATGCCGTCATCCGCGACGCGATCCGCGCCGAGGTGGACCGTGGCGGGCAGGTGTACGTCGTCCACAACCGGATCGACTCGCTGGGCTTCTGGCGCGAGAAGCTCGCGGCGCTCGTGCCGGACGTCCGGGTGGTCACGGCCCACGGGCAGATGTCGGAGGGTGAGCTCGAGCGCGCCATGCGCGCGTTCGTGACGCGTGCGGCCGATCTCCTCCTCGCGACGACGATCGTCGAGAACGGCCTCGACATCCCCTCCGCGAACACGATGCTCATCGACCGGGCCGAGATGTACGGGCTTTCGCAGCTCTACCAGCTGCGCGGGCGCGTGGGCCGCAGCGACAAGGCCGCGTCGTGCTGGCTGCTCGTGCCGCCCGGGATGCCGCTTTCGGACGACGCGCGCCGGCGCCTGCGCGCGATTCAGGAGTTTTCGGACCTCGGCGCGGGGTTCCGCATCGCGGCGAAGGACCTCGAGATTCGCGGTGCGGGGAACCTCCTCGGCGGCGAGCAGTCGGGACACATCGAGTCCGTGGGCTTCGAGACGTATGTGAATCTCCTCGAGGAGGCGATGGCCGAGATGAAGGGCGAGCCGGTGCCCGAAACGCGCGACGTGACGCTTCAGCTCGGCCTGCCGCTCGCGCTGCCGGCGGCGTGGATTCCGGAGGAAAGCCTGCGCATGGCGCTGTACAAGAAGATCGCGGCCGCATCCGACGAGGAGACGCTGCAGCTCGAGGCGGCGAATGCGTCCGACCGTTATGGATCCCCGCCGCCCGCGTTCGAGCGGCTTCTCGACCTCGCGCGCCTCCGGCTCCTCGCGCGGTCGCTCGGCGTCAAGGCGATCCAGCGCCGGGGCGACGAGCTCGCCGCGTCGCTCGAGAAGGACCACCGCCTCGATCCGGATAAAGTCGTCGCGATGTTGCGGAAAGGGGAGCTCCTCGCCTCCGGCCCCGATGCATTTCGTCTTCCGAATGTGTTCGGCGGAATCCCGGCGGACGGCGCCGGCGTCTCGAGCCGCGCGGCGCGAGCCCTCCTCGATCTCGCCCGGGAGAACGCGCGCGCGGCGCTGCCGGTCTCATTCCTCGCGGGGGCCAATTGAGGCGCGCCGCGACTCCCCTCGTCGTCGCAGCATTTGCGGCGGTACTTGCCACAGAGGCCTGCGCGAAGAAAAGCGGCCCGCGCGCCGCGGCGCGGCTGGAAACCGTCGCGATGGCGGGTGACAGGCCCGTCACGCTGGACGAATTTATGGCCTGGGCGAAAAAGGCGACGAGCGAGGACCCGAAGAACGTCTCGCCGCGCGTCCTGTCGAGCCTTCTCGACCAGTACCTCGACGAAGTGCTGCTCGCGCGCGCCGTGGAAGCCGCCGAGCCGCCGGCTCCGGGGGCGACTCCCGCGGAGCGTCGCCGCGCCTTCCTCACGCGCGCGGCCGGGCTCGAGACGCTTCAGGCCTCGGACTTCAGATTGGAATACGACGCGCACCCCGAACGCTTCAAGAGGCCGGCTCTCGTGCGGGTGTCGCAGCTTCTCTTTCGCGCGAAGGGTGATGCCGACGCCGCGGTGAGGCGTCTCGCACAAGGCGTGCCGTGGGCGGACGTGTCGCGCGAGTCCAGCATCGCGGCGAATGCCTCGTCCGGCGGCTCGCTGGGCCTGCTCGCGCGCACGGACCTGCCGCGTGAGTTCGAGAAGGTCGTGTGGAGCCTTCCCGCGGGCAAGACGAGCGCGGTGCTCGCGACGCCCCACGGCTTTCACGTGCTCCGCGTGGACGAACGGCTGGACGGGCGCGACGTGACGTTCGAAGAGGCGCTGCCGGCGCTCCGTATGGCCGTGGCCGAGGATCGCAGCGGGAAGGCCCTCGAGAACGCGATTGCCGGGGCCCGCTTACGCTTTCCCGTGACCGTAGTCGAAGACCACCTTCCGTTCCCGTACGTCGGAACGAACGCGCGCGACGCCGAACCGCAGTAAAAGCGGGCTCCGGCCCGGATTTCGCTAGACTGCGCCCCTGTGAAGTCATTCCGGCGTCCCCGTGTCCTCTTTTCCGTCGTGTCCGCCGCTCTCGCGCTCGCCTCCGCGCCGCTTCGGGCCGGCGAGGTCGTCAACCGCATCCTCGTGCACGTGAACTCGCGCATCATCACGCAGAGCCAGTTCGACGCGCGCATCGACCAAAACGTGCATGAGGCCGGCCCCCCGCCCACCGCTGCCAAGGGCGAGGAGATGAAAAAGAGTGTCATGGAAGAGCTCGTGAACGAGGCGCTCCTCGAGGACCGCGCCAAGGAGCTCGACCTCGTCACGTCCGACGCCGAGATCGAGGACCAGATCAAGCGGCTCAAGGATCAGAACAACGTCACGACGGACGAGGACTTCAGCAAGGCCCTCGCGCAATCGGGTCTCACGATCGAGCGGCTGCGCGACCAGCTCCGCCGCACCGTGACGCTGCAGCGCGTCGTGGGGCGCGAGGTCAACAGCAAAGTGGACCTGTCGGACGACGCCCTACGCGTCATCTACGAACGCGAGAAGGAATCGTGGCGCGTGCCGGAGAAGGCGCATCTCGCCGAGATCCTCGTTTCGAACGGCGACGATCCCGCCCGGGCGGCGCGCCGGGCGAAGGAGGCGTCGGACCTCATCAAGGGCGGCGCGAAGTTCGAGGCCGTCGTGAGGGACTACTCGGATGGGACCACGAAAAGCCGCGGCGGCGATCTCGGAATCGTCACGAGAGGCGAGCTGACGTCCGAGATCGACAAAGCCGTGTTCTCGCTACCCGTCGGCACGGTGTCGGATCCGATCGGGACGAAGTTCGGCTGGCACCTCGTGAAGGTGATCGAGAAGATCCCGGTTTCGTACAAGCCGTTCGCCGACGTGAAGGCCCAGCTGCTCAAACGCGAGCAGGACACGCAGTTCCAGAAGAAGCTCGCGGAGTATCTCGACAAGCTGAAACGCGAGGCCGTCATCCGCGTCTCGCCGGACGGCAAGGTCTACTACACGCCACCCGTGGCCCCCGCGGCCTCGATGGAGGTCATGGCTGTCCCTGGCGGCGAAGGGAGCGGCGCTTCCCGGGCGGCCTCCCCGCCCGAGCGCCGCTTCGAGCTCGCGCCGACCGTCGGTTGGCGGGTCGGCGGCACGACGTCGAGCGCCGCGAACACCTACGTCGAGAACGTGAAGGTCCCGGACTCGCTCAGCTTCGGCATGACCGCGGAGTACGCGGTGCGGCCGTGGGGCTCGCTCGAGATCCTCTGGAGCCATCAGGACTCGGAGCTGAAGGCGAGCCTCAAGGCGGCCAGTGCCGGTGCCGACGACAAGCTCTCTCACCTGAACATCGATACGCTTCAGATTGGCGGGCTCTTGCAGTCGGGTGACACCTCGAGCAAGGCGCGCCTTTTCTTCGACCTCCTCTTCGGCGTCACGGTCCTGACGCCCGCGCCCGAGCTCTCGGCGCTGAAGCGCTTCTCGGCGAGTCTCGGAGCCGGCATCAAGTTCTACGTCAACGACTCCCTCGGGGCGCGCGTCGGACTGCGCTGGATGCCCGTGTACCTCCACTCCAGCAACAGTGGATTCGACACGTGCGGCACGCTCTACGGCTGCACCACGTACTACGGCACGAACTATCTCCTGCAGGGAGACGCGTCCGCCGCGCTGCTCATGAGGTTCTGAAAACCCGTCCAGCGGGTGGCTGTCCGAATCGCCGGTCAGCTCGCGAGGAGCTCGGCACGCCAGCGCGAGAGCCCGCCTTCGGTGACGAGGAGATCGGCTGTCAGGCGTCCCTTCTCGCGGCGCGTCTTCGCCGCCGCCGTAAGGATCGCTTTCGAGGCGAGGACGCGAGGGTCGAGGCCGAGCGACGCAGCCTTCGCGTCGCGAGACTTCTTGAGGTTCTCGACCTCGCGGTCGAGCGCGGGATCGGGTTCCACCCGCTCGCCGCGGCGAGGTTTCGGCCATTCGGCCGGCGCGAGGGCTGCAGCGCGCGCGAGGGCCTCGCGCAAGGCGTGTGCGAAGGCGTCCGGCAACGCGCGCGGACCTGGAAAGAGCTTCCCAAGATCTCTTTCACCGGCGGCGGCTGGCTTGGCGGCGAGGAGCAGGCGCTCGTTCGTGAGAACGCGGAACGCAGGACGGTCGAGAGACCGGGCGCGGGCGTCGCGCGCTTCCCAGAGGGCACGCGCGAACGCGCGCTCCTTGTCCGTGAAAGCGTTCGTCCCTTTGATCCGCCAGTCGTTCTCGGAGTCGGCCTCGCGCGTGGCGGGAAAGCTCGTCGCGGCCAGCCGTGCGCACTCCTCGGCGTGCCACGCGAGGCGGCCTTTCGTCTCGAGGTCGCGCGTGAGCGACTCCACGAGCGCGGCGAGGTGGAGGACGTCCGCCGCCGCGTAGGCGACCATCGGCGGCGTGAGCGGCCGCTCGCTCCAATCGGCGCGCTGGTGCGCCTTGTCGAGCGTCACGCCGGCGCGGGCGGAGAGGAGCGCGGCGAGTCCGATCTCCTTCTCGCCGAGAAGCTGCGCCGCGAGCATGGAGTCGAAGAGGGACGTCGCGCGGAAGCCGTACCCGCGAAGGAGGAGGCGGAGGTCGTAGTCGGCGCCGTGCATGAGGAGCCGCCGCGGAGCAAGGCGCGCGAGGAGAGCGGCGATGTGGAGGGGTTGGAGAGGGTCCACGAGATAGGCCGTGCCGTCCCAGGCGAGCTGCAGAAGGCAGACCTTCTCGAAGTAGTGGTGGAAGGAGTCCGCCTCCGTGTCGAGCGCGATGTCGGCTCCGGGCCGCGCGTCGAGCGCGGCGAGAAGGGCGCCGAAGGAGTCCGGGTCGAGCACGAGGCGCGCGTTGGCCGGCGAGAGGGTTGGGACGGTCACCACCGGGGAGGGTACACCGCCGCGCCGGTACACCCGCAACGTGCTTCGGCGCAGGGATTTCGCTTGACGCCGCCCCGATTCGAGCCGGATACTCGCGGTGGAAATAAGTGGTTAGACGTGGCGGTTCGTGGGTCCTAGGGGATTCCGTGACGTCAACGCGAGCTGCTTTTCCAGGGGAAGAGTATGGACCGCCTTCGAGGCAGCGCGGAAACGACGGTGGACGAGAAGGGCCGTTTCAAGGTCCCGTCCGTCTTCCGCGCGTCGATCGAGGAAACGTTCGGGCCTGATTTCTTCCTGACGTCCATTTCCGGTGCCGACGTTTTGATCTTCCCGATGCCGGTATGGAACGCGCTCGAGGAAAAGCTCGCCGCGATGCCGCCAATCCACCGGGCGAAGGCGAAGTTTCAAGAACGGTTCAACACGTACGGGCAGGTGGCGCGCATGGACGCGCAGGGGAGGCTCCTCGTGCCGTCGCTCTTACGCGAGGTCTCGGCGATCGAGGGCGACGCGCTCGTTCTCGGCCAGACCGATCACTTGAAGCTCGTCGACCGCACGAAGCATCTCAAGAGCCTGCGCACGGTCACGATCACGGATGAGGACTACGACGAACTCGCACGACATCTCGTCTGACGCGCCGTGGCCGACGCCGGCGCGGTCCACGTCCCCGTCCTCCTCCGGGAGGTGGTCGCCGCGCTCCGGC
>OBLU010003854.1_pt1 | contig 13559 bp, 13 predicted proteins | sample 1518681 | NCBI WGS metagenome assembly OBLU01 (sample SAMEA3539304, study PRJEB22396) | soil metagenome | biome: tundra; feature: field; material: soil | place: USA | collected 2010-05 | depth 0.15 m | reverse complement strand
CCCTACACGACGCTCTTCCGATCTGAGCCAGCCGGGACGGGGCCCGCGGAGCCGGGCACCGGGCCGCCGGCCGCCTGCCCGCAGCCGGCGGCTGTCTCGTCCCGGTATGCAGGGGCGATGCTGCTGCACGCGTTCCTGGCCCGTGCGGACGCCGGCCGGGTGCTGGCCGCGGCCGCCGGGGGGCCGGGGGACGTGGCGCTGCTGACCGCGGTGAGCATGTGCTTCGCGCTGGGGGCGGCGACGACCGAGCAGTTCAAGCACCTGGCCGCCGCCGAGGCCGGGCCGCTGGCCGGCCTCCCGGCGCTGCCCGGGCTGCGGGCGCTGCGCCCGGAACTGGCAGCGATCGCGGACCGGACCGACCCGCTGAAGCTGCAGCAGCTGTTCGCCTCCGCGATGCTCGCCGCGGACCCGGTGACCTCCGGCGTGTGCTACGTCGATGACCACTTCGTGCCCTATACCGGCGCGAAGCCGGTCGCCAGGGGCTGGAACAACAAGCGCGGCCGCGCCGGGCGAGGCCGCGCGGACACGCACGTGACCGCGCATGACGGGCGGGCGGTGTGCTTCGTGTCCGGCGAGCCGTCCGGGCTGAGTACCACGCTGCCCAAAGCGCTGGCCGAGCTGAGGAAAGCCGCCGGGCCCGGCGCGAAGATCATGCTCGGGTTCGACCGCGGCGGCGCGTACCCGCAGGTCTTCGCGCACTGCCGTGACCAGCAGGTGCACTGGGTCACCTACCGGCGCGCCCCGCTCGCGGTCCCCGCGGCGCTGCCGGTCATCGCCGAGGTCAGCTACGGCGGCCGGACCCGGCCGATCACGTGGGCCGAGGAGACGGTGACCCTCAAGGACTACGGCGACGCCCGGCAGATCACCTTGTTCGAGCACGGACGGGTCGCCTTGCAGGTCCTGACCTCCGATACCGCGGCGTGCCCGGCGGAGATCCTGTCCTGGCTGAAATCACGGTGGCGGGAGGAGAACTTCCTCAAGTACGCCAGCGAGAACTACGGGATCGACAAGATCTGCGACTACCTGGCCAGCATCGAGGAGAACACGAAGCTGATCCGCAACCCGGCCCGCGACCAGGCCAGCGCCGCCGTCCGCGACGCGGAGAAGACCCTCGCCGCCGCCGAACGCGGCCTCGCCGCCCTGCTCGCCGACCCGGACCTGACCCCGGCCGCCAAGAACGACCGCATCCCGGGCCTGCAGAAAGACATCACCCGGGCCCGCGCCGCGGTAGCCGCAGCCGTCACGGCCCGCAAGCCGGTCCCCGCGAAACTGCCCGCCAGCGACATCGACCCCGACGCGCAGACCGCGGTGCTGCGCGCCGGACGCCGCGGCCTGCAGATGGTCCTGCGGCTCCTCGCGCACAACGCCGAGCACTGGCTATCAGGCCAGCTCAACGACTACCTGCGTGACGACGACGAATACCGCGCCATCACCCGCCAGACCATCATCCGCGGCCTGGCCGGCACCATCACCCTCGCCCCCGCCGCGGTCACCGTCGCCCTCCAGCAGCCCGCCGCGCCCCGCGTCGCCCGCGCCCTGGAACTGCTCCTCGACCAGATCAACGCCGACCCGCCCGCCATGCCCGGCGACACCCGCCCCATCACCTACCAGATCACCCCGCACCGAATTTAACTGTGACCAGACGGCTACCGCCGGAGATCTGGGGCTCAGGCCGATGCGAAGAATCCAGTGAATATAGCGGTCCGCGACCTGCTTGCGCAATGGGACACGAAAGCCGACAGCACGACGCCGTATCAGCGTATTGATGCCGACCTGGCCAACCACGGCCTCACCACCTCGCCCAGCTACCGCAAGGTATCCATGGACACCACCGTCCGCCTGGTAACGCCATCACAGAACACCGAGGCCACCGGGCACGCCTCGGCCGATGCCGACGACGACGAGAACGAGTTGGATATCGGTCTGACGGTAGGAAACCTGCCCGCTGCCCTGAGCGACGTGGTGTCGGTTCCGCCCACCGCCACCTTCGACGAGGCCATCACCGTGATGATGCTCAACGGGTACTCTCAGCTCGCGGTGTTGTCAGGCACCCATACACTGCGTGGCGCGGTGACCTGGCAGTCGATCGCTTACGCGCGGCATGCCAATCCGAACGCCAGCTTCGCCGACGCGATCATTCCTGCACGCGAGGCGCGCTACGACCAGGAACTGGTCGAAGTACTGCCTGACCTGGAAACCTGGGACTTTGTCTTCGTCCGTGACGAGAAGAACGCCGTGGCCGGCATCGTGACAACAGCCGATGTTGTCCGCAAATACCGGGAACTATCCACCCCGTTTATCCTCATAGGGGAGCTGGATCAGGTACTGCGGCAGCTAATCTCTCGTGCATTCACTTTGGAGGAGGTCACGTCCCTGTGCGACGCGGATGGAAGCCGGTCAATCAAATCCTTCGATGACCTCGAGATGGGCGATTATCAGCGGGTCCTCGAAAATCCCGAACGCTGGGTGAAGCTGGGCTGGCCGCTGGATCGCGCCACGTTCATCAAGCGCCTCGACGAGCTGCGCGTGATCCGGAACAACGTGATGCATTTCAATCCCGAACCGCTGCAAGCGAACACCGTCGACCGGCTGCGCTTCATCCTTAAACTGCTGCGTGACTTTGGTGGGCTGATCACACAGTGAAGGACGGCATACCTGCCAGAGCCGTTACTCGCCGTCGGCGCGGCCGGAAGCCAACGGTGGTTACTGATTCTTTTGATGCTTTTCTGCGCAGGAGAGGCTGAAGTGGCGGCAGCGACAGTTTCCGTTTCGGGACCGGCATGGTCAGATTCCACATCGGGCACCTATCCGGGAAGGTTCCCGCTGTCGGTCGAGCGCCATGTGATGAGCACGGTTGACCGCCTTGTTCCTGGCGTCACCACGGTCACGCTCAACGCCCGCTACTATCCGCTGCACGGGTTGGTCGCGGCCGAGGCGCGGAACCGGGGCCTGGATCTGGCTGGCGCGCAAGACTTGATGCGCCGCGCGGAGGTGGCGATTGGTGCCGTGTCCGCGCGCCACCTGCACGTCGCTCCCGTTCCGCACCAGGCGCTTTCCCGGCCGCACGGTTACGACACGATCGTGTCACAGGTCTCCGCGGGCAGTGTCGACATCGGCGCGCTCGCTGCTCCCGGTGTTTACGCACAGCCCGCGTGGGGGTTCTGGTCCGCTTACCGCGGTTCGGAGGCGATCTTGCAGATTATCGGGACGAATGAGTTCGCGCCCGGTGAGCAGTTCGACCTTCCCGCGGTTGCGGAAGGGCTAGGCGACGCGATCTCTCTCGCTGATCGGAGCATGCTCGGCACGGACGTGCTCGATGGTCACGCACACCTCTGCATATGCCAGTCCGCCGCAAGCGCCGACGGAGCCTGGCTAGCACGCCTGCTCGCCCAGCCGGACGTCTCCGAGGAACGGCAGACCCGGGCGTGGACCAGGCGACAGACGCTGCGCATCCTGGCCCGCTGCGTTGAGCTCACCGGCGTTCAGCGGGTCAGCAATGACGTGTCACAATTTCTCGGCTACGACGACGCGGTCACGGAGGACACCGTCCTGGCCGGCACGGTGATATCCGCACGCTGGCGCGGCCTGGTCCTGCGTAATCATTCGGTCGGTGCCTGGCGGGACCTGTGGGCGTGGATGGTGAACGAGATCGACGGGCTCACCGCTCGCACCGCTCTGGGCGACAGGTTCGCCGAAGCGCTGCCGCCGCAGACGGTGGGGGAGTTCAGCCGTGACCTGCCCGCCACGCGTACCTCAGCCGGTCGGCCAGCGCCCGCGGAACTCGATGCTGACCTGGCGGAGTCCGACTGGCCGACCTGGAGCCTGAGCGTCCTCATGCTCGGTGCACGCCGGGGCCGTGAACTGGAAGGGCACGAGCTGAGCGGCTTTCAGGGAGATGACCCGGAGGACATCTTCGAGGAACTATCCCCTGCCTGGCTGGCGGGCCAGGTCGATATCTGGCGCGACCGGCCGGTGCGGGATTTCGCGCGGTGGCTGGCTAACGTCATGGTGCACAGGTCTCAGCGCCTGGCGCTGCGCAAGGCCAGGCCCGACGCCAAGACCGGAGTGCTCAAGATCCCTTCCCGGGTGTACCTGCGCGACGGGTTCATATTCCGTGACTCCCCCGAGAGCGGCGGACAGGCGTCGCTACGCCTGGACCAGCTGGCCGGGGTTCTCGCCGGTGTGGGCCTGCTGACCCGGGACGATGGCATCTGGGCAATCGGGCCGCGGGGTGATCTCCTTGCCTGACCTGGGTGACATGGAGATCGCCTCCCCGCTGCCGTTTCTGTTCGAGGAGGACAGGCACGGGGACCGGCAGGCACGCGAGGCGCTGTTCTGCACCTTCAACGCCGATCTCGGGTACTTCGAACGGACGGTCCTCGGCGTAACCCAGTCGACCGGTGCGCGCGCCACGGTCGTCGGGGACGGCCGGATCTCCGATCCCGATCCGCGTGCCGCCCGGAACGCGGGAACGCGCTACGTCCACGGCCTCGCCGTGACCGGCTCAGGCTCGGCCTTCCATCCCAAGGTCACCGTGATAGCGGGACCCGAGCGGGCGGTGGTCGCCGTCGGGTCCGGGAACCTTTCTTCCGGCGGGTGGCATCTCAACAAAGAGACATGGATCGTCGCCACCGCCGACCGGGAACGTTGCCCGGTCATCGTGGCCGAGGTCGCCGGATGGCTGCGAACGCTGGACCAGGTGTGCGCGATCACGCCGTACGCCGTGCAGGGCATCAACCGTACCGTGGTGCTCCTGGAGAATCTCGCCGCAGCGGCCGCTACCGAGGACACCGGTCATCACCTCGTTCACACCAGTTCCGGACCGCTGCTCGATCAGCTGCCAGCCGGTGACGTCGACCGGCTCCTCCTTTACTCGCCGTTCCATGACGAGAAGGCCAAGGCGGTAAGGCGGCTCATAGAACGCCTGCGGCCCAGCCGGGTGACACTCGCGGTGCAGACCCGCGAACGAACCGTGATCCAGCCGGACGCAGTACGCGACGTCATCACCGACCTCGGCGTGCCGTTCGACGTCGTCGAGGACTCTGAAGAGAAGTACCGGCACGGCAAGCTCGTTGAGGCCATCAGCGCGGACGGCAGCCGCTGGACGCTGACCGGCAGCCCGAACCTGTCGGCTCGTGCCCTCCTGCTCTCAGCGGCCGACGGCGGCAATATCGAGACCGGGGTCATCTCCCGCCCGGGCGTCAGCCTGTTTCCGGCTGAGTGCCGGCCCATCACGCTGGACGAGGTGCCCGCGGTACGCATCACCGGTTCTGCCGCCAGCCAAGGCGGCGCTGACGTGATGCTGCTCGCGGCTGTCCGGACGAGTGCGGGGCTCGAGGTGGTCTTCGCGCGATCACCAGCGGAAACGGTGAGGATAGTGGCGTCCCATGCCGCCGAGTTCGACCGTTGGAAGGATGCCGGGTCGGTACCGGCCGGGTCGGCCACCTACGTGCTGACAGGAGTGGACCTGCCAGGCGGCACACGAGTCCGCTGTGTGTACGGCGCTGATGCGGATAACGCCTCAGGTGGCATCGTCTTCGTCACCGACCCGGCGCTGGTCCTTATCCGCCCGGGTGAGACCGCCCGGCACGGTGGGACCGACACGCCCGGCCCAGCCGCGCTGATCACCGATCCCCGCCTGCTGGAGCTATGGACCTCCGCGCTCCGCGAGCTCGCCAGCTCGCGCCCGGTCAGCTCGCTGCCACGGGTCACGGCGCCCGCTGTACCCCGCGGAGAGGGCGCGGACGACAAAACCCGCGGCGGGCTACGACTCGACACAGACGAGGAAAGCTGGCTGGCCTACACCGACGACGCCAAGGCTTACCTCGGGCCGGCCATGTTTCATTTCGCGCTAGGCGGGTTGCCCGGTCTGAGCGCCTTTACCGGAATGGCCGACAGCAGCTTGCGGGAACCGACAGACAAGCTCGTCGACGAGAGCCGGCCCGGGCTCGACTCGGACAACGCGGTCGCCGTCGGCGACGACACCGACCCGGACGGCTCAGCCGCGTTGGTCAAAGCCCCGGACATCGGCAACGAGCCCGGCGTGACGCACGACCCTGACCTGACCGAGCGGGAACGACGACGTGTACGCCGCTGCCTGGACGCGGCGGTAAGTACGGACCTGCCGGGTCTCCCCGCAGTGCATCGGCTCGCCCTCCTCAGCCTGGTCCTGTGCGCCGTTCAAGCGGAAGTCTGGGACAGCCCGGTCGGCGACCAAGGCTGGATCCGGATCGTTAGCAAGGCCCTGGAGAAGCTGGACCGGGAAGACATCCCGGAGCGAATGAGCACCTGCGCGGCGAGCTGGGCCGCGATCGCCATCTACCTCATGCATGAGTACCGGCCCACGGCCGGACGGGGCGCTGAGGTCCTCCTCTATGAGAAGGCGGCCGCCGCGGTCGCGCACCTGTTCCCGGCCGCCGAGGCGCAACTGGTCGCCGACTTCGCAGCGCCATTCACGAATAAGAACGGCTACCCGATCGATCCCGACGCAGTCATGCACGTCATCGACATGGTCGTGCAGAGCGATCCGCTGGCCGAAGCGATCGACATCCTCGGAAGCAACCATTCCGCCTGGCGAGTCGACAAGCACAACGCCAGGCTGCTCCATGTCCACGGCGAGATCCGGGCCACGTTCCTGGCCGCCGCAGAGGCCCTCGATGCCGTACCCGGCACCGATACCGCCGCAGTGTGGGCGACCGGTGGCGGGGCAGGCTGGACGATCGCCATCCGCGACCAGGGCACGCTCGTCCGCATTGAGAAGAACTCGCAGGGTCAGGTCACCTGGTGGCAATACACCCTCGGAAGCCTAACCAGCCCGACCGGGATCGCACGTGACCCAGAGCTCGGCAACCGTGCACGCATCAGACACGGAGCACTGACGCAACCCTTCCCCGCGGCCATCCAGGCCCTAGCTGCAGCAGGAGTCGACCTCTCATCCGATCCTCCGTCAGAGTGTCCTTCCGATATCAGGTGAGCGCGGGGTTGGTACACGTGGCGAGCGGCTGCGATGGCTCGAGGCCAGCGTATCCATCGGATAGCGGCGGTTACGTTCTGGCCGATGCTGAACAAATATGGCATAATTTTGTCCAGTAGACAGGAGGTGACGAGGTGTCCGTGGCGAGTGAGTATGACCGCGCCGAGCAGGTTGTCGCCGACGTCGCCCTGCTGCACGACATGGCCGCGGGGAGGATGGATGAGCAGCGGGTCCGGGAAGCCGCCCGCGTCCTGCTGGATCACCGGCGTCACGAGCTACCCAGCGTGTCGGTGGCGGTGGCAGCCCGCCTGTTGGAGGTGTCCCGCACGACCGTGGAGGCGTGGCGGCAGGCAGGCGTCCTGACCCCGGCCCCGACCCAGCGGCGGCGGCACGAGGTCACCATTGACAGCCTGATCCGGGTGCATGCCCTGCTCGTAGAACTCCGCCAGCTCGGGAAAGACCGTGAGCTGCGGGACTACGTCTGGTGGTCCGCTCAGGACACCGCCGACTACGCCGACGGCCAGGTCACCGAGGCGCTTCGCCGGCTGCGCGCTGGGGAACTCGGCGAGGAGTACGTGCCTTCGGATGAGGATCTGGAATGGGCACGCCGCGAGCTCGGCGATCCAGCCAGAGAGGAGCCACGCTGACCGTCTCGACCGTCCCGACGAAGCAGGCCCGCCAGCAGATCGCGGCCTTGCGCGGCAAGGCCAAGGCCTCGTTCCTTTTAGCGGTCGAGGACATCCGCCGCCGCGGATGTGCGGCGGCAGGTGTCCGGCTGGCCGGAGAAGCCCTGTCGGGGATCTGCAGGCTTGACCTGTACGGTGCATGGCGCCTGCTTACTGTCTTCGAGGCACCGGACCGGTGCGTGCTGCTGCTTGTGGCCGAGCACACGCGCTCGGCCAATCCTTATCGCCTGCTGTACGCAGCGCTCGGCATTGACGAGCCCAAGGAACCTCGGACCAAGCCATCGTGCTGCGATGCCGAAGGACAGCCGCCGATCGACCCCGACATCCTCGAGCAATTCGAACGCGGCCGGCGAGATCTTGGCCACGTGCTGCCCGCCGACGCCAGGGCATCCTCTCACCGACGCAGCTAACCCCCGATTTCCGCACAGCTAATTCGGCCCGTGCTCGTGGCTGATCATGGCCCGCAGTTGGCGGATCAGCCCTGGTCAGCCAGTCCGGCCGGTACGGAGCCGCCTGTAGCCGTTGCCACGCTCTCCCTGCCGTGGCCTCCCTGTGCCATCGGATGGCAGCCCGCCATGGATGCATTCCCGCATGTCAGAAGCGTTCTTCGCTTCAAGATCGCGGCCAGCGGCTGACCCCAAACCCCCGTGCGTCAATCCGTGCTAAGGCCTTGTTCCCAGCATCATCGTTACAAGTCCCACCAGCGCCGCAGGCTCGTTAAGGTAGTCAACCGCGCCGCGAGCTCGCGCGGTGGCGGTAAGCTCCGGTGAGCTGGAGCCGGCGTAGATGACAAACGGCGTCTGGTCGCTTCGTTCCCGGAGCTTGCCAAGCAGCGTGTATCCCGCCTGCGGATCGGGTTCGCGGGTCATGTCCGAGATGATCAGGTCATAGGACGCCTCTTGGGTCCTGGTCATCGCGTCCGCAGTTGAAGTACTGATCTCCACCCAGACGCCAAGTGCTTCAAGAGCCTGCCGCTCGAAGCGGTTGTTATCGGGGTTATCGTCCACCCATAGGACACGCGAGTGCTGCAAACGCTGCTGGGCAGTCAGGCTGGGCAGCGCGTCCGCAATCGCCGTAAAGTCGCCAGAGCCGCCACCCTCGCTACCATGCTTTGCGACGGCGGCGCCAAGCGCCGCGACTGCCTGCTCCCGTTGTCTTGTTACCGACGCCTCGACACCCAGTGCCTTGACGTTGAGCTGGCTGATGTTCTTCAGGAACTCAGTGATCGGCTCGTGGAACCGCACAGCCAGCAACAACAAGACCACGGGCCACACGAGAACCCCAAGCAATTGCACAGCGATACCAAGGAATCGCGCAACATCATCAACGAGCAAGCCTCCTACCACCCTCCGATCGAAGACTGAACTGCACGGCGGATCCCCGCGATAGGGGCGTCCACCGGACTCCCGTCAAGGCGCTAGCCATGGAGCAGGCATGGGTGAATCCCTGCTTTTGACATTGATCATGTATACAATAGTGGAGACCTGCTCCTTTTCGATCTTGTCGTACCGCGCCGAATCCAAACTTCCCAAACTAACGCGGATGACATTACCAGCGAAGTGACGTAGAATCTACCCGAAATCGCGTGCGGCAGGATCCTGAAGCAAGTAGCCGCCAGTCACGGGGGACGCGTTATGCCAGTCGGCCTGCCGAGCAGATTCGGTCAATGGAATTTGGAAGTAGGGCTATGGCGTCTAGGGGGCGTTTCCGAATCGGTGACATTCTTCCCTGGTCCGGATGTCGACAGGAGGATGGCCGAGGTCCGGGAGGCGATCAGTCATATTCGGCTGCATTGGGACCTGTACCCGCAGTTCATGGATGAACTCAGGACGTTCCTTGAAGAGGTACCCGAACCCTCACTCCCCAGATCGGGGCTTGAGGCCTACAGGCCGGAGCTTGAAGCCAGCTGGGAGGAGGGGCGCAAGGGACTCGAAGCGCTTCTTTCGAGCAGGAAGGAGTGGCCAGAGCTTCGCGACGGGCCGGACGAGGACTACAGCGCCATCAGGCTGTACACCTCGATATACGGCTACCTGAGAATGTTCGGGGCGATGAATATTGCATTCCGCGAGTCGGACACCACCAGAGATGAGAAGAAGCTCCGGGCCGTCACCTTCCTTGTCGAACTGCTGAACATTGACCTCTATAACTATATTCGCTCAAACCCGGAGGCCGACAACTTCGAAGGTCACGTTTACCGGGGCATGCGCGTGAGCAGCAAAGACCTAGATGACTATGTACGTGCCGCCGCCAACGAGGACAGGGGGAAGAGGTATATATCGATCCCGCTGTCCATGACCTCCACGAGCGCGACCAAGGGCAAGGCTCTGTCATTCGTGAGGCGGACGAAGAAAACTCCCGCCGACTCCCATGCCTTGCTCTTGGATGTCTCGGTTCACAGCCTAGATCCCACGCTGCTGACGGCATACCGACAAGCCTTCCCTGAAAGCATCGTCACTTCCTTGTGCTCCGTGCCGATCCAGAAACTGTCTAAGTTGCCAGAGGATGAGGTCCTGCTTCGGGGGCCGTTCTTCCAGATCGTGCACATTTACCGCGACGAGGACAGCCTGCGTGGCGAGCCACTGCACGTAGTCCAAGCGATCATGCTCAACAGTAACCGGGACCACGTTACCGCCGTCGCGACGAACACTGGGGAAGACGAGCGCATGCGGAACATCTTCCGCTTCATGGCCATGGCGAGCAGGTCCACCCGCTGCGCTGAGCACGCGGAAAATTACGGCCTTGCGGCGGACTCCGGCTACTACCGTAATGCGGCCGAGCATGCCTACGCGGATTTCTCGGCCCTCATGTGACGGATAGGGCCGCGCGCCTGATCTCAGAGAGCACGACGTCCCAAGGTTCGGACCCTGCCGGACGACTTCAGCTTCCTCAAAGGATGCATCCTTCCAGCTCATAGCCTCCCGCAGCAGCCTTACGGGATAATAGGAGTCATGCCAGCCGAAAGCGATTGCCTGAGCTGCACCACTAACGCTCGCCCGGACGCGCCCCCGCGAGACAGGGTGTACTCCAGCTTGAGGTGGCGCGTTGGACACGCGTTCGGGACATCAATGCCAGGCTGGCTAGTCGTAATCCCCCGCCGGCACATCCTGGCGCTCGATGAGCTGACCCTTGACGAGTCCGCTGAACTCGGGCCGTTGCTCAGCGACCTTACAGCGGCATTGCGGCAAGTCGTTCAGCGTGAGAAAACCTACGTAGCACTGTTCGCGGAAGCCGAGGGGTTCGCACACCTCCACTTTCACGTCATTCCGCGCCGCCCCGGCCTGGACCCCGCCTTCTTCGGCCCGCGAGTGTTCGGACTGCTCGGCGGCGACCCCGCGCTGCACGTGCCTGAGACTGCCAGGGACCAGATCGCGGCCAGGCTCGCCCACGCCCTGTCCGTCAGGCCTTTAGCCCCTCCCACTTCCCTTTCGGCCGCTAACGCGGATAGACGCACAGGGTTTCGGAGCCAACCGCTGGCCGCGTTGCCCTGAGGCGTCCTCAGGACATATGGGACGGCTATGACTCGGCGGGGACGTCCCAGACGTCTGGCCGCGGTACCGCCGCGTAGTAACCGGGTCCTAACACTCCGACGCATGCTGCATGCACGATTCCAGCCCATCCAGGGCGCGAATCGCCGAGTGGAGGAATCCCATGAGCCATCCCATTCTCGTCGCTGCACTTACCGAGGAACACCGACGTCGCTGTCCTTGCGGGGCGGCTGCTCAGCAGCGCGATGGGCTGTGCCGCACGTGCCGAGCTGTTGCTGTCTGGCGTCGCGAGACCGAACAGACGAGGCGACACGGCACCCCCCGTGCCAGAACCCTGACAGCCCGGCTCCTCGCGCGGGCGACGTCGCTGCTTCAGATCATCAGCAAGGGAGCGGAGAGCTGATGCTTGTCGTACTGATCTTGGTTGTCTTCGCCGTTGTCGTGCTGGTCCTGATCCTGCTGGCGATCGTTGTAGTCGCTATCCGGCAAGAACCGCGCGACGCGGAGATGAGCCACGTGGCACCGAGCCTTATCGCCGTCATGGTCCGGCGGTTGCTCGGGGTCTACCTGCGCAGGCCTACTCCCCCAGCAGACAGCATCAGGGAGTGGCCAACCACCGCGTGGACCGAGATGACAACCCGTCCGCCAGGCGGAAGGAGGTGAGAAACCGCTGCAGGCATACACCGTCGAGCAAGTAGCGAAGATGCTGCACGTCGGCCGCGACAAGGTCTACTACCTGATCCGGACCGGCCAGCTGCGCAGCCTCAAGATCGGCAAGCTGCGCCGGATTACCGAACAGCAGCTCGCCGAGTTCATCGCGTCCCTCAATGACGCCGCCTGAATCTTGCTAACTAGCTAGGGACGTCTTGGGACTTCTTGAGCTAGTGTGGAGGTAAGGAGCAGGTCAAGCGGAAGGAGCTAAGCCTATGGGTCGGCCACGAGCCCCGGAGCCCAGGAGACGCCGTGAACGGGGAGACGACGGCATCTCCTGGGACAGGGCCAACAAGTGCTACATCGGCACCATCTCGCTCGGCTTCGATGATGCCGGCAAACGCCTTCGGCGGACCGCGCGCGGCAAAACCAAGCAGGCAGTTAAGGACAAGCTCGACAAGCTGCACGAGGAGATCAAGGCCGGTATCGAGACGCCGGCTACCTACACCGTCAGGCAGTGCGTCGCGGACTGGCTCGACTCACTCGAACTCGATCCGCACACCATGGCCACCTATCGAGGCCAGGCCGAGAAGTGGATCTACCCGAAGATCGGCAGGACGAAGCTCAAGGACTTCAAGGCCACTGACGCCGATCGGTTCTTCCGGGACGTCGCCAAAGTGCTCAGCAAGTCCTCGCTTGTAAAGATCAAGAGCACGCTGATCAGGTCGATCCGCCGAGCGCAGAAGTACGACCTCATCGGCAGGAACGTCGCCGAGCTGGTCGACTTGCCCAAGGGCCAGCCAGGACACCCGTCGCGGGCCATGACTGAGGAGCAGGCAGACAGAGTACTCAGGACCGCGGGCGGCCAGCCGACCGGCTTCGTCAAGGTCGTGAAGGTGAGCCAAGGCCAGTACGCGGCGACCCACGCGGCCACTGAGACCGGCGAGCTAGCGTGCGGCACCTGGACGCGCCTGGACGCTCCCGTCACGGAGATCAGCGCCGATCTCGGCACGACCACCTGCAGGTTCTGCCGCACGGAACTTGGCCTCGACGCCGACGCGGACGAGAGCCGCAGGCTCGAAGCGCTGTTTGTGCTGTCGATCACGCTCGGCCTGCGCCCCGGCGAACTGCGCAAACTCGCCTGGGACCACGTCGACCTCGACAACCGAGTCATCCACGTTTGGCGTTCGGCCAGCCGGACCGGCGACGTCAAGACCCCGAAGTCCAAGCGCTCCCTCATGCTCCCCAAGCGAGCCGTCGTCGCACTCCAGGCGCACAGGAAGCGCCAAGCCGCCGAACGGCTGGCCGCAGGCGCCGCCTGGCACGATGAAGGCCTCGTCTTCTGCCACGAGGACGGCCGCATGTACACCAGCGACGCGCTCAACTGGCGGTTCGGCAAGATGACCAAACGGGCCGGCATCGGCCACTGGCACGCTCACGAGGGCCGCCACACCGCGGTCTCGATCATGAGCAGCAACGGCGTCCCGCTCCAGGAGATCAGCGACACCGTAGGCCACAAGTCCACCCACGTCACCGAGACCGTCTACCGGCACGTGATCGTGCCCGCCATCCGCGGCGGGGCAACCGTCATGGACCAGGTCTTCGGAGACACAGACGGAGAAGACGACCGGCCAGGCACAGCCACGACCGCGTAGTCACTTGGTTAGTCACTTGATCATGAAAGTCGAGTTCGAAAAACCTCGATGAGCTGGAGCCCCGTTACGGAATCGAACCGTAGACCTTCTCCTTACCATGGAGACGCTC
>OBLU010003853.1_pt1 | contig 13560 bp, 18 predicted proteins | sample 1518681 | NCBI WGS metagenome assembly OBLU01 (sample SAMEA3539304, study PRJEB22396) | soil metagenome | biome: tundra; feature: field; material: soil | place: USA | collected 2010-05 | depth 0.15 m | reverse complement strand
CCGACCCCCTGGTCCCGAACCAGGTGCTCTACCAGGCTGAGCCACTCCCCGACATCTGGTTAATCCTTGACTGTTAACATCTTACACGGCCCTTACCGCAACCGCAAACGGGCTAAAATTGGGATGATTGGGAGCAACTGGCAATTTTTCTGCCATTTTCTCCTGTGGAAACAGCGCCATTTCACCCGCAATTCGTTGACGGAATTCGTCCCGGAAATGTGTGTACCGTGACGTGGTTCTCAGGTTCGAGTGGCCAACCCATTCCTTGACGAGATCCCCCGGCACTCCGCTCTCCTGGAGTATCGAGACACGCCCGTGACGAAACGCATGTAGTCCAGCCGGCGCCAGCTTGAGACTTCTGAGAATCTGGCCCAGCTTGCGTCTGACGTTGCTCTTGCAGAACGGTGTTCCCCTATTTGTCTGGAATACTCGTCCGCCTGTGCGTCCATTGAGATGCGCCACCAGCAACTGCACTAACGCCGGATCTATGGTCACCGCGCGATACCCTTTCTTCGTCTTGACGGAAACTTCCTGCCCGTTCCACACACTTCTGCGGACGTAGATTCTGCCGTTGACGAGATCCAGGTCCTCGACGTGGAGGCCGAAGACTTCCCCGCATCTCATGCCAGTGCTGGCCATGGTTGCGTACAGCACTTTCCATTGGCCGGTTGCGGCATTGACAATCCGCCGCATCTCATCCGGGCTAAAACATCGTTGCTCATCCTCGGGGATCTCTGGCAGCGTGAGGTTCCAATCTTCCCACGTCTTTTTCCCCAAGATCATCTTCAGCACTCCGACGATGTTCTTCAGCGTCTTCGGACTGAGCCGTTTGCTGACGCCATTGGGCCATTTGTATTTCATGCGCGTCAGCTCTGCAACAAACTCCTGCACTAGCCTTTCGTCTATTGCAGCTAGTGGCAGTTCCCCAAACCGGGGAAGCAGATACTTGTCCAGATGACTGCCCATGGTTTCCTGACATGACGGCTTGTAGATGGCCAGCTTGTTTTCTCTCCACCATGCGGCTTCGGTGGCAAACGTCTTGCCGCCTTTCTCAGCGCTTTCGAGATGGTTGTCTTCGTTGAGGCCCATCTCTTCGAGCATCGCCCTGAGTTTCCGCTTGGCTTCCGTCTTCTTCATTGCTTTAACTGATCCCAGGGGCACCGACGCGAAGCGCCGCTTTTCCTGTCCAGGAACATCGACGTAATAGCGTCCATGCCACATCTGCCCCTTTCGCACAACCGTGCCGCTTTGGCCGGATCGGTAGGACATACTCTTTCCTCTTCTCCGATTCGGTGTCGCGGGGATGGTAGCACAAACTGCTACGGGCTCCTGCGTCGGGCTGTGGAAATCACACGGCATAGCTTTACTTCTCTTTGGTTTCCGGTGTCGGAAAAAGTCCTATCTGCGCCGGGGAGATCGCTTTCTTCTGACGTGGCTTCGGTGGCGCCTTGGGTCGTACCCAAGGCGATTTATATTCTTGACAGCTGCAGAAGTTCTCACCGTCGCTACTCCAGGCACAGGCCGACGAATCACAACGCACATCTCCTCCCGGATTCGCCGGGTCAACGTGTTGACAGCAGTAAGGCTGCCCCTCGAACGAGAATCCAAACCAAACTGGCGCCGTCCTCTCCGCTTTCAACTGGGCGGCGAGCTTGGCTTTCCATTCCTGCTTACTCCAGTGCTGACACTTAGGACAGTCTTTACCCCAGTAGCGCTCCGGCCGCAAAAAGTCGCAGTTTTCGCAGGGCCTAGGCTTTGCCGGTTTACTCTTACGCGGACGATGTGCAGTGCAGTGATTGCCCCGAATATGGGTGCAGGAAAGACAGCGATCCCAGGTATCTGCGGAAGGCATCTTACGTTTGAGCAGAGCGCCAGCCGTCAGCTGGAAACCAGGACACTGACACACGGTAAGAATTCCGTTCTGAAATCGCGTGAAGGCACAATGTTCTAATAGGCAGTACCAACCGCCGTCATGTTGCTGCGGGCTGCCAATATGGTGATCGGCCCGGAAATGACCGCAGATGCAGACGGACTTACCGGTCATTTTCGTTTTGGCCGGCTTCGTTTTGGCCGGCGCCGGCGCCGCCGGAGTTGGGAAAAGCTCACCTTGGACGTTCATCGGAATTTCAACCTTTCTTGATACGTCTTCGGAAATCCGCGGCCAGCACCTCGGGAGATCCAAAGGGAGCCTTCCATGGCGTCCAAGTAGCGCCGCGTTGCAGTGCCGGATACGCCTTGCGCCGCCATCCGCTCCACGATCACCGACTGTTGGACGGGATCTTGACTGCTACGCAGGATGGCGGAGATCAGATCACAGTGATCGCGACGCCGGGTGACCTTGGTGTTCTCCGTTGCCGTCATCGACGGCGCGTCCCAATCGCAGCGGAAGGTGATTTCAGAATCGAGTGCCGAGCGACTCTTGATTAAGCGCAAAGTCAGCAAATCCGCCTGCGGTTCGCGACTGAGGGAGTACAACGTGTCGCAGCCGGCCAGGATCTCAGTGGCGCCGCGATAGCCGGCTTCCATTTTTTTATCTCTATGATGCAAGCAAAGCACGGTTGCGCCGCGCGCCTGCAGCCGGCGCAAGTAAGCCATGACGCGCGCCATTTCGGAATTGTCGTTTTCCTTACTTCCGTGGAATCTGGTGAACGAATCGAAGACCAGGACCGCGCCTTTCGCAAAGTCCAGATAGCGCGAGGAGCTAAAATCCGGCGGCTGGTCCTCCAGCCACAAACCCCAATGTTTGAAACTCATTTCCTCGTCTCGGAAAAGGCTCTGCATCCGCTCTTTGATTACGGCCAGCGGATTTTCTCTGTCGCAGTAAACAATGTTCTCCGTGCGGATAACGTCGCGGCCAAGAAAGTCTTCCCCTCGCAGCAAGGCCGTACACAACATCATGGCCAGCCAGCTTTTACCGACACCTGGAGCGCCGGCGATCAGCGTTACCTGCTCTGCAGGAATCAGACCGTCTACCAAAAATTTAATTGGCGCCGATTCGATCTCGCGCGGGTCAGGAATGTCTGCAGGGCCATGCACTGTAATCGGTGGCGCGGCAACCTTGCCTTTTGACGCTAGCAGCTTCCTGATCTCATATCGCAAATACGTAGTCTCACCACGTGGCTCGTCCCATTTAGGCCGCAGCATTCCGGTAGCGCGCGCAGCCGCATCTATCTCTTCCTCCGTGGAAAGTTCTTGTGCCAGGAAAGAAAGCAACGCGTAGTCCGCCTCACTTGGGGAGGGATAGCGCGGACTCTGACACTCTTCCCAGCGACCTTCCTGTAACAACGTGCGGTTATCGGTGACCCGCCCAGTGGAAGGTTCCACAGAAGAGAGAAGAGGCGATACCGAAACGTCGGGGATCCTGAATTCCCCTCCCCGCATCCTCATATGTAGTGGCAGTAACTCCAAGGATGCCAAGGTGAGCGGCGAACTGGGTAAGTGTAGGCCGGTGACCGTGCCGTATGCGCCGCTGCCATACATCTCCAAGGAACCGCTCTTCCCGTTATCCGGTATCGTTCCCCAGCACCAGCAGTGCAACCCGTTTTGACTGGGGCTCGTTTCCCAGTAGCTCGGAAATTCGCGTGTAAGCTGGAGCGCCCAGTCAGCAATCTCGCCGCTTACCGGATCTACGCAATGATCTAGGTCAAGAAAGGTGACGCCTCCGCCTAGCGCCAAGCAGAAGCCGGCACCGCTGTACACGGCGGCGTCTTGGCTCGTGGCCTCCGTGAAACTGCGCCAGTCCGCAGGATTCGTCTTGTCCGCAAGTCTGCTGGAACCGTCCGCAACATACGGCGGCTTTGTCGTTTTGTCGTCCCGTGTTTCCAGCCGGTAGCAGACCCACTGGTTAAGATTGCGTAACTCCTGTGGGAACTGGAACAATTCCGGGTGCTTTTCTAAAAGGGTCATAAGAAGATCTCGGGATCATGGTGGAGGATGGCTTTGCGGCCATCCTCCGCACGATCAAGTTAGGACGCCGACACCTCGCTTTCCGCGGTTGTGCCTGTCTCGAAAGGCTTGGCAAACTTCTTTCGCATACGCTGGATGGTGCCGGAGGTAAGAATGGCGTCCTCAGACTCCGTGGTCTGCAACGCCGTTACCACTGTGCTGGTGCTCGCCGGCGTAGAAACTGCCGGGCTGGGTTGGCTGGTTTCAGGCGGATAGACCGCGACGATGTTCGCGAACACGTCGCCGCCTTCCTTAATTTTGCGGACGATGTTTAGTCGGCACTTCTTGCCGATCAGCTGTTCTTCCACGTCGATTCGCCTGGGTAGGATCTGCGTATTCAGGAGAGCTTGGGCGATTGTCCGCAGCTTTGACTTTCCGCCAAAGTTCGCGGTGCAAAGGAGACTTACTAACAGTGGCCTTCCGGTCTCCGAATGCATCTGTTCGGTGACGAAGGTCAACCTTAGGTAATGCTTCGCCGGATACTTCCCGAACTGCTTGGTGCCAAGGTCATCTATCTCGTTAAGGGTTGCCCGACAGATGCCTTCGCTAACTTGTTCGTAAACGGGTGTTTCTACGATAATGCTCATTGATTTCCCTTTCTGCTTTGGATTCTGGTCTCTGGTCCTTTGTGCATTTCTGGTGATCGCAGGCAAGGCGGAGACAGCGGAGGCGAGCGGCCACAGAGAATAATTAATAAGGTCGTCATGGCTTCCTCCGCGGAACGTGATTCCACACGCGTGAGGAAGGACAGGAGTGCACCTTGGCCGGATCGGCGCGGATCGTACCTTGGTCATCCGTCGCAACCACGTCCAGCTCGACGGTCCTGCCGAAGCTGAAGATCGGCATGACGGGCGCGAGACAGAATCGGCAATCGGACAGCTGCTCGGGTTGCACCTCGAAAGAAGGATCAGGCGATCGCCTGCGGGTGAACCAATCCAACCGCTCCCACCAGGCGAGGGTCTCCGCAAATTTCGGTGAAAAAAGACAGGCTTGTATTGTAGAATTCACTTGCATCATGTTTTACCCATTAGCCCGTGCCGTCACCTTTCGCGGGGAAGGCGGCGCGGGCTTCTCCTTTTCTAAAGATGTTCCTTCTGCTGGCGTTGCCAGCGCTGAGATAGCTGGCTATGTGCGCGAGCGATCACAGCCGCGACCACGGCTAGCTCAGCCTTCTCCTCCGGAGGTTTGTCGTAGGACTCCAGGCGCATCAGACCGGGGAAGGTGCCCAGCCAATCGTTAGCTTCCTTAATGATGTCGGCGGTTTTGCGAGTACGGACCATTGGATCTCCTTGTAACGTCCTCGGGAGATCATGTGCGTGGAGATCCCCTTCGGAACACTCATAGGAGATCACGAACGGGAAATGATGTCAGTTCAAATTAGTTTTTCGGGATGTTGACAGAAGTTGTCAGAAGTTGTCAGTCTAGCCTAGGTCGGTGTTGTTATAGCGGTTCAACATCGACAACATCGAATTAGGATTGGGATGACGACCGTTAAGGTCGACGTAAAGGCGGCTGGCGGCAAAGAGCGCGGCGCGCATGGATTTCGCGGGAAACTTACCGGACTTCCACTCGCTCTCGATCTTAATGGCCAAATCTTTCCAATTTTTATCCCACACTTCAGGTTTCGGCGTGATTGCAGGAGTTTTCGGAGCCGACACCGAAGGTTCAACATTCCCGTCGCCGGCAGTCTGGGTTGCAAGCTTCTGACCGCCGGCAGTCAAAGCCGCTAGCTTCTGAGCATGTTCCAGGTCTTCAATCCACCGCTTCTGTTCGCCACGAGCAATGGTCAGGTAGGGGTCTTCCACAACCTTCTGCCGCTGGGTCGCTGCGTCCTGCAGCTCCTCAAAGACATGGGCCAAGGGATCAGGATCGCAGTCGAGCACTACCCCGGTTGACGGAATTACCGCGGGGCTGTGACCAGCACCAGCTGCAGGCGACGATGAAGCGGGAGCGGCTGTCTTCGTTTTCTTCTTACGGACCACGATGCTCTCCCTGTAGAGCTGCGGAGCGGGGGATGGTGATATCAGGGCACCTTTCCCCGCCGGGCTCCGCATAAACTGCCGGCTGCAGGCCGGCCTTTCATCGTAGCAGCCCGCTTCATAGCAGTGTCAAGGCCCTGGTCCACAGGAGAAAGAGAAAGAGAAGTTCTTGGGCCAGGAGAAGAGAAAGAGAAGTTCTTGGGCCAGGATGTCAAGTTCGCCAAAACGCCTTTGGATTTTGGCATTCTTTTGTTTTCAATGGGTTGCAGACAAAAACTGGTAAGTTCGGGAGAATGCCAAGACGGTTGGCGAACTTTTACGCCTTTGCTTTCAATAGGTTGGCGAGAGCGCTTGGCTGTCAGAATGTCAGTTCGCCAACGAGTTGGCATTCTTCTTACCAGTAAGAATGCCAAGAATGCCAAATGCCCTTGGCATTATTATATCCTTTATTTTCAGTAGGTTGGTGGAAGTTCGCCAAGAATGCCAAATGCTTGGCATTCTTCTTACCAATGAGAATGCCAAGCCATTCCCCCTCCTGAAAGGAGGGAATGGCATTCTCGGGCGACCGGGGTAAAACCTGATCCCCACTTCTTCTTCTTCCGTGGAATCCTTTTCCTGAGGGTTGCGGGCCGTGAACTTCCAGAAGTTCGGAATCAAGGTCAGGCTGGGAGTCCTAGGTGTCCAGGCGGATCTTGAAGGGGATCAGGGGAAAGGCCGCTTTTTCAACCGCTCTGTATTGCGCCCATTTGGGATCTCGAAAATCCAAGGATCCACCTGGCACTATTAGGGCCTTGCAAAGTTTCTCCATTTAGTTTATAAGGGTACTTGAGGATAGCTGCCCTGCGTCGCCCAACCAGCGACCTGGACGCGGCATCCTCTTTTTTTGTTTGGAGGTTGATCGATGGCGGACAAGATTCTTAAGCCTGGCAGCTTGCGGTATTCCCTGATGAAATCGGCGCTGCTAAAGCGCGAGACCAACTACGTGGATTTGCTCAGCCAGGATCGAATGCTTGGGGTCCGCGAAACTAGCCAGGTCCTCGGCTGCAGTCAGGAGACGGTGAGACGGTTGGGCAAAGCCGGCATAATTCCAGCTGTTCGATTTAGTCCTAAGGGTTACCTGCGATTTCGTTCTAGCGTAGTGCAGGACTTTCTACAGAAAGGCGTTCCCAATGCCTGATCTTTGCCCTGTATGTACAAGCCCGTTGTTACAGGTCGCCAGTTCTATGGCCGACTGCAATGCTGACATCGATGAGATCGCCACAAGCACTGGTCTGCTCGCCGCGGATCTCGAATCGCATTTCTCGACGTGCTGTCAGGCGCCGGCGATTGCCAGCAGCATGGAACAATCCGATGCGCGGCTCGCGGCTTTGCAGGAGCGGATAAACCTGAGCATCATTAGTGCCGGTCTCCAGGGCGACCATAAGAGTCAGTTACAGGCTCTAAGTCTCCAGCTGCGTAGCGAGCTTGAAGTCCGGCGCAGACTTGAACAGAATCCTGATCCTCGCGATCTGCCCAGCAACAATGCCGACTGGTCCGACGACGAAAAGGAACGATTTCATGGATGGCTCGATAGCATCATCCCGCAAGGGATCCACCTGATCGACTTGACTGCTGAGGAAGTCGCCCGCGAGCTTGCGCCTTTGGATCCAGACGGCGCCACGCAGAAACGACTTTCAGCAGATCTTAAGGGGCTCGCGCGAATCCTGATCTCCCACTATAGCGATGTTGCAGCCTGCGACGAAACCGTCAGGATCTTTTTATCCCGCGTGGATGAAATCAAGAAAAAGCAAGCCCAGGTTGCACAGAAAAGAGGAGTAGCGCAATGAATGAACTTACGGCCGTATTGGAAAAGCTCGACAGCTTGGAACAGGAGAAAGTCAACCAGCCCGCGAGCGTACTGGATCGGCAGATCAGCGTCGTCAGGGAACGGGCTCGCCAGTTACAAGCCGAGCAGGCCGCGGCTGACGCTGCCCAGCGCAAACAGCTGGACGCAGCGAACATTGCCGAGCAGATCGCCGCGCTGGATGTGGAAATTAAGAGCGCAGACGCGGAGATTTCCGATCTTAACTGGCAAATCATTCGCACAGGCGAACTCAAACTGAAATCCGCGGCCCGTCTGGCGCAAAGGAATCTGATGTTACAAAAACGTGCGGACTTGCTGCAGCTGCAACGTCGGCAGAATGCATAGGAAAGGGACAAGTAATGGCAGACAATTTCGACTTTGAAGCTGAGGTTATTAGTGGTTTGATCGATCGCCCGTCGCGGCGCTCTTTAGAGATCTCGCGAGTACCTGAGTTACCGATCGACTCTGGCATATTCGACGCGGAACCGATGACTGGTGCCGCGGATGAACTCATTGCGGAAACTGAGGATGCAGACTTTGCCAGCGCAGTGACTGGCCTGTCGCCAGCGGAGTATAGGAAAGCCGTAACACCAGGCGCAGGCGAGCCCTTGATGCTCGCAAAGAGTATGCCGACAAACGACCAGCGTGCTAAGGAATTGAATGATCGTATGGAGATTCTGATCCGCGGTGTCGTTCGTCGCGAGCTTGTCCCGATCGTGGCGGAAACGACCGTCGCCAAGCGTAAAAGCGAGCTCTTAAAGAAATCTCCACAGTGGCGACGGGCAATCGAGCGAATGCAGGTGCCACTACGGAATCTGTTTCGTCATCCGCCTGATGCCAGGTTCGATCGGCTGACTGATGAGATGGTGAACTTTTTGCAAGCACAGATCATCGCCCAGGCTTAAAGGAGTTAGCGCAATAACCATGGTATGTGCCACGTGGTGAGCACTAAGAGGGGCAAGCCAAAACAGGCTTGTCCCTTAATTTAAAGAAAGCAGGTAAGAAGAAATGTCAGGAACAAATTCACCCTCAAGTGGGCCATCAAATCAATACGGGTCATACTGGCCTGACGGTTCAAGTCCTTCACAGAACCAGCTCATACCACCAACGCCTGTACTGGGTCCTTCATCTGTCGATTACGAGACTGTACCATCGTCACCGAGCAATTCTGGTGTGCTTAATACCCAGACTTATCTTACGACGTTGAACAATCAAAACGTTGGAACAACACCTGGACGCCCTGGAACAGCGAGTCAGAATCCGACAGGATACTTGTACTAGTGAAAAGCATTGAGTTACCCCGAGATCGCCTGCTCCAACCGGGCGAGCGGGCCTTAGGTGGCGGTCCAAAGTTGTGGGGTGTGTCATAGCTTAAGGCGACCTCGCACTAACGTGTGGTGCTCGGGGAGTCGCTGTGAGAAAGTGGCTCCCCTTTTTCCTAGGCTCTTTCGAGATAGCTGTAGACCGTCTCCCTGGATACGGCATAGGCCACGGCAAGATCGGTTTTAGATTCACCTGCTAGCGCTCTGCGACGCAGTTCAGCCGCCTGGTCGTTAGACAGCGCTCTTTTGCGACCTCGGTACTTGCCGGCGATCTTGGCGAGATGGATACCCTCACGTTGCCTTTCAAGAAGTAAGGCTCTTTCAAACTGTGCAAAGGCGCCCATCATTTGTAGCTGTAGCGTGGCCATGGGGCTGTCATTACCGGAGAAAGTCAGATTCTCTTTGTGGAACTCAACCGCGACACCTCGGCTGGTCAAGTCCTTCACGATGGTGCATAGGTCTATGAGATTCCGTGCTAGGCGGTCCATGGAGTGACAGACCAGCGTGTCGCCCTTGCGACAATAGTGCAATGCTGCCTGCAGCTGTGCGCGGTCTGTGTTCTTACCCGAGATCTTATCCTCAAAGGATTGATCGACGGCTACACCATCTAACTGGCGACCTAGGTTCTGATCCACTGTGCTTACCCTGCGATAACCGATCCGCTGTCCTATCATGGGCACCTCCTCAAGTGTCGAGTTGGAGTCTAAGACGTTGCATAACTCTTGTCAAGATAATAATCACCCGATTCTAACTTGTCAACTTATCAGTGACTTACAAGCTCTTTGTGTCGAGTAAGTAGGTAGTAATCTAACTTGACACCAGGAGAAAGCAGGGGTCGAACCGCGGACACAGGAATGGTATGTAAAAAGTGCAGCGCTGCAGTATCACCGTGCAGTGTCGGATAACTCGGCTTTTCCAGCCCTTAGCCACGGCGAGAGCTTCCAAGGTAGCGCTTCCTTGGCGTAGCGGTGACCGACACGGGCCTAGAACGTCACTGCAGGTCTCTCAACCTTGCCGGGTCGTCGCTCGTCTCTTTGCCGTTGCCGCAGACACTTTTACGTGATGCGGTCCGCTGTGCGAGACCAGGATAGCGTTGTGGGAATCTGGCGCAATGGCTCCTTTTCTCCAGCAAGTCGATGGCCACACTAGGCATAGGTAACTTGTTGAATCTTATGCCCATTACAACCGAAAGTGGCGGGCCGCAAATCAGAGCTGGTCTCCTGGAATATACTTACACCTGGCGATTTTTTCTGCAAGGAAAGATCCGCAAACATGACCAAAGCTGAGCGCTCTCAACAAATCGTGGATGACGTGCGAGGAGAATCAGCATGAGCAAACTGACACCCACAGCGAAGGGCAAGCAAGCTGTCTTGCTTCCACATTATTGCACGAGTCTGAAAGCCTTGAAGGATAAGCTCGAAAAGCGGGGGGTGCCCAACGAGCAGATAGCCGGTCTCTTGGCCTCAGACATCGCTATGACTCTCTTGCAAGGTTCAAATAACCCCAATCCTTCGATCACAGAGTGGGCGGAATTTTATTCTGATTTTGGTCACGATATAGCGGACATCTTCAAGCGCTGTCTTCGAACACGCCTTGAAGTAAGCCCAAATTTGACTCCCGGACAGTAAGCTGGCGACAGCGCCGGCCCGGATCATAGCCGCACTCTCACTCCTGTGTGGCCAATCCTTCCAACGCCTCCGGGCAACGGGCCTGTAAGCGACGCATGATCTCAGCGACGACGGGATCTCCTTGGCGCGCCTTGGCGTTCGCGGATCGTGCGTACCCGCAGAAGAGGAGGTAAAGTATGAAGATGTTGAAGACAGCAGTGCTGGTAGCAATGCTGACGATGAACGTAGTCGCGCAGCGAGACAATTGTGGTGCAGGATATCAAAACCAGTTCATGGACGATGATTCCCTCGGGTATTGCACACGAATTCCAAATCTGAAGGAGCAAGCAGATAGGGCTGAAGCATTTGTATTGTATGGACTTCATCGCTACGAGAATCTATGCCAAGCTGTGCAGATAGATACATGCACATGCACCAACAAACTTCACAAGTGGAATGAAAGAGAAGATCAGGTAACTGAGCTAACTCTACTTACGAATAAAATGGCGACGTTGATATTGGAGAAATTGACGTTTGAAAATGATAGTAGTCAAGACGCTAAACGTCTCAGATCTGCTATCAACCAAATGCAAGAAGCGATGAAGACTTGTTTGCCTTCAAAGTAAAATCGGCACCGGGCAATGCCGTCCAAGCGGTAGATTTCGGGTACGGGAGTAAACACCATGGCCAACTACGACATTGCTGAACATTGGGAAGACCTGAGCCCTGACAAAAAGGCTCGTGTGATAACTCTGGCGTCAGACGAGCAACTTGAAAAATGGGCGTCTGATCCAGAATGTAATCAGATGCTCCTTTGCGGCGTTGACAAAAGGGCTCGTGCGATGGCCAAAGAACATATCGCCCAACACCGCACCGAAGTCTCTGCAGGGATGAATTTGAAACACGAATTGAAAAGCCTTAGCGTTAGGGATCTAGTCTTTTTTCTGTGGAAGTTTTGGTGGGCCGCATTCTTGGCTGGCCTTATCCCTGCTATCGTTATTTTTGTTGTGGCACTGATTGTCAAAAGAATCGAGTAGAACGCAGGAAGCCCCGCCATCGCGATTAGAGCCCCACTGCCCGGCGTTTGCAGTTCGGCATCACCGCACACATCTTTCACTGACAGGCTGGGATCATTCGTGTACGATTAGTGCGTCCCGCCCCCCCCCGAATCTGCCAAGCCGTTCGTTGCGGCGCACCTTGGAGAGCAACACAACCTCTAGGCGAAAAGGGACAAATGAAAACTGCACTAGCAAGTCTCTTGTTCCTATTAGTGCTTACCTCTGTTCAGGCAATTGCACAGACCAAACAAATCACAATAGGGAAACTCAATTACATGGGAACGAATGAGTACGGAAGCGGCTATCAAGTGCTTCTCAATACAGACGGTATCACTCAGGATCCAATCCCATTCTCGAACGCTATTGTCTCGATTGGGAACAGCAGTGAAGAGAGCGGCCCAATTACAACCGGACCGGGATGCGGTATTCCTCCGTACCAGACAAGTTGTGACATGCTCTACCTCTCAGGACCGAACTTGCCGACGTGTGCAATTCCAAGTACAAATCAAGGTCCGCCCGAATATGGATGGACACAAATTTGTGCTGCGATAGACTTGCAGCTGGTATCGCCTACAGGTCAGAACTTCAGCATTACGTTGGTTGACGGGGAGCAGTTCTGCACGCACGGAGTTACCAATACGTTTTTGCTGGCAAAGGCTGGTCAATTAGCGGTTGAACCGGTTTGTGGTGAGCCTGGATTCTGCTCACTAGAAGTACCGATCATCCTGCACGCAGCACCAGCCAAAAGCTGCAGTCGGTAGACAGCAGGAGAAGGCGCGTGGCCGAAACGCGCAGTCAGCCCGCGCCTCAGAAATGCCCCCGCTTTTGCGATTGGAGCCTCGCTGACGTTGCGCGGCAGGTGCCGCTAGTGCGAGGGTCTACACTGTAGGCGGCAGGTGGTGGTCAGACACAGCCAAACTGAGGGAGGGAAAAGGTGAACAAACCTTGGGTTTTCGCGCTCACCCTTTGTGCAGCTACAGCCCTGTTGAGTTGTACCTCCGCTCCATCGACCCCCACAGTTCAACCAGCAGTTCCCCCTGCAACGCAAGACAATAAAGTTGCCGCTGTGACCACCCAGCAGCCTGCAAAACCTGCGCATAGATGTGTGATGGATGAGTTGTCACAAATGTACGTGGAAGACATTGTGCGCATGTCTGGCGCCCCAAGTGCCTCGCTGCACTACTGCTTTGTCAGTGGATACCAGGGTATCGACTGCGGGGACAACTGGGAGATCACGAACGCCGTGGGCCACCTTAGTAACCGCGAGCGTGCGGAGTGTGACGCCATTATGCGTCGTTTTGAGGAGGGTCAAGCCTTCCAAAAGGCACGCAAAAAGCAACTGGACGAAGACTACGACAAGGAACATGGCCTTACACCAAAATATCGACCAGCGGAGACTCCCTACGTCCCAGAGGACGTTGCGTCGTATTGCAAGACGCACCCGACGGGCTTTTACGGTGCACCGGGAACCGCTTCGGGCGTGAGTTTGTTCCGATTGGGCCCGCCAGAATCAGTCAAAGCAATGAGGGGAGCCCCACAATGGGGGCAACTTTGGGACCAACGGGTCCGACAGGCCGGCCTTGGGATTAAGTCTTGGGATTAACCAGAGCGGTTTTACAGGTGGATTTTTGAAGCTAAGTGACACCGAATCAACAAGTTTCCACCGTGTCCCGAACCAGGTGCTCTACCAGGCTGAGCCACTCCCCGACAGTTAGTTCCCTTCATTCTACTACACCTACATGACACGTCCTGTGCCTGGAAATTCGGGTAGTGACAAGGTTTGAGCGGAGGCGAGACCTGATCTCC
>OBLU010003852.1_pt1 | contig 13560 bp, 11 predicted proteins | sample 1518681 | NCBI WGS metagenome assembly OBLU01 (sample SAMEA3539304, study PRJEB22396) | soil metagenome | biome: tundra; feature: field; material: soil | place: USA | collected 2010-05 | depth 0.15 m | reverse complement strand
TCGAGGAACCATGGCCATGAAGACGGGGGTTTTTCCCGCCACCCTCAACTATGAGCATCCAGACCCGGAAATGGGCTTGGAAGGATCGGGTCTCCTCATCGCCCCTGAGCCGCTTGATTGGAAGACCAGCCAGCCAAGAAGGCTTCAGGTCAACGCCTTCGGATTTGGAGGCTCCAACTTCATTGTACAGTTGGAGCAGGCCCTGGATGAAGCGGATACGATCCTGGTCTCCCCGGACAGAGCGTCCAGCCTCGCTGGAGAGAAGGGCGGCACTTCTCCTGCGATCCAAGGCATCTCTTTTTTCCGGACGGAGCTGGATGGCCGTAACTGCCGGATGGCCGTTGTGGCACAATCCGATGAAGAGGCGCTCACGGTCATCGAGAGGTCAGCCGCTCTTGCCGAAGGCGGAATCGTCTCACCCAAGGCGTTGAGATCCCTGGCGCAGCAGGGGATATTTGTAAGCCCCGAGGATTTGCCAGCGCCGCCGCTCGCTTTTGTATTTCCCGGACAGGGGGCACACTATGGAGGAATGGGGCGGAATCTCTACGAGTCCTTTCCCTTCATCAAGGAGTGGATGGATCGGACCGCCGCTGCAGCGGACTTCGACCTCCTGCACTTGTTGTTCCATGATCGAGAGGAGAACCTTCAGAAAACCCGCTGGCAGCAACCCGCCCTGTTCGCCCTGGAACACGCCATGGCTCGACACCTCATCACCCTTGGCATCCGCCCTATGGCCATGGCCGGCCACAGTTTGGGCGAACTGACCGCCTTGTGCCTGGCGGGTGTCTATTCCCTGGAGGACGGGTTTCGAATCGTGAACAAGCGGGCCCTCTGCATGGACAAGGCCGCTGCCATGCACGGGGACCCCGGCGTCATGGCGGCCACGGACGCTCCCTTGGATTTGCTGAAAGAGATGATCCAGGGACTGAAGGATGTCCACATTGGCAATATCAATTCACCGAACCAGGTCATCCTAAGTGGCAACACCGAGACGGTCAAAAATCTCGGCGGCAGACTGAAGGAGAAGGGATACCGATTCACCCTCTTGCGGGTCAGCATGGCCTTCCACTCTCCCATCATGAGGGTCATCCATGATGAACTCGAGGCGTTCGTTGCTTCCATCCCATTTCATTCCCCGCAGATCCCCGTCATCTCCAACACAACCATGGCGCCGTATCCATCGGATCCCGGTGAGATCCGGCGCATCCTGATGGCCCACTTGGAATCTCCCGTCCATTGGATGAATAATGTCCAGACCCTCTGGAATGACTATGGCATCCGCCTTTTCGTGGAGGTGGGCCCCGGCGATATATTGAGCGATCTCATCGCCGGCACGCTCCCCGAATCGGCCTGCATCCAGACCTGCATCCCCCCCGCAGAGGGCATCACTTACACGACCGCCCTTGCCGAACTCTTCGTTCAAGGGCATCTGAAGGTTCAAGGGGAACCGGGATGGGTTTCCCTCCCTGCATCCGGGAAGCCCCCCGAATCTCACCTCATCGCTCCGGCACCCACGTTACGACCGTCGGAACACAGAGGGTCCGGGGTTCCTGAAGGCCAGAAGCAGGTCTCTCCCGGGAAACCGGTGTCCGCGCCGCTCGATCCCTCTCCTGCAATCATGGGAAAGGCCTCACCTGCCATCGATGAGGCGCCCGTCCACCCGAAACTTATGGAGAGGCTTATTCGAATCATCATGGATGCAACAGGATTCGAGAGGGACGAAATCAAGCCGGAGATGGATCTCAGGAAGGATCTTTCCGTCCGCTCCAGTCGCCTTCCCATAATAATGGATGCCGCGGAACGCCAATTCGGGATTACGATCGACTTGGAGGAATTTATGGATGCCCGCACCGTGAAGGACATCGCGCAGAGGATATCCGGGGTAATCGCCAGGCAGCCCGGCGGCGACCTGCCGCCGGCCTCCAAGACGGTTGACCGCGGGCCAGTGCAGGATGAAATGCTGAAGCCTCCAGAGGATGAGGAAAGTGTAAAACGACTCGTATTCAGCCGTGTCCCCATGGAGCTGCCGGCCTCCATTCCCATGGAGTTGAGCCCAGGCGAGTCGGTCCTCCTTCTCTCACCTGACAGGGATGACGCCATTGCCGGAAGGGCAGGAGAGATACTCCGGCGGGATTACGGGGTTGACACGATTCCCATGCGATTCATGCAAGGGGCCTTGGGCCCGGGCGAAGAGGGTCACGACATTCTGACTGATGAAGGGTCCGCCAGGGCAGCAGAGAGAATCTCGGGTCTGACGTCTCTCGCCGGGATGGTCATCACTCTGCCTCAAAGCGGGTCGGGAAGGGCAAGGGGCATGGCGGATGTTGCGCGGCTTCTCAGGGGGCTCTTTCCACCCCTGAAGGCATTTCTCCAATCACCGAAAAAGAAATTCGTCGTGCTGATCCATTCCCGGGAGGATACCGAAACTCCCGGCGGGCTGCTGGCGGAGGGGATGCTCGGGCTGTTTCTGAGCGCGGCGCAGGAGTATTCATCGGTCCAGTTTCGCACGCTGGAAATCGAGCAGGATACCGACCTTCGCGTTGCCTTGCGTGGGGCCTTGGACAGAGGTTACACCGCGGTGGAGATCATGCATCATGATGGAAGCTTCTTCACCTCGGAGGGGCACGTAGCCCCTTCGGTCTTCGGGGATATGTCCAGTATGATTCTGAGTCCTGGAGACGTTGTCGTCATGTCTGGGGGCGCAACTGGGATCAGCGCCCACCTGGCGCGCAGTCTCGTGCCTTTCATGCCCCGTCTGGTCTTCTTGGGGAGAACGTCTCTGGATCCAAGCATCGATTTGGCAAAGCCGCGCCCCGGGCATTTGCCTTCTAAAGCGTTCGCTGCCGATTTCAGGGCATCGGAGATCGCCCAGGACGAAGGCGTATTTCCCCCCGCATTTCTGAAAGCGTTCACTGCCGACCTCAAGGCATCGGAGATCGCTCGGACCTTGGCTGATCTGCGCGCCTCAGGGATCGAGGCAACGTACCATACCTGCGATGTAACAGACCCGGACGCGGTCCATGCTGTCATGGGCGAGGTGGTAAGCCGTTATGGCAGGATTGACGGGATCATTCACAGTGCTGGCGTCCTCAGGGATGGTCTCCTCAGCCAGATGACCGCGGATGATCTTTCCACGGTGGCGGACGTCAAGTTCCTGGGCGCTTGGAATCTATTCTCGGCGGCAAAGGGGGCAGGCTTGAGGTTCTTCGTCGGCCTCTCCTCGGTGGCCGCAATCCAGGGAAATCCCGGTCAGACCAACTACGCTGCCGCCAACCGGATGATGTCCGCATTGCTCAGATACCTTCACCGGAGAAACGGCGCCATCCGATTCAAGGCATTGATGCTTCCCCCTGTCGAGGGGGCGGGCATGGCCGAGGATCCGGATGTCCGGGAAATGATGAGGCGCAAGGGCGCGGCGTACCTCCATGTAAATGAGATTGCAGAGCTTTTCTGCCGGGAACTCTCCGCAGCTCCGGCCGACGACGATTGGGTGATGTTCATGAGAAGACTGCCATCCGTGAGAACGGCACGGCTGAATGATACCATCCAACCTGCGCTCAATGGAGATTTGAATGGAGGCGGCATGGCTTTCCGGGCCGCGGAATTCCCCATGATTGAGGATCTTTCTTGCCTGGATATCCGCCGGGGGCAACTGGCCGCCTCCAGGGCGTTTTCCCAGGAGAAGGATCTGTGGATTGCGGATCACAGGCCCTTCACGTTCGTCAAGCATCCTCTGGTCTCAGCCGCCATGGTTGTGGAGACATTCATGGAAGCCGCCCGGATGCTATACCCCCACCTGCACGTGCGAGGAGTTTGCCAGGTGCGGCTCATGGACATGATCCAATGTCCTCCTGCGCTTCCGCGGCCTTCTATCATCTCCTGCCGCCGAGCCGGCAATGGTCTTCGGGAGGTATTGTGCGAAGTCTCTCTGTCAACCCAGGACATCTCCCCCGCGGGAAAATTGACGGGGGGCTTCATCCCACACTGCAAGGGCCAGGTAATCCTCGATGGCGGAAGAGGAGATCTCGGCGAGGGTTTCAAGGATTTCCCCGTCCGGCCCGACGAACTGCGGACGGGGCCCATGGATCATAAGCAGGTCCTTAAATGGTACAAAAACCACAGCGGCCTCGAAGGCAGATATCGCGTGATCGATCTCCTTGACGGCGCAGGTCCGGGAGTCGTGCGGGGCCGAACCATTTACCGGGAGACCAGTGATTTCGCGAATCTGGAGAACGCACGGTACCAATACTCGCCCTATCTTCTGGAGGCCCTTTTACAGTTGGTTATTTTTTACATCGCTGCAATGGACCCGTCGGAGCAACGATCCATGATTCCCACTGAGATCGGGGAGATGAGGTTCGTGCGACCATGCCGGGCGGGGGAACGGGTAACCCTGGAGGCCCGCATGCGGGTGCAGAATGAGAAAGGTTTCGCCTGGGACGCCAGAGGACTTGACGATCAAGGACACGCCATCATGCAGGTCCATAATATGCGTATGCACTGGGTTTCGGACTGAGCCGCAGGTACTGACAGATGAAAGTGAATGTGAAAAAGGATCGCGAAGAAGTAACCGTCCATACGATGAATCCCGTTCATCGAAGGGGGCCGGTCTTCTATGCCTCCGTGCCAGAGTGCTCCGCCACCTCCACCGGATGCGCGGCACGTCGGACGGAAAACCGTCGCCGGCTCGTCAGCATTCTCTGGGAACACCTTCGGGCAAAGGAAAATCCTCTTTGGAAACGCTCCCACTTCTCCAACCAGGTCGCACTCCCGATTCAGATAATCCACGATGCGCTGGGCCGGCCCCACCTCCTGCTGGGAGAACACCGGGGCCCGGCCATCTCTTTCAGCACGGCGGGCGAAGAAGTCTGGGCCGCCCTCTGTGGCGACGAGTCGGATATCGGCATCGATGTGGCCGGAAGTGCCGAATTCCAGGAAGGCTACCCCGTGCACCGGGTCTTCCACGTACAAGAGCTTCACCAGGCATTGGAGTTGGCGGGCGGAAACTTGGCCAAGGCCGCGGCGCTGCTCTGGTCTGTCAAGGAAGCCGTCGCCAAGGCCCTGGGCTGCGCCTTTCATCTTGTGGACCCGCGGGATATCCATGTTTATCCATCGGTAGTTGAGCATGGCGGGCCTGCCTTTTCCGTGCGCTTGTCGGGGAACGCCCGGATGCGCTTCCCCATGGCCGACCGGCCGCCCATCACGGTCCATTCACTCGCCCAGGCCGGGGCGTGGCTTTCCATCGCCGCCTTGAATTGGCCGCGGCATCGAGTCGCCAGGCTGAAGGCTTGTGAAGCGGACCCGCGAGATTGATTCAGGCACAAATGCACACGATCTGAAAAATTTTTGTGGAATTAGAACCTTTCAAATCCATATACCGGCAGTCCTCGGGTCAATGCATCGATTCGCTGCGTGAGTTTGGGTATGCAATAACCCGTTTGGAATTGGAGCCGAGTGCTGCCTTCGATTCTGAATGGCGACAGTTCAAGGAGAGCTGGAATAAACTGGAAGCGGATCGTTACCTGAAGGCGGCCACAACCTACCGGTTCCGTCGTTATGCCGCTTACGATTATTTTTCTTTGGCAGGGAATCTCAGGCAAAAACCGCATCAGGGGTTTCGGCAAACAACAACCGAAGGGGTGAATAATCCCTACGCGGGACAAGAAAGAATCTTTGCGCCGTTAACCGATGACATCGCCAATGGCCAATGGCTGCGAATATTGATCCAAGCGAATATTGAACTGTTCTCAAGGCTCCTGGCCAATCCCATCAGCCACTGGACGGTAGGAGTTCACCAAATTCGCGTTCTGGGGACATCGTCGGTGGCGGGATCACCCACCCCGGAAGGCATTCATCGCGATGGATACCGTTTTCTGGCGAGTCACCTGGTCAACAGTTCAAATCTGGCCGGAGGCGCCTCGAGAATTTATGATGGTGGGCGCAAGTTGATAAAGGAGGTTGCCCTGCGGCAGCCCGGCGACACAGTTCTGTTGGATGATCGAAGAGTCTATCACGAAGCAACACCTGTTTACCCTTTGAATTCAAATCTCGGAAAGGCCGAACGCGATGTCATTGTTATTTCGTATGACGAGGTTTAGTTATCACCCTCGACAAATCCACATCCGGTCCAAGCTCGGGCCTCCGCGCTTAGTCCAGATGAGCCTCAATGAGTGTCCCGGCACCTCGGAACTCCACCCTCGAGGTGAAAATGTGGCTTCCCATCGCCCCCTTGACATCGCAACCTCAATGAGCCAAGGAGAGGAGACCGACGGGCCATGAATAACCTAGTCTGCAAGTGCATACCGCGTTTGGATGGAGTGCCGGCGGCAGAACTTGGACGGCTTTTCCCGGAGCCTTCCAACACCGCCCCCCTTCTGTCTCTGTTGCAGGAATCGGGTATTGACGGTTTTAACCTGCGGAGCATCGTGGTGTCAAAAGATGATGCTCCCATTCTGTTGCTGCCGTTGTTTGAAACACGTTTTGATTTGTCCACTTTTGTGGAGGGATGGATCAAGCAATCGCTGAAAGTGGCAGGCCGTCTCTTCCCGTCTCTTTTTCAACCCCGTATTTTGGGCGTGGGGTTGCTGGTAGGGGAATCGAGTGAAATCGGGATGGATCCTCAAATTGATTCGGGCACCCTCGAGTCGGCGTTCAAAATGGCCTTTGACGCCCTGCAAAGGCTCGCGGCCGAACTTAAAAGCGACATCGTGGCGCTTTACAACTTTAGCCATTACGGCGGACTTCCCGCGGAAGTGCTCAATACATTCCACCGGGCGAAATGTCAGTCTTGTGCCCGAATGCCAATCGATTTTAAGAACCTGGAGGAATTCCTGGCCCGCCTTTCCCGGGCCGCGAGAAAAGACCTGCGCCGCAAAATGCGGGTTGCCCCCGAAGTCCGGGTAATTCGAAGCCGTAACATCTCTCCTTTTCTGGACAGGATCTACAATCTTTATCGTGCAACAGTAGAGCGCAGTCCCATGGCGTTTGGCGCGCACAACCGTTTGTTTTTTGAAAAAATCTGTGAGCGAGTCCCGGGCGCCGAATACACGCTTTATTTTGTGCGGGAAGAACTCGCCGCTTTCAACCTTCTCGTCGTAAAACAGGAAGCGATGGTGGACAAGAATTTCTGCATGGATTACGAGCTCGGCCGCAAATACAATCTTTATGTTTTGTCCTGGCTGGAAAATATCCGCACCTGCGTGGAACGGGGAATTCCTCTCTATGACGCGGGCCAGGGCGTGGAGAAAACCAAAGCGCATCTGGGAGCGGCGTTAATTCCAATGTATCTTCTATTCAAACACCGCCAGCCCGTGATTCATCGCTTTCTGGTTGCCTCGCCGGCGATGAGCGAAAAGGTTCTCAGCCGCCTCGGGTTCTGGCCCGCCGCCCCGGATGTGCCGGGCCAGGGCTGACAGGAGCACATGACGAACGAAGCTGAACACGTAATCGAAGTCGAGCATCTGACGAAACGCTACGGCGGGTTGCTGGCGGTTAACGGCATATCGTTCACGGTCAGGAAAGGTGAAGTGTTCGCATTCCTGGGCCCGAACGGCGCCGGCAAGACCACGACCGTCGAGATCATCGAGACCATCCGCACGCCCACGTCGGGAAACGTGCGCCTGCTCGGAATGGACGTTACGCGGATGAAACGCGACATCGTTCCCCGCATCGGCGTCCTTCCGCAGGGGTTCAGCTCGTTCGACCGGATAACGGTCCGGGAGACCCTCCAGTACTACTCGAGGCTCTTTTGCCGCGGGAAAACCGATATTGACGGGCTGATCGGCCTCGTGAACCTCAAGGACAAGACCCGGGAGCAGTACAAAAACCTCTCCGGGGGCTTGAAGCAGCGCCTCGGAATCGCAATTGCGCTGGTGAACGACCCCGAGGTCGTGTTCCTCGACGAGCCGACGACCGGGCTCGACCCCGGCGCCCGGCGCGAGGTGTGGGATGTCCTGCTGGGCCTGAAGGAAAAGGGGAAGACGGTATTTCTCACCACGCACTACATGGAGGAAGCGGAGCTTCTGGCAGACGCTGTCGCCATCATCTCCAGGGGGAAGATCATCGCGATGGGCTCTCCCCGGGAACTCATCGAAAGCAACGCGAAATACTTGCTGCTCACGCTGCAGTCCATCGGTGACAAAGTCTTTGAAATTGTCCGGAATCTGGGCTTTGAGCCGGTCCATGACAACCACAAGAACATCAAGGTCAGGGTGGCGCAAACGGACGACGTCCTGAAGATACTGAATGCCATCAAGGACGCCGGGGCGTCATTCCTAAACCTGGACGTTCGCAAGCCCAACCTCGAAGAAGTCTTCCTTCAACTCACCGGCGAGGCGCTCCGGGAGGACCCCAAACAAATGGCGTCGAAATGAACCCGCGCATCATCAGTGCAAATCTCGTCGTGAAGCTCACGAGCTTCCACCGTGAGAGAACCACCATGTTCTTCACGATTGCGTTCCCGATCATTCTGATACTCGTGTTCGGCACGATATTCATGAGCCAGGACAACGTGAGTTATCACCTTTGCGTGCAGGACCTCGACCAGACGACTTCGTCCGCACAGTCCATCAAGACCCTCGAGCACGACGGGGAATTCAAGATAACCAGGGTCGACCCTGCCGCCAACGCCACGCAATACGTCAGGGACAACAAGGTGAACCTTGTTCTCGTTATTCCAAAAGGCTATGAAAACTCCCTCATGCAGAGGACGGATTTCGACAACCCCGACGCCTCCGTCACCATCACCTATATCTACGACCCCAGCTCTTCTTCGGTTGTCACGAAAATGCAAATCCTGGACGCAGTGTTGGCCGGGATAAACCAGGAGATGTCCGGGATGCCGCCGTTCATCCGATCGGCTCAAAGATCGATACTCACCAGGAAATACCGGTTCATCGAGTTTTTCATCCCCGGTATCATCGCGATGTCGGTGATGACGTTGAGCCTGTTCAGCACGGTGGACTCGGACACGGAGCTGCGGCAGAAGGGCATCATCAGGAAACTTTCCACCACGCCCATCACCCGCACTGACTGGATACTGTCGGGCATCCTGTACCAATTCATACTCGCGGTCATATCCACGATTGTGATGCTGCTGGTGAGCTACGCCGTGTTTAACGTCAGCCTGCATATCGACGCCTGGCTCCCTGCGTTCATTTTGCTTGACGTCATCGCGTTTGTGGGAATCGGGATGATACTCACCCGCTTCGTGAAGGAGGCGCAGAGCGCCGCCGCCGCGGCAAACAGCATCAGTTTCCCGATGATGTTCCTCTCGGGGAGCTTCTTCCCGATCGAACTGATGCCGGGGTTCCTGCAGAAGTTCGCGAAAATGCTGCCTCTCTACTACGTGAACGAGGGGCTCCGGGCATCCATGGTATTTGTGGACAACCTGGCCGCGCTGAAGGATGCCGCGGTCATAGGGGTTTTCGCGGCCGTGGTTTTCATCCTGGGCATCATGGCCACCAAATGGGAAGAGGGCCAGTGATGGCAATGCACCTCCAGAGCGTCATCACCCAGGCACCCTGTCCCCGTGCCATGACCGCCTTGATGGCAGCGACGCTCGCGGTCCTCATCGATCCCATTTTGAGGTTCCGTGATTACCGTGCCCTCCTGAATTCGTTTTCGTTCGCCGGCATCATGAAGTTCTCGGGCACCTTCACGCTGGTTTTCCTGCAGGTGGTTGCCCTGTTCTATCTCATCACCCTCCTCCCGGGACCTCTCCGCGCGGTCGTCCTCCTGTTTTCCGCTTTCGTTGTAGTCATCCAATTATCCTATTGGTTGACTCTATCCCAGTTCATGACCGGCACCGACCTGTTTCTCGCCCTGACCGTCAGCGGGGACCACCGGGTGGCAGCCATCTTAAGCTTCTTCAAGCCGCTCGTCTTCTTGTATGCTCTCCCCTACCTGCTCGTTCTGTCCGTACTGATCTTCGTACCCCCTGGATACGCCTTCCGCGAGACCCTTCTCCTCAGCCTCCTGCCGGCGCTCTTTCTCCTCGCTTCAAATTACGCCCTCTTCCTCCACGTGCCGGAACGCAGCTTCCATCTGAATCCCCTGACCTCCTTCCTCCGTTCAGCACTTCAATGCAAGTTTGAAAGCCTCCGCGAATATCATGGACTGCGAGACGACCTCCCCCCATTTCCCGCCTCCCATCGGCCACACGACAGCATCATCTATGTCATCGATGAGTCAGTTCGTGGCAGCAATCTCAGCTTGAACGGCTACCCGCGCGCCACCACCCCGTTCCTTCAATCCATCGAAACCCGGGGCCGCCTCAAGAATTTCGGCATTTGTGTCGCCGCAAGTTCCTTTTCACACGTCAGCAATGCCTATCTGATTAGCGGTCACAACGCATTTCCCGACGACGCCTTTCGAACCGACAAGAACCCGACCATCTTCGATTACGCAAAGAAAATGGGGTACGAGACGATATGCATCGACATCAATGAAACCTGCCTTTACTCGCTCATGAAAGCAGCCGGGGATGGTCCCGTGAGAGCCTTGGACCGGTGGATGAACGATAAGACTTTCAAGGAGCGCCTCATCGATCTTGAAACCACGAAGGATTTAGGCGTAGCCCGCGTTCTCAGCACCCTTCTGAATGAAAAAAGCGGCTATTTCATTCTCGTCAACAAGAAGGGTCTCCATTTTCACTATCGCGATAGATATCCGGACGATCCGGCCTCTACGATCTGGAAGCCGGTTATGAAAGCAACGCAAGCCATCGACCCCAGCGCGGCCGGACGTGAGAAGCTCGTCAATACCTATGATAACGGGATACGCTTGCAGGTGGATGAATTCTTCCGGCTGTTTGTGTCCGAAACGACAAATCAGAACTATGTCATGCTGTACACATCGGACCATGGCCAGACGCTGGCCGAACATGGGCAAGCATATACGCATATGAAGCCTGACCAGGAGATCGTCGATGTGCCCGATTTCCTCGTTTCAGGCGAGAGATACAGCAAGAAAGGGCTCTTGGACGGCATCGCCCCCGGCATCAGGGTTTCCCATCTCAACAATTTCGCGACCCTGCTCGACCTCATGGGCGTACCGGTCTCTTTGCGGGTTCGTCCTTACGACAAATCGATTTTCGCTTTGACGGAAGAGGACAACAAAGAGCGTTACTATATGAGCGGCTCTCTTTATGGATTAGGCGATTACGTGGTGAAAAGCATACCTGCACCACCGGAAGCGGGGTGGGGCGTTTCGAGACCTGTCGGCAATGATACGAGGCAAGAAGATGAAAATAAAACTTATCGCTCCGCATGAACATGGTGCGGACGCTTTATCCAGCCCTTTCCCGCTGCAGAAGACGGGGTGCTTAAAATCGTGAAAACTCTTTCCTTCGACCTCATGTTCTCTCCATTATGGCGCGTCCGGCGCGTGCGGGCGCTGTCGGATTCCCTTTATTTCATTTCCGTAATAATAAGGCGCCACAAAATAATGAAAGCCCTCATCAGACTTTTCATGCTGATGCCAGCTATTGTAATCGTCGGATGTGCCCACCAACGTGGCGTTATCTACGGTCCAATGCAACCCGATGGTTGGAGCGCCCAGCCAATCTCAATCAACTGCCGTTTTGCCCCGGATGCCGACCTTGATCCCGCCACCGGAGCGCCCGTAGGGGACGGGGGATATTACCTCTATATCCTGACCGAAGCTGCCAATTGGGACTACAGCCACACAACGGCGCTTCTCCTCTCAATTTGGCAGCGTCCGTGGGGGCATAGTTGGCTCATCCTGGAAAGTCCCCAGGACCGCCTGGAGTGCGGCCACACCGGCGACCTCGGGCAAGCGACACCCCGTTACCATGATGGCGTGTTTCAGAGGATTCGGAATGGGGATCCCAATCCCATCGCTTATTTGTGGCAGACGAGGTCCGATGGCAAATTCCAGATCGGCAAGCCCAATCGCCCCCCCACGTTCGTCTGGCGAATGCCCATTACCTCGCGACGGTATCAACTGATCCATGAATACTTGATGCAGCGGAAGTACGACCAGTTTGGCATAAGGTCCTACGACTGCACCGATATGGTGACAGAAACAGCGGCGCTGGCGGGCATCAATCTGATCCACCGCATTCGCCTCACCTTGCCGCCGGAAAAGAGGTTTTGGGGTCGGACGGTGCGTGCCTGGACGGATCCCCAATACCGCATACTGGAGTACAGCGTGCCCGACGTGCTTGAGGTGGATCTGCGTTCCCTTGCCCAGTTCGGAATTGGAATTGACGTCACGAAATGGTATCTCTCACTCCCTGCCCCAAAAGCAACGAATTCCCATCCATCATCCGTAAAATCACGATGAAGGACAAACTTATCAGAACGTAATCGGCAAGGGTGTTACCGGAGGCAGGGCTGTTCCCCTATCGTAAACCCTCGCCGCACTCGCGGTTGGAATTGGAGGCGAGGGTCGGAATCGGACAAGAACACCGATTCTTCGGGGGATGGTGGTTGCAAGCTTTATCGTGGAACAGTTTCATCCGATCATTAGGTGTGACCGTGCCGCGATTGTCATCATAGTCGAAGTAGACGAATTCGGGCGGTCCCTTGAACCAGGGTGTCAAAAGTTGAGTAATGAGTCCTACAGCGGTAGAGGCCAGCTACACCACAACCACACTCGCGGAGGCCGCCTCATCATCACCCCCGTTTGTCACCCCCGGCGGAAAAAATTGGGCTCTTTTGAGTCCGTTTGAGTCCATCTGAGCAGTTAAAGAAAACAACTCAATCGGCCCGTCAGTCCAAGTGATTCCCGGTGAGGACGAGTGAGTCCCCAAAAACCTGATCTTTGTGTAAACGAGGCGCACTTCCACTGAGCTAAATGATTCGCCAGTATGTTTGCTGTCAGTGTGAGCAAGCAAACACCCTTGTCCTGTGTAAATATGAAAGCGCTGGCCGCCTTTGAATTTAGGTGGTTTCGGGTCTTACAGGAAGCCTAAAAACTCACCCAGTTTGTTCCATTCTGCCGGTGATATGAATGTGTCGCCAACCGAATCTTTCACGCCAACGGTAATGCGGTCGCAAACTTGATGAGCACAAATACTATTCGCCATTACAAGAGTTAAGGCCGGGATGAGGGAGGTCGTTAATCAAAAGCGGACGGGGCGCACCCGCAAACGGGACGGACTGGTCGCGCACTCCGCACTCCGCATTCCGAATTCCGCATTTGCAACGGACTCTTTTCCTGATTTCATTTTGGGATGGACGATTGGGGTAATTGGCATTTCAATCTTGTTACGCGATTGGAAAAATTATGAATGAAGAATCCGAATGTGATTGCCAACATTGCGGCGGACATATCGCCTTTCCAAGTGAAGCTGCCTGGCAGACGGTTAAAGTAGTTCCGAGCATCAAGACCAAAATATGAGAAAACCAAAAACTCTCAAAGAGCCACTAGAGGTAAAACACCTTGGCACTTCGGATGTTGAACAAATCCAATTTCCAATTAGGGAACAGCAATGGGAACAACATGGATATCCTTTTAAGTGTATGAGCTTCCCCCGAAAGGGTGGACAAGGGGCGGAGAACCTGAGAAAGAAAAACCGCCATGTCCACGAATACG
>OBLU010003850.1_pt1 | contig 13565 bp, 6 predicted proteins | sample 1518681 | NCBI WGS metagenome assembly OBLU01 (sample SAMEA3539304, study PRJEB22396) | soil metagenome | biome: tundra; feature: field; material: soil | place: USA | collected 2010-05 | depth 0.15 m | reverse complement strand
CGAAGCTGCTTTTCAAGCTGTGACCGGACCGTTACCGTAAATTGGGTAAACTTGCTAAGGGGAAGATACTTCAGAGTCTGTGCAAGCTCTTCTTCGGGAAGAAATGCCAGCAGCGCCTTACCTACGCCGGACGCATGCAGGGGCCATCTCATGCCAATGTATGAGGATATCTGGATCAATCCCGAGGCCGCCACCCGGTCGATATACATGGATTCCCCATCTCGCACGACCGCAAGGTGCGCTGTAAGGCCAGTTTCTGCGACTAGTTGTTCAAGGAGTCCATGGCAGCGTCCGACGATGTCCTGCTGTTCATTTCGTCTTCCGGAGTACGAGTAGAGTTTCGTTCCCAGGCTATATCGAGCGGTTTCATTGTCTCTTTCGACGTATCCAAGCGCGCACACCGTGTAGAGGATCGCAGTTACAGAACTCAGCGGTAGCTGAAGGGCTCGATGGATCTCGGTTGCCGTTAAGCCCTTCTCCTTCTCCGCGAGCAAGTCGATCAAATCAAAACACCGCTTGATTGCGGGCACCAGGTACTGCTTCTTGGGCACTTTCGGCATCGATTCTTCTCTTGCCTCTGGACTTGATCTGTCCGTTTACGTACAATCCAACCGATGATATCAGAATCGATTGTCCGTCCGCGATCTCAACAATGAAGAAGCCAACGAACAAGCGACTGTGCTCAGACGATTGAAGGACCGGCGCAGCTAACTGCGCCCTACAACCGGAAGTACAAACTCCATCTCTTCTGCGTTTCTCGGACGCAGAAAGTCGAAATCACAACCCTCATCACACTGAAGTACGTGATCAATATAAAGCTTCGGGTAGCCTCGAAGGTGAATGCTTCTTTTCGCACTTTGTTGCCCAGAGCGCTTCGCGAGCTGCTCCGTAGACAACAAAACGTCGAGGCGTCGTTGCAGGACATCCAAACGAATGATATCGCCACTTTGAATGAGGGAGAGTGGCCCGCCGACGGCGGCCTCGGGGCAGCAATGCAACACTATGGTTCCATAGCTTGTCCCGCTCATCCTTGCATCGCTGATACGGACCATATCATGCACGCCGGCAGCCTGAAGTTTGCGCGGGATAGGAATGGCGCCCCACTCGGGCATACCGGGTACCCCCTTGGGGCCGCAATTCTTCAAGGCCAATACTGAGTCGGCCGTTACATCAAGATCCGGATCTTCGATCCGGGCCAACATATCCTGATAACTATCAAAGACCAACGCCGGACCTTCGTGTCGCAACAAAGTCGGCGATGCGGCCGAGACTTTCAGGATGGCCCCTCTTGGCACGAGATTGCCTCGCAACACCGCGATTGCTCCCTCTCTCTGCAGTGGATTTGAGAGCGGCCGAACAACGTCGGAATCTCTGCGCGTCGTGTTCATAAGGCTCTCGCCGAGAGAACATCCTGTGACCGTTAGACACCCTGTGTGCAGGAGGGATTCGATCTCCTTCATCACGACGGGGACGCCTCCGGCGGAATGAAGAGCGTGAACTAAATGTCGACCAGACGGCTTCAAGTCCGCCAGGCATGGTGTTGTTCGCCCAAGTTCATCAAAAAGCTCTGGAGGTAGTTCGATTCCAAGCCTTCCCGCAATAGCTACCAGATGGATGATGGCATTCGTCGAGCCACCAAGTGCCATGCAGAGCCGAATCGCGTTTTCAAAAGCATCCCTGGTCATGATATCGCTCGGCCGAATATTCTTTTCCGCGAGAGCAACGATGCGACGCCCGCTCTCCTCGGCGACGGTCATTCTGCCGGGATCATCGGCTGCGTAGGTAGATGAACCAGGTAGCATCATTCCGAGCGCTTCTGCGACAGCTGACATTGTGGATGCAGTCCCCATCACATTGCAGGCACCGGAGCCACAGGACATGCACTGCTCCAATTCCTTCCAATCCTCTGCCGATAGTTCCCCAGCCCGGTACTGATCCCAATACTTCCACAAGTCAGTCCCACTTCCGATTTCAAGGCCTTTCCATTGACCCGCGCGGCGGGATCCGCCATTCACCTGAATTGAAGGCAGGTTCGCGCTGGCCGCTCCCATTAGCTGTGCTGGTCCGGTCTTGTCGCAATTTGAGAGCAGGACGACTCCGTCCAAAGGATTGGAGCGAAGAGTCTCCTCCACATCCATCGCCATCAGATTGCGGTACAGCATTGTGGTCGGCTTCATAAACTCTTCGCCGAGTGAAATCGTGGGGAATTCGAGTGGAAGTGCTCCCGCGGAAAGGATGCCGCGTTTCACCGCAGCCGCGACATCACGGAGGTTCATATTGCAGTTGTTTAGTTCACTCCAAGAATTCGCGATCCCAATTACGGGACGATCCTTGTATTGATCTGCGTCGATTCCCATCGTCCGCAATGCAGCACGATGCTGAAGTCCGAGTTCGTCACGCCCATAGAACCATTCCTGACTGCGAAACTTCATGTGGTTTTTAACCCCTCTCTCATCGAATCGATAGCCTGGATAAGCCCCTTACCTGATCAAGGGAGTGTACTCACCGACTTTAGAAGTAATGGAATTGATTTGCAGGTACACCAGAAACGTTGGTCTCAATTGCGAAGAGACAACCTCCGAATCGTTCCCATTCTCCCTGGTCAGGCGAAGCGGAAGTGACGAAGAGCGTATTGCCGTCGGACCCGCCGAAAGTGCAATTCGTTACGTTGCTGACGGGCATTTCAATCACTCGATCTATATTCCCGTCCGGGCTGATCCTAACGATACAACCACCGCCGTATCGACAATTCCAAATACAGCCTTCTGAGTCGATCGCGGAGCCATCGGGCCATCCCCGCGCATAGCCTTGAAAGAAGGATCGTTCATTTCTGATAGAACCGTCGATCATGTCATAGTCACAGATCCAAATCTGGTTCTTCAGAGTGTCCCCAAAATAGAACTTAGAATTGTCCGGGCTCCAGAGGATGGTGTTCGCGATGCCGAGGTCGCGACGCACCTCGGTGTGCTGTCCGTCTTGGCTTATGCGAAAAAGGACACCCTCCTGACCACTGGCTTCACCTGGTTCGCCGTTCGATTTCACATTGTTCATCATGGAGCCAACCCAAAGAGCACCGAGTGGGTCAATGCCGCTGTCGTTGCATCGGACGCGGGGCCAGCCTGGCAGCGAAAACAGAAGTTCTTGCCGACGATCGTGCTCAGGCTCCCAGAGCGCGATCCCTGAACCAAAAACAAGAGCAAGCGTATCACTCCGATTCGTTGCCAGAACGCATGTTACCGGTTGAGGAAAGAACCAGGTCCTGAGTTCTGAAGACCGCACTTTGAAGCGATGGACAAGAAACCTGTTAATGTCCGTCCAATAGACGCTCTCTGTCTCATGATCCCAGAGTATCCCCTCGCCGCACTTGTCTCCAGTCGCCGCTACGCATGTCGGTGCTCCGACCCACAGGTTGTTGTCTCCGGACATTCAGACCCCTTGCGAAAGTCTAGGATTTGCCTCGCAGCCTTTCATTTCTCTCGCGCCTTGATTAACCGGAAGGCCTAAATGATTCAGCCACTCCAGTACCTTCCGATTCAGGAAATCGATGTGCTCCTGATCGTGGCATCCGATACTGAAAGTTGCTTCCCGAACAATTACTTCGGGGAGTATACCGCGTGCAGTGAGGAGGGACTTCTCTGCATGGTGGAAGAACTCCATATTTTGCAAGCTGTAGTTGATTTGAGGGAGCACGCCCAGGAACGCAGAATAGGCTCCATCCAGATCACCCTGGTGCGCGCGATTCCACACAAGTTGCAGTACATCAGCGACAGCCAGGCCGGGCATGACCCCGACGATGCCAGCTTGAATCAGCTCGATCATATAAATGCCGCCCCATCCTTCAAGAACGCCGATCTCCCCATTCGTCTCATCAACGATCGCCCGAATTCTCTCAGCCATCATTGGTTCTTCCAGTTTCAGGAAGCGGAAGTGCTGGTGCTGGCGGTGTAGCTGCTTCAGGAAGTCCAGGCTAACCGTGCTTCCTCCCGGATTGAAGTCCTGGATCAGAAGGGGAATGCTTATTGCTTCGAGGATGCGGTCGAAGTACCGAAGTAGATCGCGCTCAGGAAGGTTAAATAGTCTAGGCACAGCGACTGAAATTGCCGAGACCCCCGCCAGTTCGAGGTTGCGAGCCATTTCAGAAACATATGCGGTAGACAAATGGTTGACCTGCCCAATAACGGGCAGATCGCCATTGAGGAAGTCGAGAGCCCGGACCACCACTTCCATGCGCTCAGAATCGGTCATCTTATAAAACTCGCTAGCGTAGGCGGGCAGGCACACCGCTGAAACCCCAACTCCCGCCGCAAAATTCAAGAGGTTCTTCAGCGAACTCCAATCGATAGAGCCATCCCGCAGAAACGGAGTTGGAATGATCGGCACAACTCCATCAATATTGAATTGGGGCATTTTCGTCTCCTAAACCAAATCTTGCGGGGTCGGAACAGGTAAATGTGAGCTACGCTTCTGACACAGCGAGCAACGTTCACGGCAGTATTCGCATTCTCGCAGGAAGGCCTCTTGTCGGTTTGGCCGATGATGCTCTTCACGTTCAAGTCCAGAACACTCAAAGAACCAAGCCGCTACAACTTCAACTTCCTGTTTATACTAACGGCTAATTGTAGACATGTAGTGTCGATTCTTGCAAGTATATTTTCATGGGCTCTGTTGTGGAGAACCAGGAATTGCTGCATTGCGGTTCAGCAGTTGGACGGGGGCTACGGCATGAGGGTTGGCGGACTCTGCCCCGCATGTTCTCCCATCTAATTGAAAAATGAAATAGTTGAAGGCAGGGCGCGCTAATTGTGCAGCCTCGGTGAAAATGATGGTGACATGCGTGAGAGATGACCTTGAAAATAAATCTTGACAAGCTGAATACTGCTGAGCTATTAGATTAGATGAGTTCAGTAGGCTGTATGGAACTTCAATATGCTGAGTTGTGATGAGTGGGGCAGGAAGATCGACTGTCAGCCCCGATCTGCTAATAGCGTGAGAGACTCGACGTGGCCAGCCCCTTTGATTATCCCCGGTCGCACTCCAGGGTGTTGGCCGCTGCCGCCCTGAAGACACAAGAGAAGGCGCAGTTCTCTGTGTTGTGAAAGGGAGTAGGCCAATCCAAGGTCACGGTTCGGGCTCCCTTTAACGATTCTGCTGAGTAAGAAACCAATCGTATTCTGTCAGTCAATTCGCGGCACCTTGGCATGCTGGCTTTCAAACTTCGTCATGGGATGTCCGCCGCGAGAAGTTGCCTCGCTCATGCTGACGTACCCAAACCTATCCGGCGCAAGATGCAGTCGCACTGACTTCTTGCAGCCTAATGCCGCTCAATTTTGGAGGAACAGATGATCGCACGTAGAAAACGGCTTCTGATCGGAGTCTTTGTCGTGATGGTATTGTTCGGCCTGGCGAGGTTCAGCCATGCCCAGTTCAACAGCAGCGTTGCTGGGACTGTGACCGACCCGACTGGAGCTGTTGTCCCAAATGCTCAAGTCACTTTGCACAGCCTGCAGACCGGTATCGAACTCAAGAATTCAACGAACAGCAGCGGCATCTACCGATTCAATGGAATCGGGCCAGGCAGTTACCAGGTGAGTGTCGAAGCCAGTGGATTTGCGGAGAAAGTCATAAACGTAAATGTGACTCAGGACCAGGTTGTTGGTGTGAATATATCTCTCGTACTGAGTAGCGCAACGACAAACCTGACTGTAACCGGTACAGCGGAGGAGCTCAATCCGGACGAGACGCGCATTCAAACAACGCTTGAGGCGCGGCAGATTGCGAATTTGCCACTTCAGAACGGAAGCGTGCTTGAGACGGTGCGGACAGCGCCAGGGGTCACGGGGATCGATGAGGATCGCTCGCTCAGTCCTGTCTCTATTAACGGTAATACGATGAACGCCCAGGCGAACGGAAGGCCGAATGCGTCCAACACATACCAGCTTGATGGCGTCAGCATTCAAGACAACACTGGTTACGCTGGAGGCATAAACCGCAATCTTGCCTTTATGCCCGCCGAAGACATGGTTCAGGAGATCGCCCTCGAGGTCACTTCATATTCAGCGGACTTTGGCGCTTCTTCTTCGATGAAAGTGAATCTCACATCGAAAGGGGGCACAAACAAATTTCACGGATCTTTCGGAGACAGATATAGCGGTCGCGGATTGAATGCGACTGCCGATTTTGCCTCTCCTGCGCTCCCCAACTTCCGGAGATGGTACACGGCCAGTATTGGTGGCCCGATCTGGAAGGACAAGACGTTCTTCTTCTTCTCGTATTTGCACCAGACGCAAATCACCTCCTACAATTCCCTGCAATATTGGGCGACCAATCAATTTACCGGAACCTGGGCCCCGCAGAACTATCCAAACGGCGTGAACGTAAACAACCTTCTAAAGCCTTTTCCCGTCGGGAGTGCAACGGGAGGGCAAGTGGCTTCGGTGCAGAAGCAGGGTGTTGGATCATATGCATCGGATCTCTTTGCAACAAATACCCCGGGCGTGTGTGCTGTGCCTGTCAAGGACGCTCCCTTCTATCTGGGCACGCAGATAGGCAGCAAACCCATCGACTGCGCGATGGAAGTTGTGGACTATGGAGTACTGAATCAAGCCCCGAGGCTCAATGGGTTCCAACTGAATGGACGCGTCGATCAATATTTCCGCGGGGGGCTGGATCGCTTGTACGCCGACTATGTGCTCGAACCGCAGCAATCTGACTTCATCTGGTGGCGGCCGGGATTCAACGCTACCACTCCTGGGGGATCGCGCTTCCTCAACTTCAATTTCACCCACATCTTCACGCCCAACCTGATAAACCAGGCGTCATTGAGCTACCTGCGGTTTAACAACGCGTTTACTTCCAACCGGGCCAACACGATTCCATTTCTATCTCTGATGATAGGTGGCGGGGATGATGGTACAGACTTCTTTGGTACGCCAAGCGACCCTGCCTGGCAAAAGGCGCACAACTATTCATTCCGTGACGATGTAACGTGGACGCACGGTAGACACAACTTAAAGGCGGGCTTCTCAGCGGCGCATTTGGATCAATACAATCAGAGCGCTGGATGGGCCGCCAAGGCTCAAGTGCCACTCTACTTTGGCTGGAGCGACATGCTTGATGATCATCCCTGGACCTATTCCCTTGCCACATTATCCGGGACAACCGGCAAGTACCTTGCAAATATCCAGGGCGCTGCAGTGACACAGTTCGGACTGTACTCACAGGATGACTGGAAGGTTAAACCGAATCTCCTGGTTACCCTGGGACTACGTTGGGATGATTACGGTAATCCCTCGCCCTATGGGAAAGATGCTCTGCCCTTTTACAACATGGTCTCTCCAGCGGGGGCTGGCGTGCGGGACAATATCATCAGTGACAATATCTCCACTGCCAAGGTAGCCAATGCATTTTCTCGTGCTGAAAACAGGAACTTTCTACCGCGCGTGGGCTTCGCATGGACGCCATCTCGGCTTAGAAAGGTCACACTCCACGGCGGTTTTGGATTCTATGAAGATGCCATGAACCTGGGTGGTGTGGTTTCTGGACTGTCGATCAACTCTCCGAGTTATCTGAACCTGTCATTCGGATATTCAAATCCGGCGCCCCTCAATATCGTGGACCCTCGGAATTTTTATGGAACCGACTGGACGAAACCTGCTCCATTTGGCAACACATACTCCTTCCCGGCGATCGTGCCTACCGGAGTTGACAAACACGGTGAGGTTATCCTCAATCTGAACGGTACACAGACGACCTTGTCAAGTGCACTGTCAGGGGTGGATACAAAACTGAAACCTCAAAAGACGTCTCTTTATAGCCTTCAAGTGGAATCGCAGCTTCCGCACAACCTGGTTGTGAGCGTCGGTTACTCAGGATCGTCTTCGTGGGGTCAGTACGCGAGCGGAGATTACAACACTTTCGCCGGAGATCTGATTGCGAATAATGGAATTGAAAAGCGCCTGTCGCCGGAGTGGGGAAGCGTTTCAATGAACACCAATCTCCTGAGCGGCAACTATAGCGCCCTCCTGGTGACTGCCCGGCAAGACTATGGCCGTTTGCACTGGGGGGCATCCTACACCTGGGGCAAAACGCTCACCTATGGAGGGATCATAAACGACATCTACGACGCAAGCCACTACTACGGTCCTGCAACGGGATCAGTTCCTGTCAGTGTGAATGGACACGTAGCATACGAACTCCCGGGGGGGAACTTGCACAACTTTGTGGAACGGACCCTTTTGGGAGGTTGGGAACTTAGCGCAGTTGCGTCAGCGCAAGCAGGAACTCCTTTCTCGCTTATCACAACTGCGACTTTCGTTCCACTTTCATCGGCTCTACCGTCACAGGGCGGTTCGGGATCTACCGACATTACCAACCCCTCAGCGGCCGGCGACTACCTGGCCAATGGAGGGACCAATTCCCTTGTGAATGTCCCCGCCGGTCTCAAGAGAAGAGGATTCAGCCGCGCGCAGTGGAAGTCCGGCGTCTTCTCCTCTCTCGGATATACGAATCACAGCATTCCCAATTATTCGATCGCGGCAAATGGCCCGGGATTTACGAACCCGGTGGGATACGGAACAAATCCGCTCTACAGCAACCAGGGGTACAACTCATTCCAGGGTCCTGGGTACCTGGGGCTGGATGCTGCCCTGCATAAGAAGGTGGCTCTGCCGTGGTTTGGAAAGGAGAGCGGTAGCACTTTAACGATGGGGATCGAAGGGAGCAACATTATCAATCGCGTGAACCTGACGGGCCCCGCATCAAACGATTTGAATACAGTGAGCAGTTTTGGCCTCGGAGTCGCTCAAGGTTCAAATCAAGCCCGCATCCTGCAGGTCATGGGGAAGTTTACGTTCTAACTTTATTGAGGGTGGATCGAACGATGTCCGATCCACCCACTTCATCTGCTGCGTCGAGTGCGAGTCCAGGTTGCCGTTTTCAGATGCGACTTCGGGCTATGTCGCGGCTTTGCCCGGCGACGACCGGCTAAAGGAAGCCCCAATCCCCTTGCGAATTATCACTCTCTAAACCCGCATTCGATAGAACCATTCCGGGCTGAATTCACGGCCGAATCTCGCAACAGGGAAGCGAAAAGCAGGATTGGGCTCCAGAGGAAGCGATGAGCCCGAATGCGATTGAATGAATCTGAGGACACTCTCGGGCGAAAATCAACTATGCCGACCCTTCTTCTCCCCCGGAGATCAGCATTCTTTCGTTTAGGGGCTGTTGAATGGGCCACACTGGATTGATGTTCACTTTTTCATTCGAGAGATTGAAGATCGAAAGGAACTGGCTGCGCAATGAAGTACCTGCTTACTGGAGGCACCTTGGTGGCGGTGGTGTTGGTACTCACTGTTACTGGCAACATGAATTCGCATGCGCAACAGACCGTGATCACTGGTGACGCGCGCGTCGATCATCTTTTGTCCCAAATGACCCTGGAGGAAAAGATCAGCATGATTCACGGTGCCGGAGAGGACGCCTCAACCTACCAGGGCGAGGCGGGTTATTTGCCGGGGATCCCGCGGCTCCGCATTCCGCCAATGCGATTTGCCGACGGCCCTCCAGGAATATTGACTCGGGTTCCTTCAATCGCGCCCACATGCACGATAGGTGTGGCCGCCACCTTCAGCCGGAAAGATGCACGGGCCAATGGTACGGTTGTTGGCCGGGAAGCCAGATCTCACGGTTTGAGCGTGGCGCTGCAGCCCTTCATCAATATTGATCGTGATTACTCCTACGAGCGTGGCTATAACACCTTCGGCGAGGATCCATTCTTGACTGCGGAGATGGGTGCGGAGGAGATTCAGGGCATCCAGCATGAAGGGGTAATGGCGCAGGCCAAGCACTTCATCGGCTACGACACGACCGGAACCAATGTCTTCATTGACGATCAGACGTTGCACGAAGTCTACCTGGCGCCGTTTGCAGCGGCAGCAAAAGTTGGCGTTTCATCGATTATGTGTTCCTACAACAGGATCAATGGGCCCTATTTCTGCGGCAGTTCCGATACGCTCAAAGCGATGTTGAAAGGGGAGGCCGGCTTTGAGGGTTTCGTTACTTCAGACTGGGGCGCGACTCACGCCACAGACTTTATCAATAGAGGACTGGACGTGGAAATGCCGGGGCCGCTTCCTGTCTCGTTTGCGGGGCCGTCGTTCTTTGTAAATGGGTTTAAGCGCGAGGCCGTCGAAGCTGGAAAGCCGGAAGGGCCCGCCCTGAGCGCCGCGGGATTGCCCGAAGAACCGGCGACGAAGCAGCGGAGTTCGACGCGTGAACCATGGCCCGCCACCAACCTGAAAAAGCTCGTTGCCGCTGGCGCAGTTTCTGAAGACACGATTACACGCGCGGCGGGCAGAGTGCTTTTGCAGATGGAACGGTTCGGCTATCTCGACGGGAATACAAGGCTGACGGTTACTCCGGCAGAAAACTCAGAGGACGAGAAGATCATCGAGAAGACCGCGATCGATGCAGCGGTCCTGTTGAAGAACGAAGACGATGTGCTGCCATTGAAGCCGGCCGACCTGGGCAGTCTGGCGATGATCGGACCGGGCGCGGCCCAGACGATCGCCGTGGGACTGACCGGTGAGGAAGCCGTCGGTCTGCCGGCACTTGAAGTCAGGCCTTTGACAGCGCTCAAGAAGTTGGCGGGAACCGCGGCGCATGTAACGTATGCGGCGGCAGACGATATGGAAGGGACTGTGATCCCCGCGGATTACCTGTCGCACTTTGGAGAACCCGGCCTGGAGCGGCGCGTGTGGAATGAGAACTCGGTTTCGGTGGATCAAACGGTCAATTTTGCAAAGTCTGCCGGCACCGCCTTGCCTCAGGGCGAAAGCATTGTCTGGACGGGCACGCTAACTGTTCCCGACGCCGGTAAATATAGGATCCACCTTCAACTGCTTGGCTGTTATGGAGAACTTAAGATTGATGGTCAGGTTGTCGATAAGAACTGGTTCAACTGGATCCATGGAGAAGTGACCCAGGCTGGGCAGGACAACCTGTTCCCAACGGAAGATGGGCTCGATAATGTAAGGGCTGGTGTCAACCTCAACGCCGGCCCGCACCGCATCGTGATCGAGGTCAATCCAGATAGCTCAAATAGCCCGGTCCAGGTCAGGGTTAGCTGGGTTACCCCACGACAGCAGGCTGAGAATTATCGCGCCGCCATCGAGACAGCGAAGCGGGCAAGGACAGCAGTCGTCTTTGCCTGGAGCCGAACCCGCCCGGTGTTCGGGCTGCCGGGCGACCAGGACCAGTTCATCCGCGACGTTTCTGCCGTGAACCCGAAAACCATCGTTGTGCTAAACGTGAGCCAGCCGGTGGCGATGCCGTGGCTTGGACAGGTGAAGGCTGTGCTGCAAATGTGGTGGGCAGGAGACGAGGGTGGCTGGGCAACGGCTAAGGTCCTGCTGGGGCAGGATGACCCCGGAGGACGTCTGCCGATGACCTGGGCGAAACGGCTTGCAGACACACCGGCAGGCGATCCAGCGCATCTTGAGCGCTCAACAGATGGCGTGAACGGAAAGACGACATTCAGCTAAGGTGTTCTCGTGGGCTATCGCTGGTTCGATCATCAGCACATAGAGCCACTGTTTCCGTTTGGGTTTGGCCTCTCGTACACGCATTTTACTTATGCGGATGCAAGTGCCGCGGCGGCAGCAGGGGACGGATTCGATATCTCGGTGACAATCCAGAATACGGGCGCGATGGCCGGAGACGAGGTTGCGCAGGTCTATATCGATAAGCCCGAGGATTCTCCTGCGGGTGTCCAGTTCGCTGACGACATCCTGGGTGGCTTTGAACGGGTCCACCTGGCAGCCGGAGAGTCAAGACGGGTAGTCATCCACGTCCCACTTCGCCAATTTCAGTATTGGTCCACTAAAAAGCATCAGTGGAGCACTCCTGGAGGGACTCGCACTTACTGGGTGGGTGCCTCCTCTCGGGACCGCAGACTCAAAGGTCAGTTCGAGGTGAAGACCAGCGAGGAAGGCACACAGAACAGGCCGAATGGTTCACATGGGCCAGATACATCGCCCCATGCAGGAAGCTAAATATTTTCGGATTTGACGCAATATCGAAATATCAGGGAGAGAAGGGTAGCAGAATGAATTCAGATCGTCGCAACCTCTTAAAGATCATTCCGATTGCTGCCTCGACCGCTATAGCGCGGCCATCATTGCTAGCGCAGTCGCAAGCCCCTCATGCCACCCTGTCCCTTGAGGCTGGGGGCGTTGCTCCTTTTCGCCCGCTGCAACAAGCGATTCTTCATGTCTCAGAAGGCGAATGGGAAAACGGGACGGTGCTCCTGCTGGATGGAGCGGGGCACGAGTACGTGCGCGGAAATGCGAAAAGTGCGTTCTCTTTTACCATCGGCGGCGCACTGGGCAGGCAGACAGCAAGACTCCTGCACAAGGATGGGAGCATTGCGGGCGAACTGGAATTCACCGTAGACTGCTCTACTCAGATCAACGATGAAGGAGGTGTCTTTCGAGCATTGATGGAAGCTGTCTTGTGGACGATGATGAGTTGGAGCCAGGACAATCCGGTGTCAACTATTCATCACAACGATCGCGTCTACCAGTTCTTCGCCAATTGGATATTCGACCACACGCTCATCATGAAAGGCATGAAATACTTCTGGCCCGATCTGAAGAGCGCGATAGACTTCTTCGCAGATACACAACGTGAAGATGGAATGATTTGGGAAAACTGCTATCCCGCAACGCCTGACTACAATTTTTTCGATTGGAAGTTCAACTATGACGATTTTGTGCGGAGGATTGGAGGGGGCTTCTGGCAGTTGCGCCGCGCCCCGGTGGAGAGTCACGTCGAGCAGTTCTTCATTGAGGGTCTTTACTACACATGGAAGGCGACCGCAGATACCGAATGGATGAAAGGTAAGCTCGATGCTGCGATGCGGGCTGTGCGGTATCTAACCAAGAGTCCGTACCGTTGGTCAGACAAGTATAACCTCATACATCGCGGTTTCACGATCGACACCTGGGACTACGTCTCTGATGATCAGCAGCGATTTGGCGGTAGCGTCTTCATGGTCTACCTGGGCAAAAGCGAGTTCGGCGTTTTCCATGGCGATAACACCAATCTCATTGCGCAGTGCCGCAATCTCGCAGAAATGCTCAAGGTTGCAGGCCGGGCCCAAGATGCGCCTGAGTTCGAAAAACTCGCGGAAGATGTTGAAAAGAGACTCAACGACTTAGCCTGGAATGGAAACTTCTACACACACTGGATCGCGGAAAATCCCAATTATCGTCCCGATGTTGGCGTGGATATGTCCAGCCAGGTTTCGCTTTCCAATGCGTATGCATTGAATCGTGGAATCTCACACGACAAGTGCGTCTCGGTGATCAAGACGTATCAACGAATCAGGAGCGAAATGCCCTCCTCGTCGCCGGGAGAGTTCTACGGCATATATCCCCCATTCCAAAAGGACTTCACTCTCAACGAGCCCGGCCTGGTGTGGGAGTATTGCAATGGAGGGGTGCTGACGGTTGTAGGCGGCGAGCTTGCACATGGGGCCTTTGAGCATGGCTTCGAGTCATATGGTG
>OBLU010003849.1_pt1 | contig 13566 bp, 11 predicted proteins | sample 1518681 | NCBI WGS metagenome assembly OBLU01 (sample SAMEA3539304, study PRJEB22396) | soil metagenome | biome: tundra; feature: field; material: soil | place: USA | collected 2010-05 | depth 0.15 m | reverse complement strand
GCCCGCGCCGCCGGGGCCGGTCAGATAGCCGAGGCGCGGCAGGACGGATTTGGGCGACAACAGAATCGGGTCATAATCCAATTGGATTTGCGGCCAGCGTTCCTTGAACCGGGCGACGGCCAGTTTCAACGCCGTGGCATTGGTTCCGAGCACGGAGTCGGCATGGCTGTTTAGGATTCGCCATACTTAAAGTCTTGGCTTTGGTGGCATCTCACGACCACCGTCATCCGTTCGCAACGCGCGAATTATTCTTTCTAGCTCGCGATCAAATAGCGCATGGTCTCTTTCCCAGCCGACGAAATTGGCCGCAACGCGACTCTTAATTTCGGGTTTCTTGCCGCTCTGATAACCCGTGCTGAACAGGAAGCCGTCTAGGTTCAGTGAGATCAACGAAAGCACTTTCTTGCCGCGTTCTTTCATTATTAGCACCTCCTTCTGGAAGGCGCGATTGATTTCCCCGTCCACCCACCAACTGGTGAGCGATGACTTGGAGGCGCAGAGGAGCACCTTGTCCCAAAAGCGGATACCTTGATCAATTCGGTCATATAGGTCGTCGCCAGGCAATAGTTGGTGTTCGTCGAGCCAGCAGCGGATTCCCTGACCCTGTAGCCGATCGTGCAATAAACGCGCAAAAGCCTTGTCCTCGTGACTGTAGCTGATGAAGCAGGAATAAAACTGAAATGGTTGTTTAAGAAACTCTGGTAAATAGCTAATAAAGTCTTCAGGTAAGCCGCAACCTCGAAGAAAAATATCGGGCAATGTCCCAGATTCTTGCAGTGTTCGAAAATCAAGATATGAAGGCCCCTCATGCTGGCAAGTCTCTAAACCTTTTGCTCCATCAAGCGATGCTGAAATAAAAAGTGTATTAGAGATGATAGCTTGGCTAAGATTTGCTCCGGTAAGATTAGCCCCAAAAAGGTTTGCTCGCCGTAGATCTGCCTGACCGAGATTTGCGCCACTCAAATTTGCACCCTTAAGATTGGCGTCTGCCATATACGCGAAACTAAGTTCGGCTCCAGTTAAATTTGCAGCCTGAAGGTTGGCATAGGTAAAATCAACAGCCCGTAGATTCCACCCATGAAGATCCGCATATCGAAGATCTGGCTTTTGGAATCTTCTTTGTTGCCATAAGTCCCACGGCTCATGCTCATAGTCCCAGGGTATACTCTCAAAACCAGCAGATTTGGCTTTTAACCATGCACTCCATGCTTTTGGCCCTTTCTTAAGAACTTCTAAATATTCTGAATTTGCCATATTTCATCTTTTCTTTGAATTTTCAGCCTCCAGGTCTTTCTTCAATCGGGCGAAGGTGGATTCAAAGGCGTCGTGGTTTTTCCAGTTGGAAAAATCGGGGATGAAATACTCGCGCACTTCCACCGCCAAATCCTTGCCGCTGTCGGCATCAAAACAAGTCCAGTCGCGCAAGGTTTCGAAATCGGTCAGCCGGATGGGAAACAGCTTGCGGCGCTTTTCCTTTTTCTCCGCCTCACGGGCTTTGCGAATTTCGGTCATCACCCTTTCGCTTTGGATACTGTGCTCTGAAAGCACAATCAGCAGCCGGTCGTGAATTTGGATGGCCTCAAAAAGCTGATCGGGAAGCTTCCTGCCGCCTTGGAGGTCTTCCGGTGCAAACCAAACCTGAATGTTGGCATCAATCATCCGCGCGTAAAGCCGCCGGGCAAATTCTTCATCTTTGGTCGAATATCTCCGTCGCCGTGCTGTCTGCAAAAGGTCTGATTTAATTAAATCCCGTCGCGACAAATATTTATCCTGTCCTCTTCAGGTTAATTCCCTCGTCCTGCAGTTTGCAAAGACCCGTTTCAATTTGCAGCGGCATTTTGTTTGGTTGCAAAGGCTTGGATCAGGGCGTGGCCGCGTGGCACCCTGTCCATCGTAGTCCTGGCGAAGTTGGAAGCTTTGCGCGGTTGAGAGCCAGACAACGCGCGGGAGACTCCGATGAATCGCGAGCAGGCTACCCGCCCTACCTGAAGTGGTGGCAGATTTCACCAAAGTTTCTAACTCCAACATAATTAGATGGATGGCTATAATTTGTGTGTGAACTTAGTATCGCTACTTGAGTGGCCTGCCGTTTGCTTTATCGCCGGCTCAAGGGCGGTTCGAAGTCGAACCAGTGGGTTCTGCCGGATTGCTCGCCAAACAAATCAATAGAAAGGTTATTGATATGAAAAGTCTGAAAGTCGCACTCAGTTTCAATCGGATGAACGATGGGGACTTGAGTGCATTTACCAACAACGTCGTCACTTGTATGACGGGCAATGCGTCGTTTGCCAAACCGCCCGTTGCACTCACTGATCTGACAAAATTGCAGGACACATTCGACAAAGCTGTAGCGGCAGCGTTGGATGGTGGCACTGCGTTAACGGCTGCCAAGAATGCGGCGCGGGATGCGCTCCTGTCAGCGTTGCAGAAAACAGCCGCCTACGTCCAAATCGTGGCCGACGGGGACATGGCTCTGTTGCTCACGTCCGGTTTCTCGGCCACCAAGACGGGCCGGACGCAATCAAAGTTGGGCATTCCGTTGATTGTGGCGGTCGAAAATGAAGGCACAACAAAATTGATGGTGCGTTTGCAGGCGGTTCCAAACGCCAGGTCTTATGAAGTGCGCGCCATCAACGGGGCCACCACACCGGCAGCGTCGGTGATTTCCACCCAGGCACGCCGCATTGTCGTGGGGAACCTCACTCCGGGCACGACCTACAACCTTTCAGCCCGCGCCGTGGGCGGCACCGAAGGTTTCAGCAAGTGGTGCGACCCGGTGTCGCACATGGCGATCTGAGAACGACGTAATACTCAAATCGTGTTTCAAATCGCCCGCTGGGTTCTCTCGTTCCAGCGGGCTTTTTAAAAACCATTCGGGAAAAAGGGAGAACAATGAAATCACATTTGAAAATCATTCCAACCGTCGTATCCGGTTGCATATTGAGCCTGTGTTTTGTGGGTTGCGCTGCAACCCGGGTGTCCAAACCTGCGGCGTCCGGTCACCGCAACGCGATGACCCTGGCATAAAGCAAAAGCGGCCTTTTCCCGTAAGAGCGGGAGAAACCGCTTTTTGTAAAAAAAAAGTTCTAGACACGATTTTGAAATCGGCGTATGAAAGCGGCAATAGGGCAATCTGGGCTTCAAAGTGCCATTTGTTCGGCAGCTTCTTTTGACTCACGGGTTTCCGCTGATGCACAGCAGTTCCAAGTGGCTTGAAAAACTTGGACGGGAATATCTGCACGAGACGCAGGGGTAAATTAACTGTAGGGCCGCAAACGCATGAAACTCATTTGGGCAAATATGAAACAGAAAATCATTAGTCTTTCCTTGTTCTTGCTCTTCATCGTAATGGTCAACGGCTGCAAATCCCCGGACTGGGGATACAGCAAACCGTATGACTTCGCCTCACGGAAAGTCCGTAAACACAATTACGTTGATGGCAGTTTCCGCCGGGCCTACGACCAGGCGAAGGCCGCGAACGACGAAGCCGCCGCCAAACGCGAGCGGGATCAGATCCTCGGCGAACTCATGTATATCATTGACGCCGACCACGGCGACTTTGAGCGCTCGATGCAGGCCCATGCCACGGCATTTGAGGTGTTGTCGGATTTCACGGTGTTGGGGCTGACCGGGGCGGGCGCGGTGACCGGCGGCGCGGAAACCAAGGCCATCCTCTCCGCCATTGCCAGCGGAGTGATGGGTGCCCAGTTGTCAGTAAACAAGCGCGTCTTTCGGGACAAAACCATTGAAGCCCTCCAGGCGCAGATGCGTGCCGCCCAGACCCAGCGGAAAGCGGTAATCATCCGCCGCATGAAACAATCCACCGACGATTACACGCTGGAACTCGGATTGTCGGACATTGTGCAGTATTACTACGATGGGACGCTGACCCGCGCCCTCCAGAACATGGTGGCAGACGCCAAGGACAAGGAGAAACAAGCGGAAATCAGTGTTTCCGCTAACCTGTTACCAGCCAGTCCGGTTGAAATCGCCACGGTGGAGGGCTTGACCGATCAACTTGGCGCATTGGTGAAAAATCCCGACCAGGCCGCCGCCCGGGCCGAAGCCCAGCGCATTCTGAAGGCATTGGACGTGGCGGTTGACCCCAAGGAAACCAACGATCAGCTCTATCAAAAATTGCAGGGCCAGATCAACACGGCGGCGACGAATCACATCCTGCTGCCGAAACTATCCGGCGCTTTTGCCAAACCCTGATTAAAGAAAGGAGCACACCATGCCAGACACGATGAAGATTGACGGCAACGACACGTTATCTGACCAGGAATCCGCGCTTCAATTCAAGGAAGGAGCGGGCAACGAACTGACGGCCTTGGAGAAAGGCGGCAATGACCCGCCGGTAAACCATGCCACGTTCAAACGCCTTGCGCCTGGTTCCCGGCCAAAGCGGTTGCGTCTGGTATTGGCTGCTGATCCACAGCCGCCGAATTCAGGTCTTGTTTTATCATGCAACATCTTCGTCGAGGGCGAAGCACAGAATGTTAACGTGTACCGGGAACAATAAAAACAATAGCCAACTAATTCCATGCGTATTCTTTCCATTGATGGCGGCGGCTGGAGCATCATTTCCGACCAAAAGCATGTTTTGCGGTCGGAGAAAGGAAAAGTATGACAACCAACACACCTCCCGGCAAAAGATTGGCCCTGTTTTTCGATGGCACAGGGAACAATCCGGAAAACAAAAATAAAATACAAAACCTATGTCGCAGTTCAAGAACCTCGTATTTGAAGGCGGTGGTGTAAAAGGCATAGCCTATTCCGGCGCGCTGCAAGTGTTGGAGCAGCAAAATATCATGCTCGACATCAAACGGGTCGCCGGTACATCGGCCGGTGCCATTACCGCGGCCTTGGTTGCTTTGGGAGCCAACAGCAAGGACGTGGCGGAAATTGTGGGCGGCACAAATTCCGGGAATTCATGGATGATTCCTTTGGCGTGATCCGCGACATAGACCGGCTGCTTCATAACTACGGTTGGTATAAAGGTGATGCCTTCTCAGCCTGGATGCAAAAACAGGTCTATGCCCTGTGTCAGGATTCGGAAATCACCTTTGTCGAACTCGCCCAAATGGCTTCGCAACCCAATAGCAAGTGCAAGGAACTGTTTGTGGTCGGCACAAATCTTTCCATGCAGATGCCGGCCGTCTATTCCGCTGAAACCACCCCTGATTTTTCGGTCTGGGAGGCGGTGCGAATCTCCATGAGCATCCCGCTGTTTTTTGCGGCGATCAAACAGGTTCCGGGAACCCAGGTCTTCGTGGACGGCGGTGTGACCTGGAACTACCCGCTCGACCTGTTTGACGACCAAAAATACTTGATCAATCCGGCGGCGGGCGTTGCTCCCGATTACGACACGGTCTATGACGGCGATCACGTTTACAACAAAGAGACGCTTGGGTTCCGGGTGGACACCGCCGATGAAATAAAAGCGGAAAAAGACAGTTGGCGGCTGCCGCCAGTGGAAATCAACGACTTCTTTGATTACGCCAAGGCGCTGGTTGGTTACATGGGCGACATGGCAAACAAAATGCACCTTCATAACAATGACTGGCATCGCACGATCATCATTGATGCGGGTGGAGTCAAAACCACGGAATTTGATCTGTCCGATGACCAGGTGAACATGTTGGTTCAAAACGGGCAGCAAGGGGCGGAAACTTATTTCCAATGGTTCAATGATCCCATGACCGCGCCCCCGCCCATCAATCGTCTTTGAAAGATGAAACCTCAATGCTACCGATGCCAGATGAATCTGCCGCCATCACCGAATGGCCGCACACGAGCGGAAATGGGCGGGCCGGATAAATTGAAGTGATTATGAAATAAAACGAAAGGAAACATCAAATGAAAAGCCAAGACTTCCTCAATCCTAGTTCAATGGTCACGCCAGGGGTGGCGGGAGGGATCGTAATGCTGATTACCAATTCTTTGATCAATCAATTTGATCTGTCCGGCCCGAAAGTGGCATTGGGTTTAAGTTTTTTAGTTGGCACTCTCGTTTTTCTGGCCAAGACAGTTCCATTTTGGCAACGGGTGATTTATTATATGCTAAATTCGCTGATTATATTTGCCATGGCGACGGGAACTGCTTTCGTCGGCAATAAAACGGAAGCCAAGGTGGCAGGGCCGTCCATCGACGCTACGTCTCTGCCTGCACCCCCCTCTCAAATCAGGACAAATGATGTTTTTACAAATGGAATGATTACCAGTGTGGTTGTTACCAACCAAGGCTTCATGGTGTTGGAGGAGTCATTGAATATGCGTTATCCCGCCGCCGGTTTTTTCAAAAAATGGTAGTGCGATGAAGAGTTGAACGGGCACCATAAAACAATTGGCGCAAACTCAAAGTGGCATTTGGAAACGGAGGCTACTTTTTATCAAATAACCTCGACACAGTTTTGAAATGGGCGTATTCAGCCAAAAGTTGGAAAATCCGGGATTCAAAAGTTGCGTCTTTTTGGCTGATCATGAGTCCGTGGTTTTGAAAGCACAAACGTTCTAACCTGGAGAAAATTATGGCAGATAGGTGAGACATCAAGCACGCGCATAACATATGAGTACCCGACAAACAAACTGGTTGTTCCTCATCCTGATACCACTTCTTCCAGTTATTTCTCTCTACTGGCTCTTCCAGACACAGAATTACTTCGGGCTTGATGGGTTTTGGAAAGGCATCGTAGCATCCGGACCAATTGGTGCATATCTATTCATGGTCTGGATTGGTTGGCAGATCTTTCAGGGCTTGGAGCGCAGAGAGATTCCATCAGGCTTGTTGGGTGAGTGGGATTTCGCGACGGTTCATGCTGACCCGACACACCCGAAGCGTCGAGGCCACTTACTCATTTCCTTAGAGCACGACGACCTTCAATTGCGTGGAGACTTCTGGGAGGGAGAGACATTCCTGGGCAACATACATTCGAGATTCGCTGCATGGCGTTCCGGCCATCTGTATTTCAGCTACGAATACACAACCAGTTATCCGACCGAGACACAGGTCGTCATCGGACTTGCTGAGGTCAAGTACAATCAGAGCCAGAATGAGCTCATTGGCAAATGGTATCGATTCTGCTCCACTTCGGCCGGTACAATTCAAATGAGGAAACGAAAATGATGCCTAACAAATCACTTCAGCCACCCGTCGCTGGCGATGAACTGGAATGAGTCATTCCCTTGTAGTTGGTGGCGGGCGTGTAAAGGCATAAAACCCAGAGGCAACTACAGGTCGCAGCATAAAGGTCAGAGCATCGAGCTCTGACAACTACGAAACTTCTGAAGTGACTCCGGCAAGATGGTCTTGGCCGTGACGCTTACAAATCATGGGATCCGGCTCAATATTGAGATTTTTCAGTGGTTTTTTCTGGTTTATTTTGAGGGTCTATTCTGATGCTGTACGTAATGTAGTAATACGGAATGTAAGCCTGCACAAGAAGCAGCAGGGTGGCCTTGTTGAGCGGTTTCTCGAACAAAGACTTAAATGGGTCTTCTTTCATAACTGGCTCAATAAGGCTTCTTGTGAAATCAATCGGTGTTGGCGGATCGCGGCTCAACATTGACATCTCCAAGTCTTTTGACAAAAGATCTCGCACGACTAGCAATGTTAAATACCCATTTAACTTGCCTGGCTGGAATTGACGGTCATCAAGACGCCTATATTCTTCGGGCAGTTGAAGATCTACCCCATGATAGTCTGAGGCCAATGCGGTTTCGATTGCAGTTTGATCGATATGTGTGGCCAGAAGGTAAGCGCGACATGAGCGTATAAATGCCAAAATCTCAGTTTTAGAGTTAGCTTTTTCAAGCATAGCTTTGTGCGTATCGTTGTCGGGAATTTGCCGGAGCTCTCCTTTTATTCGGTCCAAAATATCCGCAGGAAGCAGCGTTTGAAGAGTGTTTAACTGAGATACGTACTTTATGAACGCTACTCGATCTGACATGATCTCGTATGAATTATGCGCTGCAGGATCTAGCGCGTTTGCTAAAAGTGATTCATCAGATTGGGTTCCGCCACCACTACGTTCATATGCAACACCCACCTGGTTGGTTTGACCGTGAGCGTCGGGTGTTGATGCGTTGGCGTTTAGTTTGGTAAAGACCGCACATGCTAATAGGCACGAGCCAAATGCCGCAAAGTAAATCCCTGGTGCTACATCTGATAATTTTAGTTTAGTGCCTCTGCCTTGTAGTTCAAACTTACCTTGGCGTTCCTGCACTCGTTCAAACAGACGATAACCCAAATAAATGCACATGGCACCCGCTCCCACTATTGAAAGCCGTTCGATTGTGCGGCCAAAATATAGCCAGGTTAGCTCGTTCATATAGTTACAGTTATTTATTTAAAATTAAAGCGGGATTTCCCATTTGATTTCTTGCCCATGATCGGCATGGGCTTTTGTCGTGATTTTCGCACCGCTTTGCATAACTTTAAGTTCATTTCTCATGGTTTGTTCATTTCCGCACTATGTTTCTCTCGCAAAAATGGTTGCGCTGATGGTCTTTCTTGCTCCAAAGCCCTTTTTCTTCGGCATGAATCGAGACTTCCTCCCTGGTGCCCGAGGATTCCATGAACGTCCTATCACTTTTCATTCATCCGCCTGCCACTGCCGGCAGTCTCAGACGCTCTATCGACTGTAATATGGACCGGAACAACTCTCGTGAACGGGTCAGTTCTTGATATTGTCATATTGGCTGGTCATGCATTCTTCTACCGTTCCAACCGCTCCAGCTTGCGCTTGATTTGGTTGATCTTCCGGCCGGGCCAGCACCCCGCCCACTGCTGTCCAAAACAGCGTTTTTAGACAGCAGTGTAAAGGCTGCATCAAACCCGGCTGGCATGGCTTCGAGTATGCGCCGAAGATTTGTCAGCGTCAATCCCGCGTAAAGCTTCCAACTTCGCCGAGGCTTCCGCCTTCGCCAAGGCTCCGGTGGACAGGTCACCTCACGCGGCGGCAGGCCCCGTAAAAGGCCTTCAGCCTCACGCGGCAGGCCGCCGTCGTGACGGTTTGGGAAACTACGCGTTTGTTCTTTGCCATCAAAGTTTTATCCGCCCTATGGTTCCCGCGGCTGTTCTTCATCTTTGAGATTCTTAAACAGATTCTTTTTCAGATCGAATTCCATGTTCCGATCAAGTGGCGTGGGATTGAGGTAATAGGTGAAGGCGATTTTACATGTTTTGGTTTCACGAGGTTCTATCGAGATGCCGCTACTAATTTTACCATAGAGCGCGCCAACAATTTTCCCATCCTTTTCCACGGTGCGCACCCGAAAGAAATATGCCTGATCTTCAGAGGTGGTGCTGTGGTAGCCTTTTTCTGAGGCGGTAAAGCGAGCCTTAAAGGTTGGTTCATAACCTGTATCAGGTGCTTCACGCGGCCATTTGAACACGCTGTGGCGACCAATGTCAGGAAATTTTGTCTCTTGGATGCCGTCCAGTGAATTGGAAAAAGTCAGTGTTACAGCGACATCAAAATCTCTCCAACCACTATAACGACGTTCATCCACCGTGAAAATAAAGTCAGCCACTTTCCCCTTGCCCCAAGGTGACACCCAATCACTCGCCTCCAAATCATAGCCACAAGGTTTTCCTGTGACAGGAATTTCCAGTTCACGAAAAGAACGGGCATACATCGCCACCGGCTTCACGATGGGACGCAAGGTGGTGGTAACAGTGTTTTCCCACGGTTGCCATTTCCCGTTGACAAAGTTTGTGAATTTGGCTGCGGGACAACCGGAATCATAATACCCCACCTTGCTTGCGTCGGAAAACAAGCGCATATCACTGTGCCCTTCAGCCGTGAATTCACCATGAGAGTCTGTTGTGCCTTTTACGGACACATCACGTGGTGAGGGCTTTTCGGTAAATCCAATTTGGACAATCGCAGCAGGAACTGGTCTGCCTTGTTCGTCAACAACACGAACAGTCAATTTGGCTGTTGGTTGTTCCCACTTGGGTTCGTCTGATGCAAAGCACAAAATCGCTGTGGTTGCCAGGAGAAGCACGATTTTTGATTTCATATTATTGATTTGAGATGGAAACGAGTTTGTCAAAAAGTTTATATTGATACAGATAAGCCACATCGTGAACATCACTGTGCCACCATAGGCGTACGTCATGTTCGTCACGACGCCTTGGCCAATGTGTTGTATCAGCAAACTGTGTCGGAAGATTGTAATTTTTTCCGCCGGTAAAACTCGCCGTTTGATTCGCCCCCACCGGCAGGCTCAACGCGGGAATGGCTTCGGCAAGCAATTGGTTGCGTTTGATAGGGTCGGCGGCAATCGTGCTGCCTGACGTGACGCCGTAGAGATCAAAAATCCAGTCCGGGCCGTCCTTGTAATTGGTATCTATGACTTCCAGTGTTGGATTTGATCTGTCGTAAGTTCCCCACCCTGTCTTGAACAAGGGAGAATACCGGCTGCTGTCCAACAAGCTTGCCATTATCGTGCCGATTTCCTCCGGGGTTTTCACCCGGCGTTGTCCCGTGTTGCTGTCAATCGCGTACCAATTGGTATGGGTGGTCAACAGCGCATCGTTGAGATTGAAGCCCCACCCGCCGTAGTAGCTGCCGGCGTGCGTCAGGCCAAGTAGATAATTCACCTTGTCGCCCTTGGCTTTTTCTTGAAACACCCAAGCATAATCACCGTTGAATCCCGCTGTGTTCAGCGCGGTGAACCACCAGCCCGGCACTTCGCCATCGTAGGTCGCGAGGACATCCTCCGTACTGGAATAGAAATTGTGGATCACCGGCGCGGTTTTGGTAAAGCGGTTGCGCCACGTCAGCGTCGATCGGGCGTCGGTCGCCGGAAAACGCTCATACCAGTTGGCGGCGTATAATCGCGAGTCGTAACTTCTCCAAACATCCGGCGTCATCCCGTTGGCGTCGGCTGGCACTTCATCATCGAAACACTCACGAGCCAGTGCCGCGTCTATGAAACAAGCGTTATTCACCTTCATCCCGTGGTCGGCAATGGCGCTTGCCACCACACAGCAGCCCAAACTGTGCGCCACGATTGTTTTTGGACCGCTCAATCCATTGATTATCTCCGCCAGTTTAGGCGCGGTGGCAAGTGCATTTCTGACCGCCAGATGATAGTCGGGTGGCAATCCCATCAGCCCGTCATCTGGGTTGCCAAACCAAGATACCCCAACAAAGCGTGCCTTGTTACGACTCCAATAAAAACGTTTGAACATTTCGGCGTTCCAGCCGCGAGCCTCGTTGCCGCCAACGTTGAATCCATGCAGGAACACAATCCACCGTTCGTCGCTCAACGTATCTGGAAATGCAGGGTGATCGTTCATTTGCGATGCCAGCGCAGTATCGTCCATCCGCCCTGACAAACCGCCGGCAACGTCTTCAGTCGTTGGCGCGTCAGGCCCATTGCGCAGGTTCAGATGCCGATACATATCTTCCATCGGACTGATGTTCAGATACAGCGGAATGCCTGCCAACTTTTGCCCCTTGTGCCAGATTTCCAGCATCAACGGCTTTTGGGTGGCTTTGATTCCTTCCACCAGGATTACGCCCTTATTGCCATCCGTCAGAATGCGATTCAGGAAATCCCCATTCAAAGTTATCCCTCCGGCCGTAACAGCGGAGGCATAGACGTTATACAAATCCCTGCCCAGAGTGTTGTCCCACCACGCCGAATTGGTCAAATATTCGAAAGCGTTGGTGCGAGACAAATCGGTATAGATAATATCAACCGCGCTGTCGGCTTGGGAAAGGCGATATTCGTAACCGCTTGATGTTGGCAAGAATCGCAAAACGTTGCTCAGGTTCAGTGCCACCGGAAAGAAATTCACCAAATCGCTTGCCCCGCGAATGAAAGGGAATTTTACTTTTACATGTGCGCTGTCACTTCCGGGAATATCATTTGCAGCACTGGAAATGTCCCCGCTTTCTTGCGAGTCATTGATCCAAAAGCGGAAGGGGTTGCTCGAACTTGTCAAATCTGAGCCGTCGAACGTGATTTTCCCGTCCCGATTTACATCTGTTGTCATTGCTCCCGGGATCAGCAGCACGGCGTGTTTTTCTCCTGCCGCGTTGAAGGCATGGGCCAGAATCATCCCGTCGTTGTTGATGCCCACGGCCCTGAATACCTGTAAACTCGGATCCGTCAGCCGGTCGTTGAGATCCGTAATCTCCCAGAACGGCGCGCTGTTCGTGTTGTGATTGAGCTGCCACAGCGCCGCGACTAATTGACCATTAACGGTCATCGTGGCTCCCACGATTTGGTTGCTGTCATTGATGGCGTAAGCGTCGCCATAACCGTTCGGCGCCCGCAAGCCCGGGGGCAGGTTGGTCAAGTACTCCGGCGTCTGGTTGGTCAGCCCCCAGAACACCGCGTGTGAGTTGATCGGATCGAATGTAAGTCCGCCCGTGTTCATCACATCAAAATCCGAGTAGCCGGCGAGTTCGCCTGCCTGGTTCATCGCGCGCGGAAAACTGTGCAAGCCGCCAGGCAACACGCCCAGGTCATTTGTCAGGATGATGGCAGACCCATCGAATTCGCCGGACGCAGGCGCGCGGAAGGCGTGGGTGGGCCGGAGCGCATCGAAGGTTGGGTTGCCGGTATAAACTCCGCCGTATCCGGCCACCATCCCGGCATCATTCACCAATAGCGCAATGGCTGTGCTGTAGCCCCAACTCAGCGGCCCCAGCCAGCGCCAGTCATTGATGTTGTTGAATTGTGCCGCCGTGGACAGCAGTGCATAATATCTCAACTCCGTCACCGAGCCGGTTCCCGGACCGGCATCCAGCCCGCGTTCGGACGGTTTGAACCAGTTCATCGTTCCATCCGCGCTGAACAATATCTGCTGCCAACTGAATGGCTCCTGCACGGAAACCGAGCCGACTGCCATGCCGGAACTGTTCTGATCCCAAACATCCTGCAACTCTGGATAACGGGTGACGTTCGTGAGAAATAGGGGCTGACCGTTTATCAAGTTGGTCAATGAATACGCCATGCCTGCTGGCGACAGAGGTGCGGCGTTCTTCGGCCAGTGATATTCGTCCCGCGTGAGTGGAACGGGTTGATGTAGCAGGAAGAACCACCAAGCTCCCACAGAATTGGTGATTCTATTGTTCAGTTCGTCAAACGTATTCGTCACCGTCATCGTCCCCACCACCACGCCGTTCCGTGTCAGCCGATGCGCCAGGAAATTGTTGGTTACAATCGGATACGAGGTGCCGTCCGGTTTCCACAAGACATATTTGCCCGCTCCGGCTTTGAGCAGACAACTCGCGTCATCCGCCATCCACAATGGTTCCAGGTTGCCAAGGTCCATGGGTGTCAAATCTTTTGTGACGGAGGAATCCGTGGCGGGATCGGCCATCGCACTGTAATTGTCGAACAGGATTTCAGCACCGGGCACGCCGGTGAACAGTCGCAGGTAATTGGTGCCGGCGCTTTGGTCCGAGGTGATGACGAATGCCAGGTCAATGGGCGTGCCTTCCACAAAACCGGTCCCGGTCTGAATCTGGAACACGGCGTCGTTAGCGCGCGACCCGCCTTGCGGAATGTCCGAATACGTCGAGAGATTTTGCAGCACGG
>OBLU010003848.1_pt1 | contig 13567 bp, 11 predicted proteins | sample 1518681 | NCBI WGS metagenome assembly OBLU01 (sample SAMEA3539304, study PRJEB22396) | soil metagenome | biome: tundra; feature: field; material: soil | place: USA | collected 2010-05 | depth 0.15 m | reverse complement strand
GGCCCTTGGGGCGACCGCGGACTGGCGGTACGGCTCCGCCGTCATCGCTGTGGTCTGGGGTCCTCAAGGAGGGCACTCTGCGGCTGCTGCACGGGCTAGACCCTACACCGCCGTCTATGCGTCGACCACCTACGGGGAGTCGCACGTCCCTTTCGTCTACGGTCCTGCTGGCGGCGCCGGCGGCCTGGATCGACGACCCCCGCGTGATGAGTCTGGCCTGTGCCGTGATCAGTCTGTTGGCGCTCTATCGCTTGCGCTCGCGCGCTGACCCGGCGGCGTCCCTGTTCGCTGGCGACGCCTCAGGTCAGCCGCGATGCTGATCGCAGTTCCCCCAACCGCTGTCATGGTGTGGAATGGGTGGACGGAGCTCTATGCGCTGGCACCGTTCTTGCTCTGGCTCCTGCTGCGGGACCGGCATCCTCGGTGGGGCGTGCTCTACCTGGCGGTGGCCCTGGGGGCAAATACACGGTCCTGCCGGTGCTGGCTCCGCTTTGCCCTGGTTCCCCTCCAGGCGGCGTGACATCGGCCGGGGGGCTGATCCTGGCCGCTGCCGTGTTGTACCTGCCGTTCTGCGTCTAGGCCGGGCCGGGCCGGTTCCTCCGAGACATCCTGTGGGCACCGCTATCCTTTCCCGCTCAGCCGGGCCCGCTTTCCCTCAGTGCCCTGCTCACCCACGGGGGCCCTCCTCCAGTTCCGCTGTGGGCGGCCGCGCTCGTTCTGGCGTCCGCCGGGGCGGCTCGGTCGAGCGTGTCCTGCCCTCCCCGGTAAACTCGAAGCCTGATGAGTGACTTGAGTGAATCGGCGGCAGCCCTTCAGCGCAGGTCGGCGCAACTCAAGGAGCACCTTTGACTTCGCCGGGAAGCAGACTCGGGCTGAACTCCTAGAGGGGGAGCTGGGTCGGCCCGGTGCGTGGGACGACCCCACCCGGGCGCAACAGGCATCGCAGGAGCTGAGCCGGTTGCGGGGCGAGCTCCGGGAACTCTCCACGCTGGCCCGTCGGGCCCAGGACGCGACCGAACTAGCCCAGCTGCTAGAGGAGGACGCCTCGGGTACAGACGAGGTCCTAACTGAGCTGTCCGCGATCGAAAAGGAGCTCGACCGCCGCGAGTTGGAAGTCCTCTATCAGGACCCCTATTCGGCCTATCCGGCCCTGCTCTCGGTGCACGCCGGCGCCGGTGGCACCGACGCCCAGGATTGGAGCGGGATGCTGCTTCGGATGTATCTCAAGTGGGGCGAGGCCCACCGGATGGAGACCCAGCTCCTAGATCAATCCGAGGGCGAAGAGGCGGGCATCAAGAGTGCGACGGTGAAATTCACCGGCCGCCACGCCTACGGCCAGCTGCGAGCGGAGAAGGGAGTGCACCGGCTGGTGCGGATTAGTCCTTTCGACGCCGCCCACCGACGCCACACCGCCTTCGCGCTGGTCGAGGTCTACCCGGAGATTCCTGACGAAGTTAAGGTCGACGTGGACGAGAAGGACGTGCGGGTGGACGTCTATCGGAGCTCCGGCGCCGGGGGTCAGCATGTCAACAAGACCTCGTCGGCGGTGCGGATCACTCACATCCCCACCGGGATCGTGGTGACCTGTCAGAACGAGCGCTCCCAGCAGCAGAACCGGGAGACCGCCTGGCGGGTCTTGCGCTCCCGCTTGCTGGATTATCAAAGGGCCCAGCGCCTGGACCACTTGGCGGACCTCAAGGGTGACCTGATCTCGCCTGAGTGGGGTAACCAGATCCGCTCCTATGTGCTGCAGCCGTACACCCTGGTCAAAGACAACCGCACCGCGTTGGAGGTCGGCAACGTTGAGGCCGTCCTGGGGGGCGAGATCGATCCGTTCATTGAGGCCTACCTGCGTCAGGAGGCCACCCAACGCGAGCAGGGAGAAGGAAATTCGTAGGCCATCACGCATCGCCGGAGCGCACGCTTTCCCCAGCGGCTATGGCTCATGAGGCGGATCCCGGGTGGACCAGAACAGCACCAACTTCGGGACCGGCCGGTCCGCGGGCCGAGGTGACCGCTGCCAGTTCCAGGCGTGAAAGGTATACTCGGGCCAAAATCGAGAACGGCCAAGGGCTTCACCACTCTCCCTCTCGGGGGTCCGCCCGTCGGCTGCCAGTTCGCCTGGCACGAGGACCAAGCCTCCCCTAATGTCGATTTCCACCAGCCCACCCGCCCCGGTCGTGATGACCGGCTCCGGGAGCACTGAGCTCTCCCGGCGCGAGCCGCCGATCATCGTCTTCGAGAAGGTCACCAAGATCTACGCCAACGGTCAGGCGGCGATCCGGGACGCGTCCTTCACGGTGCGGCCTCGCGACTTCGTGTTCGTGGTCGGGGCCAGCGGGGCTGGGAAGTCGACCGTGATCCGACTCCTGATCCGGGAGGAGAGGGCGACCCAGGGCCACGTCTTGGTGGAGGGCCAGGACCTGGCTCGGCTCAAGCACCGTCACCTGCCCCGGCTGCGTCGCAAGATGGGCATCGTCTTCCAGGACTTCAAGCTGCTACCCAATCTCACGGTGGAGCAGAACGTGGCCTTTGCCATCCAGGTCACTGACCCAGGAAGGCCCCACCTCAAAGAGAAGGTCGGAGAGGCGCTCTACATCGTCGGGTTGGAGGACAAGCTCAGCGCTTTCCCCACCGAGCTCTCCGGCGGCGAGCAGCAGCGGGTGGCCATCGCCCGAGCGCTGGTGCACCGGCCGCGGATCTTCCTAGCCGATGAGCCAACCGGGAACCTTGATCCAGACGCGGGATGGGGCATCGTCCAGCTGCTGCAGCAGATCAATCACCGCGGCGCCACGGTCGTGATGGCAACCCACAACCGCGAGGTGGTCGACCTCTGCCGCCGCCGGGTGCTGGCGATCGAGGACGGGCGGATCGTCCGGGATGAGGCCGAGGGTGCCTACCTTCGCGACGGGGACGCCATCCTGTGAATCCCATCCCGGCGCTCAAGTTCGTGGGCCGGGTGGCACTCCAGAACATCCTGCGCAACCGGGGCATCGCTCTGGCCAGCGTCCTGACTATCACCCTCACGCTACTGGGCGCCGGGGTGGCGGTGGTGGTGGTGCACGCACTCGATGGGGTACTTCACACCGAGGAGTCGCAGGCGTCGGTGTTGAAGGTGTTCATGGCCGACCACGTCGGCTTTGCCAGCGAGGTGAACCTGGAGCAGACTCTAGGCCACCAGACGGCGGTCGCCAAGGCCACCTTCGAGAACAAGGACCAGGCGGCCCAACAGGCCGGCAGCAGCCTCGGTCTTACTCAGGCAATCAACCTGCTGGAGAAGTCAGGGGCGGGCAATCCGCTGCCTGCCTCCCTCAACTTCCACCTCCGGAATATCAAGGCCGTCTCCGAGCTGAACCGAGAGGTGAGGACCTCGGCGCTCTTGGACAGTGGGCCTCATCCCACCGACTACAACGCCGATGTCATCCCCCGCCTGGAGCGCTACATCTTCGTGGCCCAGCTGGGTGGGGGCCTGGTGGTGGGCGTGGTCGGCGCGGTGGCCCTGGTGATCATCACCATCTCGGTCAGGACGGCCGCCTACGTGCGCCGCCAAGAGATCGAGATCATGAAACTGGTCGGCGCGACCGATTGGTTTGTCCGCTGGCCGTTCGTCGTGGAGGGGGTCATCGTGGGAGTGATCTCGGCCTTGGTGGCCTCGGTGATCCTTCTCGGCGTGGGTGTGGGCTTCGGCGGTGGGCACAGCCTGGCCCTGGGGGTCGGGGTACGGTTCGCCGCCCTGATCGTGCTTTGCTTGATAGTCGCTGGGGGCGCGCTCGGTTCTGTCGGCAGTTTTGTCGGCGTGCGGCGCTCGCTAGGAACGTGAGCGAGGCCAGCACGACTTCGTCCACTAAACCCAATTGCCGGCAGCGTTAGGATGGCGCCGGTCCTCGCAACTTGACGGAGGCAGGCAAGCGATGGCACTGACGGAGTCGGCCCCGGTCGGGGCGGCCGGGCTCACCCGCGACCGGCTGCGGGCGATGTACCGGGACATGCTCCTCGGCCGTCTGCTCGACCAGCGGGTGCTGGTCTTGAACCGGCAGGGCCGGGCCCCCTTCGCGATCTCGGGCCAAGGGCATGAAGGGGCCCAGGTGGGGGTCGGCTACGCTCTGCGCCGGGACTACGACTGGATCATTCCGTACTACCGCGACATCAGCCTGGTGCTGGTGATGGGGATGGAGCCGCGCGACCAGCTGCTGGCCGCGCTCGCCAAGGCCGGAGATCCCAACAGTGGGGCCCGTCAGATGCCGGCCCACTACTCCTCGCGGCGCCACAATATCGTCACCGGAGGCAGCCCGGTGGCGACCCAGATCCTCCACGCGGTGGGAGTGGCCCAGGCCTTCAAGTACCGGGGCGAGGACCGGGTGGTGGTGGCCACGGTGGGAGAGGGCGGTACCAGCGAGGGGGACTGGCACGAGGGCCTCAACTGGGCCGCCATCCACCGGCTGCCGGTGATCTTCCTGGTCGAGAACAACGGCTTTGCAATCAGTGTCCCGCAGTCGCTCCAGATGGCGGTCGAGCACGTGGCCGACCGAGCGGCCGGCTACGGCATGCCCGGTGTGTCCGTCGATGGCGGCGACGTGCTGGCCGTCTACCGGGCCGCCAGCGAGGCGGTGGACCGGGCCCGGCGCGGCGGGGGGCCGACGCTGCTGGAGGCGGCCTGCGTCCGGCTCCAGTCGCACAGCAGTGACGACGACCAGCGCCGGTACCGCAGCGCCGAGGATTTGGCGGAGATGCGCCGGCACGACCCGCTGGAGCGCTTCCGGGCCGATCTCGAGTCGAGCTCAATTCTGGCCGACGGGGAGGCGGACCAGATCCGCCAGGAGTGCCAGTCGCTGATCGACGAGGCGCAGGCGGAGGCCGACCAGGCCCCCGCGCCGGATCCGGACACCGCCCTCCGATACGTTTACGGCGAGGCCTAAGAGGTGCCGGAAATCACCTACGTGGAGGCCATCCGCGACGCTCTCCGGGAGGAGATGCGCCGGGATGACCGGGTGATCGTCATTGGTGAGGACGTGGGGGTTAAGGGTGGGGTGTTCGGGGCCACCGCTGGGCTGTTCCAGGAGTTCGGCGAGGAGCGGGTTATCGACAGCCCGCTCGCCGAGGCGGCGATCGTCGGGGTAGCCATCGGCTGCGCCCTGGCCGGGCTTCGGCCGGTGGCGGAGATCCAGTTCTTGGACTTCATCCCGCCAGCTATGGACCAGCTGATCAGCGAGGCGGCCAAGATCCGCTACCGGTCCAATAACGACTGGAGTTGTCCGATGGTCGTGCGGGCCCCCTGTGGGGGAGGAGTCCACGTGCACGGGGCCCTCTACCACTCCCAGATGCTAGAGGCGCTCTTCGCCCACGTACCCGGGCTGAAGGTGGTGCTGCCCTCCAACCCCTACGACGCCAAGGGCCTGCTGCTGGCGGCCCTGCGCGATCCCGACCCGGTCTGCTTCTTCGAGCACAAGGGCCTCTATCGCTCAATGCGGCAGGAGGTCCCCGATGAGGAGTACCTGGTTCCGATTGGTCGGGGCCGGATCGTGCGCCCGGGCCGCGATATCAGTTGCTTCACGTACGGAGCCACGGTGCATGAGGTAGTGACCGCTGCTGAGAGCCTGAGCCGAGACGCGATTGAGGTCGAGGTGGTGGACTTGCGCACGGTCCGACCTCTCGATCGCGACCTGATCGTGGAGAGTGCCACGCGGACCGGCAAGGTGCTGGTCGCCCATGAGGCCAACCTGGCGGTCGGCGTGGGGGCAGAAGTTGCGGCGCTGGTCGCCGAGGAATGCTTTCAGGCCCTGGATGGGCCGGTAATGCGGATCGGCGGCCCCGAGATCCCGGCCATCCCCTTCGCCGAGTCCCTGGCTGAGGTCTACTGCCTTGGTCCGCGGAAGATCGAGTCCAAATTGAGGGAGTTGGCCGCCTACTGAGTCGGCTGGTGAGGTAAGAAGAGGCAATGGCGATCACCGTCACGATGCCCCAGCTGGGCGAGTCGGTCACGGAGGGGACGATCGGCGCCTGGCTGGTCCAACCCGGCCAGCAGGTAGAGCGGTTCGAGTCTCTGGTGGAGGTGATCACCGACAAGGTCACCGCGGAGGTGCCCGCGCCGGCGGCGGGCACGGTGGGCGAGATCTTGGCGACCGAGGGCCAGCGACTTGCGGTGGGCGAGCCCATCTGCACCCTGGAGGGCACCGCCGGGGAGGTCCCCGACGAACCCGAGCAACCCCAGCCGGTCGAGGCGGCGGTGGGGGATGACGCCGAGTCCGCGGCCGCACGCCCGGTAGTTGAGGAGCCGATCGAAGCCAGCCGCGGTGCCGATCGGCCGGCCGAAGAAGTAGAAGTGGTGGCCGCTGATGGGCCCGCGGCCGGAGCGGGCGGTTCCCCCGGCTTCATCAGCCCTGCGGTGAGGACACTGGCCGACGAGCACGCGCTCGACATCAGCCAGGTCACGGGTACCGGTTTCCAGGGACGGATCACCAAGCGCGACGTCCTGCTCTTCCTGGAGGCTGGCGGGGCGGCCCCTGCCAAGGCGCCCCCCCTCCCGCCGGCACCCCGCTCCCCCGACCCCGAGCCGGTCCTTCCGGGGGACCGGATCCCGCTCACGCCGATGCGGCGATCCATCGCCGAGCACATGGTGCGCAGCCGGCGTACTTCCCCCCACGCCTGGACCATGGTCGAGGTGGATATGAGCGGGGTGGCCGCCGCCCGGGCGGTCCGCCGGGCCGAGTTCCAGGCGGCGACCGGCATCGACCTCACCTTCCTCCACTTCGCGATGAAGTCCACCTGTCTGGCGTTGCGGGCGGTGCCGACCATGAACGCGATCTTCGAGGAGGACGCAATCCAGCTTCGGACTGAGATCAACCTGGGGCTGGCGGTGGCGGTTGGGGATGGGCTCATCGTCCCGGTCGTGCAGGGCGCCGACCGCTACAGCGTGGCTGGGCTGGCCCAAGCCGCCGCCACCCTGATCGAGCGGGCCCGGCAGGGCAAGGCCCGCCTGGAGGACGTCGGGGCGGGGACCTTCACCCTCAACAACGCCGGAGCTCTGGGCACGGTCATGTCCCAGGCCATCATCAACCAGCCTCAGGCGGGAATCCTGGTCATGGACGCGGTGATCCGTCGCCCGGTGGTGGTCGGGGACGGGATCGCTATCCGTCCGATCATGAACCTCTGCCTCAGCTTCGACCACCGGATCAACGACGGCGCTGCCGCGGCCCGCTTCCTCAACGGGGTGAAGGGCTCCCTGGAGGCAGTCACCCCCGACAGCGCCCTGTTCTAGCGCCGCGGGAAGGGATGGGCGGCCCCGAGCGGCGGCGGCATTAGGATTGCTTGATGGAAAGCACCCCGTCGCCGCGGGCGGTCAGGCCTAAGGTGACTCTCCCGGTGGTTCCAGATCACCGGCCTGATCTGGTGCCCGGTCGCGGTTCGGTGGGAGATGGGCGTCCGATGTGGCAGCAGCTCCTGCCCCCGGGCGTGGAGCGGCGGCCGAGCTGGCTGACGGTCAAGCTGCCGGTCGCGGGCCGCTATCAAGAGCTGGACCAGATCATGCGTGGCAAGCGGCTGCACACCGTCTGCGAGGAGGCCCGCTGCCCCAACATCGGCGAATGCTGGAGCTACGGCACCGCCACCTTCATGATCCTGGGCGATGTCTGCACCAGGGCCTGCGCCTTCTGCGCGGTGACCTCCGGCCGTCCGACCGGACTGGACCTTGAGGAGCCGGGCCGGGTGGCTGAAGCGGTCGCCGAGATGGGGCTGAAGCACGCCGTGATCACGTCGGTGGACCGGGACGACCTCCCTGACGGCGGTGCCGAAATCTTCGCTCGGACCATCGAGGCTATCCATGACCGGGTCCCAGGCTGCCAGGTCGAGGTGCTGACTCCCGACTTCCAGGGGTCTGAGGCCAGCATCGCCACGGTGATGGCCGCGGAACCGGAGGTGTTCAACCACAACATCGAAACCGTGAGCCGGCTCTTCCCTAGGGTCCGGCCCAAGTCGCTGTACCCGAGGTCGCTGACCGTGCTCCGCCGCGCCGGCGAGATGCGGCCCTTGTCCCAGACCAAGTCCGGGCTGATGGTCGGGCTGGGCGAGACCATGGACGAGGTCAGGCAGGTTCTCGTCGACCTGCGCCAGCACGGGGTCAAGCTAGTGACCATCGGGCAGTACCTGCGGCCCTCGTTGAAACACATCCGCTGCGACCGCTTCTGGCGGCCGGAGGAGTTCTCGGAGCTGCGGGAATACGGAATGTCGCTCGGCTTCGCCCACGTGGAGTCGGGCCCCTTGGTGCGGAGTTCCTACCACGCGCATCAACAGGCGGTGGTGGGCGCCGCCGCCGCGCCGGTCAGGGCCGGGGGACCCTAGCCGTGGCTGGGGTCTGGCGCCCCCCACTTAAGGTGGTTTGGTGCGGCACGGTGCCCTACCAACTGGCCTGGAACTGGCAGCGCCAGCTGGCGGCCGCCCGGGCGCAGGGCGAGCTGGAGGAGGATGTGCTGCTGCTGCTGGAACATCCTCCCGTCTACACGATGGGCCGTGGCGGCAAGCCAGAGCATCTGCTCCAGGGCGAGTCCGGGCTGCGGGCCAGCGGGGCGGAGTACTTCGAGGTCGACCGGGGCGGATCCGTCACGTACCACGGTTGGGGCCAGCTGGTCGGCTACCCGATCATCAATCTGGACCAGCTGGGCATCGACAGCATCGCCTATTTACGAGCCCTGGAAGACGCCCTGATCGATGCCTGCCAGATGCGCGGCGTCGAGGCGTTCCGGGAGCCGCCCTACACCGGCGTCTGGCACCGCGAGGGCAAGCTCGCCGCGCTCGGGGTAAAGCTGAGCGGGCGCCAGGTCACCTACCACGGCTTCGCCCTCAATGGAACCACCGACCTCAGCGCCTTCGATCTCATCGTCCCCTGCGGAATCGAGGGACGCCACGCCACGTCCCTCAAGGCTGCCGGGGCGACTGGCGATCTGCGTCCTGGGGCTTTGGCTGAACTGGTGAGCCCCTTTGTGGCCCATGCCCTCGGGCTGCGGTGGGAGCGTGGCGAACCTTCCGAGCTGGGGCTCGACCTGCCGGTCAGCGCCCCCCTGCCGACGCTGTGAACAACGTGGGGCGGCGGTCAGCCCAAAACTGCCTATTTACGTCGGGGCTCGCTTGGGGCATATTTCAACAGACCGATTCGTGGCCACGATTAAAGAGCGGGGGCGGACGACGCGAAGCCGGCTGGTACCGGCTTTGAGCTGGGAGGGCGAGAGCGGCCCCCAGCGGGCGGATCGACGTTCGCACCTAGGGCAGTTGGACCGCGTCCTAGAGGTGCTGGAGGAGCTCAACCTGGAGGGGGAGCGCACCGTGCCTTCCGAGGTGCGGCGCCAACTCGAGATCTGTGGCATCGTGACCCTGGCCGACGAGAGTCCTTCAGCAGTCCTGGAGCGGGTGTTGAACGGCCAGGAGGTCTACCTGCTGCATCCGGTGACCGTGCTGCCGCCGAAGCTTGACGGTCGTCGTCCCCGGCCGCCCAAGGTCGACGGCTGAGGGGCCACCCCTAAACTCCCCGGGTACACGCTGGCCTAGCTCTGTAATCAATCCGTCACCGGGGTGCCGGGCCGCGCCAATGAGCCAGCCGGTACCCTCGGCGGATGAGGCGGCGGGCATCCAACCGAGATCTTGGGGCGGCGGGACGAGCTAACTGGTGAAGTTCGAATCCCTGGCCGGCCGCGTCCAACGGCGGCTGTTCGAGGCTCCGGCAGCTGTCGCCGAGATAGGGCCCCAGGCGACAGGACCCCTCACTCGCGCTTGGCCAAGACGGCTGGGGCTGGGCTTCGACTGGCCCTGGGCGCGACCCACCCGTGAGGGGTACGCCTTACTGGCCATCGTCCTGATCGGCTTCGGCGCCGACTTCCCCTTCCGCGGCTACCAGCCCTATCCCTTGATGGTGATCGCCGTCGGCGCCTGCTTTGCGGTTCTCAGCGCGACCGGCTCTCGACTCCAAGCCCATATGTTGACCTGGAGCTTGGCCGCTGCCCTCGGGGCCGTCACCACGGGGGTCGCATTCGGCACCAGGCCCATCGACTTTCTGGGTCCCATCGCGGCAGCGATCGGCGCAGTCCTGGCGATCGCATCCCAGAGGACCGTGTCGCGTCTTCTGGGCTGCGTCGTGGCCGGCACTGTGACCGTTGTGGTCATCGTCAAAAGTCTGACCTGGGGCCACCTTGGCCTCGACGTGTTCAACTTCTCCCAGCGAGCCAGCTTGCGGCTGCTCCAGGGCAAGGACCCCTACTCCGTCGCCTATTCCACCACCACTCCCCACTTGCCGCTGGCTCATTACCCGTACGGGCCCGCCGCATTGCTGCTATCGATCCCGGGCCGGCTGGTCGGCGACATCCGGGCCAGCAACCTGCTGGCGGTGGTGGCGTTGATCGCGGCGGTTACCATCCTGGCCAATCGCTACGGTGGCCGGGAGCAGGCGTGGCGGTGTCTGGCGGTCTGTCTCACCCTCCCGTTCTTGCCGCGGATGCTGCTCCTGGCTTGGCCCGAGATCTACCTCATGGCCGCGATCGCGCTCTGGCTGGTACTGCGCGACCAACACCGCATCAGCTCGGTGGTGATCCTGGGGGTGGGCCTGGCCACGGTCCCCACCGCCGTGCCCTTGCTGGCCCTACCCTTCCTCTGGTGGCGCCCGCCAAGATTGGAGATTCTGGTCGCGGTCGTGGTGGCGGCGGCGATCAGCCTTCCCTTCGCCATCTGGGTCGGGCCCGCCCACTTCATCGACTACACGTTGTGGTTGCAGGTGCACCTGCAACCCCGTGCCGACGGGCTCGACCTCGACGCCGCCTTCCTGAGGCTGACCGGCAGCTGGCTGCCCATCTGGGTGTGGCCGGCCGTGGCGGCGATCACTCTGGCGCTGGTGGCGAAGGCCCGCCCCCACAGTTGGCCCAGCGCCTTTTTTCTGGGCTCCGGGTTCCTGGTGATCGCCTTCCTGTACGCCAAGTGGGCCTTCTTCAACTACTACTTCCTGGTCGCCATGGGGCTGATCCTGGCGATGGCATTGGAGCGGCACCGCGAGGGGCACGAGGTGGCAGCTTCCGGCCACCCCACCGAGTCCGGGCGCGAGTTGCTGGTGGCTGACGGGAGCGCCGGGCGGTGAGCAGCCGAGTGTGGGGAGTGGGCCGTGCCCCAAGTCCCCGGGCCGCCCGCGCTAATCTGACCGGCGCCGGGGCGAATAGCTCAGTGGTAGAGCGCCTCGCTTACACCGAGGATGTCGCAGGTTCGAACCCTGCTTCGCCCACGTCGTCAGCTGGCCCTCAGGCTGGGTGGTGGCGCCGGAACCCGGTCGCTGCCCAATGAACCAAACGTCAGCTGTGGTCCGGGCGGTGCGCCTGCTGATCCTGCCATTGACGGCAGTCGCGCTGGTCCCGGTCCTGCTCACCGAGCTGCACTTTTTCTCGATCCACGATTTGGTGGGGGCCACCATCCCGGACACGATCTTCTTCGGGCACGCGGCCCAGGGGCTGATGCAGGGCCACCTTCCGTACGGTCCTCACTTCGTCGCCGCCCCCGACAGCCGGGTGGTCTTCGTCTACCCCCCCCTCAGCCTCCTGCTGGCCGTTCCGCCGCTGCTGGCAGGCGCCGAATACCCCTTCGGATTCGCCGTGGAGCTGGTGGTGCTGCTGGTGGCTGGGCTGTGGCTGCTGGGAAGCGCCTGTCGGCGCATGGGGATCTCCTTCCCCGTCGTCCTCACCTCAGCACTTCTGCTGGTCGCGCTGGGTCCGGTCGTCGTCACCCGGGTCGATGGGCTGCAGGGGCTGGCCCTGGCGGGGGCAGCCCTCGCTCTGCGGAGTCGGCGGATGGCGCTGGCGGTGGCACTCGTGACGCTGGCGGCGCTGGTGAAGGAGACCGTCGTGGTGGCCGCTCTCCCGGTCGTGGTTTGGGCCCTCTGGCCGTCGGAGGGGGAGAAGTGGACCGAGGGGCTGGGAATGAGGGCTTCCAGGGTCGGGCTGGGGCTCGTCCCGGCCGTTCTGGTGCTGTTGACGTTTGAGGTCTGGTCCAAAGGCAATGTGCTCGCCGCCGCCGCCGCCAGCATCCATCGCGGCGTGGAGGTCGAGAGCGTTCCCGCCACCATCAGCTACCTTCTGCACCCGATCTTCGCGCCCACCACCTACATCGGAAAGCTGGCCTCGGTGCAGGTGTCGGGCCCCCAGGTCTCCCTGGTGGCGGCCGTGGTGGCGGTGGTCGGGGTGGTCACCCTCGTCTGGGGTGCAGTTCACTTCGCCCGGAGGAGACGCCGGCCGGCGAGTGCCATCGCGTTCGCGATCGCGGTGACGCTGGCCACCACCCCGGTCCTATCCCCGCAGTACCTACTAGCTCTGATGCCGGTGCTGGTCCTCGCCGCCGGCACGGAATTCACCAGGCCGCGCGCCACCCTGCTGCTGTCGAGTGGCCTGCTCGTCGCTCTTCTGACCCAGGTCGAATTTCCGTACCTGTTCGCCTCCGTGGCGGCGCTGCACCCGGTGGGGACCGCGCTCGTGGCAGCGCGCAACCTGCTGCTGATCGCCCTCGCCATCAACCTGGCCCGGGCCGCCCCGGGGCCGGTCGCAGAGCCGAAGGTAGAGAGGGTGCGCCCTCCGGTAGCCGCCCGCTTCGCCTAATCGCTGTTGCAGGAAGATCCCCGGGCCGTCCCCCCGGGGATCTTCCTGGTCCGGCCTGACCCGGTGCTAGCCTGAAGCCGCGCGAGGGAGGCTCGGGAATTCATTTTGGGTGAGGTCTGAGGTGTCCAGGCTCGGCTCGGAGTCCCCCGATCCCGGAGCGACGAGGGGCTCTCGACGGCTGCTCGCGCTCTCGGTCCTAGCTCTCCTGGTGGTGGTGGCGCTCTCCGTTCGAGCCCACTACTCGCTCGGTCCCAGCGGGGTGCCCAACCGGGGGCTCGGTGCCGCCCTGCTCGGTTCCACCTTCCAGGTGCTGCTGGTGGTCATCGTGGCGGCGTTCGAGCTGATCTTGGTGCTGGCCCTGGGGTACGCCCCCTGGCGCCGGTTGCGAGAGGCCGGCCAGCGCGGTGCCCAGGTGCCGCGGATGAGCCGTCGCCTGGTGCTGCGGCTGGTCGCGATCCCGGTCTTGGCTCTGCTGGCTCAGGGGGCCACATTTTTCTGGCTGTTGGAGCACCGGGCCCGGCGGGTTGGCTCCGCCCACGCCGGGGGTGGGCCACTGGCATTACCGCGCCAGCACTTTGTGTCCAAGGTCGGGGCCGTGACGGTGCCCGAGGCGACTGCCCTCGCGGCGGCGGTGGGGCTGGTGGCGCTGCTGGTCATCGTGGTGGGCCGGCTCCGTTCGCGGAGAGCGCCAGCTGGCGAGGAGGCCGAGTCCCCGGAGCTGCCCCAGCACCTCACCTCGGCCATCGACCAGAGTCTCGCGGAACTCGCCGCTGGGACCGACCCCCGCCAAGCGGTCATCGCTGCCTACGAGCGGATGGAGAGGGTGCTGGCCGGGGTCGGGCTGCCCGCTCTGGCGTTCGAGACTCCCTTGGAATATCTGGAGCGGGTGCTGACCCGGATCGAGGCCAGTCGCGGGGCCCTGGTGCGGCTGACCGACCTCTTCGAGACCGCCCGGTTCT
>OBLU010003847.1_pt1 | contig 13567 bp, 13 predicted proteins | sample 1518681 | NCBI WGS metagenome assembly OBLU01 (sample SAMEA3539304, study PRJEB22396) | soil metagenome | biome: tundra; feature: field; material: soil | place: USA | collected 2010-05 | depth 0.15 m | reverse complement strand
CTGATACCCTCGGCCCCATGCAGCACCGATTTAACATCACCACGTGCGAGGGCAAGGACCCGCAAGGTCATCAACTTCGAAGCCCAATAACAGCTTTCCTGGCAGAAACAGACTTGGGACCCTCGCCGCAGCTTGATATTCCCCTGACGATCACTGGAAAACTTGTGCATGTCACACCGGTGGGCCTGACCCCGGAGCAGCTCTTCCAGTTCCAGTTCAAGCAGGATGTTGAAGTCGGCTTCGAAGGTCGAGGATACAGATTCAGCAAGCTGGGGCAAGACGGCACATTTGAACATTCCATAATCTACCAGCCATGACAAGCACACAGCTCGCTACAATACAACGGAAACTGGCCGCCACAGCCTTACCGGTGCTGATTGGTGGGGGGCTTCGGAAGGCCGTGGGCGAGAAGAAATACGATGAGACGGCAGTCAGCATGATTTTCCCGAATCAAGTACTACCGCCGTTCGCCCGAAAAGGAAACTGTCGGCTCCTGCGGGGAAGCGCATGGCCGCGGCGCAAAGGAAGCGGTCTGCCGAACCACGGACGGCGTGCCACGCGCAAATAGGATTTGCCATGCCAGGACCACTTGATCGTTTCACAGATGACAATCGTGCCGTTTTCGCGTTAAGTAGTATGGTTCTGCGTCAAGCAGAAACAAACAGAACCTTCGCCAAGCACTCCAGCCTCATGATCGAGCTCTGTTATTGCAGGATTGTGGATACTTTTCTGACCTTTCTTAGTGACTTCCTGGTTCATCTATTCAAGCTTAGACCAGAGATGCTTAAGTCCAATGAAAAAGTAGATGTCGCATTCATTCTTGAACACAATTCGCTCGACACGCTTCTGTCATCCATTATTGAACGGAAAGTCATAAGCCTATCATTTGAAGGTATGCGAGCAATAGCGAGGTACTTTGATGATCGCCTTAAGCTCCCCCTCTTCTCAGACGAAGCACACTTGCAGACGGCAGTACTTGCCATTGAGATTCGTAACCTCTATATCCACAACCGTGGCATTGTAAATCGACACTTCAAAGATCGAGTGCCGTCTTTGACCTGCTCGATAGGAGAACGCATTGACATCACACAAGGCGAGATCTATTCCGCGCTTGTCAACGCTCTTGCAGACGTCGCGACGTCGCTTTCCTCCGCGGCGGCCGAGAAGTTTGGACCATCTGTTATTTAGCGAGCGTTCCGCCAATAGGGACGCCCTCCGTAGCCATGCCCATCACGATATTCGACTCCGACACCATCCCACGAGATCGCCGGCCTGAACTTGAAGCGGCCGTGGTTGCTGCCGGCAGGCACCTCACAAAGCTCTTCGAGGGCTGGATCGTCGCCACCCCAGACCGCCGGAGATTTGCCGTGCGCATCACGTCATATCCGGAGGTGGATATTTCCATCCCGTTCGAATGGAGCGCGACTGCGGCCGAGGTTACGGATCGCGTGCGAGCAGCGATGGATGATTGACGCTCGCGGAGTGCTTGATGCGCAGAGACATCGCAAGCGGGAGGCGATCAGCGTGCTGGACTACACGGGATGCGACAGCACTGCGCGACCAGAACTCGATACCCTTGAGTGGCCGTACATTTACTGGGTGGATGAGCGCTGCAAGAACCTGTCGCACCGAACCCTGCGTATCAGGAGCCGATATAGCAACATCCTCTCCGTAATAGGTCCATTTGCACTGGAGCAGCCCGACGACCCTGCCGTTAGCGTCCGAGCCAATGCCATCAACACCACCGTCTCCACTTCCTCCGACATGTACCCAGACGTGTTCCAGATACTCCAACTGAAGCAACGCGACGCACAGGTGTTCAAACGCATTCGGGCCAATCGCATCGACCAAACGTCGTTCGACTTCGGTTACATCATCCGTCCACGCACGCTCAGCGAACCGAGGGTTCTCAAGTAATCGATCCAGGGTGACAAATCCATCGAGATCGAGTGCCGCAATGGGAGTAACCAAGCCGTAAGTGGATCGCCCGAAGAGCGACCTACGAATCCACGCCGGTATTAGTAGCAATGAGATGGAACGGAACCGGTCAACCTCGCAGCACTGTGCTACGTCGGCGAGGTGGCTAAACTCGTCTTCGACATCGAGTCCTTGAGCATGGCGGAGACGGAGATAGTCATCCCCCCAAGGCGGATCATCGAGCACCTCGAACGGCACAACCACGCGACCCGCGTAAACCACGCCCCGATTAGGACGTGGTACCAAGGCGATTGCTTCCGGCTTGACGGAGCGAATGAAGTTTCGGTTCTTTTGGTACTCTCGGCGTTCGTCGCCAAAGCTCGCGTAGAGGGGTGCCCAGTCCTCGTCGGAGCATTGGAAGTCGATCACACTTTCACGCAGGTGCCCCCGACGTGGCATCACGTTCTTTCGCCATGCCGGGTAACCGATGAAGACACGGCGCTCGCGCAGGACCAGATCGACAGTATCCGATCCTTGCGGCCGGCATCGTGAAAAGAAGACAACACCTTTAGTCATGGCCTGGCTCTCCGACTTCGAAGTGCCCCTTACCATTATGTCCCCTTTCGCACGGAACGAACAGGATAGGAGGCGACGGGCGCTCGTCCAAAGCGCGACGGAACACAATCTGATGAACGTTTGCGGGGGCCCCCAATGGACGGCGTTGTCGGTAGGTATTCAGAACACGTTTCGATGTACAATCAATGCTGGCCATTATCGACTCGGTTACGCGGCAGATCAAGTCATCACTTGGTGGCTTCCGTGAGATCCCAGCGCCTGATTCGGCCTTTAGCGTCGCCAGAGATGGCGTGGTGTTGGTCGGCACCCCACTCAACACAGCGGACGTCTGCCGTGTGGCCTTCGAAGATACGCAGGCACTCCCTCGTCTCGACGTCCCACAGCCGCACAGATCCGTCTTCAGCACCGGAGAGAAAATGGCGGCCGTCGTTGGCCCAAGCCACCGAGACTACATAAGTAGTATGACCTTCGAAGATACGCAAGCATTGGCCAGTCTCAACATCCCATAGCCGCACAGACCCGTCGTCGGAACTGGACAGGACGCGAGACTGATCCGGACTCCACTTCGCGCAATAGACAGGAGAGTCATGACCTTCAAAGACGCGTAAGCACTGTTTCTTCTCAACATCCCATAGCCGCACCGAGCAGTCTTCGGAGCCCGAGAGCACCCAAGATTGATCTGGACTCCATTCGGTGCTTGAAACATAGTCCTTGTGGCCTTCCAGAATGCTCACACAGGTCCCGGCCTCCAGGTCCCAGAGCCGTACAGTGTGGTCACCAGAGCCGGAACAGGCATAACGCTGATCGGGGCTCCAAGCAACGCTCCAAACGTCGCCAGTGTGACCGTCGAGAACACTCAAGCATCGGCCCGTCTTTACATCCCACCGGCGCACAGTGCGATCATCGGAGGCCGATAAGACGCAACGTTGATCCGCGCTCCACGAAATGCATTCGACAGCCTTCCCATGCCCTTCGAACAGACGAACGCAGCGTCTGGTTTCCAAGTCCCATAGGCGCACGGCCTTGTCTCGACCCCCCGTAAGAGCCAGTCTTGAATCCAGGCTGAACGCGTAGCAATAGACAGGACCTGTGTTGTCGAGTTGGATGGCCTCGGCAATAAACCCCTCAACCGGTTCCGCGAAATCAAAGTTTCGGAGCGATGATAACTCATCACCACGGTACCAACCGGGTCGCTGGCGACCTCCCTGCTCGTCATCTCGTATGTGATTGCTCAATGCATTGCTAACCTCGGCGACCAAGTCGGCTCTCTCGTCCCATTCGCGACACAGGTGTCGATCTCTGACCTTGCGTTTGAACCCCTCTAGCTTGGCCCTTAGAGCCGAGTCTTCGTCCATCGCGTCTGCACGGATAGACCTCTTGGCCCTAATGAAGGCAAGGACCGGGATGTTTCGCAGCACTGCATACTCATATTCCTTTTCTGTCCAACTCTTCCCACGTCGATACACGCTTCCGTACCGACCGGCGAGAATGAGCACATAATAGTCAGACCGGTCGATCACAGATTTTATGGTTTCCCAACCTCGATCATCCGTGGCCGTGAAGTTTTCCATTCCCGCTGGAATATGGCGGGCCGACAGGATGGCCCAGGTGACTGCTTCGCGCTCGTCGCGGAGGTCCCCGTACGTTGAACTGATGAACACTTGATATTTTGGCCGCGGCTGCATGTTGGTTGCCGGAATTGATTCTATCTAATTGTAGGGGAGCAGTGTCTTGCCAGGCCCCCCGCAGCCCTGAGTTCAGCCAGACGGCAGGTTCCGAGAAAGTAATCTTAACAGATGGGCCTGGCCAGGCGCATCAGCCTGCTGCGCTTCGGCCAAATGGTCCAGAAAGAACGTTGTGCGGCGATATCGGCCTTTATTCTGCTTCGACCAAGATACCAAGAACCAGGGCACACGGACGTCCGGGTCTCTCCATTCCGCTCACCTCCCTTGGCGCGCCCGCTTGTTCCGGTCGTGCACCGGTTTCACAGGCCGTCCTCGGCGTTGCAAGGCTTCCCTGAAAAAGCACCCCAGACGTCGACGGCGAGAGCCGCCAGTACGTTGCAGAGGGGCCAGGGTCGCCGAGTTACTCCGTTCGTAGCGCGCGGGCGGGATCGGTGGAGGCGGCGCGGCGCGCGGGAATCATGCCGGCGATGCAGGCGGCGGCCATGAGGGTGAAGATGGCGGTGAGCAGGACGCCGGCGTCGATACCTTTAATTTCGTAAAGCTGGGATTCGACGAAACGGACGGAGAGCAACGCAGCGGCGATACCGATGGCGAGGCCGATGCCGATATGGATCAGGACTCCGCGCATGACCATGGCGATGACATCGGTGCGGTTGGCGCCGAGCGCCATGCGGATGCCGATTTCGCTGGTGCGGCGGGCGACGGCGAAGGCGGTGACGCCGTAGAGTCCGACGACGGCGAGCAGGAGAGCCAGCGCACCAAATAATGCGGTGAGGCGGGCGATCATGCGCTCTTCGGTGAACTGGCCGGCGATCTGTTCATCGAAGGTCTGGAATTTCACGATGGTTAGGTTGGGATTGATTCCGGCGAGAGTGCGCTGTGTGATGGCGGCCATCTGGTTGATGGGCCGTTCGGTGGCGAGGACGATGGCGCCGGCGAACAGGGACTCATCATGCTCGATGGGACCTTTGACGCTGGCGGGCCGCTGCAGGATGGACAGAAAATACATGCAGTGATTCTTCCAGCGCACGCTGGTGTAGGTGGTGTCTTCGACGACGCCAACGATCTGATAATCGCCGGAGGATGTATCGCTAGTGCCGAACGAATGACCGATCGGGTTGCGGCCCTTGAACAGCTTTTTGGCGAACTCCTGATTGACGACGGCGACGGCGGGAGCGCCGGGTATGTCCTTTTGGCTGATGCCGCGGCCCATGACCAGGTGCGTTCCAACGGAATCAAAATATTCGGAGCTGACTTTGACGATGGAGGCGCCGATGTGGGGATCGGGCTCGCCCTGTACGCGGATGCCAGTTCCCCAGTTGTTGTCTTCCATGGGGGTATACAGGCTGATGCCGACCTTTCTTACGCCGGGGATGGCGTGGAAGCGATCCTCGATGGTGCGATAGAGCGCCGGCAATTGCGTGGCGGAGTAGCCCGCCGCTTGCGGGTTGATGTGGACGATATAGCGGTTGGTGGTTTCGAGGTGCAGGTCGGTGTGTTGGAGCTTGTAGAGACTTTGCGAGAACAGGCCGGCGCCGACCAGAAGCACGAGCGACATGGCAGCCTGTAGGACGACGAGGCCGCGCTGCAGCAGAGTGGCGCCGGAGCCGGTGGTGCGAGTGCCGCTGCGCAGAGCATCGGCCGGATCGGCTTTGGCGGCGAACCAGGCGGGGGCAAGGCCGGACAGGATGCCAGTGAGCAGCGAGAGTCCGAAGGCGAAGGCTAGCACGGGCACGGAGGGGCTGGCGTGGATGGGGAGATTTTCCGCATCGGAAAATGCGAGGGCGAGAAGCATGCGGGTGCCAGCGTAGGCGACGGCAAGTCCGGCGATGCCGCTCAACACGGCGAGGAGCACGCTTTCGGTGAGGAACTGACGAATGATGCGGCTGCGTTTGGCGCCCAGTGCGGTGCGCAAGCAGATCTCGGAGCGGCGGCCCATGCCGCGGGCCAGCAGCAGATTGGCAATATTGGCGCAGGCGATCAGGAGGACGAGAGCGGAGATGATCATGAGCAGGCGGAGGTTGGAAGAGTAATTTTCCTGCAAGTTCTGGATGCCTCCGCCGCCGGGCGTGAGCACGACGTGGACTTTCGAGAGCAGCGCCTTCCCTTCCCCGGCGGAAAAAGTCCCCGTTTGGGCGAACGAGTTGCGCACCATGGCGCTCAGCTTCTGCTGCAGGGCGGCAATGGAGACGCCAGGCTTCACGCGGCCGACCATGTACAGCCACTGCACATCGGCATCGTGCACGTAGCCGACATTCGCCAACACGGGCATGGTTTCGATGGGCAGATAGAAATCCGGCGGCGCGCTGGCGAGGCGGTCGCCATAGAAGCCTTGGGGAGCGATGCCGACGATGGTGACGGGCTTGGTATTGATCCAGAATGTGCTGCCGATGACGGAAGATTCGCCGGCATAATTGTGCTGCCAGGCGGAGTAGCTGATGACCGCAGTCATGGGGGCGCCCGCGACGTCATCCAGATCGTTAAGCAGGCGGCCCGCCTGGGCTTGAAGACCGAAGGTGCGGAAATAATTGCCGGAGACGAATTCGCCCATGACGGAGCGCGCGCCAGCGGGATCGCCATCGCGGCGGGCGATAATGGGGCGGTAGCCGAAGCCGGCCTGCATGGCGGCGAGCTCTTCGAATTCGGGGACGTTCTTCTTTAGCAGTTGCCAGGTTTCGGTGGGAAACAGGGAGTAGTCGCCATCGCTGTGCGTGCCGCTGTTGACGCAGCAATCGTTGTTGTCGCCGATGCGCACCAGCGTCTTGGGGTCGGCGACCGGGAGGTTTTTGATAAGGACGGCATTGACCAGGGTAAAGATGGCGGCATTGGCACCGATGCCCAGCGCGAGTGTGAGCATGGCAGTGGCGGTAAAGCCCGGGGTCTTTCGAAGCTGCCTTAGCGCGAAGCGAAGATCCGGTATGAGCGTTGCTTTCACGTTGTTCCCCAATCGTCAGGAGCGAACTTTAATTGGACGCTGGGGGACGGCTTCGGTTAGCGGAAGGTCACGGGGCGCAGGCTGAATGCTGAAGAGTTGACCTAGAGCGGCCTTATCAGGCAATATCGGCCTTTTTCCGAGTGGCCGGTAATTCGACCGGAGCACCGAATTGCGGCCATAAGGTTGGTAAACGCTGCGCGACTACAGACGACTAACCCGCATTCTCGTTCCTCCAGAAACAGGCTTATTCGCGGAGAATCGGGCGGTGGAAAGGTCAAGCCGAATTAAATAAATTGGGCTCACACCAAGGTCGCCTTGTGTCCGGGCACCGCGCTATTCGGGTTCTGGGCGGTCACCTCGGCCAATCTGATAGCCGGGATGCACACCGCGAGCGAGCCCCTGTTCGTCCGCAACCCGCTGCAGAAGAGTCGCGAGTTGCCGCCGTTCCTCCTCTGAGAGAGCAGCGTGCGGGGTTTGCACACAGCGGCAGAGGCGGCGGAAAGAACCCTTTAGCGGACCGGCTTCCCAGGCGTGTCACATACCCCTTTGCCCGGACCGCCCAATCGCGCGTAGCCCGGATGCACGCCCGGAGCCAGACCCTGTTGGTCCGCAATGCGCCGCAGCAACACCGCGAGCTGTCCCTGCTCGTCCTCGTTGAGCGCGGCGAGCAGCGCCTGCTGATGTTCGCGGCCCACCAGTCCGATCGCCTCCAGCGTCGCCCGTCCCTTTTCAGTCAGATGCAAGGCGTGGCTGCGGCGGTCGTCGGGATTCGCGCGCCGCTCTACCAGCCCGCGTGTTTCGAGTTCGTCCACCAGCGCCACCAGCCGGCTCGGCTGCATTCCCAGAGCGGTCGCCAGCGCCTGCTGGGTGATGGCCGGCTGCGCGCCCAGGATGCGCATAATCCCGGCGTGCGGCGGGGCAAGTTCCAGCGCCGCCAGACGAGCGGCGAACCTCGACGCCGCATGCGCCCCAACTTGGGCGAGCAGGAAAGCAGCTCCAAAGCGGCCGGGAGGGCCGCCCCGGGGCGCCCTTTGGGCCGGGTCGTTGAGTGGCTTCATACCATTAATATTGCATATACAATAATTTATGTATATAATGATTATCATGGTGAACAATATGGGTTCTGCCATTTGCGTTGCGTTGTGGGTTGTCGCAACGACCCCTCTTGCGCATTTGGCGATGGCCGCCGAATGCGAAAGCCTGAAGTCGCTGCTATTACCGAACACACAGATTGAATCTGCCGAACTGGTCCCCCCAGAAAAGTTTGCGGGGCGGGGCGGTCTTCCAGTGGAGGTAACCGTTTCGCTCTGTCAGGTCGGTGGAGCAATTAAGCCTACGCCGATGTCGAGCGTCAAATTCGAGGTCATGATGCCGGCCACGGGATGGAATGGGCGTTTCGTCCAGGTGGGCAATGGTGGTCTTGCGGGGAGCATCTGGACACCAGTGATCGCCGGCCAAGTTTCTGAGGGCTACGCTGCAGCCGGCACCGATGACGGCAGCGGCCCGGAGGGGTCACTGGAATGGCTGAGCGACCGCGAACGAGTGACCGACTTCGGATATCGCGCCGTCACCTTACGGCGCTGAACGCGAAGGAGGTTATCCAAGCGTATTACGGTAAGGCGGCCGTGCACTCTTACTTCGTTGGGTCATCGAAAGGTGGCCAGGAAGCAATGCTGGAAGTGGAGCGATACCAGGCCGGTTTCGACGGCGTTGCCGCTGGTTTTCCTGGCTTCTATGTCACGCATCTCATGGCCAATGGCTTTTGGAACGCCAAGGCCCTGCTGGATACCCCTATTCCGGAAGCCAAACTGAAACTGATTACTGATGCCGAGGTGGCCGGGCGTGCAGTCGCAGGCGAGCTGAGTTGGCTCAACCTGGTTTTTCCGCAGGCGCTTTTTCTCATTCCATTCGTGAGATTCCCGGGCTTTCTCTGGCTAATCGCCGCCGGACTCGCGCTGCCGAAAACGATTGCGCGAGTAGCTTCATGGGGAACGGAGGCCACAACATGAGACGGCTGCTCGAATTTGTCATGATTACAAACGCGGCATTGTTCTTTTTTGGTGCTGTGCAACACGCCGGGCTCGCTATAGGGTCGTTTCACGAGCCGCGCATTATTCCCGCCGCAATCGTGGAAACGCTCTGCGGGCTTTCACTGGTGTGTGGCGCAGCGGTGGTCTTGATTCATTCGCGTATCGAATGGCGAGTGGCGCTGATGACGAACCTGGTCGCGCTCGGCGGTGTGTTACTGGGTATCGCGGCCCTCGCTGCAGGTCGCGGCCCACGCACGGCCAGCAACGATCTCTACCATCGCATCATGCTGGTTCTGATCGGCACCAGCCTTCTCATCCTGTTCTTCGGCCGATCCCGACTGTATCCAAGCCGAAATCGGGCCGGTAACCGGGAGTAAAGGATCGCACCGCAGCAGGACCGCGAGTTGGTCCCTGCTCGTCGTCATTGAGCGCGGCGAGCTGAAGCCACTCAATGACCCGGCCCAAAAGGGCGCCCCGGGGCGGCCCTCCCGGCCATACCTACTACTATTGCATTCGCAAATGATTTATGTATATAATGATTGTCATGATTAACAATATGGCTTCCGGACAAAGCTGGGCCGGCATCCTGCGCGATCTCCGCTATGGCTGGCGCGGCATGCGGAAAACGCCGGTCTTCACCGCTTTCGCCGTGCTCACCCTGGGTCTGGGCATTGGCGCAAACACCACCGTATTCACCATCGTCAACACGTTGCTGCTGCATCCGCTGCCTGTTGGCGATCCGTCGCGGCTGGCCGCCCTATATGACACGGGTTCCAAAACCGCGAAGCCGGCCAGCGTGCGGTTGCCGCTCGCCTATGCCAACTTCGAAGACTACGCGGAACAGCAGGCCTCGTTCCGTGGCTTCGCGGCGTTCACTCCACCGATGGTGATGACGCTCCGCACGGACACCCGCCCCGAGCGCGTATTTGGAGAGTTTGTCACGAAGCAGTACTTCGATACGCTGGGGCTCAGCCCGGCGCTCGGCCGCTTTTTCATGCCAGGCGAAGATAGCAATCCCGGTTCGGCTGCGGTCGCCGTGCTCAGTTACAACGCTTGGAAAGCGCGCTTCGGCGGAGCCACGGCGGCCATCGGCAGCACTCTGGAGTTGAACCATGTCGCCTTCACCGTCGTCGGAGTGGCACCGCCCGGCTTTCTGGGCGTCAGCGCGATTTTCGGCCCGGACGTCTGGCTGCCGGCCACCATGTGCGAGCGTGCCTTTCCGGCCGAGTTCGGCAATGCCCTGTCGGACCGCGGCAAGCCGCTGTTCCACGCAGTGGGGAGGCTCGCCCCGGGCTCTACTCCCCAGCGCGCGCAGGCCAATCTCGAGACCATAGCGGCGGCGCTTGAAAGAGAATATCCAGCAACCGATGGGGGTCATGGCATTAGCGTACGGCCGGTCACGGACGAACTCTATGCGAATGCGGGCGGCACAGGCGGATTCATATTCGGAAGCGCCGTTCTGCTGGCCATCGTCGCGCTGATACTGGCAATCGCGTGCGCCAACATCGCCAACCTTTTGCTGGCGCGCGCGGCGGCTAGGCGCCGGGAAATCGCCGTGCGCCTGGCGATCGGCGCGGGTCGCGGCCGGCTCATCCTTCAACTGCTCACGGAGAGCGTGCTGCTTAGCTCGTTCGGCTTCCTCGCGGGAATAGGCATCGGCTATGCAGGATGCCGCTTTGTCTGGTCGTTCGTTCCCGCGGAAGTCGCCGGGAACATGACCTCCCCGAAGCTCGACGGCGGTGTGCTGTTCTGTGCCTTGGCCGTATCGCTCGCGACCGCATTTCTGTTCGGCTTGGCCCCCGCGTTGCGCGCATCGAGGACCGATGTCGTCAACGGGCTCAAAGAAGGAGGGGCCACAGGGCACAGCCGGCGAACTGTTAGCTTTGCGAACGTGCTGCTGGCCGGCCAAGTGGCCTTCTCGCTGGTCTGTCTCGTAACAGCGACGCTGTTCTTCCGCAGCGTTCAGCGCGCTTACACCATCGACCCCGGCTTCCAAAGCAACCGTCTGGCGCTGTTCATGATGAACCCGGCGCAGTCAGGCTACAGCGACGCGCGAGTGAAGGCGTTCTATCGCGTGGCGCGCGACCGTGTGGCAAACCTTCCGGGCGTCGCCGCTGCCTCCTGGGCTTCGGGACTGCCGTTCTGGAACACGCCCTCGCGCTCCGTCTTGATAGAGGGAGCGGAGCAGGTCCGGAAGTCCAGTGGTATCCCCTCCGTGGTTTTCACCGTCGACTCAGACTACTTGCGAGCCATCGGCATCCCGCTGGTTCGAGGGCGGTCCTTCAGCGACTCCGACGACGATGGATCGCTGCCCGTCGCCATGATCAACGAGGCCCTCGCGCGAGAGCACTGGCCCGGCGGGAACGGCTTGGGGCTTCGGCTTCAATTGGCCGGCGACCCGACTGTCCGGCAGGTGGTAGGCATCGTGAAAAACGCGAACTACACCACTCTGGGCGAAGCTGCCCAACCTTGCGTCTATCTTCCGTTGCGGCAGAACTTCGCAGGCGACATGGTGTTGTATGTCAGAAGCCAGGGAGATCCCGCGACGGTGCTGGCCAGCGTGCAACGCCAGATCGGCGACCTGGATCCGAACGTCCGGATCAGCGATGTAAGGACCGGCGCGAAGCTAATCGAGCAGGTTCTTTTTGGACCGCGTGTGGGCGTCGCCCTGCTGGGTGTCTTCGGTTCGCTGGCGCTGGCGCTTGCCAGTGTCGGATTGTACGGCGTGATGGCTTACTCCGTGACCCGGCGCAGGAAGGAGATCGGGCTGCGGATGGCCCTGGGCGCATCGCGCGCCGCCGTCCTGCGGGTCGTCTTGCGGGATGGGATGGCGCTCGTCTGCTACGGGATCCTGGCGGGTTTAGCCGCCTGTCTGCTGATTGGCCGCGCGCTGGCGAGAACGCTGTTCGGCCTCGGCTCCGCCGATCCCGTGAGCCTGGGTACCGCTAGCCTGGTGCTGATGTTGGTGGCATTGGTGGCGTGTTACCTCCCGGCGCGGTCGGCAACCCAAATCGACCCTCTGGCGGCCTTGCGCGACCAGTAATCGCGATGCCCGCGAAACCCAGCAAAACGTTTTGGGTAAGCGTCTTCGCGCTGGCCGCCATCGGAATTGCTGCGGCCATTCTGAACCTGGCAATCCTTGCTAAAAGCCCCCACAAGCTGGTCCCAATCCTGCGATGAACGCCGGATTCGCGGCACACCCGGTGCTGACGCTGGTGCACATCCTTGCCGGACTGCTATTCATGCTGCTGGCGCCACTGCAATTCGTTCCCACGATTCGCGCGCGCGTTCCCCGACTGCACAGATGGATCGGACGCTTGGTGCTATCGCTCGCGCTGGTAATCGGCGGTTCCGCGTTCCTTATGAGCATTCAAATGGCTATCGGCGGCGTGAACGAAATGGCTGCCACCGTGCTGTTTGACTTGCTATTCCTGTTCTGCCTCGCGAAGGGTTACGCCGCCGCCCGCAGCCTCGACTTAGGCGCCCACCGTGAATGGATGATCCGCATGTTCGGCATCGGTCTGGGGAATCGCCACGACTCGTCCGGTCATGGGGATCTTTTTCGCGACCAGCCGTCTCACGCATCTGATGCCCCATGAGTTTTTTGGAATCGCATTCTGGATTGGATTCACTACCACGCTCTTGCAGCAGAGAGTTGGATCAACTACACCCGCACCTGGTCGGTCTCGCGTTAGAGCGCCGCACGTCCGTACCCAGACGGATCGAGGCGATTTTCCTTGACAGGCTGGTAGAACGGTAGAACTTGCGACGTGCCGTTTTCTTGACAGTCAGTCATCGACGGTGCCTGGACTCGGAAACAACCCGGAAGACAGCCTTCACGCGAGGGAAAGCGTGGAGTCCAATAAAATGGGGATCGTCAGCAATCAACCCGGTAGTGCCAAATCCTGTATTCTCAATCTACGGCCAATTTCTCGAGCTGGACTTCGCGGGTTCGGTTGTATCCACGTGGTTGGACCACAGATCCACCGAGTTGGTTCCTGCTGATAGTCTTCGCACCAGCAATCGGGGGATAGATCCTCGCTGACGCCGTAGCGTTTAGGTCCCTGCGCAGTGGCAATTCGTCGGCCAATCGGAAAAAGCTTTCAAACGGTCGTCCAACCGTGGCCCACTATTTTCCGGCCGGCGCACGACGGCGTTGTTTGCCATTATCGTCCGGGCGAACCGTCCGCCCGCGACCCAACTCGGCGCGCAGGCCCTAATCTACGCTATTCGCTTGTTGAATTGGCAGCCGGCTTGGCGCTACGGTTGCACCGGACATTGCAACCGCGGATGATGCAGCTCCTGAATGCTCGGCTCGCGTCTAAAGCGCACTTGATTTTGTCGGGCTTTAAGAAAAGCGGCTCTGAGCAGGCAACGGTCGGCGAACCGGCAACGGAAAGCACCGCACCCAATGCCAACTGGAG
>OBLU010003846.1_pt1 | contig 13568 bp, 9 predicted proteins | sample 1518681 | NCBI WGS metagenome assembly OBLU01 (sample SAMEA3539304, study PRJEB22396) | soil metagenome | biome: tundra; feature: field; material: soil | place: USA | collected 2010-05 | depth 0.15 m | reverse complement strand
TTGAAGCTGAAGGGAGGGTCGCGGAGAAGTCACGGGACGGCTTTCAAAAGGGCGTCGTCCGCGGCATGGTGGGCATGGCAATGGCAGGCTTGACCAATGGCCGGTTTACCCTGAATGGCGAGCCGGTCCCACCCTACAAACGCATCCCAACATTGGAGGAATACTACCAAGGCCGGATCTCTGACGCGGACATCCAGCAGTTGCGCAAGGAGTGCGCAATTAAAGGGGTATCCCTGCACGGCGCGCTCATGCAACGGTGCGGCTGGCCAGCGATACCTTATGACGGCCAGTTGCTGATGTCACATCAAGACGCGCTCCTGCTGGGGGGCAAGGTCCAGGCGCCCCCCGGCTACGCGGACCATGTCGTCTTCCTCTACCCCGAGCTTTGCCAGCGCTGCGGGACCAAGATCTGTATCGAGCTTTGCTCCGGCCAGGCGATTGCCCCTGGCGTGGGCGGCGTGCCGACGTTCGACCGCGAGAAATGTGTCCACTGCGGCGCCTGTTACTGGAACTGCGCACAACCCATCCCCGGGAACCCCGAGCGGATGAACATCGCTTTTCGCGCCGGCACAGGCGGGCTGCATTCGGCGGAGAACTAGCAGGAATTCTGAAAGCGCTTTTCGGGTGAACGCTACCGCGTTATACTCGGCGAAGAACTAACAGTCTATGCCCAAAGAGACTTGGATCATTGCGAGCGTGCTGACGGTGGTGCTGCTGCTGGCATTGCTTGGCTTGACCTCGTGGGAGAAGAAGCAGGAGGTGGAGAAGGTTCGGGCCGAGCTGGTAGAGGCGCAGGCTGCGGCTGCTAAAACTGAGGCCGAAGCCGCCGATCTGAGGGGCAAACTGGCCGACAGCCTGGCCCGAATCGAGGGCCTTCAGAAGGAGCAGGATATCGTAGTCCACACACACCAGAACCTGGAAGACGAGATGCGCGCCGCCCTCGAGTCAAAGGACGTCGCCATCTCCCAGTTACAAGGCAAGCTGACGGTGAGCATCCTGGACCGCGTCATGTTTGACTCGGGTGAGGCCGAGTTGAAACCGGCAGGCGCGGCGGTGCTGCGCAAGGTCGCGGCAGTGCTCGCTCAACATCCCAGCCTCAAGATTCATGTCATCGGCCACACCGATAACGTGCCGATCAGGGCCGCGGCCCGCAGCCGTTTCCCAAGCAACTGGGAACTCTCCACCGCCCGTGCCACTGCCGCCGTCCGTTTCCTGACCGAGAATGCCGGCGTTGACCCCCATCGTCTGGGGGCGCTCGGTTATGGCGAGTTTCGACCCGTGGCCGACAATGCCACTCCCGAAGGCCGAGCCCGTAATCGCCGCATCGCGATCACCATTCTCTCCGAGGAGTTGGCCGGCGCCGACACCGTGCCTGCGGTCATCCCCAGAGGCCCCGCCGCGCCCGGCGTTTCGGCCACACCCACCAACACCCTGGCTGTTCCTCCGGGCAGGGCCCTGCCCTCCGAAGCCGGCGTGCCCACTCCGAGGTAATCTTTCCGTCCTTGCCTCCGGAGCTCGGCCTGCTTCCCGCCTTCCTGCCTTCGCTGTGAATCTCTTCTTGTGTTCCTCCGCCGTCCCGCCTTCTTAGGGATTCAGGCTTCCCAAACGCACTGGTAAGCCCGATTATCCACCCTGCATGAGCACTGCATATCAAATTGTCGTTTGTGGCACCATCGTGCCGGACCCGCTCCAAACCCTGGAGCCGGTAACCGGCCCGACCGGCCCCGCATTGAAGAATGAAATGATGCTCCCCGCCATCCTTGATCCTTGGGCGGCCCATGCGCTCTACGAGGCTGCCCACCTGGCAAAGAACGCACTCGGCAGCAAAGTCTGGCTGGTGAGCCTTGGGCCGAAAGCCAAGCTCCAGCAGGTGATGATGACGGTCGCCCAAAAGGTGCCCTTTGAACTCATCGCCCTCGATGGCCCAGCCAGCGGGTTTACCGAGGCCGCCGAAGTCGCTGCCGCTCTCGCGGAGGCCATTCAGGGCATTCCGGGGCTTGACCACTCGAAGCTGTTCCTATTTGGTGGCTGGGAATCCGCCTCCCGAGGAGCAGGCGCGACGATGCAGATGGTGGCGGAGCGACTCGGCATCCTCGACCAATTCCAGGGCGTGGACCAACTCAAAGTCGGCGCTGACGGCTCGCTGGAAATCCTCGAACGCATTGAAGGAGGCAAGCACCAGGTTTCGCGGTGCGCTGGTCCCCCTGCCCTCCTCGGCTGGGCCACCGGGAATCTACCCGAGCCCAAGAACAATCCGCAGGTGGGCATGCTCAACATGCGCACCGTGATGCCCGCGCTTCAAAAGGCCAAGCCCACCAAACTCGCTGCCGAGGGGCTGTCCTTCGCCAGCGTCTCATTGCCCAAGCAATTGCGTCAGACAAAGATCGTGAAGGACAAGTCCTCGGACGACATCGCGCGCGAAATCGTCGAATGGATAAAGAAGTAAGCCGCAGAAGCCCCCAGAGTATTATTATATTGCGAAACGTGGCTGGTAACTTCCAGCACTCCAACACTCCAAATCTCTGCCACTCCCTTTAATTCTCCTATGGAAACAATCCTCCTCCTAGCCAACAGCGAACCCGACGGTTCCCTGGCAAAACCATCGCTCGAAGCCCTCGGCGCGGCCAAAGCCTTAGCCGCAAGCATTCCTGGTTCGAAGCTGCTCGTCGGGCTCGTTGGCCAAACGGTTCAGCACGCCGCCGACAGCATCGCCACCTGCGGCGCCGACGCGTTCCTGGGTGTCGCGGGCGCAGACTTTGCCCCTTCCCGCTACGCTACCGACGCCGCGGCTTCGGAGGCTCTTGCCAAGGCTGCCCAAGCCACCGTCATCCTCGCCCCGGCTACTTCTCGCTGGAATCGTGTCCTGCCGGGCGTGGCCCAGCGGCTCGGCGGACGCGCGGATACGCATGTTACCGCCCTATCTGCCAGCAATGGCAAGCTCTCGATCAATCGCTGGTTTTATCGGCAACGCATGGAAGCAGTCCTCCAGCGCACCCAGCGGCCCTGGATCATCCTGATCGATCTCGGCAGTCAACCCGCCTGGCAGGGTGAACGTGGCAACGCCAGCGTCCAGAGCGTTTCTGTGAATGTGCCGGAGACCTGCAAACGCACTACGGTAGTGGGCGTGCGCGAGCCCGCTGCCGACGCGCAAACCATTCGACCCGAAGCCGATCTGCTGTTGGTTGCCGGGGCTGGGTGGACCAAGAAACAGGCCGACGGCCAACCGCACGTGAAGGACGCGGAGAAGTTAATCCACGACTGCCTCAAACTCGCTCGCGCCTCTCTGGGCAGCAGCAAGTCATTGGTGGACCTGGGAGGCGAGGGCCAGACTGTGCTTTCGTTCCTCACGCACCTAAATCAAATCGGCCAGACTGGCTCCACGCCCCGACATCCGAAAGGGCTGGCCACTTGCTGCCACGGCGAAGAGCCCCACACGGTGGGCTGGCGCTTCATCAATGAACGCCGCGCCGTCAACCTCGATCCCAACTGTGGCTGGGCGCGGGGCAAGGCCGACGTGCTCTATGTGGCCGACGCCTTCGCCGTGCTGGCCAGGGTCAACCAGTTGCTCGCCGCCAACTCAACCACGTAAGAGAGGCAGTGCCACGGTTATCACCTGAGCGCAAACATGCTGTTGCATGGTTCATATTCCGGTGTGGTTAATTGAATTAACCCCAACAGCTACTCCAAATTCCGCCCGCATGGACGCCGACGAACGTGAAATCTACCACTATCTGAAGTCGCGACGACCGAAGGCCGTCCTCGCTCGCGATATTAACCGGCATGTCGGCAGCAAGCGAAGGTTCCGTTACAACCCGGATTGGGCCCAGTCGGCGCTGCTTCGCATGGTTGACCGGGGTATCCTCGAAACCGACGCCGAGGGCGCTTACCGCCTCAAGCCCATTCCGCCGAAGGACACTAAAGGCAAGCACTGGGCCTCGCCCGAAATCGCGAAAATTCTCAAAGCCAGCGGCAAAGCGTTCGATAACCTGATCACGGCTGAGGACGAGGACGACTACTACGATAAACTGTAGTGGGAGCGCAGGCCGGCCTCACTGGGCTTATGCGCTCTGCGGACGGCGCTCAACCAACACCCCCAAACCACGCTCGGTTCTGCGTGCCGCCATTCTCACAGCCGTTTCAGGCAATTTCAACTTCTCGCCCCGCTGCGCGCTTGACGAGCCTCGTGGCTGATGCAGTAGCTCCCCCATCCTTGCCACCAACTGCCTTGGATTCACTGGCTTGGTGATAAAATCGCGGTGCCAGCCTGCAAGGTGGCTCGCCTCGCAGAATCGTTGTTCAAGCCCGTAAGGACAATAATCGGGATCGAGGCGGTGGTCGGGCCTTTCCGCAGAGTTTCACACACAGCGAACCCATCCAGTTCCGGCAAGACCAGGTCCAACAGAACTAGATCAGGTGACACCGAGTGCGCCTTCTTGAGCGCCTCAATGCCATTTGTGGCTGTGGCAATGGCAAACCCCGCCGCTTTGAGATTCAGCCGCAGCAGCTTAAGCAGTTCGGTGTTATCCTCGACAACCAATATCTTCTTTCTCATAATTCTCATAAGACTCATCTCCAACATCAACGGTCCTCCGCCAGGACACGCACGGGGCCCAGCAAACCAGAGTCCATCAGCGGGGTATCTTTAGTGAGCTTCCTGATATTGGTGCGCGTAAACCGCTTGTCCGGGCTCAGGAACTGGTCGCCAATGATGCGATTGGGCCAGAAGTTGACCACTTCGATTTCCAGGTTGTTCCCCGCGGGCTTGATCGCATCCGTCACATCAACGCGGAACGGCAGGGCCCAAAGGATGCCCAGATTCTTCCCATTCAGGCGCACCTCAGCCAGGTTCTTCACATCGCCCAAGTCCAGCGTCAGCCGCTGGCCTGGCCGGAGAAGGGTTGCGGGCAAGTCGAATTCTTTGCGATAGCTAGCCGTGCCCGAGAAGTACTTGATGCCCGCCTCCGGGCGCTGGGTCCAACTGACCAATTGATCGAACACCGCCGATTCCGGGCCACCCCATTTGGGATCGAATTGAATAGTCCACGGACCGGTGATTTCGTGCGGCGTGGAGAACGTCGGGAAGTTCCGACGCGAGGCCACATTGGCGGCAGGTGCGGCGAGAGGTCTGCGAAACACGACAAACATTGACCCATACGGCGCAAACTGGAGCGGCAAGCTGGTCTGCCCGTCCTTCTGCGAATATACCCCAGCCTGGCGGACCATCCCACTCACCGCGTCCCAGAGTTCGGGCGTCTTGCCCGTCACGCGGAACGTGCAGTCCGCCTCCTCCCAACGGCCCGAGCGGTTGGCGACGAAGTAGATGTCAGTGTCGCCGTTAGATCGATGGATATAGTCGAGGACGGTTGAGGTTTGGGAGTTGAGGCTTGGGGGTTGGGGGTTGGCTGTGCCAGATTTCTCCCCTGCCCTGTAATCGAAGTCGGGCTTCACGCCGTCGGCCAACAACACTTCGCGCGCTGTCCTCCCATAAATCACTCGCCCCTTGCCGAAACGCCGTTGAACTGGGGACGCCCCGGACGTCTCTCCCCAAAGTTCATTCGCCAGCCGCGCGACTTCCGCGTCGCATTGCGGATAGTCGGTGAGGCTCTGGGTCTGCGTCGGTTTGGGCCCGATGACCGTCGCGCCACCCTTGACGAGTTCCTTCAGTTTCCGAAGGACGGGTAGCGAGATGCCCGTACGGTCCGGCAACACCAACACGCGGTAGTTCATGCCGTCCGGCAACACGATCCGCCCGTCGCGCACCGACATCCGCGTCAGGACGTTTTCCTCAGTTGCGACGTCGTAATCGTAGCCGGGCAGAACGTGCGCTGGGTCAATGCGCTTGATCTGCGCGAAGTTCGGCACATGGTCGCCGTAATAGTAACAGGCATCGGCGACAAACAAGCCCTGCTGGAGCATGAACAGGCAGCGATCGATATAGGCCAGGAAAGAGGCGGACTTCGACCACCAAGTCGTGTTCGGATTGAAATGCGTGCCCGCAAAATACTGCTGGCCCGGAATGCCCATCTCCGCCGGCGAGCACACGAAAGCGTGCCACACTAGCAGGTTTAGACCCTCGCATGCGGCCTGGTCGAACGACGGCTTCAGATTCTCCGAGAGCGACTCCTGCCAATGAGGGCCGATATCCGTAAAACCTTCCGCCAACACTAGGCGGTGGCCATAGGTATGCGCCGCGGACGCGGGCTGTTTCACAAAGAACCGGTTGGTGTCGCCAATGCGATGCGTCCAGGACCAGGCCCAGAACTCGGACATAGGCGCGTCGTCCATCCCGAGGCAGCGCTGGGCGTCAATCGGCACGGCATGCGGCCCGCCTGACTCAGGATGGATCTGCAACCCATGCTTGTGCGCGCGGTCACTGAAGATGCGGTAGTGATTGTCTATTGCCAGGTCGCCGAGCGTCTTGCGGAAATCATTCAGGAAGCGATTACTCAGTGGGCGCGAATCCACAATACCGCCCGCCAGGACCGGATAGAAGGGGAGTGGATCATAGCCGCGGCGCTTGCGGAACTCCTCGCGCAGCGTGGGCGTCCAGTTCAGGGGCTCGACCTCCCAACTATCCGTGTGGAGATACTTGAGCGTGCGCCCCGCTAGCGGACCTGCGTCGGCTATCAGTGGTTCGACCACCGCGTCCCAGTACCGCTCGAATGCGCCCGCATCCAGCACGTCCAGCGCGTAGCCTTGCCAGCCGTCGCTGCATGTCGAGACGTGGGAATGGTCGCCAATAGTGCAGCCGAACCGGAGAATCCGCCATGTGCCAGCCGGCACGTCCCAGCGTAGGAGGCCGTCCTTCGAGAGCTTTGTCGTGAGGTCCAGCACCTCTGCTGACTGAGTGTCCTCCTCACCAGCTTCAGCGGGGAACTCCTCAAACAGCGGCGCCGTGTCCGGCGCAGAGAAGCTCAGCGGGCTGTACATCGCCTTCTGTGACCAATTCCGGATGGGCTGGTGAAGGGGGCGGGAAAGGGCATGATCCTTTGAGATAAGGGAAACCTCAGCGATTTGCACATTCCTCGGGGAGCCAGGCGACCCGCCGTCATAAGCCGCCAGCACGGCGATTCTGATGAATGCAGCGTTCGCGTCATCCACCTTCACGGTAGTTGGCTGGCCGTCCTCCATGCTGAACCGGCGCTCGGACCGGAACGTCTTGCCGTCACTGGAGACCTGCAAATCGCATTCCCGAGGCCCGTGACCGGGTCTCCCCCTGATTTTCAGCAGCAGCCCCCGGACGGTATTCGAGAACCCGAGTTGGATCCACTCTGGATGCGCCTGGGTCGGCCCCTCGCCAGCCTTTGTCCCCGCTGACACCCAGAAGGTGTCTGCGTTGCCATCGCACGCCATTTCAGCCGGGTGCTCCGGCTGCGAAGAACTGGCAGTAATAAGGGGAAACGTTGAAGGCGAAGCCGGGCTCCTGGTCCGATACGCTACCACTGCGATGTCGCGATAGAACCCGTCGCGGGTCTTGGGCATCGGCAAAGCCTGAATGAACCTCGCCGGGCCGTTGGTCAGCGCCTCCGTCCAGGTCAGCTTCTTGGCCGCGTCCTCGGGCTTGACTATCGGTCCGCCCAGGTTCCAGCCGCTCAGGATATTCAAGCTCATCTCCAGGCCGAGACGATCCGCTTCGCGCAGGGTATGCTTGTAAAGCTCGCGCCACTCGGGAGTAAAGAACGTCGGGCCGTGCGGCACCCGGTCATTACCGTCCTGCTCGGCCCCACCGGCATCAAAGATTACCGCACCGCCGAAACCCTTGGCTTTCATCTCCTCCAAGTCACGGGTGATGGCAGCCTTGGTCACATTACCGTTAAGCCACCACCAATAAGCGCGCAGCCGGGCGCCATTCGGCGGGTCGGCGAAGCCCTTTTCCAGATCGCTGGCTCTCCCTGCCAGCGCGGCCGCCGCTAGAACTCCCAGGATTCCGTTCCGGCACCATCGCAGCCACCGTGTTCTCACGCCTGCCCGGGTTGGCTTACTCTTAGTCGTCATTGTCTTCATATTGTGGTTCAGGGATTGGATTGCACCGAGAATCTTAACCGAAAGTAAGCTGCCGCGCTCTGCGCAGAGAACACCGCCCCGCGCAGATACACATTGGGCAGGTTGCTTAAGGTGACCAAACTGGACGGAGTAACCTGCGCCCAATCCACGAGGTTGGTGGAACTCTCGAATAGCCGCTGCACGTCACCCAGGTTTTTGCGTTCGCGGAAGGTGAACGCGAAGGAGCCGGGTGGCCCGCCCCACAACCCGAGCAAACCGATCGAAGGGTTAGCGACGAGTGGATCGCCGCCCATAGCGAACTCCACCAGATTGGGCACGCCATCGTGATCCGGATCGGCTGTGGCGGTGCCGAACGCCGGATCGGCCAACTGCGCATCGGTGAACTCTTGCAGCGACCAGTCGCCGAATGTGCCGGGGATCGCGCGTTCGTAAAAGGAGAGCTCAACCACCTGGACGTTGCGCGGGTTAGTGGAACTGCCCCGGTCATACGAACTGGTGATGACCAGCACAGCGTTGGTGGCCGGCAAGGGTTTGGCCAAACGCACATCCAGCGTGGCGGTCGCCGCCATGGTGCCCTGATAGATGTTCGTGCCGCTGGTGGGCATGCCGCTGGCGGGTATGGCATTAGTCACATTGAGCACTATTTGGACTCCCTTGGGTCCATAACCGCCATTGTCGGTGCGCGGATACACCTGGAATTCTGACAGCGCAACCAAGCGCGGGAACGTGACCATCAGCCATTCCGCATGGTTGGTTGGGCCGTACGCCGATACCCAAAAGTCAGAAAGATTTCCGTCAGTTGCATTGGCCGGGGGATAGCTTGCCTGCCAGGAGGAGGCGGTGACATTGCTGAGCGGCAGGAGATAAGGGGGATAAGGGGGAGCGGCAGGGGGCAAAACCGCGCTAATCTGGGCCGGGGTGCCGCCCAGCCCGGGAAAACTCAGCACGCAGTTGGTCGCAGAAAGGGTCCAGCTCATCTGACTGGCATTTGACATGGTCTGAGAGGCGTTCTTGCCGGGAAACCATACGGCATAGCGCGGGCCAAGCTGAGCCTGCGCGATGTACTGGAGCGTATCCTCCGCCGCGCCGGCGCGGTTGTAAGACGAAGCAGTCTGGTAATTGAAGTAGCCCGCCGGTCCAGCCGCCACCCCGTAGTGACCGGCGACGCAAATCCAATTGTTCGAGATGTTGCGAGAAACTCCAGTGCGATTGGTGACGACAGCCGAGCCGCCCGCCCACTCCAGAAGTCGCGAGCCGCCGATCAAGGGGTCGTTCTCGATGCCGACGCAGAAGCTGCCCGCCGAACCACCAGCGACGCCGTAGGCGGGCCACGGCACTTCAACGAGGCCGACGGTTTCCCCTGTGCAGTTCATATAGATTTCGGTCGTGCCGTTGGCGCCGTTGGTGACCTGGAGCTCAGCCTGAAAGCCGCTGGTGTTGGTGATCAGGCTGATGACACGCCCAGCCGTGGGGGTTCCCAGCGCGCCCAGGCCGATGATACCCGGCAGCCGCGGCGTCGTGACATAGACGTTGGTGGGGACGGAAACTACCGGCGGCTCGATGAGAGCCATGATGCGGGAGCTGGACCCGTTGGTCTGCGGGCCATAGCAAATTGAAACGAAGCCGGCGGAATTGCGCTGGGCGATAATACCGACATCCGGGAGGTGCTCGAAAGCGCTGACCGGGACCGTGCTCGGCCCGCTGGGGTATGCGGCGTTGGCCCAGTGCAGCCAGGCGATGGCGGTGCGGCGGGCCTCGACGGCTTCGCGGAAGAAACCGCCACCGCTGGGGCCGACAAAAGTGCCGTCGCCATTGACAAGCTGGCGATAGCGGACGAGCTGGGCCAGTTGTCCGTCCGCCCACCGCGCCAGCGGATCATTGAAATGCGCCGCCAGCCAAGTGATATATGAGTTCTGTTCGTAATCGTGCAGTTCCCAATCCAACCCCGAAGGGTAGGCGAATTCGCCCGAATCCATAACCAGATGGCTTTCGTTGGACCAGACATTGAGGACATTGTGTTCCGCGAAGGCCTGGAGCTGCGTTGCCACCGCCGGATTGGCCAACTGCGCCATCAGCAGCGAATCACCCATCGACATCCCAGCCACCATTTGATAGGTGGGATGATAGAACCCGTGGTTTTCCAGGGCGAAATCGGGGTAAAGGGTGACCGTGCTGATCCAGGAGGACAACGCGTCGCCATTCGTGTTGGCCACGGTATAGGTGTTGGCCAAATACTTCTTCGCAGCCGTAAGCCAGAGCGTGGCATTGGTATTTGAACTCAGCCAGGCGGCGCCCAGCGCCAGGACATTGCTGTCCCAACCGTTCTCCTCTGCCTTGGTGTCGCTAACGTAGCCCGACCCGGGTGCGATGCCGGCACGATGCGTCGCCTCTGAAGCGATGACCCGCTGAACCGCCTGCACTGTTGAGGCTGGCAACTGGTTCTGCACCAACACGCACGCCAGACCCATCGAACCCGACCACTCAGGCGTCTGCCAGTCGGTGCTGCTCGAACTGCTCCAGCCCCATTGATAACCGTCGGTGCAGACATTGGCGCCGGTGATATGCGCGCCCGCGTTGTAATTGAGCGCCTGGCGAATCCGACTCAGCCGAGTCGCCAGTTTGGGATCGCTTGGGTACGCCACTACCAGCACCGCATAGGCGAGCGCCACGCCGCCGTTGCCCCGGATACCGCCGTTGCCGCTGCTTCCGCCATCCCCCCAGTACCCCGCGTCTGCAGGCGCGTTAGCATAATTGGCTGTGTGCCAGATCGACTCCGCATACACCTCAAAGTTTGTCAGGCATTGTAAATAGGTCTGTTGCGAATCGGCACGAGCCGGCGTGCCGGTCAGGACAAGTCCGATCAAGCCCAGCCCAACCGCGCAGCGTTTCAAAGATTCTTTCATGGTTACATCGGCATTTATAGCACTCACCCGCCGGGTGACAGCGAAAACTTAACACGGAAAAAGGAAACCGCATTTTGGGCTGGAAAAACAGCCTCCCGCACATACACGTCGGGCAGATTGGCCACCGTGAGCAAACTCGCTGGGGAGACTTCCTCCCAATACACCAGGTTGGTTGAAGTCTCGAACCGGCGCTGCACGTCACCCAAGCTCTTGCGTTCGCGAAAAGTGAAAGCGAACGCGCCCGGCTCGGCTGTGACCATCTGCAGCGCCGCGACGGAAGCGTCGGAAACAAACGGATTGCCGCCCATTGCGAACTCGACCAAGTTGGGCACGCCATCGTGGTCCGCATCGGCGGTGGCCGTGCCGAGGGCCGAGTCGGCCAGTTGGGCATCGGTAAACGTGTGCAAGGCCCAGTCACCATAAGTGCCCGGCAAGGCGCGCTCAAAGAAAGACATCTCGTCAACCTGCACATTGCGCGGATTGGTAGAACTGCCCCGGTCGTAGGAGCTGGTGATGAGGAGTTGGGCATTGGTGGCATTGACGGGCGGGGACAAACGCACGTCCAGCGTGGAGGTGGGCGCCATCGTGCCCTGGAACGCCAAGATGCCATCCAAGAGCAGTTGGGTGTCTTTTGGCCCGTAGCCGTCGTTGTCGCTGCGCGGATAGATTTGGAATTCGGACACGGCAACCTGGCGCGGGAACGTGACCTGCAACCATTCCGGGTGGCTGGGGGCGGGGCCCTGGCCCGCGTTGGTGCCGTAGGAGACCCAAAAGTTGGCGAGATTGCCATCGAATGCATTCGTAAAAGCCCCCGTCGTCGGGTCGGCGTAGGTTACCGATACGTTACCTGCGGAGGCACTGACGGCCAGGAGCGCATCGCGAGTTCCGGTTGCGATGGCATCCTGCCCGCCGTCGAGGGTGTTAAGCGCGCTGCCGAAGCCCGCGTAAGACGCGGTGCCCAGCGTGGCGCCGCTCAGCAGGCCCGACAGATTAATGCCGGCGGTGGCTGAATCGACGGCGGGGGTGGTGGTTTCGTCCAGGTGCCACAGGTGCAGCGTGTTGGCATCTGGAGTATAAGGGCCAACCAGGTCGGCAGGGGCCGCCAGAGCGGCCAACAACAGAAGCATAGCCAATGGCTTCTCGTAGGCCCTGCAGGCCGCAGAGCCCTTTGCTGCTTGTAAGCCGCGTTGGTCATTATGCGCCTGCAACTTAATTCAGGTCCCAGCCGGTATGCACATCGCCGCCGATGTTGGGGCTGTCGGTGTTGGGCGGCCCGTAGCTGAACCAGTTCGGGTCGTAGTAGTTTGGCGCTGGACTTTGCCGAAACAGCACCTTCCACAGCCCGGCGTGGAAATCGGCATAAATGGCGTTGAGCGTGGGCTGCGTGGTGACGTAGGCACTGTACAGGCGCTTGTAATGGTTGTCCGCATTCTCGTGATAAACAATCTGTGCCACCGGCTTGAATAAGTCCGAGGCTTTGAGCCTCGGGAAGTGAACGGTATTGTACCAGATAACGAAGCGGTAGCGATAAGAGCTATAGCTGTTGACCATGTCAATGCTGCCATCCGGTTTGTTGGTCAAATAATTGTACCGGTCGCTGGGGCACCAGAAGACACGCGGGTTGCCCAAACTCAGGTCTTTGGGCACGCCGCCGTACATATCCGTGAACTGGACCACGTTGGCCGCATTCTGCTCGTCATTGGGGCCGGGGAGCGCTCCGTAAGACATCGCCGAAGGCATCGTGTTGTCGTAGGTGTCCGTGTAGAGAGTCAGCGCGAGACCGATTTGCTTGAGGTTGCTGAGGCAGGCGATGCGCTTGCCCTTCTCCTTGGCCGAGCTTAGCGCCGGCAGCAGCAGCGCCGCCAAGATGGCGATAATTGCGATGACCACCAACAGCTCGATCAAGGTGAAAGCGCCGGGGCGCGCGTCCTCGGGGGAAACGCGACCGCCCCGTCCGCCAGCCTGCCGCAATCTCTGTGCGCTAAACCAATTCCGCATGACTGAGCTATTGGGCCTTCAGCACGAAGAAGCTCCGGGACACATTCGTTGCCATGGCATTGGTAATAGCGAAGTTCCCGCTTCCATCAAACGCGCCACTGGTCACTTGTGTCCAATTCGTCAAGGGAGTCACGACATTAGTCGAACTGAGGAGCAGGTAAACGCCTCCCGGCGCTCCGCCCGTGCCGGACAGAATCAGACTCTTGCCCGAAACGATCGTGCTGGTGACGGTGGGCGGCGTTATCTTGGTGATGCTGAGGAGGCCACTGGTGTTCAATCCGGCACGGTTCCAGCTCAAGCCCGGGCCTGGGTTGGCGGGGGTAATGCTGGAAAATGCTCCGGTATAGCTCGCCGCATTGAACAGTTGAAAAGCATCACCGGCCGCCAAGGTGCCTCCCAAGTTGGTGACGGAGAGTGTCCCGCCGTAACTGACGCTGGTCAGGCCGATGATTTGGTCGTTCGTGCCCGCGGCCTTGTTGATTTGCAGGGACGTAAAACTGCCCGGTTGCAGCGTCAGTGTGTTGTTGACAGTCAGCGTGCCGATGGGAGTGGCGGGACCGGTGGCAAGCGTGGGAGCGAGCTTGGCACCGGCGTTCACGACCAACGGGCCGGAGAGGACGCCGGTTCCAGCCAGCGATCCGCCCGCAACGGTAATGAGATTGG
>OBLU010003845.1_pt1 | contig 13571 bp, 11 predicted proteins | sample 1518681 | NCBI WGS metagenome assembly OBLU01 (sample SAMEA3539304, study PRJEB22396) | soil metagenome | biome: tundra; feature: field; material: soil | place: USA | collected 2010-05 | depth 0.15 m | reverse complement strand
GCGCGCGACCCCCGCGTCGTGGTCATCAACCACTCCCGCAACTTCGGCTCGCAAAGCGCCTTCACCAGCGGCATGCGCATCGCCACGGGCGATGCCGTCATTCTGCTGGACGGCGACCTGCAGGACCCGCCCGAGCTGATCGAGTCGTTTTACCAGAAGTGGTTGGAGGGTTACGACGTCGTCTATGGCGAGCGCGTCCAGCGCGAGGCGACTTGGTTCCTCCAGATAGCCTACAAGGCATTCTATCGCCTCTTTCGCTCGGCGTCCTACGTGCCGATCCCACTGGATGCGGGCGACTTCTCGCTCATCGGCCGCCGTGTGGTTGATGCACTGAACAGCCTGCCTGAAAACAACCGGTTCATGCGTGGCTTGCGCGCTTGGGTCGGCTACCGCCAGACGGGCGTGCCTTACGTCCGGCCGGAGCGCATGTTTGGACACACCACCAACTCGCTGCTGCGCAACCTCGGGTGGGCGCGCAAAGCCATCCTGTCGTTTTCGTATGCGCCGTTGGATATGATCACGTGGCTGGCCCTGGCGACCGTCGGCCTTTCCTTTCTCGCCATCCTGCTGCAAGTGATTTCGCGCATCTTCTTCCCGGACCTGGCGCCGCGCGGGTTCACGACCTTGTTCGTCTTCTTTCTCTTCCTCGGCGGCATCCAGTTGCTGTGCCTGAGCATCATCGGCTCCTACCTGGCCCACATTTATGATGAGGTCAAACGGCGCCCCCCTTACATCGTCGAGAGCATCCTGAATCCACCCAAAGAAAACAGAGCAGAGAACACCAGCCCGCCGGAACGCCCAACCGGAACCGGCCAGGGATAGGTTATGCATGGCCGCGTCACCGCGCTGAGAAACAATGAAGCCAAGTTTCCTGCAAAAACTGGTCTTGTCAGCGCCGCCCGCCATCGATGCGAGCCGTTACTCCCTATGCGTGGTCGGGCCTTTAGCGTTGGGGTTGTCGCTGGGTGTGCAGGTCATGATGACGGCGTTTCTGCTCTTTGGGCCTTCCGACACCCGGGATTTTGGCGATCAACTAACTGAATATGGAAAGCGCATAGCGCGCCCCGAACATGATCTGTCGATCTTCGTTGCCGGCGCGGCGCTGACGCTGGCGGCTGCTTTAGTGGCTGTGTGGTATTGGCGCGTCAGATTGGCCTGTCTCGAGGCCGCCAAGGCGGCAGAGGCCATGACGTCCTCCGCCCTACTCCAGGGCGTGTTAGCGGCAGCCAGCCTGCTTAGTTTCCTGTTGCTGGCTTCCTCCTGCTGGTTCTCCCAGGATTTTAAGTCCATTCAATCCGCCGCGAGGCCCTTGCCGGAACTGTCCGACGGGGTCTCGATGCTCTTGCCTGGCGCCGTGGCGCTGCTCTGCGCGATCCTTGATCTGGAGTGCGGCTGGTTCCATTCAACCGCGTCTGCCAGCCGCTTTGAACTGTGGCGCCAGCGTATCAACAAGGTCCTGATTTACGCAGTGCCGCTTTTCATCATTCTGGTAGTGGGTGTGCCGCCGGAAAGGTGGCGCTACCTGGCCGGGCAAATCTTCGGGACCGATGGGTGCCACCACCTGAATTTCTTCATGATGGGGCCGGCTCTTGCTTTCTCCCACGGCAAGGCCTTCGGGACGGAGATCTACTCGCAATACGGGATCGGCTGGCCACTCCTGGCCTCCACGCTATCCCATCTTTGGGTCCTGACGTACGCCAACCTGGTCGGCCTCGAAATCTTCTATGGCTGCGTCTATTACCTGGCGTTGTTCTTTCTGCTCCGGTGTTGCTTCAAACAGGAGCTATGGGCTGCCTTCGGGGTGGTCCTCGCCATTTACTGGCAGATGTTCAGCGGTGTGAGTTCCGGCGAGGTCATTTGGCAGTACCCCTCATCCACCATGATGCGTCATCCCATCGATGTCTGGTTCTTCCTTGCGCTGGTGATGCACCAACGCTCGGGGAGAACATTCTGGGCCGTGGTGGCCGGTCTGGCCGGCGCCCTGGGCGTCTTCTTTGAAACCGAGACCGGGGTTTATCTGCTGGTGACTTTTCTCATCTATTCGATCCTCCAGGCCGGCCTTGCCAGCACCGAACGCCGCGCCGTCGGGGCCAAAGGCTGGCTCCTCCCGCCGCTGGCCTTTTACTCAACAGCGACCGTGACTTTGCTGCCACTGCTGCTCTATGCCAGCCGGGGCGCCCTTTTCACGCGTGCCTTCTGGCGCGGATGGATGGAGGCGCTGGTTGCCTACGCCGGGCAGGGAGTTGGCGCGTTGCCCATAGCCGAACTTCCCGACGCCCCAATGACGGTCTTCCTCATCATGGTCACGCTGTATTTGGCGATCATCGCGTATGCGGTCATCCGGGGATGGCATCAGAGCGCCGGCCCAAGCATAGTTCTCCTGGCGTCCGTCGCCGCCTACGGCCTCGCCTTGCTGCTGCTGTTTGTAAGCCGATCGCACCCTTACAATCTTTGCCACGCGATGGTCCCCTTCGCCGTTGTGCTCACGGCACTGATTTTCCAAGGTTATAAAGTGCTGGAGCGCAGAGTACCGCACTCGTCGCTTCCTTACGCTCTCATCGGGGGGCTGGTACTGCTGCTATTGGCCAAAGCCGAGTTCCAGCGCTACCCGAGCTTCCTTGGGTCAATCTTTGCCGACAGCCCGAGCGGCGGCGTGTCCCTCAGGTCAAATCCGGTCGATCTCTCTGGGTTGCCGCCAGACTATGAGAATTTCGCCCGCGATTTTCAGGACATTAGCTCCGCCATTCAGACCCTCGCGCCCGACGGCAAGAGCGTCGCCATCCTCGACCTTAACGATACCCTCCTTTACTCTGCCTCCAACGCCAGCCCCTGGTCCCGGTATGCTCCGCTCTTTCCCATGGCCTTGACGCAACAGTCGCTGGACAGCATCCGGGATGACCTGATTGCGCGGTCGCCCAAGTACATGGTGGCCCGGGGACAGAATGCAGTCCGGCCGCCCAATTGGGAGTTTGTATGGGCCCCGCTCTACCAGGCGGTGACCAACCGCTATGTTCTCCACCAAACCGTGGGCCCTTACGAGGTTTGGCTGCGTGCCAATAAGTCATGATGCAAACGGTCGAACTAAGAGACACGCGATGCGCGATCTGCGGGACAGAGGGCAACGCCTCGGAGCTTTACCCCGCTAACTTCGATCTCCAGGCGCTCAATCCGGGGGTCTTTTCCGCTCGCCGGCTGCCCGACCGCGTCCATTACCGCCTCGTGAAGTGCAAAACTTGCGGGCTGGTGCGCTCGGACCCGATCGCCGACCCGGCCCTGCTCGCACAGCTCTACCACGAGAGCACATTCACCTATACGGATGAAGTCGCCGATTTGAAACGCACTTATGGCCGCTACCTGGCCAAGTTGGACCATTACGGGGCGCGCAAGGGAGCGCTGCTCGAGATTGGTTGCGGGAACGGCTTTTTCCTCCAGCAAGCTCTGGCCCAGGGGTATCGTTCTGTGCGCGGGGTTGAACCAAGCCGCGCTGCCGTTAGCCAAACCGCTCCCGTGGTGCGCAACTCGATCGTGTGCGACCTTATGCGCCCGGGGCTTTTTGCCCCGGAAGAGTTTGATGTTATCTGCTTGTTCCAAGTGTTCGATCATGTGCCCGATCCGGGGGCGTTGCTGGAGGCGTGTTTTGCCGCGCTGCGGCAGGGCGGGCTGGTGCTCTCCATCAATCACAACATCACCGCGGTCTCAGCGCGTCTGCTGGGCGAACGCAGCCCGATCGTCGATATTGAGCACACCTATCTGTACAGCCCGGCTACGATGGCGCGTATCTTTGGGGCGCATGGGTTCGGGATTCGCGGCGAAGGCTCGGTCCGCAACCAATACGCCCTCCGCTATCTGGTCCGGCTGCTGCCCTTGCCGGCAGGGCCAAAACGCGCGGCGCTTGCGTGGCTTCAGCGGCATTCCATCGGACGCCTGCGGCTCTCCGTGCCGCTGGGCAACCTCTACCTGGTGGCGCAAAAGCCCGCCGGGCCGGCGCGGTCATCTCTATGAAACGAGTCATCCTCACCGGCGGCACCGGCTTTGTCGGCGCCAACCTTGCCCGCCGATTGTTGTGCGACGGCCACGAACTCCACCTGCTGGTCCGGCCCAATTACCAGCCGTGGCGCATTGACGAGATCCGCTCTGACATGCGCCTCCACGAGCTGCACTTGCACGATGCGGAGGCCATTGCGCGCGTCGTCGGCCAAGTCCGTCCTGACTGGGTCTTTCACCTCGCGGTGCACGGGGCCTATTCGTGGCAGACCGATTGGGAGCAGATGGTGCGGACGAATATCCAGGGCACCATGAGCCTTGTGTCCGCGTGTCTCAAGACGGGCTTCGAGGCGTTTGTGAACACCGGCTCCTCCTCGGAGTACGGCTTCATGAACCACGCACCCGCCGAGAGCGAGCCCGTGGAACCCAACAGCCATTACGCCATCACGAAGGTCGCGGCCACCCTATTTTGCCGTCATACCGCGCAAAGCCTGCAGGTCCATTTGCCGACGCTGCGGCTGTATTCGGTTTTCGGCCCCTACGAAGACCCGGGGCGGTTGCTGCCCAAGCTCATTATGCATGGTCTGCAAGGAGATCTGCCCCCTTTGGCAAGCCCGGATGTGGCTCGGGATTTTGTCTATGTGGGTGACGTTGTCGAAGCGTTCTTGTTGGCGGCCAGCGTCCACACGCCCGAATGGGGGCCGATTTACAACCTCGGTACGGGCGTGCAGACCACCCTCCGCGATGCGGTGGGGGTGGCAAGACAGCTCATGCACATCGCCCGGGAACCCGCCTGGAATACGATCCCCAATCGGAACTGGGATGCAAACGTTTGGGTCAGCGATAACCGGAAAATCCGCGCCCGCTTAGGTTGGGAACCTCGCAACAATTTCGCCCAGGGCTTTGGTCTGATGCTGGATTGGTTTCGCCAGGGGCCGTCGCGCGGCTATGCGGACAAACAGGCACAATGATTAAGCAGTGAGCTTGCCCAACGAGCGACCGGGCAGTCGGGTTAGGAAGCATCCCGTTATGTCTTCACGTTGCCGGGGGGGTGGCGCGAAGCGGTCCGCAGCCCCAGGATGCTCAGGAAGAAGCTCGAAAAGACAGTTTGAATTCCCAGCGCGATCAGGGTCACCGCCGGAATCAGGCGGCGCAGGTTCTCTCCGAAGGGCAGGTTGCCAAATCTGGCCTCCTTCCAAATCCAGAACGCATGCCCCAGCAACCCCAGTCCCAGGAGGAGCAGCAGCAGCCCCAGGACAATGCCCTTCTCCAGGCTGAAATAGCGGAATATGTTTAAGAATTTTGCATCCTGCGGGAGCAAGCCCTCACTGATGGCAAATACCTTGGTGAAAAGAGCAAACGCTACAAGCTGTTCGCCGATAATCACGAACAGGCTGGCGACAGCGAGAGTGCCTGTGTCAAACGCGATGCCTCCGACTTGGAGCGGTCTCACAGCCAGAGCCGCCCCGCTAACCAAGCCCAGTATCGCCAGCCCCAGACCCGGCATCAGGAACAGCCAGCGCGGGGAATAGATCAACATGAAACGCAGGTGCCGCCACCCATCCCGCCACGGCTTCAGATGCGGTGGCCGCGACCTCCCGTCCGGATGCAGCGTGATGGGCACTTCGGTGATGCGCAGCGATTTTAGTGTGGCCTTGATCACCATTTCGGAGGCAAACTCCATGCCGGTCGTTATCAGCTCCATTTTATCATACGCCTCCCGCGTAAACCCGCGCAGGCCGCAGTGGAAATCCCGTGCCGGACACTTAAAAAGCAATCGCCCGATGAACGACAGGCTCGGATTGCCAATCCAGCGGTTCTTCCAAGGCATCGCTCCCGGCGCAATCGTCCCGCCCCCGCTCGGCAAACGGCACCCCATCACCAGATCATACCCCTCGCGGAACTTCTCCAGGAACGCTTCGATCTGAGAAAAATCGTAGCTGTCATCTGCATCGCCCATGATAACCCATTTCCCTCGGGCGGCTTCAACCCCGCCGCGCAAGGCGCTCCCGTAACCCTTTTCCTTCACCGCGACCACGCGCGCTCCCGCCTTCTCCGCAATGGCGACGGACCCGTCCGTACTACCGTTGTCCGCGATAAGAACTTCTCCCCGGACGCCCGCCCGCTCCAGACCCAGGCGCGCCTTCCGGACGCACGTGGCCACTGTCTCGGCTTCGTTCAGGCACGGCATGAGGATGGACAAATCCATGGGCTGGGACGAAGATCCGGCCTCGTGGGCCACTGCTCTTTCGATTGTCGGTTTACAGCTCATTCTCGTGTCTTGGTTCCGGGCTCGGGTTGTTGTCGTAAACACGGATTTGGGCCCCTGCCAAAGCCCGCCGAAAGCCTTCGGTGATCACCTCGCCGATGGTTTTCTCCTCCTGGTCGCAGGAGATTAGGACAGCGATCTTAGGGTTTTCCACGGTGGTGCTCGCCTTGCCTCAGCAGTGGTTCATTCTGGCTTTGACGCCCAGCGCCTTTCGCATGCTGCCACCATGCCCACCTTCCCGCGAAATGGCAATATCGCAGTTTCGCCGCTCTCCTGGGAACCCAGCCGGCAGGCCGACGCCTGATCGCACATGGCGCTTGCTAACGAGTATTTCCGCAACAACCTGGACTGCCTGAAAGAGGTGCCGGCCATTATGATGACGTTGTGCCCCTGCCCCTCGGCACGCTCAAATCACATGCGGGACGGATTTCTTTTCCAGCTTTGCCAGAAAGTGCAGTTTGCGTTCGAAGACCCATGTCGCGGGCCAAGGGTAGAGGCGGAGGCGGGTTTTCATCGATACCGGCACAAGGCCAAGGGATGCAAATGTCTCGGTCCAGCGGCGTGCCGGCCAGTAGTTATAGGGAAGCACCACGCCGTGCCGGGCGTTGCCCACCCAATCCATGAACCGAAGCGTCGGCCCGGCCAGAAGGCCGTCGCGGTTGTGGTCCTTAATGAGGACACACTGACGTGCCACTCGGGCAGCTTCGCTGAGCACGATTTTGGGATCGCGCGTGTGATGCAGCACGTCCACAAACAACACCGCGTCAAAGCTCGCGTCACCTTGGGGATCGTTTCGCCATTGAAGGGCTGTACTGGAATATGTGTTTGAGGGCGGATAAGAATGTCAATTCCACGTATCTCGACGTCCGGCCGCTGGTCCATGATGAGCCTGGAGATAAGGCCATCGCCGCAGCCAACATCGAGCACGCGGGAATTGGGCGGAAGCAGCGGGGCAAGCTGCTCGGACAACACGCGCACCCGGCGATTATAAACGTAACTACCATGGATTTGCTCGAGGAGGCTCATTAGTCAGAGGTGAAAGTTATTCATCTTCTCTTCATTCCGAGAACGCGGACGAAGAAGCTGGCAAAGACGGTTTGGCACCCAAGGACCAGGAAGAGCAGGGCCCTGCTCTTTCGATTGTCCGTTCACAGCTCATTCTCGTGTTTTGGTTCCGGGCTCGGGTTGTTTTGGCCGGTGCTGTGCGGATTCAGTTCAACCAGGTGCCAGACGAATGGTGGCAAGCTCCCCCACATCTTCAACGTCACGGTTTGCAATTCTTTCGCATCCATCCGTTGCACCCACTGTGGCCACGTCTCTTGTGGAGATTCCATCGTGACCAGCATGTACCTGATGCCGCGCTGCCGCACCTCCTCCCCAGAGTCGCCCGTCTTCACATGGAGGATGCGGCGCGACCCGAACGGCTTCCAGAGCGAAGTCTCCGGGAAATCGTCTGCGGAAAACCCTATTATCTTCGCGTCCGCGGGCAACAACGCGATCACCGGCGCAAATACCTCCGATCGGCGGCTTTTGGCCTCGTAGGCGTTGACCGCCAGGGAAACCAATCTGCTGGACTTAAGGCTCGGGCCATAATGCTGAATGAACCATCCCGCCGGCCACAGCGGTCTGGCCGGTGAAATGACCAGCAGCAAGCCGGCCAGGCCGCAGGACAGCAACGCCCACGACCGCCACCAGTTGCGCCGGATCAATCCGGCCTGGGCGGGGCTTAGCAGCAGGCCCATGCCCAGGAAGGGATAGTAGGCCGCGAGGTACCTCGGTCCGCTGCGAAAGTCCAGCTTCGCCATCAGGTAGAGCAGGCTGACCCAGGGTGCGAGACAGACCAACCACAAGACCAGGTTGCCGGACGGCACAGCCTGGGGCTTGGCCCGCCGCCTCCATCCGGTGGCTACCGCCAAAAGGCTCAGGCCAAGCAGAATGGTGATTCCGAACCCCGCGCCCGCCTCTTCCTCGACTTGCAGTTCGGTCAAGTGTGCCACCCCCGGTCCGAATTGCCTGTCCCACAGCGCCAGCAGATAAGCCGGGGTCAGCGCGTCGACGGCATGATTCCAGGCCGAGGTGAAAGGACACACCGGGGGAGCTACGTTAGCGAGGGTCACCATGGTACCGTTGGCGAGCAGGAGCAGCCACGCCGGCGCGGCGTCGAACTTCACATGCTCGGCAGCCGCCCCGCTCCAGTCCCCGCAATGGATGGCGTTCAATGCCGCCGTCGGCAGGAAAGACGTCCCCAGCGCGAGAGGAATGATGGCCACCAAAGTGAGCGGGCGAGCGAGCCACACCCGCCATGTCGGCACAAATGCAACCGCCCAGGGCAACAAGAGGGGAAGATTGGTGGGCTTCGCTCCCGTTAGCAGCGCCGCCGAGAGCAGTGAAAGGCAGACCTCGGAAACCCGGCCGGATTTGCGGGCGCGCAGGGCGAAGTCCACGGCCGCCAAAGCGTACACCGTGCTGAACAGATCGTTCGAAATGCTGCCGGCTTGCAGCAGGTAGCAATACCCGGTGGGCAGCAGCCACATCCAGTGCCAAGCCACCCGTGACCTCACCCCGACACGCCTGAACAGGCTGAACACCAGCCCTGGCAAAAGGCAGAAGGACCCTGCGTTGATCAAGAACAGCCAACGATCTGTCTTCGTAAAGGCAATCAGCGGAGCCGAAAGCCACTCGATGCCGCACGCCCGCGTGTTCACTCGCTCAAAGCCCGTGTAAATCCAGTGCCAGCGCCCCTCTGCCAGCCAGTGCAGCACGCGAGGGACCCGATAGGCCAGGGCATCGTAGTTGCTGGGTGGATGAATTGCGCCGCCCAGAGCCGCCAGGAAAGCCAGAATCAAGAAGGCCAGCGGGAACGTCCGACGGAAGCGACGGCGCTGTTTCCGCAAGCTCCAGTCCCAAGAGTGCCCCTCCCAGATCCGCTTCCGCAGCATCCAAACCGCGGCCAGACCCGCCACAAATGTCACCGTGTAACCCGCTGCGTTAAGCTGGTGGAACGCAGACAACACCCAGCCCGCGCAGCTACAATATGTGCAGAGGCAAATCCACACGGCGGGAGCCGCCGGTGATCTGGGCTGAGGATTCGACACGGCGCGCAAATTAGCCGTCACCTCGCCCCGAATCAAACACAAAAGCCCTCCGAACGCTGGACCGCTGGCCCGTGAAATGCGTTATCAGCATTGTATTGAATGAGCTGCGTGGCGAATAAGACTGGGCAACACTGGTCTCGCTTCGATGGTCGCCTACGGCTGGTTTCCAGGCCGTGAAATGGAGGCTCGCCTCCGGACCCTGCCCTACTGTCCGTAATCGCCGCGCTTCTCGATTCGCCTTCTTGTTCTGCTCGCTTGACGGCTTCGAGCAAAGTTTTCCGGGTTGCTGGCCCGCAGCGACGCTGTTAGGCTCGCTCCAGTGCGAATCTCGATAGTCACCCCCAGCTTCCGCAACTCGGACTGGCTTAAGCTCTGCGTGGCCTCAGTGGCCGACCAGGCTGGGGTGGAGGTCGAGCACATCGTGCAGGACGCCCAGTCGGACGACGGGACGCAGGAATGGCTCGCGCGGGATCGGCGAGTGCAGGCCTATTTCGAAAAGGACCAGGGCATGTACGATGCGATCAATCGGGGTTGGCGCCGGGCCAAGGGTGACATCCTGGCCTACCTCAATTGCGATGAGCAGTACCTCCCCGGCGGATTGCGCGCGGTCGAGGAGTTCTTCCGCCGACGCCCGCGGACCGACGTGGTGTTTGCCGACACGGTCGTCGTGGACAAGCAGGGACAATTCATCTGCTGCCGCAAGTCACTAGTGCCTTGGAAAAACACCATGTGGGTTTACAACCCGGTCATCAGTAGTTCCATCTTCTTCCATCGACGGGTGCTGGACCAGCACGGCCTTTTCTTTGACACGCGCTGGCGCTATTTGGGCGACAAGGTGTGGACCGTGGGGATGGTGCGCCTCGGGTTGAACATGGCAGTCTTGCGCCGGTTCACGTCTTCTTTCGCTGACACCGGCGAGAACATGTGTCTGGAACCGAAGGCGGAGAATGAAATGGCGCTCGTGATGGAGATGGCTCCCGCCTGGGTCCGGCGTCGGAAATGGCAATTGCACCAACTCCACCGGCTGCGCAGTTTGTGTCACGGCATCTATTGGCAGAAGCCTTTCAATTACTCGATCTACACGCTGGGCAGTCCGGAACGGCGCGTGGATTTCCATGTGGCCAAGCCAACCTCGATTTGGTGGACACGGCACTAGGCCTTTTCCCAGCTTTGGGCTGTGAAAAGGCCTAGATTTCTTAGTTTTGACATGAAGCGAGTGAACGAAGTGTTTTCTGCTGGCAGGTCCGACCAGCGATGCGGTAAACTCGACCTCGATTTCACTGAGGCTCGGCGGCCGGAGACTGCTCTGGGATTCCGCCGGCGTTAAGATCATGAACGGCCCACAGGCGAACCGGTGCCTCCTGCGGGCATATCGCTTGGGCTGGGAAATATAAAAGAGAAACACTTGTGAATGTGATGTCCAGACGGGAATTTATGGCGAGGGCGGCGATCGGCTGCGGCGTGGCCGGGGCGCTGGCCGGGAGTGCAACGAGCCTTGTGGCGAATCCGCTGCGCCTGCCCATTGGAAGCCAGGTGTGGCCCCTGCGTTCGATGCTCAAGGATTTTCCCGCATTCACTCAGATGATCGCCAGCATAGGCGTAACCAGGCTCGAACTGTGTTCGCCGATCGGTTACGGCGCCGCGTTCTCGTCCCTGGCGAACGGGAAAGAAGTGAGAAGGATTTTGGCCGATCATGGCCTGAAATCCGAAAGCTCCCACTTCACTATGGGTGAGCTGCGACACAGCCCAGAAAAGAGCATCGAGTGGGCAAAAGAGATCGGCATCACGCAGATGATTAGCGCAAGCCTGGGTGAAGGAAACGGGGGGAGCCACCCGACGCTCGACCAGGTGAAGAAGGCGGCCGAGGAATACAACCAGATCACAGCCTTGACCGCGAAGGCCGGCATGCAGCAAGGTCTGCACAACGAGGGCTTCGAACTCTCGATGGTCGATGGCCAGCGGACCTACGACCTGTTGTTCGGCCTGCTGGACCCGAAGCTGGTCAAATTCCAATTCCAGATGTCAACGATCACGGCCGGTCTGGTCGCCGCCGACTACTTCCTGCGGTACCCCGGCCGCTTCTACTCAATGCATCTGCAGGACGTGGACATGCATCGCGAGGGGCACCCGCAGGTTGCCCTCGGCCAAGGCAGCATCGATTGGGTGAAAACTTTCACCGCCGCGAAGGTTGGGGGGGTCAAAAACTACTTTGTCGAGCAAAACTGGGAACTCACCCAACCGAGTGTCGCGTATCTCAAAACCTTAGAGGGTTGATCCCCTCACCTCATATGAACACTCAGCAAACAACCAGGCTGTCTATGTCCCTCACTGCGCGAATCGTTTCGGGTCTCGCCCTGTTCCTGGTTACGGGACAAGCAAGGGGTGCTGATACGTTCGCTGGAGTTTCTCACGCCATGCAGGAATGCATCTCCAAACAGGAAGTGGCTGGGGTGGTTACGTTGATCGCAACGCGTGACAAGGTACTGGATCTCCAAGCCGCTGGTTTCGCGGATAACGCCACCAAGGCCCCGATGCGGACTGATGCCATTTGTTGGATCGCCTCGATGACCAAGCCCGTCACTGCGACGGCGGTGCTCATGCTGCAGGAGGAAGGCAAACTGTCGGTGGACGATCCGGTGGCCAAGTATCTGCCCGAGCTGGGTGACCTGAAAACTGCTGACGGCAAAGCTGCAAAGCTCACCTTGAGACATCTGTTGACTCACACCTCCGGCATGCCCGAAGCCACGGGCGAAGAGTACAAGACGGCTCACTCGCTGGCGGATGTGATTCCTTTCTATGTGGGAAAACCGCTTCAGTTCGAGCCCGGATCCAAATGGCAATACTGTCAGTCGGGCATCATCTCGCTGGGGCGCATCGTCGAGATCGTTTCCGGGCAATCCTTTCCTGCTTTCCTCCAAAAACGGCTGTTCGATCCGCTGGGCATGAAGGACACCACGTTTTATCTCAGTTCGGAGCAGCTTCCCCGACTGGCCAAGACCTATCGGCGCGCGAATGAAACGCTGGAGGAGGTGCCCATTGGCTTCTTGAATGGGCATCAACCCACAGACCACGACCGTTACCCCGCCCCCAATGGTGGTTTGTTCTCCACGGCCCCGGATTATGCCAAATTCTGCCGGATGATCCTCAACCAGGGGACGCTGGACGGGAGGCGGTACTTAAAGCCGGAGTCCGTCAAACTGATGACCAGCATCCAAACGGGCGATCTTAAGACGGGCTTCACGGACGGCAACGGTTGGGGTTTGGGCTGGTGCGTTGTACGACAACCCCAGGGCATCACCGCCATGTTGTCAGCCGGCTCCTTCGGTCATGGGGGCGCTTACGGCACGCAGGCATGGATTGATCCGGTGAAGCAAGTCATCTACGTCCTAATGGTACAGCGCTCCAACTTCCCGAATTCCGACGCCTCTGAGGTGCGCCGCGCTTTTCAGACCGCCGCTGCGCACGCGTTAGGGTTTGGGGCTGAGCGTTGATTCTGCAGGTTGTTCGAGGCCATCCTTGGAGACCACGGCCTCGGCAGCAATCAGTTAGCCTGCCTCCGCCGATCAGCGCGGGCGCGTGCTCCCACCGATACCGGTTACGCGACTGGTTACGGAGGCAGGCGGCGCAATCGAAAGAACCTGCTACCCGAGTCACCGTAGATTTGGACCGTGTTTCGATTGCTCAATGTCGTCGGAGGATTGGTCACCACCTGCCAGTTCCCCACAGCAAGGCCATCATTGAATTCGAGTACGAACGCCTCCCCGGATACGGGCCAGTCGAGTTGGAACGTGGAAGAATTGCTGAGTGCTTGAATGGACAACGGCAGCGGAGCCTCCGCAACGCTAAACCGGTAGGAGTTCCGGAGAATGTCAAAGACCCACGTCCCGGCGCTCAGCGGCCCGAATTGCCCGTCAACTCCTTCGACCGGGAGAAAAATGAATGGGCAGACATAATTAGTGGGCGGCGTGGAAAACGATACCGTTATCGTCCGGTTCGTTGAATCAACGGTAATAGCTGGGTTTCCGTTTGAAGCCCACGCGAAACAGTCGTTTCCGTATATCTTGCCGTCGGTCGGCGCGACAAAGCTGATTACGTTCGTGGTGGTCGGGTCCGCAGGATTCAGTGCAAAAACAGTTGGCGGGAAGCCGTTGGTGACGTGGTGCCATTGGACAGTAGCCTCGGCGGCGCTTGCTTGGCCACCATACCACGCTGCCGCGCAGGCG
>OBLU010003844.1_pt1 | contig 13573 bp, 12 predicted proteins | sample 1518681 | NCBI WGS metagenome assembly OBLU01 (sample SAMEA3539304, study PRJEB22396) | soil metagenome | biome: tundra; feature: field; material: soil | place: USA | collected 2010-05 | depth 0.15 m | reverse complement strand
CCGCCACGAGCAGGCGCCGCCGCCCAAGGTGGATGCGCGCAAGGCGGCGCTGTTCAACGAAGTGCTGAAGAAGGTGGCTCCCGGCGATGCCCGGGCGGTAGTGGACGATGTCGAGTTGGAGATCATACCCGAACTGGATGGCGAATCGGATGTCGAAATCGATGGGGATGCCGGCGCGGAGATGGAAGTGGACGCCGAACCTGTCGAGATAGTGAAGCCGGCGCTCGCGCCCAAGGCAAAGCCGAAAAAAGGCCGCGGCCGTCCCAAGAAGTAGCGTACCCGCATGATCACCAGACGCACTTTACTCGCCGGCCTGCCGCCCGTTGTGGCCGCCGCCCGGACGGTGGCGCCTCCGGCCCCCTACGGAGCCATACCCAGCCCGCGGCAGATGGCGTGGCACGAACTGGAGTTTACCGCCTTCCTCCACTTTTCGATGAACACGTTCACCGATAAGGAATGGGGCTACGGTGACGAAGACCCCAAGCTCTTCAACCCTGAAAAGCTCGATGCCAACGCCATCATGAACGTGCTGGTGGAAGCCGGAATGCGCGGTGTGATTCTCACCTGCAAGCACCACGACGGCTTCTGCCTGTGGCCCACCAAAACCACCAACCACTCCGTGTTCTACAGCTCGTGGCGCGGCGGCAAGGGCGACGTGATGATGGACATGGCAACCGCCGCGAGCCAACACAACATGAAGCTCGGCGTCTATCTTTCCCCGTGGGATCGCAATAACGCGCAATACGGCACGCCCGATTACATCACCATCTACCGCGCGCAGCTCAGGGAACTGCTCACCGGATACGGGCCCCTTTTCGAGGTCTGGCACGATGGCGCCAACGGCGGCGACGGTTTCTACGGCGGGGCGCGAGCCAAGCGCACCATCGATAAGAACACTTACTACGATTGGCCGCGCACCTGGGAAATGATCCGCGGCATGCAGCGTAATGCGGTGATCTTCAGCGACGTGGGTCCCGATGTGCGATGGGTGGGCAACGAACGCGGCATCGCCGGCGATCCGTGCTGGGCCACCTTCGACCCCGTGGGCGAAGATGGCGGGCCGGCGTCGCCGGGCAACGTGCGCACCGCCGAATCCACCAGCGGACAACGCCACGCATCCAAATGGCTGCCGGCGGAATGCGACGTCTCCATCCGTCCGGGCTGGTTCTGGCACGAGGCGGAGAACGCGAAGGTGAAAACGCCGGCACAACTGACCAGCCTCTACTATCAATCCGTCGGGCGCGGGGCGACGCTGCTGCTCAACGTCCCGCCTAACCGCGACGGCCTGCTTTCGGCGGAGGATGTCGCCTCGCTCAAGGGTTTCGGCTCATACCTTAAGGGAACGTTCGGGCAGAACCTGGCGGCGCACGCCAAGACCGATGCCACCCACGTGCGCGGCAACGACAAGCTGTACGGCCCGGATCACCTGCTGGACGGCCACCCCGACACGTATTGGGCGACGGACGACAGCGTCACCAGCGCCGATGTGACCTTCGATCTGGGACACGCGGTGAAGTTCCAGGTGATCCGTCTGAAGGAAGCCATCAGCCTCGGCCAGCGGATCGACGCGTTCACGGTGGAGCGCTGGCAAGGGGATTCCTGGGTGCCGGTGGCATCGTCTACCAGCATCGGGCCGCGGCGGCTGATTCGTCTGGACGCGCCGATCATCGCCACGCGGCTGCGATTGCGCATCACGCAGGCCTCGGCCAGCCCGGCGTTGCGCGAGTTTGCCGTGTTCTCCGAAGCCGCCCCGGGTTGATCGCCTTGCCCCTCGCGATCCTGTACTGGTTCCTGGCCGGCCCCGCGCTGCTACTGGCGGCGCTCTCGCTGCGCGGCGAACGCAAACGCGCCCATTACGTGGCCCGCCGGCTGGCGGAGCGGTCCGAGAGTCTGCCGCCCGCCACGGTGATTGTGCCGGTGAAGGGATACGACGAAGGTTTGCGCGAAAACCTGGGCGCGCTGGCGGCGCTGGATTATCCCGACTTCGAGTTGATCGTCACCGCGCACTCGGCCGGCGATATTCCGCCCGGCGTGCTGCCGGCGCGGGCTAAAGTGGTGCTGGCGCACGGCACGGACTCCGCCTCCTGCGAGAAGGTGCAGAATCTGTTGGCCGCGGTGCGCGCCGCGCGCAAACGCACAAGCGTGCTGGCCTTCGCCGATTCCGACGGCCGGGTCACCAGCGGCTGGCTGCGCGCACTGGTGGCGCCGCTGTCCGAACCCGGCGTAGGCGCGGCCACCGGCTATCGCTGGTTTCTGCCCGATCCGCCGGATTTCTGGTCGCTCATGCGCGGCGTATGGGACGCCGTGGCGGCGGGAACCCTGGGCGCGGGCGACAACCGTTTTGCGTGGGGCGGCGCCATGGCGATTCGCAAGGAAGTGTTCTTCGAAGTGCGCGTTCCCGAGTTCTGGCAGGGAGCGCTGAGCGACGATTACGCCCTCAGCCAGGCCGTTCACGCGGCCGGCCTCGGCATCGCGTATGCACCGGGCGCGCTCACTCCGTGCGGGGACCACATCACCGCCGGCCGCTTCTTCGGCTGGATTTACCGCCAGATGGCAATCACGCGGATCTACGCGCCGCGGCTCTGGTGGCCCGGCCTGATCGCGCATATCTTCTATTGCGGAGGAATGGCGGCATCGGTGATTGCGTCGATACGGGGAAACCGGTTGGCGGAGTGGGCGCTGATCGCGCAGCTTTCGCCCGGGATGCTGAAAGGCCTGAATCGCGCGACGCTCGCCAAGGCATCGCTGCCCGAGCACGAGGCGTGGTTCAAGCGGCACGCGTGGGTGCACGCCATCTGGGTACCCCTGGGCACATGGGTTTGGCTGATCGCGCTGGTGTCGTCGGCCTTCGCGAGGAGCATCGAGTGGCGCGGGCGGCGGTATGCGTTGAAGCGCGGCGGCAAGAGTTAGGGTACGGCGCCAATCGAAAGGCACTCTGGTGTGTCCAAGGTAGCTGGAGTACAGTCGGAAGGAGGGGGGCCGATGAGCATACGAAAGGCGGGCGCTATAGCGCTCCTGGCGGCGGGTGCGGCGGCGGCGGCGACTTGCGGGGGGCACGGGACGCGGGAGAGTCTGTTCGTTTCCACCATGTGGCTGGCCGATCACATGAAGGATGCCAACCTGGTGGTGCTGGCAGTAGGGGACAAGGCCGATTACGACGCCGGGCATATCGTGGGGTCGCAGTTCATTGAATACCGAACGGTAGGGGTCAAGGGGGAGACCGGGCTGACGCTCGAATTACCGCCGATGGCTCAACTGGCCAAGCTGTTTTCGGAGCTTGGCGTGAGCAACGATTCGCGCGTCGTGGTCTACCGTCTGAAGGACTGGCTGACACAGTCGGCGCGCGTCGTCATGACGCTGGACGCGATGGGGCTGGGCGCGAATGCGGCCCTGCTGGACGGCAGTCTGGCGACGTGGAGGGCGGAAGGGCGGGCGACTTCCCAGGAAGCGCCCGTAGTCACGGCGGGGAAGCTCACACCGTGCCCGCGGAGCGACGTGATCGCGGATTTGGATTTCGTGAAGGCCAACCTGCACCAGGCCGGAGTGCGGATTCTGGATGCGCGCGATCCCAAGTTCTACAGCGGTGAAACCGCGCGCGCCGGGATGGTGTCCGGCCACATACAAGGCGCCGGCAACGTGTATTACAACGAGCTGCTGGATGCGCAGACCGGCAAACTGAAGCCGGTGGAAGAACTTCAGGCGCAGTTCCGCGATGCGGGGGTGAAGCCGGGTGACAGAGTAGTGACGTACTGCTTCATCGGCCAGCAGGCGAGCGCGCTGTATCTGGTTTCGCGATACCTGGGCTACGACACGCGGCTCTACGACGGTTCGTGGGATGAGTGGACCAAACATCCGGAACTGCCGGTGGAGACCACGGCGAGCGAGAAGAGATAAGATGCTCGCGCTGGCGCGGATGCACAAGGCGGAGCCTTATGCCACGGGCTATCCTAAGGGAATGAGGATCGCTTTATTGGCGTTGGCGGCGGCTGCTGCGCTCGGGGCGCAGGAAGTTTCGCCGTGTAACAATACGCCGGCCTATTCCACTTGCGAACTGGTTTTCGAGTTGAGCGAGGCGGCGGCGGCGAAGCATCCCGCACCCTATCGGACGGTCGACATGAAGGTGGAATTCCGTTCGCCGCGGCACCGGACTCTGGCGCTGCCGGCGTACTGGGACGGCGGGCGGCGGATGGTGGTGCGCTTCGCGCCCACCGAGGCGGGAGACTGGGCGTACCGGTTGGCCGGCAATCTCCCCGAATTCGACGGCAAGACGGGCAACTTCACGGCGGCGGCGTCGCCTTCGCCGGGGTTCATCCACGCGGAGAACGTGCACCACTGGGCCTACGCCGAGCGCGATGCGCGCGGGCTCTATCAGGCGCACCTGTGGATGGGGGCGAGCGAAATGCGTTTCGCCTTCGAGGACGACGCCACGTTTCGCGCGGTGGCCGATGCGCGCGCGGCGCAGAAGTTCAACCATCTGCGCGGAGCCATCGGGGGCGAAGGCGCCGATAGCGTGTACCAAGGCCCGGATTCGCCCGATCTGGCGCAGTTCCGCCGCTTGGACGAGCGTATCCGTTACCTCAACGGCAAGGGGATCACGGCCGATCTGATTCTGGCGGCGGACGGCGCGGGGCTTACCCGGTCCTTTCCTTCCTGGGAGCAGCGGCGGCGCTTTCTGCGCTACATCGTGGGGCGCTATGCCGCCATGCACGTGACATGGCAGGGTGTCCAGTACTTCGAAGATTCCGCGGATACGCGGGCGCTGCTGAAAGAAGCCGGAAAGGTATTGAAGGAAGTGGATGGCTATCAGCATCCGCGCACCACGGGGGCGCGCGTGACCTCGGCGCCGCTGCTGGACGACGGCTGGATGGATTTCGCCGCCTACGGCAACACCGATGACCAGATTGGCGCCATCGAGCACCAGCTCTACGGCGTGCCGTTCGTCAATCTGGATTGCGGGCGCGAGGACAGCGGGGCGGGTAAGAGCGCGGCGGGAGACGTGGACGCGGCGGTTCTCCGTAAGCGGCTGTGGAACGCCACCATGAACGGGCAATCGGTGACCTACGCCAATACCGGCACGGGCGCGCAGTACGCCAACGCGCCGGGGGCGAAGCAGATGACCGTCTGGTACGACTTCTTCAACGACACCCGCTATTGGGAACTGGAGCCGTACTTCGACGTGGACGGCGGAAGGGCGCTGGCGCTGGAGGACACCGAGTACGTGGTCTACGTGGAAAAACCGGGACCGCTCGAGCTGGTGGTGGAGAAGCACGGGTACGATATCTACTGGGTCAACCCCATCGACGGCCAGTTCACTAAAGGCAAATTCAAGGGCGACCATTTCACCGGTTCGCCGCCCGATGCGTCGCACGATTGGGTGCTGCACGTGGTGCGCGAGGGGCGTGTGGAAGGCATGAACAAATCTTATAAGTTCGAATCGCGCGATATTGTGCTGCAGGAGGTGGAGTCGAACAGTCCCAAGGTGCCGTTTACCGTGGAACAGCCGGCCGCGGACATCCACGTTCGGGTGTCGCCGCCGTTCGCCGCCAAGATCACCAAGGAAACGCGCGCCACGCGCAGCATGATGTGGCTGTGGACGGGCGAGGTTTCGGCCGACGGGCAGGGATATCGCGTGCTGGCCACCGGGCAGAAGGGCGTGATGCGGCCGCTGGGCGGCATCGCCAAAAATTTCCCGGCGGTGATGCACCTGCGCGTGTATGGCATGAACGCCAACGGGAAGGTGTACGCGGTGGACCGGGCGTTCGGACTCGAGCCGTGATGCCGCTGATTCTGGCGGTGGATACCACGGGCGAGTACGGCAGCCTGGCCCTGATGCGGGATGGCCAATTGCTGGAGGAAGCGCTGCTGCACGCGCCTGCCGGCTTCAGCCCGGTGCTTTACGAGGAATTGTCCCGCCTGTTGGAGCGGCACGGCGTGAAGTTGGCGGACGTCGCGTGCTTCGCGGCGGCGTCGGGCCCGGGCACGTTCACCGGCGTGCGGGTGGCGCTAGGCTGCGTGAAGGGGTTGGCGGAGGCGATGGGGAAGCCGGCGGTGGCGGTGTCGAACCTGCAGGCGGTGGCGCGATACGGCGGGGCGCGGCTGCGAGGCGTGGCGCTGGATGCGCGCCGCGGCGAAGTCTACGGCGCGGTCTACGACGAAGCGGGCAAGTTGGTCACGGAGGAAGTGGTGGCGAAGCCTGGGCCGTGGCTGGAGACGCTGCCGGCGGGGGTGGAAGAGTTTCTATCGAACGATTTCCCGCTGGATCTGGCAGGGACGCGATTCGCCGGCGCGCGCGTGGTGACGGCGCCGCGCCAGCTGGCGGCAGCCATCGCGCGGATCGCCGGCGAGCGCCTGGCGCGCGGCGAGGCGGGCGACCCGGCGGGGCTGGACGCGAACTACGTGCGGAGGACGGACGCGGAGTTAGCGTTGAAGGTGTAGGTGTAGGGGGAGGGCGATGACAATGAAGCCGTCAAAGCGACTCGATCCAATCCATCCTGGAGAGATCCTCCTGGAAGACTTCATGAGACCCCTGGGGATCGGCACAAACAGGTTGGCTCGGGATCTGGACGTCCCGCCCAACCGCATCGGCGCAATCGTGAATGGCACTCGTTCCATCACGGCCGATACGGCATTGAGGCTGGGAACATACTTCCGTGTTTCGCCGGAAACCTGGCTCGGGCTGCAGATCGACTACGACCTTCGCCTCATTCGTCAGCGGGACGGGGATCGGGGACCTTAGAACACGACTACTTCAGTCTCCTTTGTGTTTGAGATCTCGGCGAACGACTTCGACGAACGACGGAACGGCCTTCGCGAGGACCTTGAGCTGCGCGGTGAGGGAACGCTCAAGGTTGGTGGCTTGCTGTTGAATCCGCTCGGTCACAACTGACGGAGCCGCCAGGTAGAGTCTTTCAAGGAACATGGCGGGGCCAAGGGCTTCCACGTTCCACGGGGAAGTCGAGGCCGGTGGAAAGTGGCGCTCGTTGAAGGTGACGATCGTCTGTGCACCCGCGTGTACCGCAGCGGCGAGAACGTGCCGGTCCTTTTCGTCGTTGGTCATCTTGCGGACCAGTTGCCCGAATCCAGTAACCCAAGAGTCGGGAAAATGGCGACGGAGTTCGCGCTCCAGATACGCCGTTTTATTAGGGTCCAGGCCGATCTGCTCTTCCAACGCTCGCTTCATCTCGATGATGATCTCTCCGGACCAGACCGGCCGATACAGGCTCGGTGGCTCAGCCAAACGTAACAGCGTGTCCCGCAGCGGGCGCTGGGACGAGAACGCAGGCGTCGAGAATCGCGATTCGCTCACCCGGCATCCCCTGCTATCTCTCTTCTGCCCCTTCCGGAAGGACCACCTTGTCATACGTGCCCGCTTCCAATTCCATGCGGGCCATTCGGTTGATGGCGCCGTGGCGTTCTTCGTCGCGGCGCTTCTGGTAGGCGAGCAGGTCTTTCAGGTAGACGCGCCGGTGCGAGCCGACCATGTGGAATGGCAAATGGCCTTCCTCCAGCAACCGCACCATGAATGGGCGGGAAACTCCGAGAAGGTTCGCGGCCCGCTGCGACGTCAGTTGCTGGTGTTCCGGAACGATGGATACCGCTTTGCCGGCCTGCATGTTCTTAAGGATTTCGTCGAGGAGCCCGACAATCGCACCGGGCAATGCGGCCCTGCGACCCTTCGCACTAACGAGCTTGACCGAGCCTTGTTGGACCAGCTGGCGCAGTGCGCGGATCTGTGCGCTGTCTTTGCTCGAAATCCCTCCTGGAGTGTCAGTGACGATGCTCATATTGGCTCCATCACCAGTATCTCACAAACGAAACAAACGATTCCATCGCAATAGCCGAACTCGACGATCCGGCACAGCACTTCGACGGCTTGGCGCTGGATAACGTAGGAAGGAGCCCACCCACCGGGTACCATGTGTAGATGCGGGAACTGTTGCACTCGGTGGCGTTGCGCGCGGCGCGGTATCTGGAAGACATACAGGAACGGCGCGTCAGCCCGTCCGATGAAGCGGTCCGCGATCTGGCCCGGTTTCACGAGCCGCTGCCGGAAGGGCCGACGGCGCCGGAAGAGGTCATCCGCATGCTGGACGAAGCGGGCTCGCCGGCCACCATGGGGATCGCCGGGCGGCGGTTCTTTGGATTCGTAATCGGCGGGTCGCTGCCCGCCGCGCTGGGCGCCAACTGGCTGGCATCGGCGTGGGATCAGAACGCGGGACTCTTCGCCGCCACGCCGATTTCGGCCACGCTGGAAGAAGTCTCGCTGCGCTGGCTGCTGGATGCGCTGGCCCTTCCGGCCGCAAGCGGCGGCGCGTTCGTGACCGGCGCCACGATGGCCAACTTCACGGCGCTTGCGGCCGCGCGCCGTGCGGTACTCGAGAGCGTGGGCTGGGATGTGGAGGCACGGGGACTGTTCGGCGCGCCCGAAATCCAGGTGGTGGTCGGCGAGGAAGCGCATCCCTCGGTGATCAAGTCGCTGGGCATGCTGGGGATGGGACGGGAACGGGCGGTGCGCGTGCCGGTGGACGGGCAGGGGCGCATGCTGTGCGGAGCGCTTCCGGCACTGAAGAGTCCGGGCATCGTGTGCGTGCAGGTGGGGAATGTGAATACCGGATCGTGCGACCCGGTGCCGGAGATTTGCCGGCGCGCGCACGAAGCGGGCGCGTGGGTGCACGTGGACGGCGCGTTCGGCTTGTGGGCTGCCGCCAGCCCGCGGCATGCGCCTCTGGTGGCGGGAGTCGCCGCGGCGGATTCGTGGGCCACCGACGCTCACAAGTGGCTCAACGTTCCCTATGACAGCGGTCTGGCGTTCGTGCGCGACGCCCGGCAGTTGCGGGGCGCGATGAGCATGACGGCGGCGTATCTGCCTCAGGGCGGCCACCGTGAACCCATGCTGTACGTTCCGGAACTTTCACGGCGCGCGCGCGGCGTCGATACCTGGGCCGCGCTGAAATCGCTGGGGCGCAGTGGACTCGGCGAGTTGATCGACCGCAATTGCCGCTGCGCCCGGCGGTTCGCCGATGGCCTGGCGGGCGCGGGATTTGAGATTCTGAACGACGTCGTGTTGAACCAGGTGCTGGTGTCCTTCGGCGCCGCGGAGGCGACCGAGCGCGTGATCGCGGGGATTCAGGAGGAGGGCACGTGCTGGTGCGGTCCCACGCTGTGGCAGGGGCGGGTGGCGATGCGCATCAGCGTCTCTTCCTGGGCGACGACGGAAGCGGATGTGGACCGCAGTCTGGAAGCCATGCTGCGGATTGCCCGGGATGCCGGCGCGGCGGGTTAGGGCTGCGTCACCTTGACGTAGAAGTAAGTGAACTGCTTGCCGGCGTCGAGCTTCAGCTGGTGGGCGGTTTTCACGGGGATGGTTACCACGTCGCCGGCGGCGAGTTTCTTTTCCACACCGCCCTTGATGGAGGCGGCGCGCATTTCGTTGGGCGCCGTAGTCTTGCCGTCCACCAATTCACCGCCGACGACGAGCGTGGCTTCGCCGCTCTGGACAAAGAAGACGTCGGCCTGCGTGGCGTGATATTCGGCCTCGCCCGTGCCTTCGCGGTGGGCCACATTAAAGGTGTAGTTGGCGTAGTTGCCGAGTGGCTGGGTGGCGACCTTCTTGTCGCTCATCTTGGGAGCCAGGCTCTTGGCGAAGCCTTTCAACTCCGCGGACTTCCAGAGGTAAAAGCCGGAGGGATCGCCGGCGGGCAAGGCAAAGCCGGCGAGAAGCAGGGCAAGCGCGAGTGGTTTCATGCAGTCACGGTAGCACGACTGGCTTTAACAGGGCCAGGACGCCTGCCTACCGCACCGTAAGCGGGAAGGGCGCGCTGCTGGAACCGTCCACCCATACCGCCAGATTCTCCACGGCGCCGCCAAAGCCCTGCGTGACGACGAAGGTAACCTGCGTCTGTCCGTTGGGCGCCGGGGAGAGGCTCTGCAAGGGCATCGGCTGTCCGTTGACGGTTACCTGCAAACGGCTCGGGGCAGCGAGCACGCTCGGGTCCAGCCCGGAGACGTAGATGCTGACCAGGTCCTGCGCCGTAGCGGGGTGAGTGGCGTCATAAACCACGCCGCTGGCATTAGTGACGTTCTGGATGCTAGGCGGCGGAAGATTGATCTGCACGACGATGGGGTTGGCCGCGGCATTACCATTATTCAGTTGCAGAATGGCGGGTCCGGTGGGGAAATTGGCCGGGATGAAGAAATTGACCTGTCCGGGCAGGACGCCGCCGGGCTGCAGCGTCACGGGCTGATTTCCCAACGTCACCTGCACCGCGGACGGCACGTTCGCCAGATTCACGCCGTAGATGGTGCCGAACGATCCGGGGTAGATGGTCTGTTGCGCGGTGTTGGCGTTGCCCGCGGCGCCGATCACGGCGAGGCTCGGGTTCTTCGGCAGCACCTGGAACGCATTGGCCTGCGAGAGCACTTGGAAGCCGGAGATTACGCTGATTTCGGAGCTGCCTGCAACGGCATTGGCGGCGACCGCGATATTCGCCTGAAGCCGGGTGGGTCCGAGCACCCACACGCGTTGCACCGTGATGTCGTCGGAACCCAAACCGACGGTTACCTGGCCATCGACGAAGGCCGTGCTCTGCGTGGTGATGTCGACCATTCCGGTAGCGCCGGCGGGTAGCGGCGGGAGGTTCAGTGTTTGAATCTGCGGTGTGCCGGCGTTTGGATAAGTGTAAGTGGGCGGGCCGTTCAACTGGGCGAAGGTGGAATTCTGCCCGTCGCTGTTATACACGATGACCTGCGCCACCTGACCGCTGGCGCCGGCCGGCGGCGCCACGGTCAGGGAGCCTTGCAGCTCGTTGCCGCTGAACGGGGTGGACACGACCGCTTGTATGCCGTCGAAGTAGACCAGGCTATCGCCGCTGAAACTGGAGCCGGCGATGGTGAGGCTCCCGTCGGAATTGGCCGTAATGGACGTGACTACCGGGGCCGGCCGTTTCACCAGGTTCAGGGCCTGGGGCATGACGAAAATATCGTTGGCGTAAGTGAGCACGAAGTGGCGCGGGCCGGCGCCGGCGAAAATGGGCGCGAAATACAGCCACAGGGCGCGTCCGGCGGGGTCGTTATAGATTCGCAGATAATCGCCGCTGGCGGTTCCTCCACCGAGGATGGTGACCGATTGCGGCACCGGCACATCGCCGGAGTTGGCGCGCAGTTCGACAAACATTCCCGCCTGGGTACTGTTCGCGTAAGCCGGGAAAACCTTCCACCATTGCCGGTTGGTGAGGTCGTACAGCGGTGTGCGCGTGATGGGATCGAGGTAACTGGCGGTAATCAGGTCGTAGGCCGGCACCGAGCTGCGCGGCTGCACGGCGAAGTCCTCTAAGGGGATCACGCTGCCTTGCGCGATCTGCAACGAAGTGGCTTGGCGCGGATCGGTGGTGTTGGGGTAGAACACCGTGGCGAAGACACCATTGGGTAGAAACGGTGCACCGTTCTGATCCTGCGGCGGGCGCAGACCGGTGCCATCCGAGGGTATGGCGTCGGGAGGAAGCGGGTGGACGTAGAGCAGGTAATTGCCGGCGGGAATGCCGTCGATGCGGTACGTGCCGTCGGGATTGGTAAGGCTGCTGACCACGGCTCCCGCGGGGCTGATGGCGACCACCGAAGCCAGCGTGACCGGGGTACCGTTGGCGAAACGCACCGTGCCGCTAATGGTACCGAAGTTGTTCTGCCATCCCGCCGGGCCATAGAGCACGTTGATGGCGGCGATGTCGTCGGCATCCAACGGCCAGGCGCGCGTGGTATTGCGCAGCACGTCCTGCGACATGGCGCTTCCGGTCCATGTATGCTGCAGACCCAGGGCGTGGCCCACTTCGTGCACGGAGGTGGTAAAGAAGCCTTCCAGGTAGCTTGGCCCTACGCCGGTGTTGGTGTTGTTGGCGAGGATCACGGTGCCGCGGACGATGGTAGTGCCGATGGAGGTGGGGCCGCCCATGCCATACAGGCCGGGGGGCAGGTCCTGGAAGACTACGTCGCCGCCGCCCGTGGTGGAACTCTGTCCTGCGGCTTCCAACCCGCCAAACTTCACGCGCAGATTCGGCGAACTCACCGAGTCCCACGCCGCCAGGGCCTGTTTGACCTGTCCGAGCAGCGAACCGAAGCTATCGCCCGGGGCGTAGACTGCCGGACCACTGTCGCTGACAAAAAAGCTGACCGTGCCGCCGGCCGGGAGGTTGAACTTTTCCTGCTGGAGCGTGAAGGGGCCGGTACGGCCGCCGCTGAGGTAGTGCACATAGTGGTAGTAAGCTTGCGCCGGAGCCCCCAGGGCGAAGGCGATAGCGGCGAGCCGCGCCATGCGGGTGGTGAGCATTATTTCACCCCGCCCTGTGCGGCCAAGGTGGCGGCGATACGCGACCGCAGGCCGCTCAAACTCATGGTGAGCGCGTTGTCCTTCACCGGGCGCGACGTGTCTGGGTCGAGCATCAGTTCGCGGCTGGCGGCCCGCGTCGCCAAGAGGTCCGTGCCCGTCTCTCCGGCCAGCGAAAACAGCCCTTGCGTGAGACCCGTGATCCAGGTGATTCCGCTCTTGCTGGTCCACAGGAAGAACACGAACTCGTCGCCCTGGTTCAGGACGGGCGAGCCGGAGAAACTCTGATGGAGCCCTTTGACGGTGCCGCCCGGAGTCATGACTTCGACGGTATTCTGGCCGGCGCCCTTGAACTGCTCGCTGACTTGAATCTGATAGTGGGTATAAATGACGGAACCGGTGAAGGCGGCCCAGGAGGACGTCACCTTACCGCGGACGATGGTATTGCTCCGGGTGATCATGTCGTCGAGGGATAGACGCTCCAGGGTGGCGCATTGCAGCGGCAAGAGGCATGAGGCCACAACCATCGCGAACATGAGACAACGCTTCACGCCGCCTGTAAGAGCAGGTAAAACGCCACTTAATCCTATTGATACCAAAGAAGTTAAATTGTCGCTGGAGTTTGATATGTTCCCCTGTGACACAGGCTTTGTGACAGCCTGTCCCAGGTGGCGGAATGCCGCGCTCCCGCGCTCCCGCCGCGCTTTCAGCTCTTGCCGGGGCGCACGATCAGCATGGGGACGTCCAGATGATGCCTCACGGGACTGATGGTGGTGCCGAAGATCAGGTCCTTGAGCCCGCCGTGGCCGTGGGCGCCCATGATGACCAGGTCGGGGTGGATCTCTTTGGCGTAATGCAGGATTGCCTTGGTCGGCGACGCCGAATGGGCGATCGCCGTTTCCACGGTAACCCCTTGATCGCGCAGGGATTGGGCGATTCGTTCGAGGTATTGCCCGCCCAACTCCACCTCGGCCGTGGAGGCGGCCTGCCCGTACACCTGGCTGGTCACGCCTTCCTCCACGTGGAGCAGATAGATGCGGGCGCCGTAGAGTTTGCCCATGGCGGCGGCGTGGCTGACCGCCAGGCGGTCGAGTGCCGTATGATCCAGGGGCACCAGGATCCGGTGATACACTGGGGCGGCGATCTCCGCGCCCCCGGGCTCGGGCAGTTCCACCGGCGCCCGTCCATATTTGCGGGTCCACCGACTCATCAGCGGCTCCATCGTAACCCATAACAGCAGCAGCAGGAAGCCGGCCG
>OBLU010003843.1_pt1 | contig 13575 bp, 13 predicted proteins | sample 1518681 | NCBI WGS metagenome assembly OBLU01 (sample SAMEA3539304, study PRJEB22396) | soil metagenome | biome: tundra; feature: field; material: soil | place: USA | collected 2010-05 | depth 0.15 m | reverse complement strand
ATACGGCGACCACCGAGATCTACACTCTTTCCCTACACGACGCTCTTCCGATCTAGGCACCGATGCCGGGAAGCGTGGATCCTCATCGGCAACGGTCACGTTGGTCATCGCATTGGGTGCTCCTCCCCCGTAGTTCCCTTGTACGTGGGGGCCGAAGGATCCGACGGCGTGGGCTCCCCTTCCAATTGGACAATGCATCGTTCCACTAACGCACGCGTCTCGGCGTGCCCCACAGACATTCCCAGTGCCTCTTCCATCACCAGGATCTGGGAAACGCCGGTGATGAGGACCATGACGGCCACGGGGGGGAACCCCTCAGTATCGATCCCCTGCTCCTCCATGATCTGACTCAGGACTTCCGTCTGCCGATTGCGGAACAGCTCGGCATACCGAGCGATCTCGGTGCGAATGGACTTGCGATGGTTGGCCAGGGCGGCAAACTCCATGGTCAGCGCAGTGTTTTTCGGATCGTCGCTGAGGGCCCACAGGGCCTGGAGCGACCGGCCCGGCTCAAACGCCTGCGCCTGACGCGCTAGAGCCCCCTCGGCCCGACGACGGAATGCGGCGAGGAACAGGTCGTCCATCGTCCGGAAGTAGTAGTGCACCAGCTGGGGCTTGAGCCCGGCTGCCTGGGCGACGCGTCGAGAGCTCACTGCGGCATAGCCCTCTTCCAGCATGAGCCGCTCGGTGGCGTCAAGGAGGGCGGCACGGCTCTCCGAGTCCTCCCCACCGATCCTGCGATTTGAAGCCATGACCGTTCCTAGCAGCAGCACTCGCTGGTTGTCCGACCGAGGCGATGCTGCACCGCGAGCTGCACGTACCGGCTTGAGCCTTCGCCGGTAGGCGGTGTCGGCGCAAACGGGTTGACCTGCTCCATTGCCGATGCTAAGCAAGTGCTCAGCATCGGCGCCCAACGATCGGAACCGCATGACCAACTACGAATCGGTCGACTTCTTCACCGACGAATCGCTCCTCGAGGACCCCTATCCCTACTTCGAACATCTACGCTCGAAGTGTCCGGTGGTGGCCACACCCCACTACGGCGTCGTGGCCGTGTCCGGCTACGACGAGGCAACGGAGATCTACCGGAACCACGAGACGTTCTCGTCGTGCAACTCGGTGGTCGGCCCCTTCGCCGCCTTCCCCGAGCCGCTCGAGGGGGATGACGTCAGCGAGATCATCGACCGCAATCGTGACCAGCTTCCCATGAACGAGCACATGGTCACCATGGACGCGTCGATGCACGCTCGGGAGCGGGCCCTGTTGATGCGGCTGATAACCCCGAAGAGGCTGAAGGAGAACGAGGCGTTCATGTGGAGCGCGGTCGATCGCCAACTCGACGAGTTCATAGGCGATGGCCGCTGCGAGTTCATCAGCGCCTACGCCCAGCCGTTTGCCATGCTCGTGGTGGCCGACGTGCTGGGGGTGCCCGAGGCTGATCACCAGTCGTTTCGTCAGTTCTTCGGCTTGAGCGCCAACCCCGGGGGAATCCGCGTCGCCACCGGCGGCGCCGAAGCAACCGACTACAGCCAACAGCCGCTCAACGCCCTCGATTCGCTCGACGAGTGGTTCGCCACCTACATCGAGGACCGGCGCCGTGAGCCTCGCCGCGACGTGTTGACCGATCTCGCCCTCGCCAATTACACCGACGGTTCTACCCCCGATGTGGCCTCAGTGGTGCGGACGGCCACGTTCCTCTTCGCCGCCGGGCAGGAGACAACCGCCCGACTGCTGGCCACCGGGCTCAAGTATCTGGCCGAGAACCCGGAGCTCCAGGATGAGCTCCGGTCGCACCGGGAACGCATACCCGACTTCATCGAAGAAGCCTTGCGCATCGAGAGCCCGGTCAAGGCCGATTTCCGGCTGGCCCGACGAGCAATCAGCGTCGGCGGCGTGGACATCGAGGCGGGCACGCCCGTCATGCTGCTCAACGGAGCGGCCAACCGGGACCCGCGGCGGTTCGAGTGCCCGGCCGAGTTCCGCATCGACCGTGCCAACGCCAAAGAGCACCTGGCCTTCGGACGCGGGACCCATTCCTGTCCCGGCGGCCCACTAGCGCGCGCCGAGGGCCGCATCAGCATCGAGCGGATTCTCGACCGGATGCGAGACATCCGCCTCTCCGAGGAGCACCATGGACCGCCTGGAGATCGCCGCTTTCAGTATGAGCCGACCTGGGTGCTCCGCGGACTGCACGACCTGCACATCGAATTCACCCCGATAGAGGCCCCGAAGTGAGCGGTCGGGTGGCCGTGGTCACCGGAGCGGCATCGGGCATAGGCCTGGGCATCGCCCGACGGTTGGCCGAAGCCGGTCTCGCAGTGGCCTTGCTCGACCGCAACGGGCCCGAGACGGAGAAGGCGGCCGCCGAGCTGTCCGATCGAGGGCTCAGCGTTGCCGCCTACCAGGTCGACGTGGCCGATCGCCGAGGGCTGGAGCTGGCGTTCTCTCGGATTCGCCAGGAGCTGGGGGCGGTCACAGTCCTGGTCACCAGCGCAGGCGTCGAGGCATTCGACGCCGCACTCGATATCACCCCCGAAAAGTGGGACCACATCCTGGCCGTCAACCTGACCGGCACCTTCGCCTGTATGCAGCTGGCCGTGTCGGACATGATCAATGAGGGTTGGGGCCGTATCGTGACGATCTCCTCGTCCAGCGCCCAATCGGGAGCACCCAATATGGCCCACTATGTGGCGTCGAAGGGCGGGGTGATCGGACTGACCAAGGCGTTCGCCCGAGAGTTCGCATCCCAGGGCATCACCGTCAATACCATTCCTCCGACCATCGTCGACACGCCCATGGCCAGGAAGGCGGAAGAGGCCGGGGACGTACCGAGCGTCGACACCATGGGGAAGATGGTTCCCCTGGGGCGGGCCGGAACGCCGGACGACATCGCGGCCATGTGCGGGTTCCTGTGCTCCGAGGAGGCCGGCTACATCACCGGCCAGGTGGTCGGCGTCAACGGCGGCATGTACATCTAGGGACTGCCCGGGCCCGGCGCCTGGGGCGACCCCGAGCAGCGACGGCCACGCCTCGCCGGCCGTGTCGGCGCTAGAGGACGAACTTCCGGCTGACCGGCCGATCGTCCGGGCCGACACCGCTCGCAACAGGGTGCGTGCCCATGTGGGCGACAACCTGGGGGAGGTCGACCGTGGTCCTGATGCCCGGGGCGGCCTCGCAGACGATGGGCACGGCATTGACGGCACGGTTGGCGGTATAGCCAGGCGTGGTGGCCGCCATCTGCTCGAGGGGAATCGCCAATCGGATCTCGACATCGAGGGGGCAATCACCGTCCACGATCACCCGCCACCCTCCGTCTCGGAGGTCCCAGTCGGCGTCGATCTCGGTCGAGCAGTACCAGGTGGCACTGAAGGTGATCAACGCCTCGGCGTTGCGAAGGCCCGACACCGTCATCCGCTGGGCGGCGACCGTACCGGCGCGAATGGTGCCCGCCGCGATCTCGACGTCCCCGGTCGCCGTGGACAGCGCGCCGGTCGACTCGACCGAGTCCAGGGGCATCCCCAGTGCGTCGGCCACCAACCGCAACGACGGCCCGAAGGCCACCGCCCCGTGGGCGAACCGCCGAGTGTCGAATTCGGCAGGCTCCTTTCCGAAGCCCATGAGGTCGAAGAGCATGGTTGGCGAGTCACGGCTCGACACATCGGCAAACTCGAGGATCTGCAATTTGTCCAGCCGACGCTGGATCGAGGTGAGCACGATGGGCACGGCCTCGGAGATGAACCCGGGGCTGCTGCCGGTGCTGTGGATGGAGGTGGCGCCCCGCTCGCACGCAGCTTCGACCCGCTTGCGCACGGTCGGGTCCATGCTCTCGGGATGGTGGAACTCGCCACAGGTGGCCACCACGTTCACCCCGGACTCCAGCAGCGTGCAGATCACGTCGAAGTCGCATCCCTGCTGCATGTAGAGGACGCAGTCGGGCTCCAGGGCGATGATCTCGGCGATGTCCCTGGTGGCCACCACGCCAATGGGATCGATCCCGCACAGGTCGCCGGCGTCGCGCCCCTCCTTCTCCTCCGTGGTCACGTACAGACCGGCCAGGGTGAGCTGCGGGTGCTCGATCACGCCTCGCAGCGAACGGGTACCGATGTTGCCGGTAGCCCACTGGACCACCCGATAGGTCGAGTCCACCGCGACTGGATCTCCCATGTCCCCCTCCTGACGTCTCCATCAATGATCGAAAATACCATTCTCATCAGCGAGACCAATGATCTCACAGGATCACGCCAGGGCCCAGGCCGGCCCGGGATCAGGATCCGGACTTCTCGGAGGCGGCCAGCGTGGCCTTGTGCAGGACGTTGGCGGCCAGACGCATGTGGGCCGCATCGACGAGCTTGCCCTCCCGCCCGATGGCACCGACACCCTCGGCCTCTGACTGGCGATAGATGGCGACCGACTCCTCGGCGTCGGCGATCTCGGCTGCCGTTGGAGCGAACACCGCGTTGGCCAGCGGGACCTGCCCGGGGTGGATGGCCCACTTGCCGTCATAGCCCAGCAGGCTGGCATGCTCGGCCGCCCGCTTGTATCCGTCGGGGTCGCTGTACGCGGGATACGGGGAGTCGATGGCGTCGATCCCCGCCCCGCGCGCCGCGGCCAGGATCTGGACCCGGGCGAAGTGCCAGAAGTCGCCGGGATACTCGGCCACGGGATCGAAGTTGCCGTCCACCCGGGCGTGCATCGATGCCGACAGGTCACCGGCGCCGAAGATGATCGCTTCCAGGCGATCGCTGGCTTTGGCGATCTCCGCCGCGTTGGACAGGCCCTCGGCCTCTTCGATGAGCACTTCGAGTCCGATGCGCTTCTGCAAGCCGAGCTTCGTCTCGAGCTGGGTCAGGAGGACATCGAACCACCAGACATCTCGGGCCGAACGGGCTTTGGGGACGATGATGACGTCGAGCGCTTCACGGGCGCCGGTGACGATCTCGACCACGTCTCCGTAGCACCAGGGCGTGTCGAGGCCATTGACCCGGACCGCCCGCACGACCCGGCCCCAGTCCTGGTTGGTCAAGGCGTTGACGGCAATGGCCCGAGCCGATTCCTTGACGATCGGTGCACAGGCGTCTTCCAGGTCCAAGAACACGAGGTCGGCGCCCGAGCTGGGCGCCTTCTCACACATGCGTTCACTGCTGGCCGGGGTGGCCAACTCTGATCGTCGGGCTCTGGGTGCGTGCACGGTTGCCTCCATGGTGCAGCTAGATGACGCCTGCCGCCCAAAGGCCGGCGACTCGAAAGGGATCAATGCCTAACAGCCCGCCGTACACCGCGTCATTGTCAGCGCCCAGCGGGCGGCCCAGGTATTCGATTCGCCCCGGGGACTCGGAGAGCTGGGCCACCGGCGCCTGGACGGTCATGGGACCGAGCTCCGAGTCGTCGATCTGCACGAAGGTCCCGCGAGCGACCAGATGCTCGTCGGCCAGAAGCTGCTCGGCATCGTAGATAGGAGCTGCCGCCACCTCGGCTTCGAGGAAGACCTTCATCGCCTCGTCCAACGAACGCTGCGCCACCCAGTCGGCCACCAGTTCGTCCACTTCGATCCCCCGCTCCTGGCGGCGGACGGGATCGACGTAGTCGGGGTTCTCGGCCAGATCGGCTCGGCCGATGGAACGGTAGACGCGCATGACGATGTTCGACGACGCGCTCGAGATGGCCAGCCACTTGTCGTCGGCCGTCCGGTAGGCATTGCGCGGCGCGCTGGCCGGGAGGCGGTTGCCGACCCGGCCCGGGATGACCCCCAGCTGGTCGAAGGCCAGGGTCGACGACTCGATGAGGCGAGCCAGGGGCTCGACCAGGTTGACGTCGACCAGCTGGCCTCCACCGCCGTGCAGGTCGCGGTGGTACAGGGCCATCATCACGGCCCACGTGGCCGCCTGGGCCGCCACTCCGTCAGCCAGCATGAACGGCGGGAGCGTGGGCGGACCGTCGGGTTGGCCCGTCACCTGGGCGAACCCGCTGGTGGCCTCGGCCAGGGTGCCGAAGCCGGGCCGATCGCTGTGGGGCCCACCTCGGCCGTACCCGCTGATGTGCAGCATGACCAGCTGCGGGTGGCGGGCGTGGACGGACTCGTAGTCGAGACCCCACCTGGTCAGCGCGCTGGGCCGGTTGCCGACCACCAGGACATCGCTCACCGCCAGGAGCTGGTGGAAGAGGTCCTGGCCCTCGAGCTGGCGGAGGTCGAGGGTGATGCAGCGCTTGTTCCGGCTGACGCTCTTCCACACCAGCCCGATGCCGTCCTTCCGGTGGCCCCACGTGCGCAGGGGATCGCCCGCTCCGGGCTGCTCGACCTTGATGACCTCGGCCCCGAACTCGCCCAGGGCGGTGGCCACCATGGGACCGGCGACCAACGTGGCCGCGTCGACCACGCGGAGCCCGTGCAAGGGCCCGGGTGAGTCAGCCATGGGCCGCGCACCGGGGCCGAGCAAGCCCGAGGTTCTGGCGGAGCGTGGTCCCGGCGTAACTGTCGCGGAAGACGCCGCGTCGCTGGAGCTCAGGTACCACCAGTCGGACCATATCCTCATAGGCGCCCGGTGAGTGGGTGGCGGCCACCACGAACCCGTCGCACGCGCCAGTGTTGAACCACTCCTCCATCTGGTCGGCGACCTCGGGACCGGTGCCGACGAAGCGCGGTCCCTGCAAGAGGGTGGCCCGGTGACCGGCCAGGTCGGCAAGGGTCACCGTGTCTCCGCCGATGTGCTGGCGCAGGTTCTGCACCAGCCCCCGGATCCCCGACACCGACTCGATGACCTCGTCGGTGATGGGCGAGTCGAGATCGAGACCCGACAGGTCGTAGTTCATGAGCTCGGAGAGCAGGGTCACCGAGGCCATGGGGTCGACGAAGTCGTGGAGGAACATCTGCTCGCGTTCGTGGGCCTGGGCCGTCGACTCCCCCACCACGGTGTAGGCCATCGGCAGCATCTTCACCGTGTCGGGGTCACGACCGAGCTCAGCGATGCGCTCCTTTTGGTCCTTGTAGTGGCTCCGGGCCCCCTCGATGCTGGGGTCGCCGGTGAAGATGACCTCGGCCCAACGGGCGGCAAAGTCCCGGCCCCGACCGGACGATCCGGCTTGGAGCAGGACCGGGCGACCCTGGGGGGAGCGCGGGACGGTCAACGGGCCCCGGACCCGGAACCACTCACCCTCATGGTTCAGCTCGTGGACTTTGTCGGGGTCGGCGAACACGCCGCCGACACGGTCGAGCACGAGGGCGTCGTCCTCCCAGGTGTCCCACAGCCCGGACGCGGCCTCGAGAAACTCGTCGGCCCGGTCATAGCGCTCGTCGTGGCCGAGCACCTGGTCGACACCGTAATTCTGGGCCTCGCTGTCGTTCACCGAGGTCACGACGTTCCATGCTGCACGGCCGCCGGTGAGATGGTCCAGGGTGGCGAACGTCCGGGCCACGTGGAACGGCGTGTAATAGGTGGTCGAGTAGGTGGCGCCGAGACCGATGGATTGCGTGGCGCCGGCCAGGACTCCGAGCACGATGCTCAAGTCGAGCTTGACCGGGCGGGCACCGTGGCGAACGGCTTCGGCCACCGAACCGCCGTAGATGCCGGGCATGGCCAGGCGGTCGTCGAAGAACATCATGTCGAAGCAGCCCTCTTCGAGGGTGCGTCCCAGCTTGGCGTAGTAGCTCGCAGTGAGAAAGCCGTGCTCGGTGGCAGGATGGCGCCACGAACCTGCATAGACGGTGGCGTTCCCCGCCTGCATGAACCCCACTAACGACATCTGTTTCACCGGATTCACCATGACTCTCGTTGCGGGTGTCTGATTGTCAGGCTTCGGCAGCCACGGCCCGCCGCGCCCGGCGACGGAACCCCTCGAGCTTCACCACGTCGCCGAACTTCCAGACGTCGGAGCCCTCGTCGTTGCGGACGAGCTTGGGCGCTCGGTCCCGGTACTCGGCCCCGAGGTGGTGGACGAACAGGTCCGGTGGCTCGATGATGTGGTCGGCCACACTGATGAGAATGAGCTCGTCGACTTCAACCATGGCTTCTCTCTGAGAATGAAGTTATCGCTTGTGCAGAACGTACCTTAGGGCAGCTAATCCTCACTGTCCGGTGAGCAGGGGCGGTCAGGTGTTGCGGCCCCCGTTCACCCCGATGACCTGCCCGGTCACATAGCTGGCCTCCTCGGACACCAGGAACGAACAGGCGTAGGCGATGTCCTCGGGCTTGCCGGCCCGCCGGACCGGGGTGCGCTCGGCACTGTCCTCCACCGTCCCGCCCAGGAGGCCCCGCTCCTCAGAGGCGCGCAGCATCGGCGTGTCGACCATGCCGGGTGGGATGGTGTTGACCGTGATCCCCTTGGGTCCGAGCTCGAGGGCCAGCGCCTTGGTGAAGCCGATGAGGCCGGCCTTGGACGTCACGTAGTGGACCATGTACGGCTGCCCGGACTGCGCGCTCGACGACGAGATGTTGACGATCCGTCCCCAGCCCGCTTCGATCATGCCGGGCACGACCGCCTGGGTGCAGTAGAACGGGCCGTTGAGGTTCACCTCCATGATCCGATTCCACTTCTCGTCGGTGATGTCCATGAACTGCTTGAACCCACTGACGCCCGCGTTGTTCACCAGGACCAAGGGGTGGCCCATCTCGGTTTCGACCCTGCGCACCGCGGCGTCGACCTGGGCCCGATCGGACACGTCGACGCCGCCATAGGCCACCGCACGCGACCCCGGCAGAGCGATCTCACCGGCCACCGTCTCTGCTGCCTCAGGGTTCAGATCCACCACGGCGATGGCGTGCCCGTCTAGGGCCAACCGGTTGGCGATGGCCCGTCCGATTCCCGAGCCGGCACCGGTGACCATGGCCACGCGACTGGTGCTCATCGGACGGCCTCCTGGCCCGCAGCGGTCGTAGTCATGGCCATTGGTCCCCCGTTCGATCAGGCGCCGGCGGCGGTCGACGCCCAGTCATCGCCGTCCTCCCGCCCGCGGAACGTGAATCCTACGAAGGGCTCGTTCTCCCGTCAAAAGAACTTTGTTTTCAGGCCAGCTCACAGCGGCTCGTACTCGATGGTGATCGACGAGCTGGTGGGCAGGGCCTGGCAGGTCAGGACCCAACCCTCCTCCACCTCGTCAGGGGTCAGCGCATTGTTCACCCGCATGGTGGCCGTACCCTCCCGCATCAAGGCCATGCACGTGGCACAGCTCCCCGCTTCACAGGAGTACGGGGCCGAGAGACTGGCCCGGCGAGCCGTCTCCAGCACCGTGTCGCCGACGTGGTAGGCGACCTCGTTCTTCTTGCCCTTCAGGATCAGGACGACCTGGTCGGGAGGTCCGGACCCGGGAGCACCGGCCTCGGGCGCGCTGGCCTCCAGAACCTCGGCCTCCAGAACCGCCACCGAGTCGATGTCGGACACCACTGGCGGTCCGGGCTGACCGGCCGTCTCGAAGCGCTCGATGAAGATGGCGCCGGGGTCGACGCCGATTCCGAGGAGCGTCCCTTCGACCAGGTCTATGAACGGCCCGGGGCCGCAGATGTAGAAGTCGGCGTCGAGGTCGCGCCGGACGAACTCGGCGATGGCCGGCGCTTCGAGGAAGCCGCCGTCGACGTCGAAGTGGTGGTGAAGGTGGAATCGCTCCGGGTTCCCAGCCTGTAAGGACTCCAACCCCTCGGCGAAGATGACGGAGTTCGGGTGCTGGTTGGCGTACAAGAGGCGCACGGAGCGTCCGGTCGAGGTCAGCGCGCTCTTGGCGATCGACAGCACCGGCGTGACGCCGGAGCCCCCGCAGAAGGCGACGATCGGCTTCTCGCCCGGCGTGGCGCAGAACGTCCCCATCGGCCCGGTGACCTCCAGGACGTCGCCGACGGACACCTGGTCGTTGAGCCAGTTGGAAACCACGCCGCCGGCCACGCGCTTGACCGTGACTACGAGATCGTCGTCCGTCTCCGGCGCGCTCGACATGGAGTAGCACCGGGCGTAGTCTTCTCCGCCCACGTGCACCCGGAACGTGCAGAACTGGCCAGGTCGGTACCGGAACGCCTCTTGGAGATCGCTCGGGACCTCGAGCACCAGTGAGCGCGTATCGTCGGTCTCGTCCACGATGCCTTTGACCCCGATGCGGTGATAGCCGTGCCGGCGTACGACGTCGCACCGTTCAGCCACCATGACCGACCAGGTCACGGACGAGAACGCTCCTTACTCCCACCCGGGAGAGCCTAGCATGCCCGTCGGAAATCACATTCTCATCAAACGGGAACGCCCACCTGAGCATCACCGAGCCGGGTCCGGCTCGTCCGGTGGCCCTTTGCTACGATAACGCACCTTGCGCGCGCCGAAAACGAGATTGCGCAGGGGGGAAACGCTTCTACCGTTCCTGAAGGGGCCCACATGCCACGAGCACGCACGCCACAGCCTCCCATCCATCTGGTCAGCGCCCGCATGCTGGACATCGAGCGCGGCGAATTGGTGCACCCCGGTGATCTGCTGGTCGAGGGTGAACGTATCGTCGGCGTCTCCCCCACCTCCGTCCCGGCCGGAGCGACGGAGATCGACCTGGGGGACGTGACCCTGCTTCCCGGATTGATGGACATGGAAGTCAACCTGCTCATGGGTGGGCCCAACCACGCCAGCCCGTTGGTCCCGGTCCAGGAAGATCCGGCCCTGCGGACCCTGCGGGCCGTAGCCAACGGCCAACGCACGCTGCGAGCCGGCTTCACCACGGTGCGAAATCTCGGATTGTTCGTGCAGACCGGCGGCCTCCTGCTCGACGTGGCCCTCATGAAGGCCATCGACATGGGCTGGGTCGACGGGCCCCGCATCGTCCCGGCCGGGCACGCCATCAGCCCCACCGGCGGTCACCTCGACCCCACCATGTTCCAGGCCCTGGCCCCCCACGTGCTGCCCCTCACTGTGGAGGAGGGAATCGCCAATGGGGTGGCGGAGGTCCGCAAGGCCGTCCGTTACCAGATCAAGTACGGAGCGCGGGTGATCAAGGTCGTCGCCTCGGGTGGCGTCATGTCGCACACCGGCCCAGCCGGCGCCCGGCAGTACTCCACCGAGGAATTGGACGCGATCGTCGACGAGGCCCACCGCGCCGGACTGAAGGTGGCGGCCCATTGCCACGGCGACGAGGCGGCCCGGGTCGCCGTGGAGTGCGGCATCGACTGCCTCGAGCACGGATCGCTCATGAGCGACGAGACCCTCGACCTGCTCGTCGAGCGCGGCACGTTCCTGGTGGCCACCACGTACCTGGCCGACGGCATGGACACCTCCCACGCCGCCCCCGAGCTGCAGGCCAAGGCGGCCGAGGTGTTCCCCCGGGCCAGGCAGACCATCAGCAAGGCGATCGATCGCGGCATCCGCGTCGCCTGCGGCACCGACGCACCTGCCATCCCCCACGGCCGGAACGCCAAGGAGCTGGTGGCCCTGGTCGACCGGGGCATGACCCCGCTCCAGGCCCTCCGGGCCGCCACCACCGTGGCCTCCGAGCTGATCGACGTCGATGACCGGGGCCGGCTGGAAGTTGGGCTGCTGGCCGACATCATCGCAGTGCCCGGCGACCCGCTCGCCGACATCACCATGACCGAGTCGGTCAGTTTCGTCATGAAGGGGGGGCAGGTCTTCCGCCACCAGGAGGGTTCCTAGCCCGCACGGGTGCTCCCACCGCTCGTCGTGCTCAGTGGGACTGGGCCCGGGAGCCCCTCAGATCGAATCGGCAATCGACGCGATGTAGTCGCGGGTACGCCGCGACGAGTCCAGCTTGTCCTCTCGGGTGGCCCCGATGGGCACGACCCGGAGCGACACGTCGGTCGCCCCTGCATCGGCAAAGGACCGCAACCGCTTCTCGATGGAGGCCTCGCTACCGGCGGCGAGGATGTCGCCAACGGACCGGGCGTCGCCGTGATCGAGGAGCTTCTGGTAGTTGGGCGAGATCTCCGACTCGGACAGCACCCGGTTGGCCCGATCGATGGCCACGTCGACCTCGTCGTCGCCGCACAGGCAGATGGGGACGCCGGCCACGATTCTCGGCGGCCGGCGGCCGGCGGCCTCTGCGGCACCGTTGATGGTGGGGGCCACGGGCGAGCCAATAGCTCGCTCGTCAGCCAGCCACAGAATGGTGCCATCGGCGCGCTCGCCGGCCAGGCGCAGCATCATCGGGCCGAGGGCGGCGATCATCACCGACGTCGGGATGATGTCGGTGATGTCCATCGGGTTGTGCACCCGGAACATCTCGTTCTCGACGTCGACTACGCCGGGACCGGCCAGTGCCGGAAGGAGCACGTCGAGATAGCTGTCCATCGTGGCCACAGGACGTCCATAGGGCAGTCCCAGCATCTCGTCGATGATCCAGTGGTGGGAGACGCCCAGGCCCAGGGTCAGGCGACCCTGGCACACCGCCTGGGTCGACAGGGCCTGGTGGGCCAGGGCGATCGGATGCCGAGGCTGCACCGGGACCACCGCCGTCCCGATCTCGACCCGGGTCGAGTGCACGCCGATCACGGTGGCCGCGGTCAACGCATCGAAGTCGTCGGGGATCTGCGGCACCCACATCGAAGCCAACCCGGCTTCCTCGGCCCACTGGGCGTCAGCCAACATGCGCTCGACCTTGGTGCTGTAGCGGCCCCGCTCAGGCCCGACCATCACGCCGATCCGCATGGGTCACCCCTTCCATCGATGTACAGGTTCGTGGTCAACGGTTGCATCCGGGACCGTCCTATTTCAGGTCGTCGTCGAGCTGGACCCCGAAGGAGCGGAAGGCCATGGCCAAGAGGTCGTAGGCCCCCACGGTGAAGACCAGGTCCATCAGCTGCTCGACGTCGAGCTCGGCGGCCAGCACCGCCCACGTGGCGTCGGCCACCAAGGCGTCATCGAGCAGTTCGTCGACGGCGCTGACCATGGCCCGATCGATCGGCGACCATCCCGACGCCGTCGGTCCCTCGGCTATCCACTCGACCTCGTCGGGCGTGATGCCCGCATCGGCGGCCAACACGACGTGCTGTCGCCATTCATAGGTCGCCTGGCGAACGGCGGCGACCCGAAGGACGAGCAGCTCGCGCTGGCGCGGCGACAGGCTCGTTCCGAACAGCACGTGGCCGTTGAAGGTGTGGTAGGCCTGGGTCAGGGTCGGGTACCGGGCCAGCGTCCCGAGCGCATTCAGACCCTTCGGTCGACCAGGGTCCCTCGACGGGAAGGGATGGCGGGGATGGGCCGGGCGGATGGCGGCCAGGGCCGCTCGCATCTCCTCGGGCCAATCGGACGCGGCCAGTGGCGGGATCCGGGGGTCGTCAACAGGGGCGGTCACCGGATCACTTCGTCGCCGGTCAGCGTCGTCCGGTGCATGTCGCGAGGCGAGGTGGGGTCATAGGGGAGCGCCCGGTGCAGCACCCCTCGATTGTCCCAGATCACCATGTCGCCGACCTCCCACCGGTGACGGTACACGCGCTCGGAGGCGGTGGACTTGGCCAGGAGATCGTTCAACAACGTCCGTCCCTCGTCTCGGTCCATGCCCACGACGTGGGACGTGGTGGCCCCCAGCACCAGGGAGCGCCGCCCGGACTGGTGCTTCCACACCAAGGGGTGCTCCTTCGCCGGACGCTTGCGCCACAGGGCCAGGTCCTC
>OBLU010003841.1_pt1 | contig 13577 bp, 14 predicted proteins | sample 1518681 | NCBI WGS metagenome assembly OBLU01 (sample SAMEA3539304, study PRJEB22396) | soil metagenome | biome: tundra; feature: field; material: soil | place: USA | collected 2010-05 | depth 0.15 m | reverse complement strand
AACACAGCTAAGAGTAAAAATGTAATGAAAATTGCAGGCTTGGCTTCGGTTTTGACCGATTATTCTGTTTACCGAAAGACAGATTGCATAATGTGAGAAAATGTTTGAGGTAGTACCTTAAACGAATTAACCCAGCGTGGCAGTGCCACCATTTCAAAAAGGTTGTACCTTATAAACAAAAAAGCCCCTTAGTGTAGTACCCTAAGAGACTTTTGCAAACTTTAAATCGATGAATCAAATCGATAAAAAGTTTTGGATGAAAATTGCAGTCTTAACCCTGCAAATCATCCGTGAAATTTTCAGGTAATAGCCTGAATTTCTACGAACTTTTTAACACTCCTATTCGGAGTGTTTTTTATTTAATGAATGGGAGGCTTCCCAACAATCATAATATATTTACCTGAAGATTTATCGAACCCTGAATCGCCGGAACATCCTATATGATGTGAAGTATTAGGAGAATTTTTGCAAAATTCACTGCGTGAAGAAAGCAATTTTCCTTCCATTTTTGCCCCGCTTTGCCATCCCAAAAAGGCTGCTAACCTGTTTTTCGCTCTCGCAACATAATGCGAAATTATAGGCAAATTATTACTTTTTGACTACGCCTCAACACCAAATGAAGATTAAGAATATCCATCTCCCACGCATGACTTATGGAATAACCAACAAATCATAAATTAAAACAACCTCAAAAAATATCTTATCATAAATTTGCTGACAGTAACTTTTAAAAATCAAATAAAAATCAACAAATGGCCCGAATTAAAGATTACGTAGTAATTACCAGCACTAAAGGACTTGATAGTTTTGAGCAATTAATAAAGCAAAATATTCAAAGAGGCTGGCAGCCTCTTGGCGGTGTTGCCATTATCAATCCCGCGGTTGAATCTATTGATGGAACCGTTGTTAAACCGGACGCTTTTGCCCAGGCGATGGTTTTATATGAAGGATAACTTGTTTATTAGCATTAGATTTTCCTCTATTTTGAATTGTATTGATGCACAAATTCCAGGACGTCTTTCTCAAAATGGATTTCTTCATCAAATAAAAATTTATGCCTCATGGGTAACGCATAAATAGGAAAGTCTTTCAGCTCACTTTCAAATTTAGCAAGTCTTACCCCGTCCTTTTCCGTTGTCAAAATTATCTTATTGGCAGAAGTCAGCTCGGAAAATTTTATTTTGATTTCATTTAAATCATCTATGGTATAAATATGATGATCTTTGAATGACAGCATTTCATAGGTCTTAGTCCTGGTTGTAAGTGTTTCCTTTAGAGGCCCGGGATTAGCAATACCGCAAACTAATAGTATATCGTTTTGTCTATCTATTAATATTCTTTCTTTCGTGAAAAGATGAATTGGACTGGCATATTCAATACTGGTAAAATATATTTTTTGAAATTCAAGCGGATTCAATTCTCCTATTATCGTGTTTTTCTCCCTTTCATCAATTTTAGGGTCGCATTTGGTTACAATAATAATATGCGCTCTTTTGCTGCTGCTCCTCAAATCCCTTAAATCCCCGGCGGGGAACATGAAATCCCTGGTATACAGGTTTTGGCAGTCAGTAAGCAGGATATTCAACCCTGCATTTACTTCCCTGTGCTGAAAAGCATCATCAAGAATAATGATTTCCGTATCGGGCTTTTCGTGCAGCAACTGGGGAATGCCCACTACCCGCTCTTCTGCTACGGCTACAGTTATTTCCGGGAATCTTAAATGAAGCTGCATAGGCTCGTCGCCTATTTCAAGAGCCGTGGAATTTTCGTTGGCAATGGCAAAACCTCTTGTCTTTCGCTTATATCCGCGGCTTAAAGTTGCCAATTTATATCGTTCTCCTAAAAGTCTTATAAGATATTCCGTCATAGGCGTTTTTCCTGTTCCGCCTAGGGCAAGGTTGCCAACACAAATTAACGGGAAATTAAAAGTTGAAGAACGCAGGATCTTTTTGTCAAATAACTTATTCCTTACCCAGATAATGAAACCATAAATGATTGAAAAAGGAAATAAGAAATATCGAAAACTCCTGCTGATCACTTTTTTAAAATTCAAATACCTGCTGAGGCGTTACACAATAATTTAAAGGTATATCAAATTGATTGATGTTATCGATTCTGTCCACCGGCTCAAAAAAGCTTAAGCCGATTTTGAGAACATCTTTCCTGCATTCCGATAGGAATTTGTCATAATATCCTTTTCCATAGCCTACACGAAATCCCTTGCGATCGAATGAAAGCAACGGAAGCAGCACAAGATCAATTTCGCCTGGTTCAATCAATGTTCCACTTACTGGTTCTGTAATCCCAAATTTATTGTTTGCCCATTTAACCTCATCGTTAAAATGCAGATGCTGCATTTTTCCTGATGTGATATCAATTTTTGGAACAAAAATTTTGAGACCAGGAGTTTTGAACTGAAGATAGCGGATAATCTTCGAAGTGTCTGCCTCTACTAACCTTTCGGAAGTAATGAATGTATGGATACAATTCAAAAAAGGAAGCGAAATTTGCTGAAAATTGATCAAAATCTGATCATTATATTTTTCAATTTCCTTTCCCGAAAGCTGCTTTCTTTTTTCGCGGTAAATTTTCCTAAGTTCCTCTTTGGTCATAAGAATTTTTGAAGGTTGGCTTTTATCTTTTTTGCTTCAGCCCTGATTGATGCTTTTGAAATATGCTTGAGATGCTTTACACATCCGATAACAGGAAATCCGCTCCAGCCGGCTATTTCATTTTCATAATTCATATAATCCTCATTAAATATCCATCCGGCAACATCTATTTTTTCCTTTTTTAAAACTGATGCGGTGAGAAGCGAATGATTAATACTGCCTAATTCATTTTTGCTGACAATAATTACCGTTGCCTGTAAATCTTTTACCAGGTGAAGCACAAATTCCTTTTCATTAAGCGGAACCATTAACCCTCCCGCTCCTTCAATAATCAAATGATTTGTTGTATTTGGTAAATGATTAATTATCTCTTTTACTTTTATCCTTTGTTGCTCAGCTTTAGCGGCAATATGCGGCGAGGCAGCAAGATTTAATTTGTACAGTTCAGGATGAATAATGGTCTTTTTATTGGATATCATCTTCTTTATCCATAAAGAATCCGTGCCGGAATCATAACCTGCCTGTACAGGCTTCCAGTAATCAGCCTGTATGGCTTCTGCAACTATGGCTGCTACCAAAGTTTTCCCCACGTTTGTGCCTGTACCGGTTATAAATATTGGTTTCATTAAGGCTTATTTATAAAGATAGAGAAAACGGTAGTTCCGTAATTTCGGGAAGTCTTAAACAAAGGGAATTTCTCATAATTATTTGCAGGAGTGTGCTCAAGAATAAGCCAGCCATTTTTATTCAAAAGGTTTTTCTCTTTAATGATCTTGGGTATCAAATCAATTTCTTTCAATGCATAGGGAGGGCCGGCAAATATTAAATCAAATCCTTCATTTACAGTTTCCAGGTACCTGAATACATCCATTTTTATTACACGGGCATCTCCAATCTTAAGTTCAGAAATTGTTTTCTCTATAAAGGCATGCATTTTCGGATCCTTTTCAATAATTATAAAGGATGCCGCGCCTCTTGATGCAAGTTCATAGCTTATGCTTCCTGTGCCCCCGAAGATATCAAGCGTCTTTAGACCCTGAAGAGAAATATTGTTTTCAATAATATTGAATAATCCTTCTTTGGCAACATCCGTAGTAGGCCTGGTATAAGGCATTTTTGAAGGAGGATTAATTTTTCGGCCGCCATATTTACCGGATATTATTCGCATAAATGGGCTACAAAAATAGGGCTGAAATAATGAGCTGGGTTCCGCGTGATCTCTTCGGAATATTTAACCTGTGAAGGTAATTGTGCGAAATTCATTGTTTCAAAATATTTACGTAATTCTGCGTACAAGGCAGACTCCTGATCTATCATTCCGCTTAGTTCTAATGGTATATTATAAACATTGAATTGCTTGCAAATATTTAATAAGATGTAAGAAATATCAATGGCAGTATGGTACAGGTAACTATTTAAGATTTGCGTTTGCCCATCTTTGTTTAATTTAACAATAATCTTTTGAGGATAATAAATGACGAATAATTTATCATCTCCGGGAGGATATTGTTTTATCAAAACCGAATACAGGTGCCTGTTAACAACGTCCGGAAATTTTGATTTGAAAAGATTCACGATGTTTTCCGGTACCCGGTAAATATTACAAATTCCATATTCTGTAATTATATCAGTTAACAGGATTGTATTCATATCCATATCACCATGCACCAATTTCAATATATTATTATTTTCCTGGGATTTATATAATTCGAAAGGCATTAACACACTTTCACTGAAAGAATAAATGGTATAAACTTTTTTAAAATTGGATTGCAGCTCCACTTGCTTCAATAAAGTATTTCCAAGGAGCTTTTCCTGTTCGCTCTTTCGTATTCCGTGTTCGTAATTAAAAACAACAGCCGCCACATAAATATTTTGTAAATCGTCCTTAATGGCATAAGAAAACCCTTCTTCGCCAATATGGCAAATAAGCGTGGAATTCTCCGCGTCAACCTTGCCCGGTAAAATATTTAATATGGCCTTCATATGAAAAATCCAGCCGCAATAATAGAATATTTTTTTGAGTCACACTCATTTAGTAATATTTAGAGGGTTTCAATGTTGGAATACTCAAATTGATAATTAATTGATTCAAAAAAATAATGTCTTTTTTTCATTAGTTTTGCCACGCATAAAATTAAGCGATGACTAACAGAACTTTTACTATGATTAAGCCAGATGCGACTGAGAAAGGACATACCGGGGCTATTTTAAAAATGATCAATGATGCCGGATTTCGCATTATAGCTATGAAAATGATCCATCTTTCTGCTGCAAAAGCAGGTGAATTTTACGAAGTTCATAAAGAGCGTCCTTTCTACGGAGAATTGGTTGAGTTTATGAGCCGCGGACCAATCATGGCTGCTATTCTTGAAAAAGAAAATGCAGTTGAGGAATTCAGAAAACTTATTGGAGCTACTAACCCGGCCCAGGCAGCCGACGGAACCATTCGTAAATTATTTGCTTCCTCAATTGGCGAAAATGCAATTCACGGAAGCGATAGTGATGAAAATGCACAGATTGAAGGAGACTTTTTCTTCAGCAAACTTGAGCAATTTTAATACTGATGAATTATAAAACGGCTGCTATCAAGCAAATAAAAATCTATTTATTTACTAAAGGATCCACCTTATAACCTTCTTTTTTCAAGAGACTAATTAAGCCATCATCACCAGTAAGATGTCCTGCTCCTACAGCAACGAATACACTTTCTTTTTTCATAATTTCATTGAGTTCACCGATCCATTTTTTATTCCGGTCTTTCACAAGTAAATCTTCATATTGATCGGAACCAAATTCACTTTTCAAATCCATGTCCTGCATCGAATCGAGCATTTGATTTTTATAAAGTGTCACCAATTGATCAAACTCGGTTTTGTAATAGGAAAAGCTATCGATATTATTCAATAATTCCTTCGCCTGCCATTCATATGGAATGGAGTCAAATATGGATGCCTGGAACTTTACCGTTTCTAATCCTTTAATTTCTTTTTTATCTTCTTTGGCAATTTTCAACAACTCTTCTTCCACGCCTGTGGCTGAAGGACATTTCATCATTTTGGGATAAAGCATGGCAACCAGGAAATACGGTTTTGCACTTTGAAGCAACATCAAGGGCATTTGTAAAGAATCAGAAAAATAACTTGTCAGCTTCTTATACTCTTCCGGCGTATACAGGTCAGAAAGTTTTTTGCCATCCTTCATATTCATGTAAAGCATTCCGTCAAGCAGTGTAGCAGGATCATCCATATCAAGCTCCATGTATATTTCATTGCTGGATTTCACAGCCGCCTTCAATTGATCACTAAAATGAATATCATCTTTGCATAATAAATGAAAAGTGCCAAAGAGAAAACTGGGACTCTTTAGTCCATGACCACGCACCTCCCATAATAGAGTATTACTGTTATTTTGTTTCTTAAAAGTGAAGGACGTTTGGGCCCTGCACCCCGCAATTCCGAAGCTGATAATGGTAAGCAGACCTAATATCTTCATTTAATTAATTTAAGTAAAAATAGGATAATACTTTATGCGATTATTTTATGATGAGAAACAACCACGTATTGGGTAAGGATAACATTACCTTATTTCAATTCAGAACGCCTTACGAAACTTGCAGTGAGCGCAGCAAAACCTGCAACCAACGCACCGATCAGGGCCGTTGCAAGAATTAATAAAAAAGGATTATCAGTCTTAAAAAATAACAAGGAAACCCGGTGAGCTAATATGTTATCGTTATTGGTACTTATCCAGAAACTAAGTATCCCCCATAATAAAAATAAGGCAATAAATCCCGTAAAAAAGGATACAATTGGTGTTTGGGGTATAAGCAGGGTAATCAAAAATGCAACTATCGCAATACTCCACCATGGGAAAAATAAACAAGCGCTAAAGCTCAAAAGAATCATTAAAAGAATCGATGTGGTAAATTTCATATTTGAAGATTTATTGACCTTGCTTGCTCCATAAAACAAATGGAGAACTATTTTTCAAGAAGCAATTTTCTTAGATTTTCCATTATCCACTTTTATTAAAATTCATCACCCACTTCACTCTTTGATCTTTTACCTCATGTGACTTCATTAACCAAAGGGTAAAATATTTTCCCTGAACCCACGTATCAATGAAATTATCATAAAATTTGCTGCCCGGGTTTCCATTTTGACCACCGGGATAAACTCCAAATGCCTGTGTTTCGGGCGTGAGTGAAACGATCATCCTCCAGCTTGGGCCATGCTGCTCATTGGCTGCATTAATTGTGTTGGTGCCACCTCCAATTGGCAAATGAAGCCTGCTAAAGGCGTCCAGCCTCGCAAGGTGTAATACTTTGGTGTCCTTATATTTTGCCCATTCAAGTTTTCCATCTTCATCTGCTTTTTTGGCAACTGCCACTGCCTTTTTAAATGCTGCAGTTACCTCATCGCCTAGCCTTTCCTTCTCAGGCGTATTTACATTATTCAGGAATTTGAAAGCAGAATCTTTCAGAATACCATTAAGCAGAGTGCTTTCATAAGGCAGCATTAGTTTAAGATGTGTTTTGGAAAATTCATCTTTCCACACCACATTTTCAAGACTGTCCCATGTAAGCACAAAAAGTGTAGCACCTCTGGAATCAGGATCATTCCTGAAATTCCAGGATTTCAGAATTTCAAAATATTGAAGTTCTTCCTGCGTTAGGTTTGAAGGCTCCATATTGTTTACCAGCACCGGTAAGGCCATATCGCCAAATACATTGAAATTATCCGTTTGAAGCTTCATCATATCCTGCGGAGTAATGTCATTCATTGTACTTAATCGGCGATTAATTTCTATCCCCCGGTATGGCGGGAAACTGCCTCCAAGGTAATATGGATAGGATGTATCTGCAGGCAATTGATTGGCACTGCTTACAAATCCTCTTTCAGGATTTATCATATGTGGATTTTCATCCTGGGGAATCATTCCCTGCCAAAAATAACTGCTGTCCGTTCCAGGCATTATAAAATCTCCCTGTCGTTTCCATTTTGCGGGAAATTCTCCCTGGTCCCAAATGGCGATTGTTCCGCTCTTACAAGCAAACAGACAATTCTGCCCGGGTATATGTAAATATTTAATCGCGGTAAGGTAATCATCATAATTTTTTGCTTTATCCAGCTGCATGAACATTTTTAATTCATTACTGGGATCATGAGCTTTCCATCTTACGGCGTAATATTTATCGTTGGTGTTCCTGCCACCATCATAACTTTTATCGTACATCACAGGGCCTATATTGGTATAGGCAACCGTATCTAAATAATCAGGTTCACCCTTTATCTTAATTTTTTCGATCCTGAAATTTGTCTTTACCCATTGACTATCGAACCAATATGCCTGGCGGCTATCGTCTCGAAATTTTGTTTCATAATAATCTCTCACATCGCGTCCTGCATTGGTAAACCCGAATGCGCAACTATCATTAAAACCAATAATAATTGCAGGAGCTCCGGGAAACGTGGCTCCATAGGCATTATAGGTTGGAGTCGAAATCTGCATTTCATACCAAAGAGATGGTAGGTTTAATCCAAGGTGAGGATCGTTGCAGAGGATCGGGTAACCACTTTTTGTTTTTTTGCCGCTTACTGCCCAGTTATTGCTTCCGTTAGCAGGATCGGGCTTTAGCTCCTCAATGTCTGTCGAATCTCGTTTATCATAATAAATGGAATCGGCGGAAGCCGGAACTTTCAATTCTATACCCGGCTTTGGAAATACAGTTCCTTTGGGAACAATCGGATCAAGGGAATCCATTATTATCGGGTAAATTTTATCGAAATCTGCGGAAGAAAAAATCGACTTTGCATTGGTATATTCAAAATCATTTTCACTGCCGGCGAGGTCCAGGCTCATATATTTTAAAAAAAGAGCGGTTTTTAGATTGTTCCATTTTTCAGGGTAATATCCTAAAAGTTTATATTCTAATGGCAAGGAGCTTTCATTTAAAGATTCAATGTACGAATTCACCCCGACTGTATATTTATCACAAGCAGCCAATGTTTCAGGATCTTTCTCAACTTCCTTAAGAAAGTTTTCGGCAGCGAATACCATTCCCAATCTTCTTTTATCACGATCGAAACTCAAGGCTTTTTTACCAACAATTTCGCTGAGTCTTCCTGCTGCTGCAAAAGTTTGAAATTCCATTTGCCATAACCTGAATTTTGCGTGCAGATAACCCTGAACAAAAAAAGCATCATTTTCCTTCTCAGCAAAAACATGCGGCACGAGACGGTCATCAAAATATACCTTCACCTTTCCTTTAAGTTGAGGGAATGACAGGTTTTCAGAATAATTATGGTCTGTGGGTTCTGCATTTTGCCAAACACCACTTTGCGGACTTAAAAGCTTTCCTAATGGTGCTGGTAAAATAATTGTCGAATTAAGAATTATGATCAATGAAATAGTTATCGCTCCAAAAATGATGAAAGATAGAGTACGCATATTCAAAATTGAAGTTGTAAAATACTAAAAGAATTAAAGTAAAGTAATGAAATTAATTCTGATATTATTATGATAAAAGTTGGATTAATTGTTCTAATTCCCCAATTGTATTAAATGAATGAAAAACAATCCGTAATCTTTCCTTTCCCTTTGGAACTGTCGGATACAGGATGGGTCTTACATCAATATTCTTTTCCTGCAAGGTGAATGCTGCTTTCTTTACTGCTTCATTACCGGGTATAACCACTATTTGGATAGGAGTATGGCTATTCAACAAAGTATATTGTAATGGGCTATTTCTGAATATTTCTATCAAATATTCAATATGTGCTCTTTCTCTATTCATTTGTGGAAAAATGCTATAAGATGTATTAATTGCTGCTACAGTAGCCGGTGGCAGCGAAGTACTGTAGATAAATGGCCTGGAAAAATTTACCAGGTATTCCTTTAACCGTGATGATCCCAATACTATGGCGCCATGGCACCCACAAGCCTTTCCAAAAGTATGTATCCTTGCAAAGCATTTTTCTTCGAGCTTAAGAAGCTGGACCAGCCCCTCTCCTTTCTTACCAACAACCCCGGTAGCGTGCGCTTCATCCACAATCAATGCTGCATTATATTTTTCACAAAGCTCAGAAATATTAAGTAGCGGGGCCATATCGCCATCCATAGAAAAGACAGATTCTGTAACTACAAAAATTTTCTGATTTTGCTTAGATCCTGAAGCTAATTTTTTTTCAAGGTCATTGGCATTATTATGAAAGAATGAATAAGAATTTGCAAATGATAATCTAATGCCGTCACGAATGGATGCATGACTTAACTGGTCATAAATAATAATATCTCCCTTTTGCGGAATCGAAGCCAGCATACCAACGTTTGCATCGTAACCGGAATTGAGTATCAATCCTGCAGGCGCATTGTGAAAATTTGCAATTAGTTGCTCGGTTTCTTCTATCAATGGATAATTTCCTGAAAGCAGCCGAGAACCAGTACTTCCGAAAGAAAATTTTCCTTTTATTTTATTTTCAATCAGTTTATTTTTTACAACTCCTAAATAATCATTACTGCAAAAATCTGTTTGGTAATTTTTCAACGAAAGACTGCGCACCGAATTTGCCTGCCTCCTTTCTTCTAATTTTCTTTCAAGAAAAGAATCATTCATCATGTAAAGCTAAGAAATTGGGCTCACCTCAATTACCTGATCTATATCGGAACTCTTCTTAAAAATCAGGGTTATTTAAAAATCTTTATTCCTCCCCGGTAAACAAGAGAATGGTATTTACTTATTTTTGAAAAATGGAAAATCTATCGCCTGATGCGAAAAATATTTTAGGATTGCAATTGGTAACAGATCCCAGATGGGTAGATCTGGCATCAATATCCCTGGAAGAAATATTGACTGATCATGCCTGGTGCGAACAGAAAGCTGCCAATAGCTGTATATCATTAATCCAAAAATATAATGATAAAGAGAAATTAGTCAATGATCTTTCGCCGATCGTTACTGAAGAGTGGGGACATTTCCGGCAGATACTTGCTGAATTGAGAAAAAGAAAGCTTCAACTTGGCAAACAAAGGAAAGATGAGTATGTAAATAAGCTCATAGATTTTCAGAAAAAAGGTGGCAGCCCGGAGGAAAGACTACTGGATCAGCTACTCATTATGGCCCTGATAGAAGCCAGAAGCTGTGAGCGTTTCAAGAGATTAAGTGAAGGCCTGGATGATAAATATCTCAAGAATTTCTACAGAAAATTTATGGAAAGTGAGGCAGGCCATTATACTCTTTTTATCAATCTTGCTGACACTTATATCGATAAGCAAAAAGTGCGAAAGAGATGGAAAGAGTGGATTGCCTATGAAACCGGCGTTATGCTAAATATGGAAATACGTGGCGATAGGATACATTAATGCAATACTGAACTTATCATGTCGAAAAAAAAATCTACTCCAAAGGAGTCCCATAGAAAAAGGCACATAGAACAATAAGAATATTGCTTTAAGCACTTTGTTGGTTAGTGGGAAATTTTATAGATGTAATTATTTTATGGTTTGAAAAATCCTGTTCCACCTTACCCCGCTATCATAGCTAAACCAAATAAGGGAAGCTTTGCCTACAATATGATCTTCAGGCACAAAACCCCAGAACCTGCTGTCAAGTGAATTATGCCTGTTATCACCCATCATCCAGTAATAATTCATCTTAAATGTGTAACTGGTAGCTGGTTTATCATTGATAAAATATTGACCGTTCTTTTCTTCAAACTGATTTGCCTCATAAACTGAAATACAACGTTTGTAACGTATTACATTATCCGGCGTGAGTTGAATCGTTTTTCCCTTCTTGGGGATCCACATCGGGCCATAATTATCTACTGTCCAGTTTTCAGTTCCTGCCCCGGAGTAAGGAAACAAATAGGGGCTTTTGTCCATTGGCCCCATCACAGCCTGGGTAACATATTTTACCATGGGTAACATTTTTAGCGAGGCAATTTCTCCATCAGTCATGCTAATTTCATACAAATTATTCTGGATCATATAAACCTGGTTTTTATTCTGGTCATCCATATTGTATTCAATACCCATGCTGTTTAATTGCTCCGGGTCCAATGGCGCTGATGTGGTAACATCATATTTGAATTCATGATATTCCGGGAAAAGCTGGGCTACGCCATCAATATAAATTACCCTGTTTTTTATTTGTATAGTATCACCGGCAATAGCAGTACATCTTTTTATAAAATTCTCCCGTTTATCAACAGGCCTTGTAATTATCATATCGCCATATTGATCCCAAACTCTCTGGCGGGCTTCCTGTTCTGAAAGGTGTTCATCAATCATCCTTCTTTGGATTTCCTGGTAATAAGTCACCCTTGAACCAAAATTAATTTCATCATTAATAAGTGTATCGTTTACAGGAAAATTAAAAACGACCACATCATTCCTACGAATAGGCCTGGCAAACCAACGGGTATATGGAATATGTATCCATTCTACGTAAGATTTTATATTCAGACCAGGAATAGTATGATGTACAAAGGGCATGGCTATTGGTGTATTTGGAATCCGTGGCCCGTAACTGAATTTACTCACAAAAAGGAAATCATTTACCAGCAGCGTTTTTTCCATGGAAGGTGTTGGAATGGTATACGCCTCAAAAACAAACGTTCGGATAAGTGTGGCAGCAACGATGGCAAAAACGGCGGCGTCTACCCATTCACGAATAGCCCCTTTTTTATAATTTTTTACAACAGGTATTCCGGCATATCGCTCCTGGTCTGAGTATCCCAGGTAAGGAAAATAAATAAAGGGCAACAAAACAGTTAATGCATGATGACCCAGGCCGAACCTGCCAAAATGCTCAACAAATTTTATGCAAATCCAAATCGTAATAAACTGTCCGGCAATTGGAATCAACTGAAGAAAAAACCAAATTCTTGGTAATCCCATTTTCTCCACCATGCACCATGTATTATATAGAGGTATAAGCGCTTTCCAGGGAGTTATGTCTGCCTTTTTGAACATCCCATACATCCCTATCAGCGAGAGGACTAAGGTAATGATAAACAAAAGCCACCCTATGCTGAAGGCCCCGAATGCGATAATAAATAAGAGTAAAAAATTGCTCATACCTGAATTTTTATAATGCGGACAAATGTACCGTTTTAAATCTCTTTATGAAAAACCGGTGGAAAATACTTATCATTAGTTTAACAATATTTAACTCATGAAATTTCAAGCCGTTATTCAGTCGTTTTCAGCTTCCAATATTTTTTTCAAAAGTGAATTTACCTTGTTCGATCGGTTCATGATCATAAAATGACCTCCATCCGGGATTACAAAGTCTGCTTTTATATTTCTTATTGGAAAAATATGATCTTTTCCGCCATGAATATGAAAGAGCGTTTTGGGTTTCCATTCATTTTTCCAGTTTATAATCTGGTGAATGGCCCAGTTGGTGTATTGCTGAGATACATTTCTACGATATGTTCTTACTAATTGTAGTTCTTCTTTTGTCTCAATTCCCAGGTTATGATTTTCTAGCGGCTCTATAATCCTGAATGTCCTCATTGGAAAAATTTTGTCAAGTTTCAATACCCCGGAGAGCCTCATCCACCCCGGTAATTCATGATATGTTTTGATGCTGGAAATAATTATTACTTTTATTGGATCAATAATTTTAGCAATTTCAATGCACATCATGCCTCCGAAAGACAGTCCCAATAAAACAGGATTCTCATGATTTATGCTTTTACTCATCCGCAATGCATATGACTCCATACGCTCATCTTCTTCGGGTATTTGCCATGGGATAAAATGTAAATAATTACCATTAAAATCAAGTCTGGAAAATATGCGTTCATCTGCGCCAAATCCGCTGATACAATAAATATGATTCATAAATCATTCTATCTTGCAATGAACAACCACATTCATAGAATGTGGCTTTGATGAATTCGGGCAAAGCCCTCTTTCATACGGTCAGTTCCTAACCGTAAAATATTTAGGGAC